>Ga0070727_10004226_pt1 | contig 12385 bp, 10 predicted proteins | sample tdAd472_FD_66722 | JGI IMG/M metagenome (GOLD analysis project Ga0070727, IMG submission 66722) | Marine sediment microbial communities from the Atlantic coast under amendment with organic carbon and nitrate - tdAd47.2 | ecosystem: Environmental > Aquatic > Marine > Coastal > Sediment | place... | reverse complement strand
CATTCTGAATGCTGCCATGGACGCATTGCGCCCTTTCGGAGTACGCGACATCCAGATGCCGCTGACAAGCGAAAAAATTTGGCGCGCAATCAACTCCGTAGCACAGAGGAACGACCTGTGAAATACAGTCGTAACGAGGCGAAGGATTACGCAAGAGAATTCATGAAAGGGATCTGGGCCGCTGCCTTGAACCCGTTTAACGATGACGGTTCCCTCAACGAAGAAGGACTGCGTTCAAACATCCGGCACTGGACCGACGATCTCGGGATTCAGGGTCTTTTCATTGCCGGCAAGCAGGGTGAATTCTTCTCGATGTCGCTGGACGAGCGCAAGCGCAACTTCGAGATCGCCGTCGATGAAACCGGGGACACGGCGATGACCATCATGTCCTGCTCCGATCAGAATTTTGATAGCGTCATCGAGCTCGCCCGGCACGCTGAAAGCATCGGCGCAGACTTTATCGTCGTGCATGCACCCGTCCTGCACTTTATCGAAGACCGGGACGACACGGTCTTTAACTACTACGACGAGATCTGCAAGAGAACGAACATCGGCGTGGCGATGTGGAGCCACCCGGATTCCGGATACCTGATGTCACCCGGGCTTTGCGCCCGCGTCGCCGAAATCCCGAATATTGTTGCCATCAAGTACAGCGTCCCACGACCGATGTACGCCGAGCTGACACAACTGGCCGGCGACAAGATCCTCGTCAGCACCGCGTCTGAAGACGACTGGCTCGAGAATATCGAAGAACTTGGGTGGCAGCTGTACTTGTGTTCGTCCCCGCCCTACCTGCTGCAAACGAAGTCGGACCGCAGGATGCACGATTACACACAGCTGGCTTTTGCCGGTGAGTTCGCGAAGGCCCGGGCCGTCCGGGACAGCCTCGATCCGATCCGCAAGGCGCTCAAGAGCACTCGCCCAGGCGGCAAACCCCAGGCACACCAGAAATACTGGCAGGAGCTTCTGGGCCAGGCGGGAGGTCCCGTGCGCGCGCCACTCCTGCAGCTCACTGACGCGGAAAAAGACGCCACCCGGGTGGCATTCGAGTCTTGCGGACTGCAGCTGTAGCCCCTTCAGACTGTCCTTGAAAAGCGGGTCTGCGCGAACCACAATCCGATCCCCGCAAGCGCTGATCCCCCCTTATAATGTCGGGCCTCAGCTTGGAGTACGCATGACTTCCGCAGCAAAGGCAGATAGCGCGATGGCAGACCTGAATTCCGCAACCACCTGGGCATCTTTCAACTGGGAGGACCCGTTTCGATTCGAGCAGCAGCTCACCGACGACGAAAGGCTGGTCGCCGACACAGCCAGGCAATTCGCGCAGGAGCAGCTCGCGCCGCGCGTGCGCGAAGCGTACCGGGACGAAATATCGGATCCCGCGATTTTCCGGGAGATGGGCGAGCTGGGACTGCTCGGAGTAACGATCGACGGCTATGGCTGCTCAGGACTCGGCTACGTCAGCTATGGCCTCATCGCACGCGAAATCGAGCGCGTCGATTCAGGCTACCGTTCGATGATGAGCGTGCAATCGAGCCTCGTGATGTACCCGATCTACGCCTATGGCAGCGAAGCCCAGCGCGAAAAATACCTGCCCAGGCTGGCTACCGGCGAATTGATCGGCTGTTTCGGGCTGACCGAGCCTGACCATGGCTCCGACCCGGGCGGCATGTTAAGCCGCGCTCGTACCGTTGACGGCGGCTACGAACTCAGCGGCGCCAAAATGTGGATATCGAATTCGCCGATTGCCGATGTGTTCGTCGTTTGGGCAAAGAACGATGAAGGACGGATCCGCGGTTTCATTCTCGACAAGGGCATGAACGGTCTCAGCGCACCGAAAACCGAGGGCAAGCTCTCTCTGCGCGCCTCCGTCACGGGCGAGATCGTCATGGACGGCGTGTTCGTGCCCGAAGAGAACATGCTGCCTGGCGCGGACGGCCTGAAGGGTCCGATGGGTTGCCTCAACAATGCGCGCTACGGCATCGCCTGGGGTGCACTCGGCGCTGCTGAAGCCTGCTGGCATGCTGCACGCGAATACGTGCTCGATCGCAAGCAATTCGGTCGCCCGATCGCAGCAAACCAGCTGATCCAGAAGAAACTCGCAGACATGCAGACCGAGATCGGTCTCGGCCTGCAGGGCTGCCTGCAGGCGGGTCGCCTGAAAGACAAAAACCAGTTGGCACCGGAATTGATCTCGCTATTGAAACGCAACTCCTGTGGCAAGGCGCTGGAAATTGCCCGTACCGCACGCGACATGCACGGCGCCAACGGCATCTCGGACGAGTATGTCGTCTTCCGCCACATGGCCAATCTCGAATCGGTCAATACCTATGAAGGCACACATGACATTCACGCCCTGATACTGGGACGGGCACAGACCGGTATCCAGGCGTTCACCGCGTAGCAAACACCCGTGAGTACACGCTCCGTAACCAGCGTCATACGCGGCACACCGACCAGCGACGGCGCCGGCGTACGCCTGACGCGCGTCATCGGCGGGCCTGTGCTGCCCGATCTCGATCCGTTTCTCCTGCTGGACGAATTCGGTTCGGATTCGCCGGACGATTACATTGCCGGGTTTCCGGATCACCCGCATCGCGGCTTCGAGACTGTCACCTATATGCTCGACGGCCGCATGCGCCATCGTGACAACCAGGGCAACAGTGGTCTGCTGGGTCCGGGCAGCATTCAGTGGATGACAGCCGGCCGCGGCATCGTACACTCCGAAATGCCGGAACAGGAAGAAGGCCTGATGCGCGGTTTTCAGCTGTGGGTGAACCTGCCGGCATCGGACAAGATGACCGATCCGCGCTACCAGGATATCGCCGCAAGCGACATTCCCGAAGTTGAGCTCGATGATGGAGTGCGCGTGCGAGTATTGAGCGGACAATTCGCCGACCTGACCGGTCCTGTTGCCGGCATTGCCGTGCAGCCTCTGTACCTCGACATCGAACTGCCGGCCGCAACGAGCGTGTCGCCTGCGCTCCCGGAAAGCCACACGGCCTTCCTGTACGTATTCGAAGGCAGTCTCGTCGCGGGCGAGTCGGAGGAAGTTGTCCAGCAACATGAGCTTGCTGTCCTCGGGACGGGGAGTGACGTGTCACTCGTGGCCGGCGGCAACGGCGCTCGCACGATACTCGTTGCGGGTAGACCCCTGGGCGAACCGGTGGCCCGTTATGGCCCATTCGTCATGAACACGCAGGCAGAAATACAGCAGGCGTTCGCGGATTTCTCGGCGGGCCGCTTCTGACGTCGCATGAAGCGCTGTGACCGCGAACGCCGCACATGGCGCCCGTGGTCATCCTACGCAACATTGTTGCCGCTCAGATGCGATCGAATCACCCCGGAAAATGTCTATTTTCTTGATAAACATCGCACTTTTCGTAGCTGTGGCGACTTAACATATGCGCTTCCAGGGAGTTTCGATGCCACAGATCCACCCCAAAACGATCCCGGTCCGGCGCTATGCAGCCCGACTGGCGACGACCTTGCTCGCGACACTAGCACCGGTTGCAGGTTGGGCTATCTGCACCTGTGGCTTCGGCGACGGCCAGTTCACGCAGACGACAATTACACTCGACGGCAACATGGGCGACTGGGCACCCGTGCACGCTGATATCGACAACAATGTCTGCGACGGCCCGGCAAACGGTCTCCTCGATCGCGACGCGCCCGTGCAATCAACGGGCCGCGACCTGACGCATTTCGCTTTCACCTGGGACCTGAACAACATCTACCTGTTCACTGAACGATTCGGCTCTGCGTCGAATACCCAGTCGTTCGTCTATTACGCCGACATCGACAACGACGGCTTGATGGAGACCGGCGAGCCCGTCATAGGCGTAACCTGGCGCGGCAGCAATCGACGTATCAACGTCTACACCTTTACCTACGTTGCACAAGCTGCCGGTGGCGACCCGGTGGCAGATGGCAGCGGGTTCAGTGACGGCTATACGCTTCCTGGCTCGTTCGCCAACGTCCCGTCGACCGGCAACCCGAATCGCACGGGCATTTGGGGATCTGCAAACGGCATGCAAATGGAATTCTTCATTACATGGGCCGAGCTTGGCGTGGCGCCAGGAAGTCCGTTTACCTTCCATGTCTCCAGTTCCAACGCCGCACTCGGCGCCAACAGCTTCACCGCCCAGATTGACGACAATCTCAGCGGCTGCGGCGGCACGCCCGGTTCGACTGTCGTGCCCGGCGTCACGTTTGCGCCGGATCGTTCGCTGGTCGGTTTCGCATCGCGGACCGTGGCCGGCGCGCATACGATTGCGAACACGGGCAACGCGTCCGACAGTTACGATCTGACCTCGGTGAGCGCCGGCGACTTCGCGCCAACGTCGATCAACTATTACCACGATGTCGATGCCAATGGGATTATCTCGGCGCCCGATGTATTGCTTACTGACACGAACGGTAACGGCGATCCCGATACGCCGGTGCTGGCACCTGCAGAGACTATCGAAATTTTGGTTGCGCACGACATACCCGCCGGTGTGAGTAATGGCGATCTATCGACCGTAACGACGACCGCCGCATCCGATTTTCAGCCATTAGCTACCGACTTTGTCGTCGACACGATCGACATCACGTTACCGCCAGACATCCTGGTGACGAAACTGGTGTCGACTTCCGATGACCCGATCAACGGTAACGTCAATCCGAAAGCCATACCTGGCAGCCGGATCCTGTACACGATCACGGTCAGCAACCAGGGAACCGGCATCGTCGATAACAATGCAACTGTCGTCCTCGATGCGATTGCCTCTGAACTCTGCTTCCTCGTTACCGACGCCGGAGGCGCAGGATCAGGTCCCGTGGCATTCCAGGACGGATCGCCAAACAGTGGATTGAGCTACACGTTCATCAGTCTCGGCAGTACGACCGATGACGTCGACTTCTCGGACAACGGCGGTGTGACGTATGGATACGAACCATTCGACAATGGCACGGGCTGTGATCCGGACGTGACAAACATTCGAATCAACCCTAAGGGAATCCTGGCCGCGGATACGGGCGGCGGTGCTCCCGGTTTCAATCTCACGTTCCTGGCGTTCGTAAACTAGGCGATCGCCAGTTATTGGATCCTCTCCCGGTCCACAACTACGTTGACCGCGTCGCAATCGCCGGAGAAATGTTGCTCGCTTTCCGTGCTGGGCCGGCGACCGCAACCTGGCCGACTGCGCACAGTACGACCATCGCTGCCGGTACCACGTACCAGGACAGTGGCTCCAGAGCGAAGGCTTCGACCATGAATATGTTCAGCGCGACGGCGAGTATGCCGCCGGCGATGACGCCGACCGTGCTGACAAGGAAGTTCTCGACCATGAAGTGACGCACGATCGCCATGCGCGTCCCACCCAGGGCACGCCGTATGCCGATCTGGCGTGTGCGCCGGCTGACATTGAAGCTCGCCAGTCCAACGATACCGAGACCGGTTATTGCTGTAAGTAGCGTGACCACAAAGGTAAGGATCTTGATCATCGCAGCGTCGCCCAGGTACGCAAGCTTGCGGGTTTGATCCATGGTCGTCACGGAACGAATGATTCTGTCCGGATTGCTCTTCGCAAGCATCTCTTCAACCTGTGGCATCAGTTCGTCACGATAGCCGGGCTCGGTGCGGATGATATATCGCATGAACTCCGAGTCCCGCCGTTGCGGCACGAGCATCGAACGCTCCACGCCGGTCCATCTCGGCCAGGGCGCTTGTAGTGTCTCGACGACACCGATGATATTGACCGGGTTATCGTCGTTCACGTAGAACGTCTTGCCCAGGTAGGATCCGGTCTCATCGGGGAAAAGGTCCTCGGCCAGTGCCTGCGACACGATGGCATCCGCTGGCCAGTCATTGGTTTCGCGATTGACCCAGTTGACCTGGTTTGCCGCGAAGTTCTTGCCTTCGATCAGCTTCAGGTCGAACGTCTCGAGACCGTGTTCGTCGACAAAATAGATGGCCGAGCTGGTGTCCATCTTGCCCTCGCCGGGCTCGAGGTTGAGACCCTCGGACCAGCCGCCCTGCTTCAACGGAAACGAGTTCGAGGTCGTTACGCTCCGCACCCCGGGAATCTTGCGAAGTAGATCGAGGTCTTCGTCGATCAGCTGCTTTTTGTCCACGTCAGGCACGAAGGCAACGCTGGCGAGTGCGAAGGTGTTGGTCTCGTCCAGACCGCTTGGACGCGCCATATTTCGCGAACGCTCCTGGATGATAGCAACAGCGTTCACCAAGATCGTCATTGTCACGGCAATCTGTATCGCTATCAGAACATAACCGCCCTTGTTTCTGAGCATCGAGCGCCAGATGGGTCCGAATTCCATGTTGCTCTCCTACTGAATTCTGAGTTGGCTCGCCGGCGTGATCTTGCAGGCACGCCAGGTTGGATACAGCGCCGCAGCGAGTGCGGACGCTACGGCAAGGACGACTGCGAATAACACCATGGACCAGTCCATGCGCACGAGGTGCTGGATGAAGTCGTATTCGATATACAGTTGTTCAATGCCGCGCAGTCCGAACCAGGTCGCGATGACCCCGAGTAGCCCTCCGGCCGCACCGATCATTCCTGCTTCGATGATGTACTGCGTGAACAGTGTCGATTTGCTCGCACCGAGTGCCCGGCGCAGGCTAATGTCTTTTGCCCTGCGCATGACCTTGGCAAGCAGCAGACCGATCGTGTTCAACAGGCAGACGACGAGAAACAACAAAGCCAGGCTCAACAGGACATTGACGTTGTTGTCGACGATATCTCGGTCGGCCATCCACTCCTCGGGGTTGTTCAGTCGATTGTTCAATGGCCGTGGAAAACGCCCAAGCTTCTTCTGACCCTCGACATACGCGTCGAGAAACTGCATGTAGTCCTGCTTCTGCGATGCACTCTCCAATTCGACCCACATCTGGATCCAGATGCATTCGGACGCCAGGAACATCTCGAATCCGCCATCTTCGACCGGCTTCCAGCAACTCGTATTGCCACTCCTGGGCATTTTGTTGGCGACGGCCAGGGAGAACGGCAAGAACAGTTGGGCCGGCTCATCGTAGGGGTTGTTGTTCAGGTCGTAAAACTTGGGTATCGGCGTCCAATCGTCCAGTACGCCCACGATACGGTATGGCTCACCGTTAACCGTCAGCATCCGCCCGACGGAGTCGTCTGCTCCGAACAACTGCTCGTTCAGGCCCCACGACAAGACGGTAACTCTCTCTTCGCTGCGGTCAGATGACTGGTCCCAGCCCGTGCCGTAGGCGAACGGGACATCGAACATCGGAAAGAAATCTGCAGTCGTTGCGCGAACGTCGAGCTGGAATGGCCGGGCATCATCTCCCTCTGGCTGAACGACCCGGGTCGTCACGTAGCTTGTGACCTGGCGATATGCTTTGCCGGCATCGTATATCGCCTTCGCATCCAGGTAGGCCATCTGTACCGGTGGCGTGTCCGGATCCTCGTACGGATCCGCAGGGTTCCAGTTATCGACCTGCACGTGATAAAGGACGTCATTCTTGTGTGCGATCGGATTGTCACTCATTATGTGTTTGACCGTGACGATCGTCATGCATGCACCGATGCCAATCGCGATCGCTGCCACCATCAGTGCGCTTAGCGCCGGATTGGCGCGAATGCTCAATACGCCGAGCTTCAGATAGTATCGAAACATGTGTGGCTCCTGCTTATGCGCTGGCTGCGGTTGCGATGTGCAACTCAGGCGGGCTATCACTGACATGACCGTCACGAACGAAGATATTGCGCTTCGCCCGATTGGCGAGCGTCAATTCGTGAGTCACCATGATGATGGTCGTGCCGGCCGCGTTGATCTCCTTGAGCAACGCTAAGACGCTATCAGCCATGTCCGTATCCAGGTTGCCTGTCGGTTCGTCCGCAAGCAGAAATCGAGGTTCACCGGCTAGCGCGCGGGCTATGGCAACTCGCTGTTGTTGTCCACCGGACAATTGCGCCGGCAGGTGCTTCATGCGCGACGCAAGTCCCACCATGTCCAGGCACTTCTCGATTCGGCGTTTGCGCTCGTCCGCTTTGAATCCCCGATAACGCAACGGCACATCGACGTTGTCGAAAACGTCAAGCTCGGGAATCAGGTTGAAGCTCTGGAAGATAAATCCGATCTTTTCATTGCGAAACCGCGACCGCTCCTTGTCACTCAACGACGAAATGTCCCGACCATCGAGTTCGTACGTGCCACTGGTTAGTTCCTCGAGCAGCCCGGCAATGTTCAAAAACGTCGTCTTGCCGGAACCGGAGGGCCCGGTGACCGACAGGAATTCGCCCTCGGCAACGGTCAACGAAAACTCACGCAAGGCATGCGTCTCGACGGTTTCGGTTCGATAAATCTTGGAAATCCTGTTCATCTGCAGCATTGCAATGTTCTCCTCGATGGTGCGCGTGACTAGTTGGTAAGCAAGACCGTGTCCGCGCCGCGGAAAGGGTCCAGATTCGAAATGACGATGGTGTCGCCGGGCTTCAGGCCCGATACGACCTCGACGGCACTCAGGCTGCGTGCGCCGATCTCGATCTGCCGGCGCAACGCCACGCGGTCCTCATTGACGACATAGGCGATACGGCCAGCGCCGCTGTCGAGGAACTGGCCACGCTGCACGTACAGGACGTCGGGATGCTCGGCGAGCAAAATGCGAGTCGTCAGCCGCTGATTCTGGCGCAGGTTGCCGGGGCCTTCGCCGTCGAAGCGAATGCGGCTGGCGACCTGGTTGTTGACGATCTCTGGCGATACGGCGACCAATCGGCCAGGGTAGCTTTTGCCGCCGATCAGAATTTCCGCCTGCATGCCAATAGCAAGATCGTCGGCGTAACTCTCCGGGATCTGGGCGTCGATTTCAAAGCGTGAAAGATCGACTACGGCCATAACCGGCATGTCCCGTGATACCGCCGCCTTCTGGTCGACGAGCAGGTCACCGACGATGCCATCGACGGGCGACTTGATGAAGAGATCGTCGACCTGCCTCCGCAGATCTGCGACGGACATGTCCTGGCGCCCGACTTCGAACTCGCTTGCGCGCAGCTCGAAAGCGAGGCGCTCATCGAAGAGTTTCGCGTCGGCGACCGCATGCTCGTGTGCGAGCTCCGCGTTGCGCAGGTCGTCCTGCGCCTTTTCGTAATCGATAACGGGGATGACGCCACGTTGATGGGCGTCGTCCGCGCGGCGCTTTTCACGGTTCGCCGCGACGAGCGTGACATCGGCAAGATCGGCAGCCTTGCGCTTCTCGAGCGCCTGTTGCCGGGACTCGATGCGTTGCCGCTCGAGTTCGACTTTGCGTTGCTCGAGGGATGACTCGGCCTGCTGCAACAGGCTAGTGAGATCGGGACTGTCGACACTCGCGACCACCTGGCCGGCCAGGACCTGCTCACCGGCATCGACGTGCAGGGTGATCGTCCCTGACTCGCTGGCGTAAAGCGTCGGGCTGACCGCAGCAACAATGCGCCCCTGGACCGATACGTCCCGCACGAGATCGCCACGTGTGACGGTCGCGGTACGGACCCTGTCATAGGGTACGCTGACGGTCGCATTGGCCCATCGCTTGACCCAGGGCGCTGCCAGGAGCACTGCTGCGATCATAATGACACCGCCGGCCGCGACGGCGATCCGGCGTTTGCGCGGATCGCGCGGAGCAAGGCGCACGTCCTGCGCCGATGTGTCCGTGATTTTCAGACTCCCACCCCCTCGTAAAACCGGGAAAGCCAGCCGTTGGTGCTGGATTTCCGATTAGATGCGGGAAATCGGGAAAGGGTTTAGATCGCGGACCAGCTCTGCGTGTGAATGTGACTGATCTTGTCGGTCATGGGCAGGCGGTAGAAGCGCCGCAGCTCAGGCAGCACCTGTTCGACGTCCTCGACCAGGCGTCTGCGCAGCGCGTGACAAAAACGCGCCGCATATTCGTTGGCGGCCCGGTAACGGTCCAGCTGTTCGTCATCGAGTTTCTCGTGAAAACTGACCTCATCGAACAACCAGCCATGCAGGCGATCCAGCAAATCGCTTCGCCCCTGGCTGACCGCAAGCAGCATCGTACTGACGAACTTGTCGATTTCCGCCTGCATTTCGAGTTCGAGCAGAGATACATTGCGGTCCTGTGACGCTTTCCATACGACACAATTGAAATGGCTAACGCCTTCGACGACTTGCCACAGATCGTCCAGGAATTCGGCCCGCAGGCGGGCCATCGGGTCCGCGGACTCCAGGCGCTCGAGTAAGCCGCCGTCGAGAAACAGGGACAACGCGAGGCCATCGTCATCCTCGGACATCAGCAGGGTCTCCCGGCTGTCGGTCAGCATGGCGCCCGCGCCGATGCATTTCGCAAGGTGCGGATCCGTGATCAGGTAGTCGCGAACGTCATAGCCAGCACCGGCCTGGTAGATGTCGTTGAGGTGCTGTTGCAGCCTGGAAATCATCAGTGGCTACCGCGGGGCTTGCCATCCGAGATTGGCACAACGCCATTTTGTCGCAGCAGATTCTTCGCACGGCGACTGCCCGTCTTCAGCCAGACCTCGTAGGTCCGCAGCAGATCAACGTCGGATTCCTGCCGCGCCTCGTCGCGAACTTCGTTGAGTACGTCGACGAGCACCTGGAATTTTCTGGCCAGTTCCCGGTAGATGGGTGCGAAGGCATTGCCATGGAACGTGCCGCGGACTTCTTCAGACAGGGAACCATAAGCATTCCCGCCCATGTAGATGTAGTAGTCGATATCGACTGGCTTCCCGGCAAGACTGTCCGCAAAGAATCCCGATATGAACAACGCAACGTCGCCGATGCGTTGCAGGGAATGATTGCGTTCGGCGGCGCTGCGAGCGTCGGCAGCATCGGCCAGCATCAGGGCCAGTGGCTTCAGGCCGTAGGTATCGCCGTCGTCTTCGTAGAATTCTTCGGAACGGGAGAACAGCGTCAGCAGGTTGACGACGTAATGGGCAGCATGAGGATCGACGTCGACACCCTGTCTCGATAAGACACCGTCGATCGACGTGCGGAAGTAGTCTTCCAGGTTGTGAACCCGCACTACCCTGTCGTTGCTGCTTCGACCATACATTGGACTCGGTCCCAGCTGTCGATGCACTCAGGTATAGCGCAATGACGTCGCGGCTCGCGTGACGCGGTTCACGGTAATTGCATTATGTTACTTGCCGCTCCTGGATTTCGCCCAGTCAGCCAGCGTCGTGTTATCGGCAACGAGCTGCTCCAGGAGAGGTGCCGGTGTCCAGTTCCCGGCGCCGAAGCGCTGCTGGAACTCCTGGACCCTCTGCAGCACGTGGTCGAGGCCCACGGCGTCGGCATGGTGCATCGGGCCGCCGCGAAACGCAGGAAACCCGTAGCCATAGACATAGACCACGTCGATGTCGCCGGGCGTCTGGGCAATACCCTCCTCGACGATTTTCATGCCCTCATTCGCCAGGGCGAATATCAGACGGTCGACAATTTCGCTGGAGTCGATGTCGCGCCGCTCGACGCCAAGCGCGTCAGCCTCGCGATCGATAAGCACCTGGACATCAGGATCGTTCGAGCGCCGTCGCGTTTCCGCGTCGTAACGATAGAAGCCCGCGCCGGTCTTTTGCCCACAGCGACCCATCTCCACCAACGCGTCGGCGACGCGAAATGCCCGCGGATCGCCGCGCAAGTCCTCCGGGAGCCCCTGTCGAGCCTTGTAGCCGACATCAAGACCGGCAAGATCGAACACGGCAAGCGGCCCCATCGCCATGCCCCACTGCTCCATCGCCGTATCCACGGCTTCGGGTGTCGCGCCCTCGATAACGCACAACTGCGCCTCGCGGCCGTAGTGTCCGAGCATGCGATTACCGATGAAGCCGTAGCAAACGCCGGACACAACCGGTGTCTTGCCAATTTTCCTGGCCAGCGCCATGCAGGTCGAAAGAACGTCGTCCGCAGTATTTTCAGCACGCACGACCTCAAGCAACTTCATGATGTGTGCCGGGCTGAAGAAATGCAGACCAATGACATCCTCCGGACGTCGCGTCGCCGCGGCGATGCGATTGACGTCCTGATAGGACGTATTCGTGGCGAGTATCGCGCCCTGCTTACACACGCTGTCGAGTTCGGCGAAAATATCCTGCTTGAGATTGAGGTTTTCGAACACGGCCTCCACGACGAGGTCCGCGTCAGCGAGCGTCGCGTAGTTCGTTGTCCCAGTAATTCGACCGCGGCGCTCGAGTGCCTCGGCCTCCGTGAGCTTGCCGCGCTTGATACCGCCCATGTAATTGCGGTCGATCGTCTGCAGGCCGTTGCCGAGAGCCTCGTCGCTGACCTCGAGCAATGTGACCTGCATACCGGCATTCGCAAAATTCATCGCAATGCCACCACCCATGGTCCCGGCGCCGATGACGCCCACTTTGTCGACGCTTCGAAGCACAGTGTCCGCGGG
>Ga0070727_10004222_pt1 | contig 12392 bp, 13 predicted proteins | sample tdAd472_FD_66722 | JGI IMG/M metagenome (GOLD analysis project Ga0070727, IMG submission 66722) | Marine sediment microbial communities from the Atlantic coast under amendment with organic carbon and nitrate - tdAd47.2 | ecosystem: Environmental > Aquatic > Marine > Coastal > Sediment | place... | reverse complement strand
ACACGGCCGCCAAGCTCGGACGGTGGCCCACCGCTTGCATCGGGTCCCTGGGGGGGTGCCGTGCTGGGTGCCATCGATGCAATCCAGGGCAGCGTGGTCGACGTGCGGTTCCCGCGCGGCGAAGAGCCAGCCATCCGCGAGGCCCTCCGCATCGAGCGAGAAGGCTCGAACGACTTGATGCTGGAGGTGCACGCCCACCCCGAGCCCGGCATCGCGCGCGCCCTGGCGCTGGCCCCCACCGCCGGCCTGCGCCGCGGCCAGGCCGTCGAGCGCACCGGGCGGCCCCTGCAGGTCCCGGTGGGCACCGAGCTGTTCGGTCGGGTCGTCGACGGGCTCGGCGCCCCCCTCGATGGGGGTCCCCCGGTGGGAACGTCCGACCACTGGGGCATCCACCGGCCCCCTCCCAGCCTGCATCGCCATGTCGCCCGGGTGGAGCCGATGTGGACCGGGATCAAGGTCATCGATCTGCTGTGCCCGTTCGCCCGCGGTGGCAAGACCGGCCTGTTCGGCGGCGCCGGCGTGGGCAAGACCGTGCTGCTCATGGAGTTCATCAGCTCCGTCGCGGCCGGCTACGGCGGGGTCCCCATCTTCGCAGGGGTGGGCGAGCGCATCCGCGAGGGCCAGGAGCTGTGGCAGGAGTTCACCGAGAGCGGCCTGATGGACCGCACGGTGATGATGTTCGGCCAGATGGATGCCCCGCCCGGTGCCCGGCTGCGCCTCATCCACTCCGCCCTCACCGTGTCCGAGTGGTTCCGAGACACCCAGGGGCGCGAGGTGCTGCTGCTGGTCGACAACATCTTCCGCTTCGTGCAGGCGGGGATGGAGACCAGCGCCATGCTCGGGCGGCTGCCGTCGCGGGTCGGCTACCAGCCCACCCTGTCGACCGAGCTCGCCGAGGTGGAGGAGCGCATCGCGAGCACCCTCGACGGCACGATCACCAGCGTGCAGGCGGTCTACGTGCCCGCCGACGACCTCAACGACCCCGGCGCTGCCGCGGTCATGGAGCACCTCGATGCGCGGGTCGTGCTCGCCCGAGAGCGCGCCGCCGCCGGGCTCTACCCTGCCGTCGACCCTCTCCGTTCGCAGTCTCGGCTGCTGGCCGAAGACATCGTCGGCGCGGAGCACTACCGGGTCGCCGACGCCGTGCGCAGCGCCCTGGCGCGCTACCGGGAGCTCGAAGACGTCATCGCCATGCTCGGCCTCGACGAGCTGTCGCCCGCCGACCGCCTGATCGTCGCCCGCGCACGCCGCCTCGAGCGCTTCCTCACCCAGCCCTTCGTCGTGTCCGAGGCCTTCACCGGGCGCAAGGGGGCGCGGGTGCCCATCGCCGAGACCCTCGAGGGCTGCTCGCGCATCCTCGCCGGCGACCTCGACCACGTCGACGAGCAGCGGCTGTACATGATCGGCGGCACCGCCGACCTCGACCGGGTGTCGGGATGAGCCCGCTGCGCCTCGAGGTGCGCACGCCGACCGGCATCGTGCTCGCGAGCCCGGTGGCCTCCATCGTGGCGGAAGACCAGACCGGGTGGTTCGGCATCCGACCCGGGCGCACCGATCTAGTCGCCGTGCTGCCCCCCGGGCTGCTGGTGTACCGCGACGAAGAAGGCGAGGGCTTCGTAGCCCTCTCGGGCGGGCTGCTGGGGCTGTGGGATGGCCTGTGTCGCGTGATCTCCCTCGAGGCCACCCCCGCGCGGGAGCTCGACGACATCGCGACCGAGGTGGAGCGGCTGGAGCGCCAGCGCGAGGCCCGCGCCGAGGTGCACCGGGGCGTCGTGCACGACCTGGCCAAGGAGGCGCTGCGCCGCCTCCTGGGAGACGCGGCATGACGCAGACCGAGCCCGAAGCCTACGCCGAGGCGGTCCGCAAGAAGGCCGAGCGCATGGCTCGCGCGCGGCGGCAGCCCAAGCCCGTCTGGGTCGTGCTGGCCCAGGCCGGCACGCTCGGGTGGCAGTTCGTGCTGGTCCTGGTGGGGTGCACCCTCGCGGGCCGGGGTCTGGCCATCCTGGCCGACCACGACGGCCCCACCCTGGCTGGCATCCTCATCGGCCTCGTCCTCGCCGTGTGGCAGGCCACCCGCACCCTGCGCAACAGCTTGGAGGAAGAGCCATGACCGTGGGGTTCGCCGTCGCTATGGGCTGGCTCGCCGGCGCCTGGCACCTGGGCATCACCGCCGCCCGTGCACGCTCCGTCGGCAGCGGCCACGCCGCCGCGGCCATGGCCCTGCTTCCCTTGGGCATCCTGGGCCCTGTCGGCGCCGTCTTCGCCACCATCCAGCTCGACCCCGGATCCGTGTGGGCCGTCCTCCCGGGCCTCATCGGGGCCCAGCTGATGCTGATCGGCCCGCTGGGTCGCCGGGTGGGGGCGCCCTGATGGACTTCATGACCCCACAGATCTGGCTGCAGGTCGGGCCGCTCGGCATCACCGACACCGTTTTCGTCTCGGCCGCGCTGACGCTCTTCCTCCTCGTCGGAGGCCGCCTGGCCGTGCGCGTGGCCTGGGCGCGGGAGACCCTCGAGGTGATCTACGAGATGGTCGAGTCCATGCTCCAAGACATGGTCACCATCGATGTCACCCCCTTGGTGCCTCTCATCCTCACCCAGTGGCTGCTCATCCTGTCCGCCAACCTGGTCGGCCTGCTCCCCATCGTGTCGAGCCCGACCCGCGACCTGTCCCTCACGGCGGCCCTGGCCGTCATCGCCTTCGGTGCGGCCCATGTCTATGGCTACCGCGCCCACGGCATGGCCTACCTGCGCACGTATGTGCAGCCCAACCCCATCATGCTGCCGTTCAACATCATCGGCGAGCTGTCGCGCACCCTGGCGCTGGCCCTGCGGCTGTTCGGCAACATGGTGTCCGGCGAGATCATCGGCGGGATCATCGTGTCGCTGGCCGGCTTGCTGCTGCCCGTGCCTCTGATGCTCCTCGATGTGCTCACCAGCGTGGTGCAGGCCTACATCTTCGGCATGCTCACCCTCGTGTTCACCGCCAGCGCCATGCAGGTGGTGGCGACCAAGAAGCCTGTCACACCTCAGCCCAGCCCCGGAGGCTCCCCATGACCCCACACGACTGGATCTCGGTCGTCAGCATCGTGACGGCCGGCCTCGCCGTGGCCGTCGGCTCCATCGCCCCCGCCCTGGGCGAGGCGAAGGCCCTCACCCAGGCCATGGACGCCATCGCGCGGCAGCCCGACGCCGCCAACGCCATCAGCCGCACCCTATTCGTCGGCATGGCGATGGTGGAGTCCACCGCCATCTACGCACTGGTCATCGCGCTGGTGCTGTTGTTCGCCAACCCACTGCTTCCCTAGATCCCATGACCTTCAACCCGCTCACCTTCACCTTCGAGCTGATCAACTTCGTCGTCCTGGCGGTGTTGTTGCAGCGCATGGTGTACCGGCCGGTCGCCGAGGCGATCCGAGCCCGGCGCGCCGAGATCGAGCAGACACGGGCGACCGCCGCCGAGCGGCTGGCCCTGGTCGACCAGCGAGCCGAGGCCCTGGCCGCGCGCGACCAGGAGCTCGACCAGCTGCGAACGAGCATCATATCGGAGGCGACGGCCGCCGCGTCGACCGGGCGAGCCAAGCTCCTCGCCCAAGCACGCGACGACGCCGCCGCCGAGCGCCAGCGAGCCCACGCGATGCTCGAGGCGGAGCGAGAGGCCGCCGTCGGCTGGGTGCGCGAGGTCACCGTCGACCGCGGGGTGGAGGTGGCCGGCAAGCTGTTGCTGCAGCTGGTGCCCGACGCGGCCCACGAAGCCCTCGTCGAGCGCTTGCTCGTGTCGGTCGCGGCCCGCACCGACCTCGGGGCGCCCGACCACGAGCCAGGCGACGTGCATGCCGACGCTACCTTCGCCCAGCTGCCCACCGCCGAGCAGTCGCGACGGCTCCGGCACGCCCTGGAGGAGGCCGTCGGCCAGCACGTGCTCCTGTCGGTCACCGAAGACGACCGCCTCGGGGCGGGAGCCACGGTGCGCATCCGCGATCGGGTCTTCGACGCCTCGGTGTCGGGCCAGCTCGAGCTACTCCGCGACGATGCGCGGCAGCTGCTCACGGCGGAGGCCGGGTGACCGACCCCAGGCTGCGACACCACGCCCACCAGGCCGCGCAGGCCCTCGGCGACGCCGGGGAGCGCTACCGGCCCCAGGTCTTGGTGCGGGAGGAGGGCCGGGTCGTGGCGTCCCAAGACGGGGTCCTCACCATCACGGGCCTTCCCAACACCCAGGTCGAGGAGATCGTGACCGTCGGCCACGGCACGCCTGCCCTCGTGCTGGGTTTGGCGCGGTCCCACGTGCAGGCCGCCGTCCTCGACGACGCCGACGGGGTGCGAGAGGGCGACCGGGTGCGGGGCACGGGGCGGCTCGCCTCGATCCCCGTGGGGGAGGGCCTGATCGGGCGCGTCGTCGACCCCATGGGGCGCCCGCTCGACGGCAAGCCCATGGCCACCAACCTCCGGTCGCAGCCCGTCGAGCGCGAGGCCCCGATGATCCACGCCCGAGCCGCCGTGCACCGGCCGCTCTACACCGGCCTGCTCGCCGTCGACGCGATGTTTCCGGTCGGGCGGGGCCAGCGAGAGCTGATCCTCGGCGACGAGGGCACCGGCAAGACCTCCCTCGCCCTCACCGCCATGCTGCGCCAGGCCTCCACCGACATCGTGTCGGTCTACGTGGCCATCGGGCGCCGCCGCGCCGAGGTGTGGCGCATCGTGGAGGCGCTGCGCGCCGCAGGCGGCCGCTGGGTGGTCGTCGCCGCCCCCGAAGACGCCAGCCCGGCCCTACGCTACCTGGCCCCCTTCGCCGGCACGACGGTCGCCGAGCACTTCCGCGACCGCGGAGAGCATGCCCTGCTGGTGCACGACGAGCTCAGCGCCCACGCCGTCGCCTGGCGCGAGCTGTGCCTGCTCCTCGGCCGCCCCCCTGGGCGGGAGGCCTACCCCGGCGACGTCTTCTACCTGCACAGCCGCCTGCTCGAGCGCGCCACCCAGCTGTCGAGCACCCTGGGGGGTGGGTCGCTGACCGCTCTGCCCATCGCGACCACCGAAGACGGCCGCCTGTCGGCCTACATCCCTACCAACCTCATCGCGATCACCGACGGCCAGCTGGTGCTGTCCCGGTCGCAGTTCGCCGCGGGTGAGCGACCCGCGATCGACGCGGGCCTGTCGGTCAGCCGGGTGGGCGGCAAGGCGCAGGCCCAGGCCTTCCGGCGCCTCGCGGGGCGACTGCGTCTCGACTACGCCGCCTTCCTCGAGCTCGAGTCCTTCTCCCGTGTAGGGACCCGACTCGAAGCGTCGGCACGCCGCCGGCTCGAGCTCGGCCGCCGGCTGCGTCGCTTGCTGCGCGCCCCGCGGCTGTCGACCCTGGGCGTGTTCGACGAGCTGGCGCGGCTCAGCCTCGCCTCGTGCTCCGACAGCCTGCTGCGGGTGCCCTTCGAGCAGGTCGAGGCCTTCGCGACCCGACTCCCCAGCGAGCTGCGCGCCCTCGACGGTGCCCTCGCCGAGCGACTGGGCCAGGAGCCCGTGCTCACCGATGCCGAGACCACCCACCTCGCTGCCTTGGTCGACCGCGTCGTGGCGATGCACTGGCCCGAGCCCACGCCCGATGCCTGAGGCCCCCCGCGATCTGGCGGCGGTGGAGGCACGCATGGCCTCCATCACCGCCGTGCAGCAGGTGATGAGTGCTGTGTGGGCCCTGGCGAGAGCGCAGCAGCCACGGGTGGAGGCTGCCGCCGCCGAGGCCACGGCCTACCTCGACGTGGCGGAGCAGATCGTCGAGCGCCTGGCTGGGTCCCCCAAGGTCGATCTGACCGACGACGACGACGTTCTGTGGGTGCTCGTCGGGCCAGAGCGCGCCTTCTGCGGGCCCCTGGCGCGCATGCTCCTCGAGCAGCTCCCGGCCTCCGGGGCCCTCGGGCTGGTCGGCCACCGGCTGCGCGAGGTGGCTGCGCAGGAGCCCGACCTCCTCGAGCGTGTGGTGTTCACCGTCGATGCAGCCAGCACCCCCGACGAACTGGGCCTTCGTGCCGACGCCCTGGCGACCGCCATCCTCGCCGCCGGTCGCACCACGGTGATGCTGCTGCATCCCGACCAGGGCGGCCCGGAGCTGCACCGCTCTGTGCTGCTGGCCGCCGCGCGCGCCACGGCGGCCGAGCCCCCCGAGACCTTCCTGCCGCCCGACGAGGTGCTCGAGGCCGCCGTGCTCGAGGCCGTCGCGGGCCGTCTCGCCGTGGCCCTCGTCGAGGCACTCCGGGCGGAGGTGCGCGCGCGCCTGGTGGCGGCCGAGGCAGCCCGCAGCTCGTGCGACCGGCGCCTGGGCGAGCTCACCCAGACCTGGCGCGCCTTGCGACAGGGGTCCATCACCCAGGAGCTGATCGAGCTCACCTCCGGCCGACGCGCACCGAAGGGGCCGGTGACGTAGGATGGGGCTCGGAGGCCCGTTGCCCGGACGCTTGCTGATCGTCGCCCTCTCGGCCCTGCTCGGCGGCTGTGCCCGCGACTGTGGCTGGTGGGTCTTCGGCGGAGGTGAGGTCTCGATCACGCTCGAGGGAACCGACGGCCGCTTCGCGACCTGGACCATGGAGGGCGTCGACGAGCGAACCGCCGATCGACGCGCCGCCGACCGGGTGTCCGGCGAGGCCGACGACACCGACGCGCCAGAGGTAGGCGCGTGGCTCGAGGCCCGCGTGGAGGAGCCGCGGGGCGGCGCCAGGCGCACCCACCTGCTGTCGGCCGTCGGCAGCCCCGACCCACAAGGCATCTGCGGTCCGGAGGCATGGATGGGGCTGCAACTCGAGGTCACCGTGCCCGACCTGAACGCCGGAGGAGCACCGCAGGTCGACGCCTTCGTCTGGTCTGTCGGCAACGGCGACGGTGAGGTCTTCGAGCCCGCCGAGGCAGGCCGCTGGGGCGTCACCGTCGACGACGACCCGGCGCTGTCGGGCAGCGCCGAGCACGACGCCGACATCGCCTTCATCGGCACGGCCTGCGATCTGCCCGAGCGAGGGCGGCTCCGCGTCGACTGGAGCTTCGACGAGGCCGTGCGGGGCGACGGCGTGTGGCGGTGCCGCGACGCCGCCGACTGACGACGTGCGGGCGCGCGCTACAGCACCACGTCGACGATCCCGAAGCCCGGCTCCTCGCTCGGATGGAGGACGCCCCCTTCGAGCCGCACACAGCCCGCGGTGGGGTCGGCGGTGAAGTCGAGGTGGCCGTCGAGATCGGCCATCTCCACGTTGCGGCGCGACAGCGCGAAGGCCAGCCCCGCCGCGATGGACAGCTCGGCTTCGTCCATGCAGCCGACCATCACCTCGAGCCCCGCCGCTCGTGCCATGCCGTTCATCAGCATCGCCGCGTCGAGCCCGCCGATCTTCACCAGCTTGAGGTTCACCATGTCCATCGCGTCGTTGCGCGCGAAGTGGAAGGCGTCGGCCAGGCTCAGCACGCTCTCGTCGGCCATCACCGGAGCAGCGACGGCCCGCACCAGCTTGCGCATGGCCCCCAGCTCGCTCGCGGGCGTGGGCTGCTCGAACAGCCGCAGGCCCGCGTCGCGGGTCGCCTCGAAGAAGCGACACGCCTGCTCGACGGTGTAGCCCTGGTTCGCGTCGAAGCGCAGGTCGACCCCCGGACCGATGGCCGCGCGCACCGCATGGACGCGCTCGATGTCGTCGTCGACGTCGATGCCGCCCTTGAGCTTGATCGCGGTGAAGCCCTGGGCCACGAAGGCCATGGCACGTTCCACCGCGTCGGGGGTGGGGGTGATGAACAGCGTCACGCTCGTGGGGATGTGGGTGCGGTAGCCCCCCAGCATGCGCCACACCGGCAGCCCCGCGACCTTGCCGAGCAGATCGAACAGCGCTTGGTCGACCGCCGCCAGGGCCGCCGGGCGCCCCGCCATCGCCTCGGCCAGCCGCTCCACCTGCCAGGCACGCCGCAGCGCGTCTTCGCCGGCGAGCAGCGGCGCGGCGACCTGCAGCAGCGCGGCCTCGCAGGCCTGCAGGGTCTCCCCGGTGACCCCCGCGTCGGGAGCTGCCACCCCCAGGCCCACGTGGGGGCCGTCGGTCACCAGGCGCACGAGCAGGTTGGTGACGGAGTCCACCGTCTCGTAGGCGATGGTGTAGGGCTCGCGGAGAGGCAGCGGCATGCGCTGCACCTCCACCCGCACGATGCGCATCAGATGTCCCGGTGGTCAGAGCGGCCGTGGAGAGCCGACAGCGGCGTGGCCTTGAGGTGCTCGACGAGCTCGACGAGGCTGTCGATGGTCAGCTTCCAGATCTGGCGACCCTTCTCGGCGGTGGCCAGGGTGGGGTCGCCCAGGGTGCCGGTCTCCGAGATCCGCGAGGTCCGCACGTACCACTCGACCGAGCTGTCGGAGTCGAAGTCGAGGTAGGGCGAGTCGAACTGCGGCATCTCGGTGCGCGCATGCTCGAGGAACACCAGGTGGGGCCGGGTGGCCAGGGCGGTGCTCGTCTCGTACTCGCCGGCGTGGGCGTCGCCGCCGGTCTCCAGCATGGCGCCGATGGCGGCATCGCTCGTCTCGCCGGTGTCGACGGTGGTGAAGATGGCCGCATCGCGGTTGATGAGCTGGGCCGCGAAGTGCAGCGCCGCGCTGTTGCCCCCGTGGCCGTTGACGATGACCAGCTTGCGGATGCCGTTGCGGGCCGCCGCCATGCCGATCTCGTGGACCATCTTCGATAGGGCCTCGGGCGACACCGAGATGGTGCCCGGGAAGTCGTCGTGGTGGTAGCTCACGCCGTAGGGGATGAGGGGGAGCACCAGGGGCTTGGGGTCGGTGCAGGCCGCCGCCACCTTCTCGCACTGGTAGGCGGCGTCCCACGCGTCGATGTCGAGGGGCAGGTGCGGGCCGTGCTGCTCGATGGCGCCGACGGGGAGCAGGGCGGTGTCGACCTCGCGCAGCCGACGACCCGCCTGGGGCCACGTGAGCTCGCCGAGGCGATGGACCGGGTGACCCTCCGGCCAGGCTTCGGCGGGGCTCTGCACACTGGCGTGCTCGTAGGCGTGGGGGTCACGGGCCCACGGCGCGGCCAGCGGATCGACGGAGACCCAGGCATCGCCTCGTCTCTCTACGGCACCGACCGCATGCTCCAGGAAGATCGACCAGATCGGCTGCCGCAGGGCCACGGGAAGCACGGTGGCCGGGCTGCACAGCGGGTCGAAGCGCAGCCGCTCCGTGCCCATGTGCCGCTGGGCCCCCTGGGCAAACGGGCTCTCTGGATCGATGTGGGACCCCGCCACCAGCAGCGCGGCGAGGTGCTGCCCGTCTTCGGCCTGCTTGGCGCCCTTGGCGGCCAGGCTGGCCAGGCACTCCGTCACCATCTCGGCGCTGTAGCCGAGCAGCGACGCGTCACGCCCCAGCGCCACCAGCATGCCCACGATGCGGCGACACTTCTCGCACCTGCCGCAGGGCACCACCCGCTCGCCGCGGATGCTCGCGGCATGGCAGCTCACCTGCTGGGCGAACAGCTCGGGGTAGCGCGCCGACAGCACGTCCTCGATCTGGAACTCCGACAGGGGGCGGAGCAGCGACGCCTGGGTGAGGTTGTAGCCCCGCCGGTGGAAGAAGCGCGTGAGGCGCTCGTCGAAGAACCGGCTCTGATCGTAGTAGCCGCAGTAGTGGCGCAGGCCCTCGAACTCCTCGACCTGAGTGCAGTCCCACTCGTCGCCGATGAGCATCGTGCCCAGCCCGCGACGCCGTGCCATCGGCAGGGTGGCGAACAGGAACACCGCGACGGTCCACAGCCGGATCGGGTAGTCGTCGGCCCGCAGCTTGTCGAAGTCGGCGCGCACGAAGGGCAGGTGCCGCAGCGCCCAGGTGTACATCCGGTCGCAGTCGAGCCACACCCGCGCCGTCTGCTCGGGGCGGGTGCGCTCCAGGTGCCGCCACGCGTTGAGGGCGGTGTACCAGTGGCGACCCGACTCGTTGGCGAACAGGGAGTGCGGCTTGAGCCCGAGCTCCTCGCACAGGCCCAGCGACAGCAGGCTGTCCTTGCCGCCGCTCGACAAGATGGCGGTGCCGGTGCCGAAGGCCAGGTCGTCGCGGTCGTCGTCGACGGCATCGGGGAACACCAACGTCGCGCACAGGTCGACGGGGCTGACCCCGCCCTCCAGCTGCAGCGCACCAGGCACCAGGAACGGGTTGGGCTTGCGCAGCTTGTTGACCCACACCTCGACCGCGGTGTTGTGGGCCATCTCGGTGAGGAAGGCCCGGTCGTGGCGGTCGAAGGGGCCGTGGAGCACCAGCTCGTCGCAGAACAGCCCATAGTTGAGCGCCAGCTGCACCCCGATCAGCGAGGCCAGGTGGGCGTCGGCCTCGGGATCGAGCACGTCGTCGGCCCAGCGGAAGGACAGGTCTCGGGAGACCTCCTCGCCGCCCTTCACGATGGTGTAGGGCACGCGGAGCCGCCGCTTCTCGAGCACGGGTGGACCCACCCTCAGCTGGGTCCACACGTGCAGCTGGCGGCGCATGCCGTCGAGATCAGCCACGCTGCGCCTCGAGGTAGGGCGCCAGCGCGTCGAGGAGGGGCTGGGCCCCGTGGATGAGCGGGTCGCAGACCGGCAGGCCGGTGCGCTCATGCAGCTCGGCACAGGCGGCATCGATAGCCTCGCGGCCCTCCAAGCCCTCGTGGTTGAGGGTGATGGCCACCACCGGGCGGCCGCCGACCAGCTCCAGCGCGGCGATCTGCTGCTCGATGGGCTGGATCGGGTAGCCAGGGAAGCCGTCGTAGTCGATGCGGGTGGGAGCGTGCTGCAGCATCACCACCTCGGGCCGGCAGGCGGCCAGGATCTCGAGCCCGCCGGGGTAGGCGGGGTTCATCAGCGAGCCCTGGCCCTCGATGCAGATCACCTCGGGCTTGCGCTCGTCCCACGCTGACACGACGGCGTGCTCGAGCTCGCCGGCCACGAAGTCGTTGACCAGGCTGTCGAGCACCATGCTGTAGCGCGCGCCCTGCAGCCAGCCGGTCTGCCCGGTGCCGACCATCTCGACGGTGCGGCCCGCGGCCTCCAGGGCGTGCACGAGGATCCACGCCGTGGTGCGCTTGCCCACGGCCGAGTCGGTGCCGAGCAGCGCTACCTTCAGCGACTTCACCTCTTCGATGCGGCTGCTGAAGTGGTGCAGGTGCTTGCGGTGCGGCGGCATGCGCACGTCGCGCAGGCGCACCCCGTGCTCGGCGGCGGCCGCGACGAAGGCCGGGTCTTCGCTGAGGAAGTCGTGCAGCCCGCAGTCGACGTGCAGGCCCGCGGCGATGGCGGCCAGCGCGGTGGCCCGCCCCTCGTCAGGGAGCCGCCCCCCGTCGGGCGCCATGCCCACGACGAAGTGGGTGGGGGTGACGCCGAGCTGCCGTGCATGGCCCAAGGCTGCCTGCAGATCGGGCACCACGGGGATGCCCTTGGCGGTGCCGTCCAGCACCTCCGCGGCGTCTCGCCCGGCGTGGGTGCGGTCGATGACCGACAGCACCTGGTAGCGGCGGGTGAAGCGCACCAGCCCGTGAGCCGTCTTGCCCTCGGGGGTGTTGAAGGCGCCGTCGCACCAGACGATGGCGGGGCCGTCGAGGAAGTCGGTGGTCATGCGTAGCGTCCTGTGAGGACCACGACGTAGCGGTCCGGTGGGAGGGGGTCTCGGGCGTGGAGCTCCAGCAGGGCGAGCAAGCCCGCGGTGCTGGCGGGAAGCACGTGCAGCGCCTGCTGCTGCTTGAGCAGCCGGGCCATGTCCTTCATCTTCTTGTCGGTGGCGCCCCAGGCGAAGCCCTGGGTCGACCGAATCGCCGACAGGGCGAGGTCACCGTCGATGCTCGACCAGTTGATCAGGGGCTCGTTGGTCACGGTCTCGCGGATCGACGCCGGATCGAGCTGCGGGCAGGTGTCGAGCCCCTGCTCGAAGCCCACCACGATGGGGTTCTTCTTCCACGCAGTCCCACCGATCATCCGGGGGACCTTGCTGGTCTTGCCGCGGCGGTAGAGGCTGCGGAAGCCGCGGTGCAGGCCAGCGAGCGTGGTCCCATTCGACATCGGGGCGGCGACGATGGCGGGGGCGTCGCGCAGCTGGTCGTAGACCTCGAAGCTCATCTCGCCGTAGGCCTTGAGCTGCACGAGCTCGTTGTCTCCACCGGGGTTCGCGTCGTACCACTCCTGGGCGTGGGCGCGCTCGGTCGACACCACCACGGCGTCTTCGTAGGTCGCCCCTGCACGCAGGATCTCGGCCCCCAGGCTCCGCATCTCGTCGATGCGCTTGGTGTGGTAGGTCTCGGGGATGACCGCAACGCAGCGTAGGCCCGCGAGGCGGGTCGCGAGGGCGAGGGCGACGCCGTAGTTGCCGCAGGTGGCGACGGTGACGGTGTCGAAGCCACGGCGCAGGGCGTCGGCCGTCTGCGCGAAGGCGATGCGATC
>Ga0070727_10004220_pt1 | contig 12393 bp, 12 predicted proteins | sample tdAd472_FD_66722 | JGI IMG/M metagenome (GOLD analysis project Ga0070727, IMG submission 66722) | Marine sediment microbial communities from the Atlantic coast under amendment with organic carbon and nitrate - tdAd47.2 | ecosystem: Environmental > Aquatic > Marine > Coastal > Sediment | place... | reverse complement strand
CATACGTCTGAGCGGTATCGCAAAACCTTGGATCATCGAGGCAGGGGTCTTGTCGAACATCCGCCAAAACATCGTGTAGTAGAGATCCGGGTCGACCTCAGCTTCGAAGGCATCTCCCTTGAATGGATCCGGCGGAAGAAAGAAGTCTCCCGTCGTCAGCGAGGAGTCGACGAGACGTTGCGCCTCCGTGAGATAGCTGTTTCCACGCCCAACAAGCCCGTCGTCGTCGATAGCGGCCTGGATCTCCCCGAGGAGATCTTCTGATTTGTTATCCAACTGCAGTCCTGGCCTTCTCGTCGTCGCCCAGCCACGCCTGGACAATGGTCTTCGCATAGCCGGACACGACTGACATTCTTCCGATGATCCGACCTTTGTGGAATCCCATCTTGGACGTGTCCGGGCCGTAGACCCGGTCTATCGGCACCTCGACCAAAGCGAGCCCGGCGCTGCACACGCAGAACATCGCTTCGAGTTCAGACTCGTAACGGTCGCCACACAGTTCGATGCTTGCAGCTGCCTCGGGAGAGAACGCCCGGTAACCCGAGAACGGATCGGTCAGGCGCCGGCCGGTGATCGATCGAACGGCCGCGATAGTTGCCTTGCGGACCATTCGCCGATTCAGTGGAGCCTTCGAACTGGACCGCCCCAGGTAGCGGCTCCCAACAACCATCCCTACGGAACCATCCAGAACAGGCCTGACCAGTCGCTCGAGGTCTTCTGGGCGATGCTGACCATCTGAATCCATCCAGACGAGAGCACGAAATCCGAGGTTCTTGGTCTCGGCCATCCCACGTCGCAGAGCCAGGCCCTTGCCTCCGTTCTTTTCTTGGGCAAGCACAACGGCTCCGGCGGCCGAGGCCACAGACGCTGTCTCATCGGTGGATCCGTCATCGACAACTATGACAACCACGGCTTCGCCAGAAACCATTTCAGGCACGGCGTCGAGAATGGGTCCGATCTTCGTTGCTTCGTTGAACGCGGGAACTATCAGGCCGACCGCCATCCCAGGAAACTAACGAACGTTCGTTTGGTTGTCCTAGGGTCTTTGGTCCCTACTTCCCAAAACGCCTGTTGCGCCCTGCAAAATCGCGCAGCGCTCTAAGGAAGTCGACATGGCGGAATGCCGGCCAGTTCACATCTGCGAAGACGAACTCAGCGTATGCCGACTGCCACAGCAGGAACCCGGAGAGTCTCGACTCGCCCGAGGTTCGGATCAGAAGATCAGGGTCAGGAATGCCCGCCGAGTACATGTGTGCAGCCAATGAGTCATCGTTGATGTGGTCTGTCAGCTCAGCTTCAGGAACTCCCTCTTCAATCAGCTCGGCTACCAGGTCCTTGGCCGCATCCACGATTTCTTGGCGACCGCCATATCCCATGGCGATGTTCAGATGACGAGTACCGATCGATCGGGATTCCTCTGCTGTCTTGGCGGCGGTCACCAGGCGCTCCGGGAGCAGATCCAAGCTTCCAATGAACTTCAGTCTCATATCGTACTGGTCACACAACGCCGGCAGTCGTCCGAACAGCTCGATCAGAACGTCGAAGTACGGGTCGAGCTCCTCAGCCGGTCTGGAAAGGTTCTCCTTGGAGAGAACCCACGCTGTCACCGCCGGAATGTCGACCTCGTTGGCCCAACCCAGGAACTCCTCGAAACGGGCCATTCCAACTCGGTATGACTCAGAATACGAAGAGAGCCTCTCTTCTCGCGCATGACGACGATGTCCATCGAGCACCACTCCGATGTGCCGTGGCAGCCGATCACGGTCAAGTTTGGAAAGAAGATTCTTCTCGTAGAGGTTGTAGAGAAGGCGGAATTCCATGGCGATCGTTCATCGTACTTGCGGAGGCTGCGATAGCCTTCCCCAATGGAACGGATCACCTTCGGCCGAATGCAGAACCCTATTCGTGGGTTTCTCCATGGAAGCGCGGCCGTGGCCACTCTGATCGGCCTGATTCTGCTTCTCAATCGAGCCTGGGGTAGCGCCGCCGCCATCACCGGTGTCCTGGTGTTCGGTGTCGCAACCGTCGCGATGTACACAATTTCCTCCCTCTATCACTCGGTGCCATGGAGTGCGCCCTGGAAGGAGCGTTTTCAGCGCTTGGACCACTCCATGATCTACCTAGTGGTGGCGGGCACTTTCACACCCATAGCTATTGCCGCGCTCGACGGCATGTCACTTGCAATCGCCCTCAGTCTGGTTTGGGTGATTGCTGTTGTTGGCATTCTCCTCAAAGCCTTTCTCCCCAACGTGAAGACCTGGCTCTCGGTGGCGCTGCAGATGCTCATGGGATGGACCGCCATTGTTTGGACCCCATGGATCCTGGATCAACTTGGAATGGGTGCGATCGCACTGGTCCTTGCTGGTGGCGCGGCGTACACCATCGGAACTGTGATATTCATGACCAAGCGGCCAAGACTGGCTCCGCGGAGCTTCTCATATCACGAGCTTTTTCACGTACTCGTCGTCGCCGGAAGCTTTCTTCACTTCCTAGCGATCTTCATCTACGCGGTACCTGCGACCGCTTGATCAGCGTCTTGGCAGGCTGGAAGTCTCCGCGCAAAGGGCCTCGACATCCTCGACCCCGCGAGGTACCGAGTCGGTCATGTTCTCGTGACCGTCTTGCGTGATGAGAATGTCATCCTCGATGCGAACCCCGATTCCCACTAACTCCCTGGGCACTTCATGAGTGATCTTGTTGGCTTTGGCCTTCTCTTCTGCCTCTAGCGCAGCTGCGGCAGCCGGACCCAACTCGATCCGTCGCCGGCCCCAGTCGTCCAGGTCGTATTCGAGGAGGCTGAGTTCCACTGTTTCCTTGTCCAGCCCCACATAGAGACCCGGCTCGACCGTGAACACCATGCCTATCTGCAAAGGTCGAGAGACACCTTCGACCTTGTACGCACCTCGGTCATGCACGTCGAGTCCGAGCCAATGCCCCGTCCCGTGCATATAGAACTGGGAGTAGTGGTGCATCGACAGCGACTCGTCGACACTCTTGGGCAACAAGCCCAGCTCAACCATCCCTTCAGTGAGGATCCGGGTGCACTCGTCGTGGATTGCTCGCATGGTGGAACCAGGTGTCGAAAGCTGCACGCCCGCCTTCTGTGATGCCAGCACGACCTCGTACACGGCCCGCTGAGGGCCAGTAAACGACCCATTGGCTGGATACGTCCTGGTGATGTCGGATGAGTAGCCGTCAATCTCTGCTGCGGCGTCGATAAGGACCAGATCATCCGGACCGATCTGCTTGTTGTTCTCGACGTAGTGCAGGATGCAGGCGTTTGCTCCGCCAGCCACGATGGACGGGTAGCCATTTCGGGGGGATCCCTCGAGCCGCCAGTAGTACTCCAGCGCAGTCTGAACCTCGTACTCGTGCATTCCGGGCTCGGTGAAGCGCATGGCTTCGGCATGGCCCTCCGCAGAGAGTCGACATGCTCTTCGCAGGCTTTCGATCTCTGTTGAATCCTTGATGAGCATCATCTCGCCGAGCGGAACCGAAACGTCTTTGACGCTCGAAGGAACAACCCCACCGTTGCGCTCGCGATGCGCTCTCGCTTTCTTGACGATGCCAGCGACACGGGCATCGTGCTTGTCGTCCCCCGTTGTGTACCAGAGGACTTCCCGGCCGATCATCAGCCTCGCCAGCACGCTGTCCAATTCGCTGAGCTCATATGCTGTGTCTGCTCCGTAGGTGGCGAGTGCGCCTTCGGTTCCAGCACGGATTCCGGTCCAGACCTCGAGGGAAGGGTCCTTGGGCGGAACGAACAGATGAAAATCGCCATCGTCGTGTCCCGGAGTCATGACGGCTACGGCCTCCGGCTCTGGGAACCCGGTCAGGTACCAGAAGGCTGAATCCTGGCGGAACTCGTGGGTCACGTCGTAGTTCCGAATGACCTCGTGGGAAGCGGGGATGATTGCTAGACCTTCGGATCCGATGACCTCAGCGAGACGACTCCGATGCTCTGAATACCGATCTGACATGAGGATGGAGTTAAGCGCGATTCACAAACCAATGAACCCATGGAGCCGTCATGGGCTGAGTTGAAGATCGACGACCAGCGGAAAGTGATCGGATCCCATGGCCGGACCGAGTTGGCGCCCCTGCACGGCAAATGAATCGCTGTGCACGAGGTGATCGATGGGAACCCGCAACAACACATTGGACGTGGTCGCGAAACTCGGCTGAATCCCAAAGCCGGACTGCGAGTTTCTGATAGGCGCTTTGGCCATCAGATTCCGGAATGGCCAGGACCAGGGGGTCGCGTTGAAGTCCCCGACGACCATGAATGCTCCTTCCTGTTCGGACGCCCAATCTGCAGCAAAACCCAGTTGGGCGTCTCGAAGACGAGCACGATCTTCGTCGGTGGGTGCGAGTGGGTGTGTCGACAACAGCGAGATCCCATTCGCCCAACCTGACGGTCGAAACGAGAGTTCTACTGCTCGTGCCTGGGCGGTTGCGAACCCGTATGAGACGACCTTGACGTCATTGCCCCGGACCAACACCAAAGTGCCGAAGATCAGGTCGTCTGAACGCGGTCTGATGACCTCGTGGTCTAGTCCGGCATTCTCCAAGGCGACTTCCCACGGGCGGCTGGCCTCATGAAGAAGCACGACGTCGGGATCAACTGCTTCGATGTACTCAATGACTTCCGAGTATCTGTCGTTCGTAGACAGCAGATTGAAAGACATCACTCGGACTGTGGGGACACCGACGTCGGCGGCGGCCGGAGATCCAATGAAGAGGGGCAAGACAACAACCAGGTTCACCACAGCGACACCCAAAACGCCGTATCCGATCTTGCGCCACTTCGACATCATCACCAGGACGCCAAGGACGAACAAAGCGACCACGTACTGTGCGCGGAAGTTCGCCAACACGTCGAGCCACCAGACCCAACGGCCCCCAAAGGCAGCCAGAGACACCACTGCTAGAGCTGCAGCCGGAATGGCGATCAAGATCACGTTGTAAGGCTAGGAATTCAGATGTTTCTCAGCCAGGAGGCGATCGCCTTACCGATTTCTTCTCCGGAGTCCTCTTGGATGAGGTGCAGCCCCTTGACTGTGACCTCGGACTGGTTCTCCCACGAACGGACCACTTCACGAATCTGATCCGTCACGATAGAACCCGGATCGGCGTTTACGAATAGCTTCGGTACGTCTGGACCAGACAACCAATCTCTATTCGCCTCGACTACCTCGACCATGTCCGCCGGCTTACCATCGATAGGGATTTCACGAGGCCACGTGAGCGTGGGACGTCTCGACTCGCCCGGCTCGACGAACGGCTTGAGATAGACCTTCATCTCGTCCTCCGTGAGATCTCGAATGATCGACGACGGCAAGATCCGTTCCACGAATACGTTCTTTTCCAGGACGATCGACTCTCCGGCGTCGGATCTCATGGCCTGAAAGATGCTGCGCGCGGCCTCGGGCCAAGTGTCCCACGTGTAGGGAGTCAGAATCGTTTCCATGTAGGCCACTCCTCTGACGGCCTGTGCATGTCGACGCCCCCAGTCGAATGCGAGAGCACCGCCCCAGTCGTGGCCCACCAAAGTCACGTTGTTGTTGATTTCAAGGACTTCGAGAAAGGCTTCCAGATACTCAGCATGCATCGAGAAGCGATAGGAGCCGGGGCCCGAAGCAACCTTTGCCGAGTCGCCCATGCCGATGAGGTCGGGAGCAATACAACGTCCCACCTCGGAAAGAGCAGGGATGACATCCCTCCACAGATACGACGAAGTCGGATTCCCGTGGAGAAGCAGAATTGGATCCCCTTCTCCACGCTCCACGTAGGCCATCGGGACGCCCAACACTTGTGCCGACTTCTTCTTCAGAGGATCGAAACGACCAAACATTGCGCCACCTTATCGGCCAGTTTGGGACTGACGACCAGGGCAACCTGGTCCTCTCGACCAAGACTCTCGAGCGACGCGGTCGAAATAGTCACACAGACTGACTTGGTTCAGTCAGCATCCTCCTGAGGGGGGCCCGGATCCGGACCGCCTCGTTCCATGGCCCACTTGCGGCTCAACTCGAAAGCTTCGTGCCGGCTGTACGGCCCGTCGTCGATCCGCTTTTCAAGAAGTAGGTCCATGATTTCACCAACATGGGGTCCTGGTTCGATGCCCAGGTAGGCCATCACCTCGTTCCCGTCTATGGGGGCTCGGAGTCTTGCCAACTCCTCCTTCTCTGACAGTTCCGCTATCCGGGCTTCCAGTTCGTCGATACGTTCCTGTATTGCCCGCTCTCGCCTCTTGTTGGCCGTCGTCACATCGCATCTGACAAGCTCATTGAGTCGATCGAGGAGAGGCCCAGCATCACGTACGTAGCGGCGAACCGCCGAATCGGTCCAACCGAGCTTCAAGGTATGTGGGCGCAGGTGAAGAAACACCAAATCCCCTACGTCCTGCACTACATCCTTCGGGTACTTGAGGGCCTTGAGACGCTTCCGAGCGATGCGGGCTCCCACGACCTCGTGGTGGTGGAAGGTGACGCCTTTCGGTCCGAACTCGCGAGTCGCCGGCTTGCCAACGTCGTGAAGAAGAGCCGCCAATCTGAGAACGAGATCGGGCGAGGCCTTCTCGACGACGGCAAATGTATGAGCCAGAACGTCCTTGTGTTTGTGGTGGGGATCCTGCTCCATCGCCAGACCACGCAATTCGGGAAGAAAGTGATCAGCTAGACCTGACTCGACGATCGCTTCCAAAGCTTCGGCCGGCTCCGGAGCGGTTATCAGCTTCGAGAGTTCGTCACGGATTCGTTCGGCAGAGATGATCTCGAGCCTTTCGGCCATGGATCTGACCGCGTCGACTGCCTTGTCGTCCGGCGAGAAACCAAGCATCGCCTGGAACCGGAATAGTCGAAGCATTCGTAACGGGTCATCACCAAAGGACACAGACGGATCAAGGGGCGTTCTCAGAGTCCTGGCGGCGAGATCTCCCAGGCCCCCAAAGGGGTCCACCGGCTCCAAGTCGGACAATGACATGGCGATCGCGTTGACAGTGAAGTCACGCCGACTCAGATCTGTTTCGATGTTGTCGGAGAACGACACCTTTGGTTTGCGAGAGTCGTCTCGGTAGATCTCGTGTCTGAATGTGGTCACTTCGACAAGGTGGTCGCCTTTCCTCGCTGCGATGGTTCCGAACGTCTCGCCTACGCGATAGACCACGTCCGCCCAAGGCTTGAGCAGTTCGGCGGCCCTTTCAGGATGCGCACTGGTCGCGAAGTCAAAGTCTTCGAGCGGTCGATCAAGGAATGCGTCACGAACTGAACCGCCCACCAAGAAGAGTTGCTCGTCGGCAGCGCTGAAGATGCTCGTGAGTTGAACTGGTGGTAGATCGGCAGATCTGAGGAAATGAAGGCGTTCGGGGATCACGTTCGATCAGGTTATCGAGACCGACGCTAAGAACGGGATCGGTCGCCCGATCCCGTTCTTCGCCTTAGGAGGAACCTAGGCCGAGATGCCGGCCGCCTGAGCCTTGGCCTTCATCTCGTGAGAGTTTCTGGAGTACTGGATGACACTCTCGATATCCACTGAACGGTCTACCACGTGCTTGAGAAGTGACTGGTCGAAGGTCTGCATCCCGTGGAAACCACTTTCCTTGATGATCTCCACAAGCGTTGCCGGATCCTCGCCTCCGAGAATCCACTCTTGGGCGCGCTCATTCCCAGTCAGAACTTCACAGGCGAGAACGGGACCAGATTCGGATTCAATGAGGAGCTGACTGACGATGGCTTGGGCCTGAGTGGCGATCTGAGAGCGAACTACGTGCTGTGTTGACTCCGGGAACATCGAAACGAGTCGGTTGATGGTCTCGGCCGGATCCGTCGTGCGCATGGTGGTGATTACGAGGTGACCCGTCTCAGCGGCATCGATTGCTGCCTTGGCCGTGTCGTAGTCAATCAACTCAGAAACCATGATGACGTCGGTGTCGTGACGCATGGCACCTCGGATGGCCGTGGCCATATCGGGCGTGTCGACGCCGATCTCCCGTTGGACCACCACTGAGCGTTTGTCGGGGTGAAGGACCTCGATCGGATCCTCGACGGTCACGATCGCAGTCCCTCGATTGGAATTGATCCAGTCGATCATCGAAGAAATGGTCGTCGTCTTCCCAGACCCGGAGGGTCCGGTGACGAGCACAAGACCAGACTCGGCTTGGGCTGCCTTTTCGATAATCCGAGGCAAACCCAGTTCACCGAACGACTTGGAACCTGGAACCACGCGGCGGAGGACGAGCGAGACCGAACCGCGCTGACGGAAGGCAGTTGTTCTGAAGCGGCCCAACTCATGCTTTCCGTATGCAAAATCTGCGTTGCCGGTCGCCTTGAAATCGCCTTCTGCCTTCGAGGTGAAGATCGCCTCGGCATAGGCCTGCGTGTCCGGTGGCTTGAGCACATCGAATCCATCGAGGCGACGAAGGTCGCCATCGATGCGAACGATTGGCGATGACCCAACCTTCAAATGAATGTCTGAGGCCCCAACACCGACAGCGCGGTGAAGGAGCTCGTCAATATTCGTCTCCATGTTCCTTTCCCGAATCTTGTCCCAGGTGGTTATCGGACAACGGGAATGGAATGTTTAGGAAAGACCTGACTTCTCAGAACTCAGATTGACCAGTGGTCGGCGATGATCTGCGCAGCCGCATCGATCGCCCTCTTCGAAGCTTCGGGTGAATCATTCGCTTCGTTCGCACTCTCGAAAGTGCCACCGAGACCGCTGAGGGTGGCCGCCGTCGAGTGTTGCAAGCCCTCCAGGCTGTATCCGCCCTCCAACGCGACGATTACCCGATTCGTCGGTACCACCTCTCTCAGTCTCGAAGCCAAGAAGCCATAGTCCTCAGCAACCAGTCCAAGATCGGCGAGAGGATCCAGAATGTGAGCGTCGTATCCGGAGCTCACAAGTATCCAATCCGGTTCGAACTGATCGACGATCGGAATGACCAATTCCTGCCACGCTCGGCGGTATTCGCCTCCGGCTGTTCCTGCCGGAACCGGGATGTTCACATTTGTCCCCTTGGCCTCGCCGAGATTGATGTCCTCCACCCGCCCCTCATACGGGTAGTAGGGGCTCTGATGAAGGGACACGTAGAGCACACCGGGATCGTCGCCAAGCAACGCTTGGGTGCCGTTCCCATGATGGACGTCCCAATCCAAGATGGCGACGCGCTGGTTCTCGGCCCTAAGCAAGGCCGCTGCCACCGCCACATTGTTGAACAGACAGAATCCCATTCCCTTGTCACGTAGTGCGTGATGACCGGGGGGCCTGGTGATGGCTAAACCCAGTGCTTCGGATTCGGTCGCCAACTCCTCAACAAGCGCCGTCACTCCACCCGCGGCTCTGAGCGCGGCCTCCCACGATGCACGTGACGTGACAGTGTCCATGTCGATCGCCCCACCACCTGATTCGCTGAGGTGTTTGACCATCGCGATGTATTCCGGATCGTGAACTACCGCTAACTCGCCGGGCGTGATCTCTGGTGATTCGATGTGTACGACGTCGAGGCCCGAGTCTTCAACACCTCTCAAAACTGCACGGACACGGTCAGGGCGTTCCGGATGGTATTCGCCCGTATCGTGCTCCAGAGCCGCCCCATGGCTGGCAACCAGAACTTTCATGGCCATACTCTCCCACACGTGCCAAACCATCTCGATATTGCGGGTGAATGGCCCTCCCCAATGACTCTCTCTCGAGGTTGGGCAAAGGCGACAGCTCGCCCGTGGAATGACGCCGGACCCGATGCGCATGTGAAGCTCGAGCGGGGCGGTACCGACTTCCTCTCTGACGTAACAGACCACGTTTCCCGGCTGGCTTCCGCCTCGGTCTATTCACCTGCCCTGTATCCATCAGCCACCCGGATTTGGGCACGGTCCGGATACGTCGAGACACACCGCTTGGAGATCATGGAACGCTCCACGACGACAGTCGCTCGTCCGGATTCGGTCTCTGAGGAACTGAACCCCGATTGGGAACGCGTAGCCGTCATAGATGAAGTGGCGTTCGAAGGCTTCTGGCGCATGAGCATCGATGGCCTCAAGGAGGCTTTGGCATCGACAAAGAGATCAGCTCTACTGTCCATCGGAGCAGACCCAATCGACGGATACGCCGTGGTTGGAGCCCAGTGGAACGTCTCATACCTGCAAAGAATCGCCGTGCATCCGAACTCATCTGGGGCAGGCTATGGACGACTACTGACGCGGGCGGCCCTGGCGTGGGGACGAAAGCAGGCGGCGGCAACGATGGTCCTGAACGTACGTGACGAGAACACCCGCGCCCGCAAGTTGTACTCAAAGGAGGGCTTCGTCTCGACAGGCACCCGTCTTCGGATACTCAGGTACGAAGCATGATCAACGCGCCAGGCTGCTGAACTAGGGCCATGCCTGCGGCCGTTCCAGATCGTTTCAAGCTCGAGATCCGTCTCGGGCGCGACGGCGACCTCGAGGAGTGGTTGGCGACGGACACCTCTTTGGACCGCCCTGTGCTGGTGCGAAGTCTGGGCCCCGAGACAACCCCAGAGAGAAGGAAGCAATTCGTGGACACTGTCCGCGCAGCTGCCACCGTTTCTCACCAACACCTCGCCAGAGTGTTTGCGGTTGACGAGGTGGACGGCGGCGCCTACTCAATCTCCGAGTGGACCGGAGGATCGACACTCGAAGACAGGATCGCTGCGGACCATCCGGTCGAACTTCCCGACTTCCTTCCCAACGCCGCCGGCTTGGCAGGCGCCCTGGCTGTACTCCACGAAACTGGCTCATTGCACGGTGCGATCGATGTTTCGGCTGTCTCTTACTCGTCGGCCCATGCCGCCAAGCTGGGAGCCTTGGGGCGGATCCCGCGAACCGATGCATCAGGTGACGTGAGGTCCCTGTCGGCAGCTCTGGAGTCCGGTCTCACAGGGTCGGCTCCGGGAGGTCCGCCCCCATCAGAGCGCATCGACGGTGTCCCCAAGGCGATCGATCGGATCCTCCGGGCAGGGCAGTCAGGCACACTCGACGCCGACGGACTCCAGAAGGCTCTCCTATCCGCGCCGACTCCCAGGGCTCCAACCCCTGGACCCGCATCAACGTCCCGGCGACTGCTGATCGCGGCGCTTGTTCTGGTCGTTCTGGCGGTCGGCCTGGTTGCATTGGGACGAGCCTTCTCCGGCGGAGGCGAGTCGATCATCCCCAGTCCCCCGACCACCATTGCGACTCCAGCCACGTCTACGACCGAAAGCCCAGCGCCGACTCTCGCCAATGGTGACGTCGCCATAGAGAACGCCGCGACATTCGACCCCTTTGGAGAGGGGGGTGAGAATGACGCCGACGTCCGCAACCTCTATGACAACGACTTCTCAACAGCATGGGGAACCGAGTCCTACCAAGACCCGCTGGGGTCGCTCAAAGAAGGCGTGGGCATCACATTCACCGTCGCCGGAACACCCTCCCGAGTCCAGATCTACGGATTCGACGTCGACACCGCTTTCGAAGTCCTCTGGTCCGACACCTTCTACCCACAGCCAAAGGATTGGACCAGCGTGGCCGGAGCAGTTGCGCCTCCGGGTGCGACATTCATCGATCTTCCGGCCAGGGACGCCGGTTTCTGGCTTCTCTGGCTAACGGATCTGCCACTCCAACCCGATGGTGCGTATTCATCGTCGATCGCAGAAGTACGATTCCTCCCGTGACGGCACGAGCCCAGGATGCCGAACTTCTCGCGCGAGTGGTCGCAGGGGATCACGAGGCGTTCAACGAAATAATGCGAGCACACGAAGACCGAGTGTTTTCGGTGTGTCTTCGAATCATGGGCGACCGCGAGCAAGCACTCGACGCCACTCAAGAGACATTCCTCACTGTTTTTCGAAAGGCCAAGCAGTTCAAGGGGGATTCGGCGCTAGGCACTTGGATCTACAGGATCGCGGTGAACACTTGCTACGACCTCCTTCGCAAGAGAAAGCGACGTGCCTCGGATCCGATGCCCGAACACTTCGAACCCGAAGACAGTTCGGCAACCGAGGAAGTGGAGTCAGCGGCTCTCCGACCCGAAATTCGAGCCGCCCTCGCATCCATCCCGCCAGAGTTTCGGGCAGCAGTGGTTCTTTCCGACATCGAGGGCATGACCATGCCGGAAACCGCCGAGGTGCTCGGAGTTCCGGTCGGAACCGTTAAATCCAGAATCTTCAGAGGCAGACGTCTATTGGCCAAACAATTGGGGAACCAAAGCGCGCCATGAGAGCATCCAAACGAACACATGCGTAGTAGCGATCTCGAACTGATTGCCGCCCTCGTCGAGGGACGGCTCGATGACGAGAACGAAGCGCGCGCCTTGGTCAACTCGTCTCCCGCGCACAGAGAAGAGTACGAGTCGCAAAAGTTTGCCTATGAAACCCTGTCCACCCTTCCCAACGCCTCAATG
>Ga0070727_10004218_pt1 | contig 12403 bp, 5 predicted proteins | sample tdAd472_FD_66722 | JGI IMG/M metagenome (GOLD analysis project Ga0070727, IMG submission 66722) | Marine sediment microbial communities from the Atlantic coast under amendment with organic carbon and nitrate - tdAd47.2 | ecosystem: Environmental > Aquatic > Marine > Coastal > Sediment | place... | reverse complement strand
TTATCGCTTTCTCAGGCATCCTCGGCCCGGAACTGCAAGCATTTTCATCGATACTCGCCCTTGTAACCGCGCTGATCCTTAGCCCTCTGATTTCCTACCTTACTAACGGAAAATATTACATCGCTCGCAAGGCTGATAGCTTCAGTGATGGGCAGCATTCTTGTGGCGTTTGTGACACCAAATATGATGCTCCTGACATGGCAATTTGCCCCATGCATTCATCTAATATTTGTTCCCTATGCTGTTCAGTTGAAGCGCGCTGCAACGATTTGTGCAAGATCGAACAAGATTTCAGCATCAAAGACAAAGTCACCTATTGGGTTGAGAGAATTTCAAAGGGCCGGATTCAAACGGCGCAAGCATCCAAATTTACAGGCTTTTCACTAATCTATATCGGCCTTCTCTCGGTTTCCGGCTTTCTTCTTTGGACCAGCTATATCGTTAGAATTGATGGTATCGATCTCAACCAGGTTGAAACCGTAAAAACGACATACTTGAATATTTTCTATCTGTTTTCCCTGATCTTTTTTGTTGGAAGCTGGTTGATTGTCTTAATGCAAGAAAGCCGTTCCTATGTGGAAATGGAACGCAAAATTGCAAAGGACGAATTGGCAACCAAAGAAGCTCAACTCCGCATGGCAATGGACTACATGCCTGGAGCCATGGCTGTCGTGGATTCTGAGCTTAAAATCGTTGCGGTGAATGATACTTACTCGGAGTATTTTGGCGACCCTGAAGGCTTGATTGCTCCCGGCGCGTCTATGCCTGATATCCTCAAATCAGAAATCGACCGCGGACTACTTGGCGGCGTAGGTTCATCTGCTGAAATACTCGAAGAACGTATAAAATCCCTCAAGCCAGAACGTATGGTTGTTTTTGAAGATCGGTCACTCGATGGGCGCCACATTCAGTTGTCTCGCACCCCTGCCCCAGACAATCATTCGGTAACTGTCGCCGTCGATATTACTGAGCGCAAACACGCCGAGCAGGCATTGCAAAAGCAGACAGAACTTATCCAGCTGCTGCACACCACGGCCGTCAGCGCTAATCAAAACGAAGAAATTGATATCGCTTTACAAGAATGTCTTGATGCAATCTGTAAGTTCAACTCCTGGCCGATTGGACATGTTTATCGGTCCCGCCCAAATGCGCCTGGTATTTTAGTATCAGCCAATATTTGGCATATGGATGACCCGGAACGTTTTGAAACGTTTCGTCAAGTCACAGAACAAACATCCTTCAAGCAGGGTGTGGGGTTGCCGGGTCGGGTCTTCGCCAGTGGCAAACCAGAATGGGTAACTAATGTTGTTAATGATCCAAATTTCCCACGCGCACAAGTAGCCGATGATATCGGCATAAAGGCTGGTTTTGCGATGCCAGTACTTGTTGGCGACGATGTCATCGCGATCATGGAGTTCTTTGCCGCCGAGGCTTTCGAGCCTGATCAAGACTTGCTTTCAGTTCTTGCCAACATCTCAGCTCAATATGGTCGAGTTGTAGAGCGCAAACGGGCGGAAGAAGCCATCACCAGTGCTCACAATCTAATCACTGCAAGTATCAACTATGCCAGTAATATTCAGCGCTCTTTGTTACCGGCCTCAGCAAGCCTTGACGCGGTGTTCAGCGATCATTTCGTCATTTGGGAGCCAAGGGATGTTGTCGGCGGCGACATCTATTGGATGCGCAAATGGGGAAATGGCACTCTTTTGATTCTTGCTGATTGCACGGGGCACGGGGTTCCCGGAGCTTTCATGACGCTAATCGCCACAGGAGCTATCGACAACTCTCTAAAGGAAGTTCCTGTAGGGCAGGTCGGCAATCTCCTTCAAAGGGTCCACCAACTGGTACAAAACACCCTAGGTCAGGACGGTACGGAAGGCGTGTCTGACGACGGTCTGGAGTTAGGCATGTGCTATCTTATGCCCGATAGTGATCAAATGATTTTTTCAGGTGCACGCTTTGATCTTTATCAGCTTGAAGATGGCGAACTCACAACGACTAAAGGCACAAAAAGTGGCATCGGTTATCGAGGCATCGCCCATGACCAAGAGTTCGAAGAACATCAAATAGACGACCTTAGCGGAAAGTCGTTCTATATGACGTCCGATGGATTAGTCGATCAGGTCGGCGGAGAGAGAACGCGAATGTTCGGCAAAAAGCGGCTCAGGGAGCTGCTATTAGATGTTCAATCTAAAGGGATGAAGGATCAAGGTGACGCCATCTATCAGGCGATGACTGAATACATGGGAAGCCAGACACGGCGCGATGACGTGGCGGTCATAGGGTTTAGGGTTTTGTAATTTGCTCTGTCCATAAAAGACAAATTACCCATTAAGCGCAGCCCACATTTCCTTATCCCGTTCTGCCGTCCAAATGGTGGGATGCTCCTGCCCCCCGGCTTCATCAAAAGCCCGCGCGACATTAAACGGCATACAATGCTCGTAAATCACCCAGTCGCCATACTTTGAATCCATCCGCTCTTTGGCAAGATCGAAGGCTTGCTTCAAGCTCAACCCCTTGGTCCGAGCCTCCTTTGCAGCTTCAAATAAGGCCTCCACAAAACCTTCGGTCATGGTCATTGCTTCAAGGCATTGCCCTGGTGTGGTTAAGGCATCACCTCGGCCAGGAACCAGCTTCTCTGGCATCAATTTGCGAAGGGCTGCCAGAGAACTTGGCCAATCAGTCAAATGGGCGTCACCGCAGTAAGGCGTTGCGCCATATTCAACCAAATCTCCAGCAAACAAGACTTTTACATCAGGAAGCCAAGCCACCGTGTCTCCCTGGGTATGGCCCCGTCCGGGGTGAAATATTTCCACCGGGCGGTTTCCCAAATCAATGGTAATGGGTTCGCTGAAAACTTTTGTTGGGATAGTCAGGCCTTTAATGGACTCGTGCCCCTGAAACAACCTTGGGAAACGCTCGAACTCGCTATCCCAATCCTGGCGTCCACGTTCCGCAATCAGGTCCATTGTGCCCTGGCTGGCAATGATTTCAGGTTCCCCATAGGCCCCAACACCAAGAACTCTGACCGCGTGGTAGTGGCTTAAGAGAACATGGGTTACGGGTTTATCGGTCACTTCTCGAATGCGCGCCAACACCCGTTCACCCATCATTGGGGTCGCTTGAGTATCAATCACCATCACGCCGTCATCGCCTACCACGATGCCGGTGTTGGGGTCTCCTTCGGCTGTATAGGCATAAGCACCGCCCCCTAAATTTAAAAAAGTGACATTCTTTTCTTGAAGATCACCCTTAGAGGCAAAAACTTGAGACATATGGCTCTCCTGGTTGCGCCTGTGCATTCATTTGCCCATGATATCCGTTGAGCAAGTTGAATGCGATGAGATCAACAAACAAAATATTTGTCGGAACAAAATGCGATTAATGAAATATCTTCCCCTACTTTTAGCGTTGCTGATCTCTTTCCGCCCAATACCTGTTGCCGCATCAGACACCTTAAAAATCGGCTATATCGAGTTCCCTCCCTTCTTCTATACGGCTGCGTCGGGCGAGGCGGCCGGTCATTTGATTGATTTGGCAGGTGGCATTCTAGATAAGGCCAACATGCGCTGGAGTGCAAAAAGCTTGCCTGCCAGCCGCTTAATGAATCACCTCTCAACTGGTGATATCGACATCGCCATGCTGATTAAACATCCTTTGCTGGAAGGGACCACGCTTTACGGTGATACTCCTGTCGCAAACATTGAGCTCAGAGCCTATTGGCTTGGTGACAAGCCCCCCATAAACAGCTTTGAAGATATGAAAGGAAAGCGGGTGATCGTTTTGAGGGGATATGGGTATTCAGGGCTGATCAAAAAAATTACCAATCCAAAAAACGGCATCCGGTATGATATGGCTGATAACCACCTGTCAGCGTTCAAAATGCTTGCGATCGGCAGATCAGACTATGTGCTCGACTACAAAAACCCTGCTGAAAGGGCTATCGCCCAAACAGATGGTCTTTCTGAACTGAATTCAAGCCAAGCCTCTCGGTTCAACGTATTTTTCATTGTCTCGAAAGCGACACCAAATGCAGAGAAGATACTAAATGTCTTGGAAAGTCGGGGCCAGGTAAGTGAGTAAGTCGAAGTTTCTAATTTTCGGATACTTCACCCTTGTCATTGGGGTGTTTTTCGCTCTGGGGCGGTATCACAATGCCGAATTGGAATCTCGCAATGCCAAGGTAGAGGAATACAGCCGCCTGTTTGCCCACTACCTCTGGACGATCAACGATACTGAAGCCCAAGACTTCCTCAAAGTCATCAGTTCAGACAGCCGCATCTCATCCGTCCATGTGGTTCACAGAGACGGGCGTCCATTTGTCGGGTTTGAGCGTGAACCTTCAGGCCTCATCCTCCCGACCCAGCTTGTTCAAAGAACCATAAGCAGACCCGTTTTATGGCAAGGTGCTCAAATCGGCTCTCTCAGTGTTCGGGGTGTCACCTACGATACGGCCATCGATTTTTATGCCGGAACCATTCTTCTCGTGCTCGCAGCGGCACTGACCTACTATTTGTCCTATCTCTCCAAGCAAAGTGAGTTTGAAGAACTCTCTCGCCGAGCGGCTGCAATTTTCACCAACACCAGTGAAGCTATTTTCCTCTCGGATGTCCATGGGACAATCCAGTCGGTCAATCCGGCTTTTGAACAAACGACCGGATACAAGCAAGCCGACATTGCAGGCAAAAATTCAATGGTGTTGGTTTCACTTCGGCACAGTCAGGAGTTTGCTCTTTCTTGGTGGGAAAGCATGTTGCGCGGTGGCCAGTGGCAAGGGGAATTTTGGCTGCGCCGAAAAGACGGCAGCGACATTCCCATTTCCACCTCTGTTTCCCGCATTCCCAGTCAAGATGGAAAGCAAGAGCTTTTCACAGCGATGTTCCGGGACATTACGGATCGAAAAGAGGCGGAGGCTGGGTTGCTTGAAGCCAAAGAACGCCTTGCCGAAGCTGAAAACCTTGCCCACTTGGGCAGTTGGGCCTGGGACTTAAAAACCGGAGAAATTTGGTCGTCTGACGAGCTTTGTCAAATTCTAGGGGTCGATTCAAGCACCCACTCTTTTGAAGCGAGGCCTTTTCTCACCTTTGTTCACCCCAATGACCACCAAATGGCCCGACAAGCCACCTTGAGCTGCATAACTGATAACAAACCTCTACATGGAATTTTCAGAATTATACGGGACGATGGGGCGATCCGTACGGTGGAAACCGCGAGTCGTTTTGTCTCTCAAACCAACGATCACAGTTCTCGATTAGTTGGTTTTCTGCATGACATCACCGAATTGGCTCAAAACCAAGAAGCCTTACAGCTGGCAAAAGACGAAGCCGAACAGGCCAGTTTAGCAAAGTCCAAATTCCTTGCCGCAGCGAGCCATGATCTGCGGCAACCCTTGCAAGCGCTTTCCATGTTCGTTGCAGCTCTGGGTGATTCCATCCATTCGGGAGGCTTAGAAGAGAAAAACAAACAAACCAGACTCATCGGAAACGTTGAGAACTCCATCGAAGCCTTGGCAGGTTTATTGAACTCCCTGCTCGACATTTCTCGGCTTGATGCTGGAATTATGGAGCCTGTCGAGCAAGACTTCTCCATTTCTCAAACTCTTGAGTGGGTAAGAAATACTTTCAGAGAAGAAGCACGACAGAGGAACGTCCAATTCACAGTTTTACCGTGTCATGCGACAATTAAAACCGACCCGAACCTGTTCAAACGTATTGCGGGAAATCTGGTGTCAAACGCCGTTCGCTATACCCCGAAAGGTAAAGTCCTCGTCGGCTGCAAACGGTCGGGGGACAATTTAAGGCTTGAGGTTTGGGATACGGGCGGCGGCATCCCTGAAGACAAGATGGAACTTGTTTTCCAGGAATTTCAGCAGTTGGAGAACCCGGGTCGCCAGAGAGAACGCGGCCTTGGGCTTGGGCTTGCTATTGTTGAGCGCGTAGCAAAACTCTTAGATCACCCCCTTTCTGCCCGTTCCATTCTTGGTAAGGGATCCGTGTTTACTGTTGAAGTACCAATAACCTCCTGGGAAAGCGCAGCAGCCACAACCGCTCCTTTCTCGTTGGACGAACCCATTGGAGATACCCCACAGCGCATTTTGGTGATTGACGATGACCCAGCAGTTCTCGATGGCATGGCCGCACTAATGGAAGTCTGGGGGTTTGACGTCTCTTCGGCTCCATCAGCAGAAGCGGCCCTTAGGGAAAGTCGAAATCAAAAGTTTCCTCTCGACTTGATCGTCGCTGATTACCGGCTTCAAGAAGAAGAAACGGGAGCTGACACCATTCACCGTATTAACCGCGAACTCGGCTGGTCGGTTCCCGGCATCATCATCACGGGCGACACGGCGCCTGAACGCCTTCAAGAGGCCGCAGCCAGCGGCTTTGCCCTGCTTCATAAACCTGTACAGCCAGACGTATTAAAGAAGCTCGTCGACAAAATGCTCAATACATAGGCCCCCTCGCACTGAAACATTGAAAACTTCTAACTTATCTATGAGTATTATGACTTAGAACCTCCCAGATAAAAGGGAGCTCCCAGCTAGGTGCCCGCCGGAATGAATGATCATGACTCTGAAAGTAAGAGGGAAAGTGACTTAGTCACTCTGGGGCTTGAATACTTATCTCAAGGGTTTTCCATTTTTGACAAAGACCTGAAGCTGGTTAAGTGGAACAGCTCAATGGAGCAGCTTCTTGATTTCCCCTCTGGTTTCCTTACCAAGGGGCTTCCTCTTGAAGAATTGTTTCGCTTTAACGCCGAGCGAGGCGAATACGGTGAAGGTGACTCAGAAGAAATGGTCGCCAAAAGGCTCAAGAAGGCGAAGCTTTTTGAAGATCACCACTTTGAGCGCGCCCGCCCGGATGGCACAATTCTGGAGGTTTCCGGTAGCGCCCTTCCTGCTGGCGGATTTGTCACCACCTATACCGATATAACAAATCGTAAGAAAACGGAAAAAGCCCTCGAAACCAGCGAGACTCGGTTTCGAAGTTACTTTGAGTTGGGCCTCATCGGCATGGCCGTCACATCCATTGAAAAAGGTTGGCTATACGTAAACGACCATCTCTGTAATCTTCTTGGCTACTCCAATGAAGAATTAACCCAGCTAACCTGGGCCGATATCACCCATCCCGAAGACCTTGCGGCGGATGAGGCGGAGTTTAATAAAGTCCTTGCGCGTGAAATTGATGGATACGCTATGGACAAGCGGTTCATCCGAAAGAATGGCGATATTATTTATGCCAGCATATCCGTCAAATGCCTTGAAGAAGAGAGCAATAGAATTGATCAGTTTATCGCATTGGTTCAGGACATAACCGAGCGCAAAAAAGCTGAACAGCTGGCGCTTGATCAGAAAGAGCAATTTACTCAGAACCTTCTTGATAGAACCACCGAAGGCTTCTGGCACACCGATAACGACGGCAAGACCTTAGACGTTAATCCAGCCATGTGTGAAATTCTCGGGCGTCCCCGGGAAGAAATAATCGGCCGCTCTTTGCTCGATTTTGTCGATGACGAAAATGCCGAAATTTTCAGTTCGGAACTGAAGAAGCGGAAAGAAGGCTTTACCGGGAGCTATGAAGTCGCCTTGCTTAGGCCCGACGGAACCCAAGCATATTGCCTCAACAACGCGACCCCTATTTTCGACGAAAATGACCGCTTGGTTGGTTCGGTCGGTCTCTTTACCGATATCACGCCCATTCGAGAAATAACCCTGAAGATGGAGCGGGCAAAGTTCGATGCTGAACTGGCCAATAAATCGAAATCACAGTTTTTGGCCAATATGAGCCATGAGCTTAGAACGCCCTTAAACGCCATCATCGGATTTACCGATGCCATAAATCATGAAATCTTTGGCGCGATCCAACCTGATAACTACAAAAGCTATGTCCGCGACATCAATAAAGCAGGATATCATCTTCTACATCTAGTGAACGACATTCTCGACATGTCGAAAATCGAGGCCGGCAAATTCATCATTCACGTTGAAAATGTCGCTCTTGAAGTGATTGCAGAAGAAGCCCTAACAATGGTTCGCGGGCGCGCTAAAGAAAATGGCATCCAAATCGTCACAAACTTGCCCAACGACTTGCCCCAAGTTGCCGCCGACCAAAGAGCGACCTTGCAAGCCTTGCTCAACCTTTTGACCAATGCCGTCAAATTCACCAATAGCGGTGGCAAAATTCAAATCGATGCAGAAGTAGAAAAACCCTATGTCGTCTTTACAGTAAGCGACACTGGCGTTGGCATGAATCAAACCGATATTGAACGTGCCCTCCAGCCCTTTGTTCAGATTGAACGGGAAAAAGGGCGCGGGCATGAAGGTACTGGCCTGGGCCTTTCCCTAACGACAAAACTCATAGAACTTCAGGGGGGAGAATTTACTATTAAAAGCGCCGTCGGCAAGGGAACAACGGCATGCTTCACCCTCCCCATAAGCTCAAGAACGGTTGACCAGGGTTCATCCTTTGCTAAGCCAGAATATGCGGAGACCCAACTTTGGTTGGACTCCATGAGCGTTGGTGTCGACGCTTGGGATTTGGACCATCAGGTTTTATTCCACCAAATTGATGAACTCATTGCCGCCATTGAGGAGAAGAGAGCCAGCCAGGAAATTGAGACGATAATTAAAACCCTATCCTCATATTGCGATTTGCATCTCAATTCCGAAGAAAATGCCATGCGTCAACTAAACTACCCCGGCTTAATTGAGCACAAAGCCAAGCATGATGAGTTTCGGGCTTGGTTTAAAAGCCAGTTGGGTAACATCATTCGGTCACCTAGCGAGTGGGATGCCCGTGGCATTGGTGAGTACCTTGTCAATTGGTGGCACAACCATATTTTGACGGTCGATATGGCCTATAAGGAATTTTTTGAAGACCGGATTGAGGCCCTGCGCGAAATGTTGGATGGTTATGATGGACTCACGAAACCGAAAACCAAGTCTCCTAAATTGAAGCGGCGTCTATTAGATAAACAATAGAGCGATAGGGGATCCCCCCCTTTTCAGAAAGTCCTATCTCGCAGGTTCTGCTGGTCGAGTATCCCGCAACCGCCTTGCCGCTTAAATCCCTTTTCAGCTTACCAAGCGCATGCTGGTTGAGTTCTGGCGTGGTAAATCCCTTGTCTCCCGCCCAGCCACAGCATTCAACTGAAGAAGGCACAATCACTTCTTCCGCGCAGGCTTCAGCAATGGATTTTAGCTTGCCATCAAGACCCATCTTTTGAGTGCTGCAAGTCGCGTGAACAGCGACGGGGGCAGATTGTTTTTCAATCTCCAACCGGCCGAGCACAACATCGTGCATGAACTCGGTCACATCCCGGATATCGAGCCGAGCTTCAAGAAACTTTTTCATCCTAAACCCGCAAGGGCTGGTGTCGAAAACAATGGGATATTTGCCGTCTTCGCTGGCAAGCATCAGAGCTATTTCTAGCTGCTTGGCCTTACGGTCAGCTGTATCGGGCAGACCCTTACTTTCAAACGGTTGGCCGCAACATAGATCGTTCATTTGGCCTGGATAGATCACTTCAAAGCCCGCCTTGCGCAACACGCGGGCAGTAACCTTCGGCAATGGTTCGCTGTCATCACCGCGTGCAGGCCCCATGGTGCGAGCCGCGCAGCTGGGGAAGTAAACCACTTTGTCCCGGTCGCTACCATCCGGCACGACAGGCGTGATCCATTGCCCGCGCGGCATGCTTTGCATCCAGAGCGGTACTTTGCCTTTGGAAATCTTATGGGCGCCTTGAGCCAGAGAGCCCATCATTTTCGAGCCAAGAATACCATGGGCAAGATTGGCCGCGCGCAGTCCCAGGGATGTTGCCGCCATTGCTGTCCCATAATGATCGGCAACCCAGTCACCCACCTTGCGCTCAAATGGCGTGCGCTCTTGACCGCGAAGCAGCTTAGTCAAGGCTCCGGTTTCGATGCCGACGGGGCAAGCCGTAGCGCAAAGCCCACAGGCCGCGCAGGTATCCACACCTTGATAGGCGTAAGCGGCTTTCATGCCGTCTGTATCCGCTTCACCGGCAGCCTCACGACGACTGATTTCACGCCAGCCAACGATCCGCTGGCGGGGCGATAGGGTGAGGCCCTTTGAAGGACACTTTGGTTCACAAAATCCGCACTCGATACATTTATCGACAATCTCATGAGCTGGAGGAATGGGCTTGAGATTTTGAAGGTGTGCATCCGCATCCTCGTTCAGCAGCACTCCCGGATTGAGCAGCCCTTTAGGGTCGAGCAGAGTCTTAATTTCCTGCATCAACCCATAGGCATCTTTGCCCCATTCCATTTCGACAAACGGCGCCATATTGCGCCCGGTTCCGTGCTCAGCCTTCAAGGAACCATCATAATCGTTAATCACCAACTTAGTGATGGCGTCCATGAACTTTGCGTAGCGATCAATCTCTGCTTGGCTGTTGAAATCTTGGGTAAAGACGAAGTGCAGGTTGCCTTCTAGGGCATGACCAAAAATGATTGTTTCTTCGTAGCCATGCTCTTGGCAAATCCGCTGCAAATCGAGCGTTGCTGGGGCCAGCTTGTTGATGGGAAAGGCAACGTCTTCGATGATCACTGTAGTGCCCATTTCACGCACTGCACCAACAGCAGGGAATAGGCCTTTACGGATATTCCAATAACGCTGATAGCGCTCGGGGTCATCGGTAAACTCGATAGGGCGAACCGTCTCAATGCCTTCTAAAGCTTTAGCTGCCTTCTTGCGGTTGGTGGTCAGCATACGTTTTGTTTTGCCGCGCACCTCAACCAGTAGGGCCGTTACTTGATCACCCAAACCCGGTATGTAGTCCGGCAGGCCCGGCTTGCCTTCAACCGATTTGAGCCCTGCCCGGTCGATCATTTCCACGGCAGAAACCGGCTCTTTCTTAAGAGCAACCACAGCATTGCAGGCAGTTTCCATGTCTGGGAAAAGCAACAATGCGGAAGCCTTGTTGGCGTATTCAGGGACCGTGTTGTAGGTGAGCTCAGAAATAAACCCAAGTGTCCCTTCAGAGCCAATCATCAGGTGCTGCAAGATATCGATGGGATCTTTGAAATCGATCAGGGAATTAAGCGCATAACCCGTCGTGTTTTTGATTTTGAACTTGTCTTTAATGCGCTTGGCCAGCTTTTTGTTTTTACGCACCTTAGAGGCAAGGTCGGAGAGACCATCCAGCAACGGTTTGTGGCTTTGCGTAAAGACCGCACGGCCTGTTTCAGAGCCCGTATCGACTATGGTGCCATCGACCAACATCACTCGCATGGATTTCAGCGTATTGTAGCTGTTTTGGGCCGTGCCGCAGCACATGCCACTGGCGTTGTTGGCCGCAATGCCACCGATCTTAGCGGCGCTGATCGATGCCGGATCAGGACCAATTTTACGCTCATAGGCTGCCAATACCCGATTGGCTTCTGCCCCAATGACGCCAGGCTGCACGCGCAGCGCTTCACCGTCTTCTTCGACCACACATCCATCCCAGTTCTCACCTAATAGAACGAGCACAGAATCAGTAATCGCTTGGCCCGATAAACTGGTGCCAGCAGCCCTGAAGGTGACCGGAATTTCCAAACCCCTCGCACAGGCCATAAGGCGCGCCACTTCTTCTTCGCTTTCCACCACGGCAACAATCTTGGGCACCAGCCGGTAGCAACTGGCATCCGTTCCATAGGCTAAAGTGCGCAGACGATCCGTGATCAACCTAGTTTCGGGAAAAATCATCCGAAGCTGAGCGTGCAAGCGGTCGTATGGTTCGGGGAGATGGGCAGGCGAATTAAACATAGATTAGCCGTCGATTACTAAAACAATAAGTTCCTTGGGGCCATGAACGCCGTAGGTCAATTCCTGCTCGATATCGGCCGTCTTTGAGGGGCCAGAAATAAGCAGAGCATTCGTCGGCAGACCGTCTTTCCAACCTTCGCTGGTCATTGCCTGCCAAAACGTGTTGTGCAGGCTATCGGCATCTAGCAAGGCAATATGAACCGGCGGCACCAACGAAAGCAAACGCGGCTCGGCAGCATTAGGCCACAAGATGAGGCTTCCGGTTTCAGCAATGCCCCCCCGAGTTGAGGTGAGCGAAGCGGGAGCTGAGAACACTTCAGCGCGCTCGTCTTCATAGGTCCGGTCGTAAAGCTCAATTTCAGGTGAGCCCTCTTGGCCCTTCCAGGCTTCTTGCAAACGATCCATCAAACGGTTGTTGGTGCCAATCAGCAAAGAGCCAATATCACGCTTTTTGAGTAGGTCGGCAATCAGACCCGGCCAACTAGCTTCGGTGGTTCGGTGAAGCTCCGTATTGACCGCCGCCATCATTGTTTCTAAGCGCTCGATCTTTGCACCGCGCGACCAGTGCTTCTCGGCCAGGACCGAAAAGTCTGACTTTGGAGGTTGCTCACCAGTGTCTCCAGCGCGAAGACGGG
>Ga0070727_10004215_pt1 | contig 12411 bp, 10 predicted proteins | sample tdAd472_FD_66722 | JGI IMG/M metagenome (GOLD analysis project Ga0070727, IMG submission 66722) | Marine sediment microbial communities from the Atlantic coast under amendment with organic carbon and nitrate - tdAd47.2 | ecosystem: Environmental > Aquatic > Marine > Coastal > Sediment | place... | reverse complement strand
GATGTGCTGCAGTTCGATCGCCTGCGGGATGTGAAACCCGGTGAGACAATCTTCATCGAAAACAGCGGCCGACTGCACAGCCGCGAGCATCGCGGTGAAGTGCGTCACACGCCATGCATATTCGAGTACGTGTACTTCGCGCGCCCCGATTCGATTCTCGACGATATTTCAGTCTACAAGGCCCGGCTGCGAATGGGCGAGCAGCTTGCAGGCAAGGTCGTGCGCGAATTTCCGGACCACGATATCGATGTTGTTATCCCGATACCGGATACCAGTCGTACCTCGGCGCTACAGGTCGCTTATCACCTGGGCGTGAAGTACCGCGAGGGATTCATCAAGAACCGCTATATTGGCCGGACGTTTATCATGCCCGGGCAGGCCGAGCGCGCGGAGTCTGTGCGCCGCAAGTTGAACGCGATCGACCTGGAGTTTCGCGGCAAGAACGTCTTGCTTGTTGACGATTCGATTGTGCGCGGCACGACGTCGAAACAAATTATCAAGCTCGCTCGCGAGGCCGGCGCGAGGAAAGTCTATTTTGCCTCCGCTGCGCCGCCCGTGCGATATCCGAACGTCTATGGCGTCGATATGCCGGCTGCGTCGGAGTTGATTGCGAACGGGCGCGAGGTCGAGGAGATCGAAGAGCTGATCGGCGCGGACCGACTGCTGTACCAGGATCTGCATGGACTGATCCGGTCGGTACGTCACGATAACTCGGAAATTTCCGAGTTCGATACATCCTGTTTCTCCGGCGAATATGTCGCAGGTGACGTCACGGATGAATATCTGGAAAAACTTGAGCAGCGCCGCAACGACGCCGCGAAGCGACGCCGCAAGGCAAAGCGCAAGGGTCTCATCACGAGCGAAAGTTCCGACGCCAGGAAGCCGAAACCTGCGGTCGGCATGTAGGGTCGCGCAAGCGGCGGACTCAGCTCAATGAGCATCCGATTCATGATCATCGACGGGCAGGCCGAATTCCGGAGCCTGTTGAATCATCACCTGTCGACACACTGGCACGATGCCATCATCACGGAATTTAATCCCGTCGCCGATGGCCACCTGCCGGATGAGTTTTCCGGCGCCGGCAACGACATTATTCTGCTCGGTAACGATCAGGGCGACCGTGGTGGCATCGAGGTCATCAAAAGGTTCGTGAAGCAGTCGAACTTTCCGGCCCTGGTCTATTTCGGCAATAAGAAAGAGACAAGCGAGGCGCTTGACAAGGGTGTCGATGGCTATTTCATTCGTGACCAGATCAGCCACGATGCGCTGATCGTACGGCTGAGCGACATTCTGGTCGCTCGTCGCCGGGTTTCAGTAACAGGCTCGTTGTTCGTCGGTGACAAGGCGGCCGGAATTGACCCGATCATCAAGGGGTACCGATTCATCAAGAAACTGGCGTCGTCATCGCACTCGGCGGTGTATCTCGCTGAGCGAGAGTCGACTGGCGTCAAGATGGTCCTGAAGGTGCTGCAGCAGATCCCGGACGTCAACGACGAGAGTATTGGCGCATTCGATCGCTTCTTGCAGGAGTACGAACTCATCGCCGAGATCGATCATCCGAATATCGTCAGGATCTACGATCTCGGTGTGGCCGACGATCATGCGCACATTGCAATGGAATATATTGATGCCGGCGATCTACGGCAGCGAATTAGCGAAGGCATCCTGGCGCACGTCGCAGCGAATTATTTACGGCAGATCGCGAGCGCGCTCGTGCAGGTTCATGAGGTTGGTATCCTGCATCGCGATTTGAAGCCCGGCAATATCATGCTACGCCGCGATAACTCAATTGCACTGATCGATTTCGGGCTGGCGAAACGGCTGCGACTGAAGATGGAGATCACGGACAGCGGCGAGATTTTCGGGACGCCGTACTATATGAGCCCGGAGCAGGGTCACGGCGCCAAAGTTGACGAGCGTAGCGACATCTACAGCCTCGGCGTCATCTTCTACGAGATGTTGACGGGCGAGAAACCGTACCAGTCCGAGACGGCGATGGGCATCATCTACAAGCATGCCCAAGCACCAATACCCTTGTTGCCGGCACGTTTTGCAGAGTACCAGTCGCTGATCAATATGATGCTGGCCAAGTCTCCGGTAGACCGTTTGCAGACCGCGGCCGAGATCGAAGAGTGGCTACAGTGAGCGCGATGCCTGAAAACATCGCTGCATTCTTCGATACACCGACGCCGGATGCCTGGCTGGACGAGGCCCGGGAGCGCGTTCCGGAGTTGCTGCTCGATCATGCCAACTGCGAACTCAAGGCGGCGTCGACAGCGCTCGGATTCCTCTACCGCTACCCCGACCGAACGGAGCTTGCGCAGCGTATGTCGCGGTTGGCCCGTGAAGAGTTGCGGCACTTCGAGCAAGTACGTTCGATCATGGTCGATATGGGGGTGCCATTCGCGCGGCTGACGGCGTCGCGGTACGCCGGCGCGCTACGCGAGGCCGTGCGCGACGAGGAACCCTGCAAATTGCTCGACATGCTGCTTGTCGGCGCATTGATCGAGGCGCGATCGTGCGAGCGCTTCGCGCGGTTAGCACCGATGCTGCCGCCGAAGCTCGGCAAGTTCTATTCGGGATTGCTGGCCTCTGAAGCGCGTCACTTCGAACACTACATCGCGTTCGCGAAATCTGCGACCGGCGTCGATGAAGCCGTAATCGACAGGCGCCTGGACGAACTAAAGAAGATCGAGGCGCAGCTGATCTCCGATCCGGACCCGGAATTTCGATTTCACTCCGGCGTACCGGACTGGATTGTGGGAGCGCGCCCCAGCGCGCGATGATCTACCTCGGTAGTTTGCTCAGCACCGGGCCGTCCGCGTCCCAGCGTAGAACGCTGCCCTGCTCATACCAGTCTCCCAGTACGATTCTCCGGGCTACCCGCTCGTCGACTTCGACGTCGTGAATAGCGGGGCGGTGCGTGTGGCCGTGCAGCAGGATGTCAACGCCGTGTTCACTGATGCTCCTGCGAACTTCATCGGTATTGACGTCCATTATTTCCTCGCCAAGCGTTGCACTGCGCGCCGCGCTTTGCGCCCGCGCATGTGCCGCAATCGCGAGTCGCTCCTCCAGGGGCTTGGCAAGTATCATGGCCTGCCACTCGGGGTTCCTGGTCATTACACGAGACTGTTGGTATTCGACGTCGTCGGTGCAGAGTGCATCGCCGTGGCTCAACAGGACCTGCTTGCCGTAAAACTCGGCGGGGCAGGGGTCGGGCAGGATCGTGACCCCGGTCTCCGCCGCGAACTTGTCGCCGATCATGAAATCGCGATTGCCGTGCATAAAGTAGACGGGCACTCCATGGTCCACGAGATCTCGCAGGGATTGCTTGATCGTTGCGTAATACTCGTCGGGATCGTCATCGCCGACCCAGGCTTCGAAGAAATCTCCGAGGATGTAGAGCGCCTCGGCGCTCTTCGCCTCGTTCTCGAGAAAATCGGCGAACTGATCGCCGATTTCGGGACGATCGGCCTCGAGATGCAGGTCGGAAATGAAAAGCGTCGTCATGCTAGTCGTAGGTCACCAGCGACATCTTCTTGATGACGACGGGTACTACCGGCACATCGGAGCGTAGCTTGCCTTGCGGACCAGTCTTGACGGCGGCGATTTCATCAACAATCTCCATACCCTCGATAACGTAACCGAAAACTGTGTAGCCCCAGCGGTTGTTGCCGGGATTGAGGCGATTGTTGTCGACGAGGTTGATGAAGAACTGCGAGTTGGCCGAGTGTGGGTCGCCCGTACGTGCCATCGCGACGGTGCTGCGCATGTTGCTGACGCCATTGCCCGATTCATTGGGGATCGTTCTGTCGTCTTCCTTGAGCTTGAGCCCGGGCGTGTAGCCGCCGGCCTGGGCCATAAAGCCCGGGATCACGCGGTGAAATATTAGTCCGTCGTAGAAGCCGCTTTCTACAAGCCCCAGGAAGTGCCCCACGGTGAGCGGTGCCGCCTTGCCATCGAGCTCGAGCTTGATGGTGCCCATCGTGGTCTCGACCAGGATGTGCGGATGTGCGGGGACCTTGTCCGCCGCCAGGGCAAGCGTGCTGCTGAGGATCAGAGCTAGAGTGGCCAGGCTTTTTATCATTTTGTTTCCACGCTGAAGTTTCAGGATGACGCGCACGATACCAGAGGCGGCACCAGACCTGTAGCAGCGGCCCCAGCCTTGAGAACCAGGCAATTGACGGCCCCGGGGTGCCCCCGTATTATCGTGCCCCCGCGAACCCGGCCATGGCCGGGTTTTGTGTGGCAGAATATCTGGCATCGGGGCATGGCGCAGTCTGGTAGCGCATCTGCTTTGGGAGCAGAGGGTCGGCGGTTCGAATCCGTCTGCCCCGACCAGTTTTCTGATACGGCAGTATGTTTGACGGAAATGCGCCCGTAGCTCAACCGGATAGAGCATCGGCCTTCTAAGCCGAGGGTTGCAGGTTCGAGTCCTGCCGGGCGCGCCAGTTTGACTGGCATTTAGTAAGATAGGAAATACCGTGGTGGGCGTAGCTCAGTTGGTAGAGCCCCGGGTTGTGATCCCGGTCGTCGTGGGTTCGAGTCCCATCGTCCACCCCAATTCTCCGGGCAATTACCACCACCCGAAGGTTGTGATCCCGCTCGTCGTGGGTTCGACAAATCGGCAGGATTGCCGATTTGGACGCACGAAGTGCGCCCGCAGGGCGAGCCGCAGGAAGCGGCGAGTCAGTCCCATCGTCCACCCCACTTTTCTGCGCCTTCCCGGGAACGAATCGGTACTGACTCGGCCTAACTGGCAATGAGATTCCTGAGGACAATCCTTGTCCTGACATTGTGCGGCACGGGCTTCCACGCGCAATCTGCGGAGATCGCCGGTATGCAGGGGCTCGGTGACACGCGGCACCACGTTGTTACATCGCAAGTACTGGAAAAGCGCCTGCACATCCTCGTGGGGCTTCCGGAAGAGTACGATCCGGACGGCGACACCGATTATCCGACCGTTTATATTCTCGACGGTGGCGAGCTATACCCACTGCTCAGCGCGTATTCAGGCTACCTGGAGGCCGGGAAAGAGGCGCCACCCCTGATTCTGGTCGGCATCTCCTACGGCACGAGCGATTGGCAGAACGGCAACGATCGCGGCCACGATTACACCGCACCGACCGATGAGCGCGAACACTGGGGCGGGGCAAGTCAGTTTCAGAGATTCCTTAGCCTCGAGTTGCTGCCGCTTATCGAAGGTCAATACCGTGCGCGTGCCGATCGGCGAGTCATATTCGGCCAGTCACTGGGCGGTCAGTATGTGTTGTACACGGCGCAGACCAGGCCCGATTTGTTCTGGGGACATATTGCGAGTAACCCGGCGTTGCATCGTAATCTGCCACTTTTTCTATCCATGCATCCTGAACTGCCGGATAAGGAATCGCATTTGTTTGTCGGTAGTGCGTCGAATGACGATCCGAGGTTTCGGGAGCCGGCGGTGAAATGGATTGAGCATTGGTCACACCAGGACAACGTGCCCTGGCGGCTGCGCGTCGAGACACTCGAGGGGCACAACCATTTTTCCGCGCCACCCGAGTCATTCCGGCGCGGTATTCGCTGGCTGTTTACCGACTAGCCGCAATCGTCTTCCGCATCGAGCAACGCCCTTTGCTCGTCGCTTGGGTTCTCGTCCGGAAAACTGCCGGCATCGAAGACGACCAGCCACTCGCCGTCGGCAGTCAGTCGCCAAACCGAGTTAAACGTACCCCAGCCTTCGGTTTCTTCACCCTGGTCGTTCTTGTCGATGATGCGGTACGGGCCGCGCGTGAGCGCCAGGTCGCCTGACTCCAGGACCTCGACGAATTGCGGCCGCCACTTTATCTGTGGACTATCCTCTGCAAAGAAGCTCGCCCACGCATCCGCGATGGCTTCGTTGCCCCGCAATACGGTGGCATTCGCGAATCTCGCATCGGGATCAACGAAGCTCCGAAATAATTTGTGATCCTGTGCTTCCACTGATTTGCTGAAGCCGATTTCGCGGCAGCGCACCTCATCAGCGGGTCCGGCCGCCGCTGTTATAGCCAACACCAGATTGATCAGGACCACTGCCGGTATCTTCATCATCACTGTCCTTCTATGCCTTTGCCAGAAACGTAATCATGAGCTAGTATCGCGCGTCCAGCCAGCCCGGCGAACGCCTTTTGCGATGCCCGGGCAGGAGCAGAGGGGCCTCTAGCTCAATCAGGCAGAGCAACGGACTCTTAATCCGCAGGTTCGGGGTTCGATTCCCCGGGGGCCCACCACCTTACGCTCAGAGAAAAAAGCGCCCGTGGCTTCCCACGGGCGCCATTGGCACGAGTTGTTTTCTTCGGGGGGGGAGTGGGGCTACGGTCTCGTGCCAGTTCCGAATGGAGCCGGTTCGTCCGTCCAACCGAGCTCAGTCCAGTCGAGCTGGCCGCTTCCATGACAGTCGCCGCACGCGCCATCCATCCCGTACGCCTGCTCTTTCGGGGCTATTTCATGGTTTACGGTCAGGTACATCACCGTATCCACGAACTGGAACGCGCCGGAGTAGGTTTGACCGGTGTATGCAGCACCGTCCTGCAATGCGAGGTTCCAGTCATAGTTGACCCAATAAGGATTGGGGCCACCCTTCATGCCAAACAAGTGCGGCACGAGGATCGTGTTGTTGTTGGCGTCCGCAGGCTGGTTGCCAACCATCTTCTTGAACGGATAGATCTTTGCGCCAGGAGTGTTGTAATCGGCGCTCGGTTCGCCCAATGGGACCGGCGTTTCCGTGTACGTGTCGTTCGCGTTAATGATGAAACGGTCCCACTTGCCGTCGAAGTAACGCAGTGTCGGCCGGACATTGTTTGCCCATACGAAGTCGCCCTTCATCTTGTCGTAGTCCGGTCGGTTTGTCTCTGGATCGATCACTGGCACCCTGTCCATGTCTCCGGCCGTTTCCCAGTACCACTCCGTCTTCGTCGGCGTCTGTCGAGCGAAGGTCGGGATGTGGCAGACCTGGCAGGCAAGTTGCGGATGCGTGGTAATGATTGTCTCGACCGTCGTTCCCGCGTGGCGGCTGTTTGCATCGCCGTGGCAGCCTTCGCAGGTCTTCATGTCACCCTCGTCGACAGAGTGATACGGCATGCCACTGATGCCATGGTCGACGACATTCTCGCTGGCGTCTTTCTTCACGCCATGGCAGAAGACGCAATCGACATTGGCGCCGTCGGTGCCCATATGGACATCGAATTCACGCGTGGTATCGACCAGCGCCATTGCGATATCGCCGTGTTTCACGTTGTCGCCGCCGCCAGCCTTGGCATGGCAATCGATGCAGTTCTCGATGGTCGGTACGCCGCCATTTTCCGCGACACTGCGAGCGACGAATGAGAGATCTACGCCGTCTTCGGGCAAGCCGGCCGTCTTCTTGGCTTTCGCGTACGTTCCGGTCTGATCGTGGCAGACCAGGCAGTCGACCGATTCCATGTTACCGAAGTCGTAATTCTTGTCGGCGTAACCGTAGCCCGCGTGGCACTGTGTGCAGCGAGCTTCATTCGTCGGCACGGCAATACAGAAATTGTTGATGTAGTCGTTCTTGCCGTGAATCTCGCCCTCGAATCCCGTGACATTTGTCGCGACGCCATCCCACGTGAAATGGGCCTTCGCGAGCATATCCACGCCTGTCAGGCCGTGGCAGTTGAGGCAGTCATTCGTGCCCTCGTAGACGTGTTCCGTAAAATAGCCTGAGTGCAGTTTCTCGATTTCGTACGCACCGCCCGCAATCGCGTTGCAATCGAGAACGTCAACGACGCCGTCGCCATTCAGGTCCTCTTCGGGGTCCGCGACGCCGTTCGCGTTTAGATCCCAGCAATTGATGCCGTCGTTGCCGTCGACAGCGTTGGTACCATCAGATCCGTCTGACCCCGGTGCGCCGTCGTCGCCCTCGCACCCGGCAATCGTGAATGCGAGAAGGACACTGGCAACCAGGCTTAAAAGACGAAGCTCCCTGCTATTAGATTTCCTCATTTTAGTCTCCTGGAGATCGTTTCATTAGAAAATTATGGTTTTCTAATATGCTCGACGGGCGCGAAAGTACGTGAGGGGTCGATGATCCTCAATACGTTGAATTGGCGCGGATTTAGGGATTTTCCCTAATAGCCAGAGATTTGTGCATTGCACTAAATTACGGCATTAGGAGAATCGCGGTTTCGGGTCAAAATCTGTCAAATACCGCGGCGCCAGCCTCCGCCAGCCTCCGCCAGCCTCCGCCAGCCTCCGCCAGCCTCCGCCAGCCTCCGCCAGCCTCCGTCAGTAAAACGTCAGCTAATCGTCAGGCAGTGGTCAGGTCCTGGTGGAACCTTCAGGGCATTCTTTGCGTGTAGTTCAATGACGCAAGGGAGAAAGGCCATGACAACGCAGCCCAGGACAATGCCCGGATTGATCGGCTACGTGTCGATACTCGTGATCTTTGTTGGAATCATCGGCCCGGCACTGATCTGATATGCGGGTCAGTCCTGGCGGTAATCGCAGACTGCGATGACCGATGTCCGATAATGTTCTTCGCCGTACTTCTTTACAGCTTCATACGTTTCGAGTGCGGCCAGCTGACACTTTGCGAAGTCTTCGGGGTCGAGCATCCCAAGGCCGCCATATCCTGAACACGCCGCCTTCATGGTCGCATAGAATTCCGCGTCGCAATCTTCACGGCTGAGATCATAGGTCGCGTAGCCGTATCGATAACAGAGATCGTGTGTAACACACGCACCATGAAACTTGTTGGCTTGCTGCAGCAGGTCGTCACTTAGCACCCGCACAGAGTCCGGAATGGAACAGCCGAGAGGATCTGGGCCGCCGCAGGGGTCTTCGGTTGGTCCCATCGACTCGCACGCGGTTGTCAGAAAAACAATGAAAATCAGGTATGCGCGCATCACGCATTAACGATACATGATTCGACTCAAAAGTCAGCGGTCAAAACATCCTCGTCGAACGGCGATGATCCGGAGTGCGGGTCCGGATGGTCCCGGTCCGTGCGCAGGCCCAGTTCCTTCGCTATCAGACGAATCGCTGCTTTTGCCGCAGATTCGCCCTTGAAGCCGTCCCCGACGACCATCTTGTTGCCATTCTGATCAACCATGTGAATCCTATAATAGATCACGTGCTTGCCGCCCTTTTGAGCCTTCATCGAACTCTTCTTTCTGAGTTTCACGAACTGAGATCGATGCATGCTCTTGCGCCTGACCGGCACACCTAGCCAGCGCCGCACCGTGTGAATCGAGGTGCCGTCCTGCGATACCTCGAGCGAGTTCGACATCATGTAGAACGCTGACAACGCTACCAGCGCGCCGACGCCACCGAAAATGCTGCCAAAGATCGTCGCGCCTTCCTGGACAATCAGGAAGTAGCCCGCGCCGGCGAACGCAGCGCCGAAAATCATTCCGAACAGGTTGGACAGAAGGTGGCGGCCCATTGGGTAGAACAGTGAGCGGCCCATGACGCCTTGCTTGATCTGTATGACGTCGCGAACCCTGGCGTCCGATATCTCGTTCTGTGTGTCCCGGCCTCGTTCGACTGCGAGGCTCGAGAGTTGCCTCGAACTCTTCGCCGTCGCGTAGACGGGGATGTCGTAGTCGCGGTCGAGGTCAGCACCTGGCAGGTCAGCACTTAGATTCATACGCCAGAGATGATAGTTATCACCTTCCTGCAGCGCGTCTGTTTCCGGGAGTTCTGCCGGGACATCGAAGCGGAATGTCAGGCGTGTTCCTTTGCTGCCGGGGCCGGCGTGGGCGACGATTTCATCCTGCCATTCGGGTTTCTCCTTGCGGCTGCGGTTCTTGCCGCTACCCGAGATGTAGGAGCGGAGACTGGTTAACGTCACCTGGAAGTGCGCTGCACTGTCGAAGGGCAGGTTCAGGTCGATCGTGCCGCCGACATGCCCGCCGATTGATCCGGGAAAGGGGTCGAGCGTGACGGGTGCCGGGCCGAAGCGGCGCCATTCGAGTGTGCGACGAACAGCCCAGGTGATCAGAAGGATGCCGACGAGTGGGAACAACAACGCGATCAATGCCAGGTAGTTTTGCTTCTCGGTGACTTCCTGGTAGGCCATGAACGGGGTCACCGAGGAAATCAGGTTCCAGAACGCGGCAAACACCCAGGCGCCCCACATCGCGGCTTTGGAACTGGAACGTATTGTCGGCGTCTGCCAGTCATGATTCAGCAGCCACGGCGCTTCCTTGTATTGGGGCAGCGTCGCGTCCTTGTCTTTTGGTGCCCGCCAGAGGAACACCAGCAACCCGAGCCCGACGCCGCCGAATACGAACACGAAGATCGACTTGAAGCCGATGAGGCCCCAGCGAATGCTCGGGTCGATAATCGATTGCGAAGGTTCGTCGGGATTGACCCAAACCGTAACTGGCTGGCCACGAGCAAGCTTCGCGCTTAGCGCACTGCCCATATCGGTGTGGTAGTCACCGATATTGTCGCCGCCACCCGCTATTGTGACGCGATCGCCTGAGTGAAGGCTGCCGCCGTAAGAATAGGAATAGCGCGCGTATGCCTCGTAGGTATCGGAGTCATCTCCCGAGCGAGTTTCATAACCGGCGGTTATAAGCCGGGCCTCGACCTGCACCCACCGCTGCATGTCCCAGGACTCGTAGAACGTATTGCTGACGGACCACAGCATCCAGACGCCGACGCCGAAAAACGGCAGCGCAAACAGCGAACCGACAATCCTTCCCTTCATGGTTGCCCAAATTAGCAACTCGCTGATTCAGGTGCTGTGATGTCCGTTCAATTACCGTTCTGCGAGCCTGCAGCGCTTTCTGAGAGCCTGCAGGAAGAGTTCGTGCCCGGACATATGCCTTGCGAAGTCGAGCTCACCCATCGCGCCCTTCGCTGCAACGATTTGCCGCATCGATTGCCGCGCGGGTCCCGGCCAGGCCTGTGGTTCGACGGCTGCGACGAATGGGGCGATGAGCTCGGCGCCGCGACGCTGTGCTGGAGTCCAACGTTGCGTCGACCGGATGCCGATATCGCGCGCTACCTGTTTTGCGAGCGCTGCGGCCGATGCAGCCCGCGATTTCCCCCCCGTTTTTGCTAATTCCAGCGTTGCGAGCAACGAGCTGATTTCGATCCAGCGTTCGTCGAAGAGATCGCTGGCGCGCGCTCCGGGCAGTGTGAAGTGCATGTCACAGCTGGCAAGGCGACGCAGTGTCCCAATACTGCTGCGATATTTCCGGTTGCGACTCACCCGGTCCCATTCGGTCTTCGCCAGCTTGCGTATTCGGGCATCGACGGGGCGATAGCCGAGACGGTAGTAGAACCAGAACGCGCCGCTCTGCAACGCCTCGTCATTTTCTGCGCCGAACTGATAGGGGTTGGCGATGAAGCGTGTACACCCGGTCAGCTGGTGGTAGACGCGCATGACCTGCACCCAGAGGAAGGCTGCCTCGCTGCCGCGATATTCGTCGAAGATGTTTACACCCGTGTTGATCTGCTTGAACAGAATGCTCGAACCGCCATACCCGACCGGCACACCGTTTGACAGGATCAGGTAACCCATCGTGCATTCGAGTGGAAAGCGATAGTCGGGAAGCAATCCGAACAACACGACTGAAACACCTTCGCCAACGTCGGCTACGTGTACGTCGGAGGGATTGGCGTGGTTGAAGTGGTATGTCTCCCGGTGCCGAACGGCGAGCGACGTCATTGCCACGTCGATTATCCTCCTGCCGGCTCTCGAAGAAAGTTGTTCGATGCTGCGTAACGGCCGGGCAATTTCCTGCTTCGCGACGCGACCGGGGCGGCGCATTCCCGAAGAGCGCGCCGCTATCGCACTGACTGGAAACACGTTGCGGGTTTTCGAGTGTGGTGAGTCGGCGAGTTGCCAGGTGAGCGGCACGTTGGCAGCGTCGTACGCCTGTGCCCAGACCCTGCCAAGATGTCGTTGCCGCATCTGTGCCAGCAGCCAGTCGAAGTCCGTGCTCTCGCCCCTGGCGAGTTCCAGCCACTCGCGGCCACTGACCCAACCACTGTTGTAGTACTCGTCCTCGCTGCCGTGTAACACCAGCTCCAGTAGCTCGTCGAGCCGTTCGACGCCGTCAAGCTCTTCCCAATCGACCGTGACTGAGCCGGGCGCTCGCTCCGCCAGCCAGAGCGCGACGTGAAACGAGAAAGGATAGTGCACGGGCGTGCCGGCGACGCCGGTATCCCACAATGCGGCCGTGTTAGTGCGGGGTTGCGGGGCGATGCGCTTGCTGAAGTCAGCGAGCTGCGTCGCCGCGAGCCGGTGGTGCGCGCGCGTGTCGGGAAACGCGCGAATGAAACACAGCGCCGTATGCAAGCGTTGCAAATCGTCGACCGCGCGTAGCGGCGAATCGGCAAGATCCTGCAGCAACTTTTTCTTCTCGGTGGAGGATGCAGTGTCGTAACGGTTCCGGATCGCATGGAGCCTCCGGATTT
>Ga0070727_10004214_pt1 | contig 12416 bp, 9 predicted proteins | sample tdAd472_FD_66722 | JGI IMG/M metagenome (GOLD analysis project Ga0070727, IMG submission 66722) | Marine sediment microbial communities from the Atlantic coast under amendment with organic carbon and nitrate - tdAd47.2 | ecosystem: Environmental > Aquatic > Marine > Coastal > Sediment | place... | reverse complement strand
GCCTGTCTTCAGGCCCTGCTCCGCAAACAGCTCATCGAGTTTGTCTTCGTACGCCTGGTATCCAAGTACCTCGTACAACTCCATGCGTGTTTGCATCGTATCGATCGTAGACGCCTGCGTGCCTTCCTCACGCAGCGTTGTGTAAACGTTTTGTGCAGCCGCCGACATCGCGCGGAATGCGCTCAGCGGATACAGCGCCATACGCACGCCGACCTTCGCGAGTTCGTCCACGGTGAACAACGGCGTTTTGCCGAACTCGGTCAGGTTGGCAAGTACGGGTGCGTCAACGGCATTTGTGAATTGCTGGTATTCGTCGAGTGTCGTCAGCGCCTCGGCAAAAATCATGTCCGCGCCGGCTTCGACGTAAGCGCTGGCACGATCGATCGCTGCCTGCTGCCCTTCGCCGGCGTGCGCGTCGGTGCGTGCCATGATCACGAATTGATCATCGATGCGGCCATCCGTGGCTGCCTTGAGGCGATCACACATCTCGCGACTTTCAACCAGCGCCTTGCCCGGGCGGTGCCCGCAACGCTTGACGGCGACCTGGTCCTCGATATGACAGGCGGCGGCGCCCGACCAGATCATTTCCCGGATGGTACGCGAGATCATGAACGCGCTGCCCCAACCCGTGTCGACGTCGACGAGTAGCGGCACGTCGGTTGCCGAGGCGATGCGGCGCACGTCCTCGCAGACGTCGTTCAGCGTGGTCATCGCGAGGTCGGGCAGGCCGAATGAGGCGTTGGCGACGCCCGCCCCGGACAAATAAATCGCCAGGAATCCCGCTCGATCGGCCAGCAGGGCAGAATACGCATTGATTGTACCTGCGATCTGCAGTGGGCGTTCGGCCTCCAGGGCCGCGCGGAATCTGGCTCCTGCACTCATGCTGGGTCCTCAGGGGTCCGGATGGGCCGTTTTTAATGCTGATTAAAAAACGGCGGGGGCCGCGATTCTAAACTACGCGAGGGCCCATTCCCAAATGTACCTTTTGGTAAGGCCCTGCAGAGCGCCTCGTTGCGGGATGGTTTCAGTCGTCACCAATTTTGACGACGGTTCTTCCCGTCACCTTGCCATCGAGGAACGCCTGGAAACAGTCCGGGAGATCGGGGAATTTGACGGTCTGCCCACCAATTTCGTCAAGATGCCGTGGCCTGAGATCGCCGGCTATTCTCAACCACACGGCAAGCCGCAATGCTCGGGGCGTATCGACCGAGTTGATGCCGAGCAAGCACACGGCTCGCAGGATGAAAGGCACGACTGTGGTGTTGAGGACCGGGCTCGCCGCAAGTCCGATCGAGGCGATGTTGCCACCGTAATCCACCGTACGCGTCAGCCAGGTCAGGTAGTCGCCGCCGAGATTGTCGATCGCCCCCGCCCATTGAGCCTTCTCCAGCGGCCGCTTGCCGAACTCGACCTGGTCGCGCAGCAAGATGCGGCTTGCGCCGATGTTTCTGAGGTAACGCTCTTCGCTCGCCTTGCCGGTAACGGCGACGACTTCGTAGCCACGGCCCGCGAGCATGTCGATCGCGACACTGCCTACGCCGCCGGTCGCTCCCGTGACGACGATGGGCCCGTTTTCGGGCAGCTGCCCGTTCTGTTCCATGCGATGGATTGCGAGCGCCGCCGTATAGCCGGCCGTACCGAGCTGCATGGCCTGTGCCGCGTCCAGCCCGTCGGGTATGGGCACCAGGCTCTGGCTGTTGATCCGCGCGTACTCCGAGTACCCGCCATCGACCGTTTCGCTCAGGCCACAACCATTGACGAGCACAGGCGTGCCGGGCTGAAAGTTCGCGTCATCGGAACTCACGACCGTGCCGGCCAGGTCGATGCCGCCGTTCAGCGGATAGCGCCGCAGAATTTTGCCGGCCCCGGTCGCCGCGAGCGCATCCTTGTAGTTGATCGTGGAGTGGCTCACCTTGACGACGACATTGCCTTCTGTGAGGTCGTCGATCGACAGGTCTTCGAATCCGGCGACCACCTTGCCGTCCTGTTCGTTGATGCGGTATGCCCGAAAATTCTCCGGATTGCTCATTTGTTTCGCTCCAACCAGTTCAACCAGGCATCGAGGCCCTGTGAGTTGAGTACAACATCGAATTGCATCACCGACCACATAGCGTCGCGGTCGCCCGCGTAACCGTGTGCGGCAAGCCTGTCTGCGAGGTATTCAAACATACTCGCCTGTATCGCTTCACAACGATTGTCTGCGTCGCGGTGGCGTTCGGCGATTGCGACGAATCCGTCGATGCACTCGTGCATGTCGGCGGCGAGCCGCTCCACATCATCCACGCGGCTGTAGTGCGTCAGGTACAGCCTCTCCGGCCCCAAGCTCATGATGCGGTCCACGGCCTTGTGTGCCTCGATAGGCTCGAAATGCGACGGGGTCGTTGTCGGGTAAATGAACTCGCCATTCTTCGTGTCGAGTTCACGATAGGAGATGCCAAAACTGTCGCCCGTGAAAACACCCTTCGATTGCGGGTCACTCAGGCAGTAATGATGTCGTGCATGGCCCTCGGTATGGAGTGTCTGCACCTTGCGGCCACCAAATTCGAACCACTGTTCGTCTTCCGCGGCAACAATCCGGTCCGCGTCGATAGGCACGATCTCGCCATACATCTCACGCGCCTGCTGCTCACCGTAGACGGCATTCGTCCCGGCGATTAGCTTCGTTGGGTCCGCCATGTGTGGCGCACCGCGCGGGTGCAGGACACACGTGGCACTGGGTAGCTCGAGCATCAGCGTGCCGCCGCCGCCGGCGTGGTCGAGGTGCACGTGCGTCAGGAACAGGTAGTCGACGTCGCCTGGTTGCACGTCCTGCTGGCGCAGGGCGTCCAGCAACAGGGGAACGCTGAAGTTCGTGCCGGTATCAACGAACGCCGCACGGCTGTCCGCAATGATCAGGTGGCTTGCATCGAGCAGCGGTCGCTGGTACTGCGTGTCGATAGCGACGATGCCGTCACCGACCTGGGTCGTATGCGCCTTTCTGTGCGGCATGGCCCGCTGCGGCATTGTTTCTTCCTTCTCAGGCAGAGATTATTCCACGACCGTCGTTTCCAGACCTTTCAGGCCGGCGAAGAAATGTACAAGCAATTCGACGTCGGCATCGGACAGGGTGGCCGCCATCTGGCTCATGACCGGGTCACTGCGTGTGCCGTCGCGGTATTGGTTCAGCGCGTGCAGAAGGTAATCTTCGTGCTGGCCGGCCAGCGTCGGCCAGGTCGGTGACATGCTGATGCCGTTCTGGCCGTGGCAGGCGGTGCAGGTAGCGGCGGCCTCGATGCCCGAGGTGTCCGAACCGCCCGCCGCAACCGTCGCGGTACCGATGCTCGACAGGTAGGCAGCGAGGTCCTCGATATCCTGGTCGCTAAGGCTCGATGCCTGCGCCTTCATCGTCGGGTGCGCTCGTGTGCCGTCGCGGTAACCCTGAATCGCAGTCGCCAGGTAGGCCGCCTTCTGGCCGCCGAGTTTCGGCACCCGGTAGGACGGATAGGCATTGCGATAGCCGTCTATGCCGTGGCAGCCGAGGCAGGTATAACCCAGCTTCTCGCCTTGCTCGACATTGCCTTCGGCCGCGGCCAGGGGCACAAAAATTATCCAGGTCAGACTAAGTGTTGCGACGGCCGCAGCGATCTTCATGTTCGTAACCAATTGTTTTTCAGGGCTCTTGGCGCGTCGGCTCGCAAGGCCCCGACGCTGGAAGGCCGCTATGGTAGTGACACTCGGCGGCGAATACCAGACGTAGTTCCACGAATGCCGCGGGCAGCATGCTAGCATCGGCGCGCGATCCCTAACTCAATCGCCAAGTCAATCCAGAGGCAGGTCCCGTGAAAAAAGGCATCATCGTTTTGCTCATCGTCATTGCACTCATCGTGCTGGTGTCGCCCGGCATCATCGGCCGCATCGCCGAGGAATCGGTCGACGAGAACCTGCAGTGGGCTGCGGATGAGCACGAGGAGATCGTCGTCACCTCGGAGCGCTTCGATAGAGGCTGGTTTTCGTCTGCAGGACGGCATCGCATCGAGATTCGCGACCCCGACGCACAGGCGGCTATCCAGGGGCTCGTCGGCGGTGACCCGGCTGACGGTATTCCGACACTGATCATAGATACGCGGCTCGATCACGGGCTGATTTCCGTCACCTCGATGACCCGCGACAAGGGCTCGCTCACTCCTGGCCTCGGCAAGGGCGTGTCGACGATGTTCATCGAGTTTCCCGATGGTGAGGCCTTCCCAATTCCTGGAACGATCTATTCCGATATCGGGCTAAGTGGCGCCATCGACGCAAACTACGTTGTCGAGCCCGGCTCCCACGACACCGGCGAAGCTCGCGCTTCCTGGGGCCCGGCCAGCGTCGAGTTTTCCATGAAACCTGACGCGCAGAACGTGGTCGTCTCGGGCGTCATCGAATCAATATCCTTCGAAGCCGATGGCAGCATCATGCGCGTCGGCAAGACCGAGTTTTCAGGCAACCAGCAGCAGACTCGTTTCGGCATCGCGGTCGGCGATTTCGATATGACGGTGGAGGCTGTCGGCGTCGACGAACAGGGCGTCGATACTGTTGCGCTCGGTCCGTTCTCGATGTCCGGCAGTTCGGCAATCGACGGCGATCGCATCAACGGCGACGCCCGCATGTCAATCGCCGGCGTTGCTGTACCAGGCTACGGTGACATGGGTCTCGATATCGCCATGCAGTATTCCGGCCTGGACGGCGCCTCGCTCGGCCGCGTGATCCAGGTGGTGGGGACCGTCGACGACAGCATTCCGGCCCAGCAGCTGTTCGCCCTGCTGGAGGACGACCTGCGGCAACTCGTGAGCGCCGGCTTCGAGCTGAAGTTCAACCAGTTCGACTTCAGTCTTCCGCAAGGCCCCGTGACATCGAAAATGCGTTTCACGATCGCGGAATCCGACACTGCCGATTTCGACTGGACGTCGCTGGCATTGGATCTCGATGCGGAAGCGGATCTCGTCGTCTCATCCGAGTTCGTCGACTTCGCAATGGCGATGAATCCGCAGGCCGGCACCATCGTCGGCATGGGCTTCCTGAGAAAGAACGGTGACATCTACGAGATGCGTGCCGAGTACGCCAAGGGTCTACTGACCGTCAATGGCGCACCGATGCCAATACCTCTCGGCCAGTAATTACTGCAACTCTTCGACGTGGTGACAGGCGACTTCCGTGCCAGCGATCCTGCGTTGCTCTGGCCGCTCCGTCTTGCAGCGCGCATCCGCGTGCCGGCAGCGCGGGTGAAACGCACATCCTGACGGCGGCGCGAGTATCGAAGGCATTTCCCCTTTGATGGACAGGCGCCCACCAGGCGCGAGCGGGTCGGGCACGGGAACTGCATCCAGCAATGCGCGCGTGTAGGGATGCAGCGGCCGCGCAAACATCACCTCACTATCGGCGAGTTCGACCAACCGGCCGAGATACAGAACGAGCACGCGGTGGCTGATCGAGCGTACGACGGCGAGGTCGTGTGAGATAAAAATGATCGAGAGGCCCGTGTCCTCCTGCTCCCTGCGCAACAGTGCCAATATCTGACTGCGCACTGACGCATCGAGCGCTGCAACCGCTTCGTCACACACCAGCACCTTCGGGTTGACGATCAGCGCGCGCGCTATGGCGACCCGCTGAGCCTGGCCGCCGGATAATTCGTGTGGAAATCGCGTAAGAAATTGTTCGTCCAGGCCAACCCGCGCGAGCGCCTCCATGACACGCACCTTGCGCGCTGCAGCATCGAGATTCGTCTCGTGCACGGTCAGCGGTTCCGCCACGATCGGTTCGACGCGCATTTGTGGGTTTAGCGAGCCCGCCGGATCCTGGAACACAAGCTGCAGGTCCCGCCTCGTTTCGGTCGCGCGCGCCTGCACCGGGCCGCTAATGTCTTTGCCACAGAATGTCACTTGACCGGCACGCATCGGGATCAGGCCAAGTACTGCGCGTACCAGCGTCGACTTGCCCGATCCCGACTCACCGACGACGGCAACGGTCTCACCCTCGCGAAGCTCGAGGCCGATCTCCTGCACCGCCTTCAAGTCTCCGTCCGCGCCGCGTTCCCGGTAGCTGACAGATGCGCTATCGACATCGAGCAACAGCTCACCACCGACCGGCGATGGCGATGTCGTCGTGTCGAAGCTCGGTGCGGCCTCGAGCAGCGTTTTTGTATGCGCCGTACCCGGCACCGAGAACACCTTGCGGGTCTGGCCCTCCTCGACAAGCTTGCCGCCATCCAGCACCAGCATGCGCTCACAATGCCCCGCGACAATAGCCAGGTCGTGTGTAATCAAAAGTAGCGCCGTGTCGTCGCGGATACGTTCGAGCAGATCGAGTATCTGTGCCTGCACCGTAACGTCGAGGGCCGTTGTCGGCTCGTCGGCTATGAGCAGCTCGGGCTGCGCGATCAACGCCGATGCGATCATCGCGCGCTGCCGCATGCCGCCGGACAACTGGTGTGCGTGCGCCCGGAACTGTCGTTCCGGATCGGGCAGGCCAACGCGATCCAGCATGTGCATCACACGTTGATCTGCCTCGTAGCCTTTTGCAATACCATGTTCGATCAGGACGCGCCTGATTTGCATGCCGATGGGCACATAGGGGTTCAACGCCTGCATTGGGTCCTGGAACACGATGCCGACGCGTTCTGCGCGCAGGCGATTCAACACCAAATCGCCGGCGCCAACGACCTCCGTTCCACCAAGCTTGATGCTGCCCGAGACCGTCGCCTGGCGTGGCACCAGGCCGAGAATCGCCAGCGCGGTCTGCGTCTTGCCGGAGCCCGATTCGCCAACCAGGCCGACCGATTCATTGGTGCCGACACTGAATGACAGGCCTGACACCACTTCGTCGTCCCCGTACCGAATGGTCAGGCCGCTAACGTCCAGCAAGCTCATCGTGATTGCCTCGAATCGAACAGATCGCGCAATCCGTCGCCGAGGAAATTGAAGCACAGCAGAATCGTTGCGAGCAGCGTTGCAGGAATCAGCAGCATCCATGCTGAGCCATCCATCTTCAGGACGCCCACGCTGACAAGCTTGCCGAGGGACGTTTGTGGCTCCTGGATGCCGAGCCCAAGAAAACTCAGAAACGACTCGATGAGAATTGCCTGCGGAATCGTCAGCGTCACGTACACGATGACGACGCCGATGATGTTCGGCGCGATGTGCCGCAGGATAATGCGTGGTGTCGACACGCCGATGAGTTTCGCCGACTCGACGAACTCGCGCTCGCGCAAGCTCAAGGTCTGGCCGCGCACGATTCGCGCCATATCGAGCCAGTTGATCGCGCCGATCGCTACGAAGATGAGCAGGAAGTTTCGCTCGAACACGACGAGCAACAGGATGACGAAGAAGATGAACGGTGTTGCGTACAACGTGTCGACGAGGCGCATCATGACCGCGTCTACGCGACCACCGACGAAGCCCGCCGTCGCACCATAGAGCACACCAATGACCAGGCTGACGACGCTTGCGACGATCGCAACGACAAGCGTGACCTGTACACCGAGCAATGTGCGAACGAACAGGTCGCGGCCGAGATCGTCCGTACCGAACAGGTTCATTGCACGCAATGTCGGCGCTTGCAGCAACCTGTCGAAATCCGTGTCCAGGTAGCTGTGCGGGCTGACCCACGGACCAACGATTGCGATCAGCGCGATAACCCCCAGTATGCCGCCACTAATCATGACGGTGCGGCTCGTGCGCATGTGTGCGATCGTCCTGGACAGGATGCTCATCGCTGCCGAATCCGTGGGTCGATGACGCCGTAGAGCAAATCGACGATCAGATTGAAGAGCACGATGAGCGATGCATAGAACACGACAACGCCGAGGACCAGCGTGTAGTCGCGGTTCAGGGAGCCGCGCACAAACAACTGGCCGAGTCCCGGGATGCCGAAGATCTCCTCAACCACGACCGAGCCCGTCAGCACCGCCGCGACCGCCGGACCCAGGTACGACAGCACCGGTAGCATCGCCGGCTTCAGCGCGTGGTAGCGAATGACGGCAGCGGTCCCGAGCCCCTGTGCCCGCGCCGTGCGAATGAAGTCACTCGACAGGACGTCAATCAGGCTCGCTCGCGTCAACCGTGCAACATACGCGATTTGCGGCAATGCGAGCGACACGACCGGCAACAACAAGCGGGAAACGCCCTGGCTACCGGTCCAGCTTGCCGGCAGCCAATGCAATTTGACCGCGAACAGCAGCACCAGCAGCGGAGCGATGACAAACACCGGGATCGATATGCCGGTCATCGCGAAACCCATCACGACCTTGTCGAGGGGCGAATTCTGCCGCAGCGCCGCGGCGATCCCGGTGCCGATACCGACGATCGCGGCAAGCAACATCGCAAGAGCGCCGAGTTGCAGAGATATCGGGAACGAATGGCCAATCAGTTCACTGACCGTGTAGTCGCGATAGCTGTAAGAAGGCCCGAAGTCGCCCCGGACCACACCACCGACGTAGCGCAGGAACTGCATATACAGGGGTTCGTCGAGGTGATACGCGGCCGCGATATTTCTCTCAATTTCCGGAGGCAACACGCGCTCGCCGTCAAACGGCCCGCCCGGCGCCGCGTGAACCAGGAGGAACGCGAGAGCGATGACCAGAAACAGTGTCGGGACCGCCCCCAGCAGTCTGCGCAACGTGTATCGCAGCAAAGCGTGATTCCGTTGTTGGCGCGGACTATTCGGCCGCGTCGAGACTCAGGTGCTGACTGTAATGGTAATTGAGGATGTTGTCTTCCCAGCCGCCAACCTCGGGGCTGACGAGAGCCTTGCTGACGTAGAAGTACAGGGGGATGACCGCATGGTCGGCAAGCAGTACGCGCTCGGCTTCCTCGAGATACAGGCGGCGTCGATCGAGGTCGAGCTGTTCGCTCGCCGACTTCATCAGGGCATCGTATTCCTCGTTAGCATAGCGCGGCATGTTACCGGGGCTATCGCTCTGCATGATCGCGAGAAACGTGTTCGCATCGTTGTAGTCGCCGAACCAGCTCGATCGAAAAACCTCGGTCACCTCGGCGTCCCGCATCTGGTCGAGCAGCACCTGGAACTCTACGTTGACCGGGGTCACCTCAACGCCAAGAACATCCCGCCACATCGCCTGCACGGCCAGGGCGATCCGCTGCTGCGTATCCGAGGTGTTGTAGCGTAGCTCGATGCGCAACGGTTTCTCTGCGCTATAGCCCGCCTCCTTGTACAGGCCTTGCGCGAGGACGTTACGTTCGTCCTGCGTCAGTTCCGCGAACGACAGTTGCGGCGGCTCGTAATTGTCGGTACCCGGCGGCACCCAGCTGTAAGCCGGTGTCTCGCCACGGCCTGTTATTGCCTCGACCAGGACTTCGCGATCGATCGCCATCGACAGGGCCTGTCGCAACGCCAGGTTATCCTTGAACGGCGGTTTCGTGAGATTGAAGCCGTAGTAGTACACGGCGAGGGTCGGCGCAATATGTAGCTGGTCCGCATACTCGCTGCGAATCTGCGCGAAGTTGTCCGGCGGTACCGTGCTCGTCGTTTGCAGTTCGCCGGCGCGGTAGCGAGTAACCTCGGCCATTTCCTGCGTCACGACATGATGACGCACGACGTCAATCGCGGTGCCCGCGTTATTCCAGTAGTACTCATTGCGGCGTAGCTCGATGATCGAGCCCGGCTGCCAGTCGATCAGTACGTAGGCACCGTTCGACAACAGCTTGCCCGCTCGCGCGAAGGCTTCACCGTGTTCCCTGTACGAGGCGCGGTGCACCGGAAACGTGCTCGGGTGGGTCAGCAGGCTCAGCAGGTACGGCGTCGGCCGCAGCAGCGAAATGACCAGCGTTGCATCGTCGACCGCCTCGACACCGAGTTCGGTCGTCGGCAGGTCTCCCGCAACAATCGCCGCAGCATTCACGACGCCTGCCAGCTCCCCGGCGTAGAATGCCGCGGTTTGCGGATCGACGAGACGCCGCAGGCCGAAGACGAAATCGCTGGCCGTAACCGGGTCGCCATTCGACCAGCGCGCCTCTGGCCGGATGTGGAACGCGTACTGCAGGCCGTCCTCCGAAATTTCCCAGCTCTCCGCCGCGGCTGCCACGCGTTCGCCCGATGCCGAGTAAGCGACGAGCCCCTCACCGATGTCCCGCAGCACGTCGGCCGCTTGTACGCTGCGCCCTTTCTGCGGGTCCAGCGACTCCGGCTCTGTCGACAGCGCACGATTGATAACGGACCGGCCGGCGAGCGGGTCCTCGCGACCACTGCACGAGGAGGTGGCGAACGCGATAGCGGCCAGCGATACGGTGATCACCAGCATCATTCGAATGGTTTTCATTGCGGGCCTCGTGTCAGGCGGATTTCGCGCGCTGCCGTTTCTTCAGATGAATCAGTAGCAACGATACGGCCGATGGGGTCATGCCTTCAAGGCGCGATGCCTGGCCGAGTGTCACCGGGCGGGTGGATTCCAGTCGCTGACGTGCCTCGATCGACAGTCCGTCGACCGTCGCGTAGTTCATGTCCTCCGGCAGCCGCAGCTTTTCCTGCTTCGCGTGTTTGGCAATTTCCCGATGCTGACGATCGATGTAGCCGGCATATTTGGCACGCACTTCGATCGCGAGCCTGACTTGCTCGGCCTGCTCGGCTCTCACACGTGAATCACCCGGCATGTCACCCACCATCGACAAGCCGGCAACATCACCGTAGCAGAATTCCGGGCGGCGCAGCAGATCGGCTGCCGTGCATTCGCGCTGCAGATCCTGCGCGAACACTTCGCGATCCGCCGTGCCGATGTCGCCCGGTCGCAAGAGAATGCCGCGCAGCCGGGCCTGTTCTCGGTCGATCGCCTCCCGCTTCAGCCCGAAAAGCTCCCAGCGCCGGTCGTCCACAAGGCCAAGTTCGCGGCCCACCGGGGTCAGGCGCTCGTCGGCATTGTCCTCCCTAAGCGTCAGACGGTATTCCGCACGGCTCGTAAACATCCGGTACGGCTCACTGACACCGCGCGTGATCAAGTCATCGACAAGCACGCCGAGGTAGGCCTCGTCGCGCTGCGGGAACCAGGCTTCCTTTTCCTGCGCCGCTCGTGCGGCATTGATACCGGCAAGCAGGCCCTGGGCGCCGGCCTCTTCGTAACCGGTCGTGCCGTTAATCTGGCCGGCGAAGTACAGCCCGGCTACGTGTTTCGTCTCGAGCGTCGGCCGCAAATCGCGTGGATCGAAGTAATCGTACTCGATCGCATAGCCCGGCTGCGTGATGCGCGCATTTTCGAAGCCCGGGATCGACCGCACGAAACGTACCTGGGTCTCATAAGGCAAGCTCGTCGAAATCCCGTTCGGGTAAACCACGTTCGTGTCGAGACCTTCGGGCTCGACGAAAATCTGGTGCGACGCCTTGTCGGCAAAACGCACAATCTTGTCTTCGACCGACGGGCAGTAGCGCGGCCCTATGCCCTCGATGAGGCCTGAAAACATCGGCGACTCGTCGAGCGAGCCGCGGATGATGTCGTGCGTCTCTTCGCAGGTCTTTGTGATGTGGCAGGACACCTGCCGCGGGTGCTCCGCGCGCGTACCCATGAACGAGAACACCGGCGCGGGCGTGTCGCCTGGCTGCTCCTGCATGACACCGAAATTTAGCGTGCTGCCATCGAGCCGCGGTGGTGTACCCGTCTTCAGGCGCGCAACACGGAACGGCATTTCGCGCAAGCGCTCGGCCAGACGAATCGAGGGCGCATCGCCGACGCGGCCACCGGCTTTTTCCGTGCTGCCGATGAGGATGCGGCCACCGAGAAACGTGCCGACGGTCAACGCCACCGACGCTGCGTGGAGCCTCTTGCCATCGGCGGTCACGACTCCTGTGACGCGCTCGCCGTCGACCATCAGGTCGTCGACCGAGGCCTCGAGTATCGTCAGCCCCGGCTGATGTTCGAGGAATTGCCGGATCGAGTGCTTGTAAAGTTCGCGGTCGGCCTGTGCTCGCGTCGCGCGGACAGCCGGGCCCTTGCTGGCATTGAGCGTTCGAAACTGGATGCCGGCGCGGTCAATCGCTGTCGCCATCACGCCACCGAGCGCGTCGATCTCCCGTGTCAGATGGCCCTTGCCGATGCCGCCGATCGCCGGATTGCAGCTCATCTGGCCGAGCGTCGCGACTTTTTGCGTGATCAATAGCGTGCCGGCACCAGCGCGCGCGGCGGCCAGCGCGGCCTCTGTCCCGGCGTGACCACCTCCGATCACTATGACGTCGTATCGATCCATTGCTGGCCTATAAATCAGCTGCGGCACATTTGCTTCGCTGGGCGCCACCCGTGATCAAAAAATGTGCCATAAAGGCGGCGCATTTTAGTCGCTGCAGCGCAGCATCGCCACAGCGCCGTGCCGCTTTCTTTACATGCCGGCGGCTTCTCGCCAAGATAGCGCGCCTTGAGAGATTGCCGCGGATTCGCATGCTTCGCACCGGCGCGCCCGTCTTCA
>Ga0070727_10004212_pt1 | contig 12419 bp, 7 predicted proteins | sample tdAd472_FD_66722 | JGI IMG/M metagenome (GOLD analysis project Ga0070727, IMG submission 66722) | Marine sediment microbial communities from the Atlantic coast under amendment with organic carbon and nitrate - tdAd47.2 | ecosystem: Environmental > Aquatic > Marine > Coastal > Sediment | place... | reverse complement strand
GGGCAGTACCTGATGCGTGAAATTACGCTCAAGTAACAACGGTACACATGAAGTCGAAAAAGCCCCGCCATTGCGGGGCTTTTTTTATCCTGCCACTTTTACCGTCGCGTCAAGACGCCTCTTGCCGGTCAGCGAGTTGGTTACCAGGCAGACATGCTCAGCCTTCTCAAGTAATCGCATCGCCTTTTTCTCGTCAGTACCGGCCGGCACCTCGAGGACGACGGTTTCGACAAACTCAGTAAACTGCGTGACCTTTTCGACCTTTTCCAGTACAGCGTCGACATCGCAGGTCAAACTGATCCAGTCGAATTTAGACGCGCGCGCAATGGCGCGAAACGAGAGGATGAAACATCCAGCGACAGCTGCAGAAAGCAGCGTCTCCGGCGACCATTGGTCGCCCGGACCGCCGAACTCAGCCGGTGCCGCGGACTCCAGGTCGGGTATGCCCGGGCTCGACAAGTCGACAGCGCCTTCAACGTTGCCTTGCGCAGCAACCCGGTAGTGGTGGGGAAAATCCTGCATTTTCAGATCTCGGTTGAGTTTACGAACGGTTTCACGCCGATGGCTTTATAAAGTTCGTCCGGCCGGTACACCGTATTTCCTTTCATCACCAGCGTCGCCCGGCGAACAGCACTGATATCCTCTAATGGGTTGCCATCCAGCAATATCAAGTCCGAATCTTTGCCTACCTCGATTGAACCGGTGCGGTCATCGACGCCGGTCACGCGCGCCGAATCCAGCGTTGCCATTTTCAGCACCGCTGCATTCGGGATTCCGGCCTCCGAGTACACCTCGAGCTCCCGGTGGATGGTAAATGCCGCCATGTTGTCGCTGCCGGGGACCAATTGGACACCGTTTTCGTAGAGCTTCAGGAGCATAGCGGTTTGGTTCGGCAGTGAACGAGCCCAGGTTTCACCATTTGGGAATTCTGGACTGAACATCCCGCGAGAAACCGTCGGCGGGAGATGCTCGATGATATCGGCAAACGTCGGATCCGCCTCCCCGGCCACGTGAGTCAGCATGGATTCAAAGATCGCCGCAGTCGGGTCGATGACGACATCGTTCGCTTTCAGGAGTGCGATGAAAGCGTCAACCTCCTTGCTATCGAGATCAACATCGGCAGCTTGTTCCCCATACAATGAGAACCGCAACTGCTGGCGCGTATCGGCCTTGCCTTCGGCGATGAAGTTCAGGAACACCATGTTGATGTGCTGAATCTCGTCGTAACCGGCCTCGACAGCCTGCGCGGCCGACATGAATGCCGGTATATGGCCACTAACGCGCAATCCCCTGGCATGTGCCCGCTCGGCGAGCGGCGCAACCCATTCGGGCTCGATTGAACTGTACAGCTTCACTTGCAGGTAGCCGTTATCTGCGAAGAAGTCGATGCGATCGAGCGCGTCCTCGAGGGACTCCGCCGGCCAGCCCGATGCATAGGGCCCGGCCTTATCCATGAAACCTGCCCGGTAGGTATTGGGCCCGATGACGACGCCAGCATCAATCTTGTCTGTCATATCGATGATTTTGTCGTGCGTACCGCCGATGATGCGCACATTGGTAATGCCGCCCGCGATATTGAGCACGCCATCGTCTACTCCAAAATGGCCGTGCATATCCCAGAGCCCGGGCATGAGCGTCTGGCCAGTCGCGTCAACTCGAATCGCGGACTCGATATTGAGAGGCAGATTCGATATCGCCGCAACTTTGCCCTCCTCGACGAGAACGAAGTAGTCCTGCAACAGCTCCCCGGTATTTACGTCGAGAACATTGACGTTTTCGAAAAGCAGCGGCGCGGACAGCTGCCGCGCGAGATTGCCCGCCATCGCCTGCGTGTGCGCCGCGCTCTCCTCAGTCTGAATGGCGCTCAATTCGGCCAGCACCTCCCCACTCCAGCCTTCCGGAATCATGCCGAGGTACCCGCCCATATCCAGTGCGAGCATTTCCTTATCGGCGTCCAGCCAGACGTATGCCGGTGTCATACCGATGCCGGAGATTGAGTAGAGTGACGCGATTGCAGGGCCAGAGCCCGTGGATACCTCGTGGTCTCTGACATGTTTTATGCGCGCACTGCCGGAGGGCAAGAGCGGCACCTCGCCGTCAATCCTTCCCGACGCAACCTTGATCAATGCTGGTAACGACTCGAACGACGCCCCCTCGTTACTTGCATAGAACGCCGGCTCATCCAGTTTCGCCGAGCCGCTGTCACCCACGGTGCTCCAGGTTGCGACTCCATCGACGTAGCTGAACTTTTCATTTATCGGCGACTTGAATGGCGATATGCCGGTGATCCGCTGCGCGACGACCATGCCCTCGCCGTCGAGCTGCAACTCCGAGTTCACCGTGTACTCTCGATTATTCCAATGGATGAACGACTCATTAGTTACACGCCCGTCCCCGGTCCGCACCAGGGTCGTATTTCCTGCAGGCGTCGTACTCTGCAAGTACCAGTCGTATTTCGTCGTAGTACCAACCGGTTCTGCACCAGCTTGCCCGCCCTCTTGCGCGTCCTGCGAGCAGCCATACATGAAAATCGCAATAGCAAAAAGCATGAGGGTCTTTGGCGCCAGGCGGCGCAATATCGAGTCTTGGACCATGAACTCCACTCCGGTTGCTGGTAATTGTTAGCAGTCGCGAACGGACTGAACGCGTAATGTACCATCAAATATCGCCCGCACTCCTGCGTATAATGCGCCGGATCTAGGAAAGGGGGGAAGGATGACTGGCAACAGCTCAGCGCACCTGCGCCGCGACATCAAGTACTTCGGCGCCGCGTTTCTCGTGCTGAACGGGATGATCGGTTCGGGCATCTTCGCCCTGCCCGGCAAGGTCGCTGTCGACGCCGGCCTGATAAGTCCCTGGCTCTTTCTCGTTGTCGGCTTCCTGTTCCTGGCCGTCGTTCTGACATTTGCCGAACTTGCCAGCTACTTCGACAGTTCCGGTGGCCCTGTCATCTATGCCACCCAGGCGTTCGGACCGCTAGCCGGCTTCAGTACGGGCTGGGTCCTGTTCGTGAGCCGCGTGACGGCGTTTGCAGCAAACGCGGGCATCATGGCGACCTATCTCGGCTCACTCCTGGACTGGTTCGACGGCGGCGTCGGTCGCATGCTGGTTATTACGGTGGTCATCATCGGCCTGACCTGGGCCAATGTCGTCGGCGTCAAAGACGGCGTGCGTACGATGGGAGTTTTCACGGTACTCAAGGTGCTGCCACTGTTGTTGCTGGTTTTGCTCGGCCTGCAACATGTTACAGCCGAGACATTCATCCCCGGTGGATCACTAATTTTTGACGGCATCGGCAGTACCTCATTGCTCTTAATTTACGCGTATATCGGCTTCGAAACTCTGGTAGTTACGGCCGGAGAAACCTCCAAACCCAAACACATACTGCCGCGTGCATTGGTGCGCACCGTCATCGGCACCGGAGTTCTTTATTTCCTGATCGTATTGGTATTTGTTTCTGTTGTTCCCGCAGCAGACTACGAGAATGCAACGCTTGTCGATGTGGGCCGGGCACTCGCTGGACCAATCGGGGCGGTGGTCATAACGCTTACTACCGTATTCTCAATTGGCGGCAACTGTGCGGGCTCGATGATATCCGCACCGCGACTGATATTCGCGCTCGCCGAACACAGACAACTCCCGCGATGGTTTGGTCACGTCAATGCAAAATTCGGTACACCGGACCACTCAATCCTGGTCATGGGTGGACTCGCACTTGCGTTCGCATTGACCAGCAATTTTGTCGAACTGGCTATCGCGAGTTCCTTGTCGCGCCTGCTTGCCTACATACTCAGTATCGCGTCACTACCAATCATTCGAAAACAAGCAGACGAGGAGACAAAGACGAAGGCGTACCACATCAAAGGTGGCTACACGGTACCAATCATTGGCCTCGGCATCTGCATCTGGCTAACGACGCATGCCTCGGTTGAAGACTGGAAGACCATCGGCATGCTACTGGGTATCGGCTTCGCTCTGTATGTTATCGAACGACGCATCACCTAACGGTACCTGGCACCACTTTTCGTTCGTTCGCAACGTTTGGAACGTTTTCGCTCAATCCGCGCCCCGAGCTTCTGCATATCGTCGGAGAAGTGCCGAAATGGAACTTCCGCTTCGATTCAGGCGCCTCCCGATGGTTGCAATGCTCGCGGCTCCGGAGTGAATCGCCTCGTAGGCGATTTCTGCTCGTACACGAGAGAGAGCTCGTTGCCGAGAGGGGCCTGACAACTCTGCACCGTCAATTCCGTTCCGGACACATGCAGATTCGACAATCTCCTCCAGCGAAATCCGCGGCAAGCTTTTTCCGGCCATATCCAGATCGAATTCTGGGTTTGTCTCTTGCAGCCTCTGTCGGTCGCTCGCGGACCCGGAGAACAATTCATCCGCATGTTCGTCGGAAATCCCCTGTGACACAAAGCGCTCCATTTCGAACTTGGCGCGATTCACGTCTGAATGAAAGAGGGACAAAACAAGCATTTTCGACAGCCAATCCAACTGCCTTCGACCAACATAGTATCTATGGCTACTCCAGAGATATGACCCTGGGTTGGCGACCAGCCCTGCCTTTACCGGGTTCCTGTGTATGTAGCGGACTAGCTCAAGCAGGTACTCATCGACATCGACCAAATTGGCGTAGTACCGGTTCTCGAACAGGTGTCCCGATCGCGCGTATTTCGCATTGAAGTACCTCGAATACTTCGTCGCAAAACCATGGACAACGCGGCCGAGCGGTTTTCCCGACACCTGGATCGCCAGGTGAAGATGATTGGTCATCCAACAGAAAGAGTGAATTCGCGCTTGTTCCTCGCGAAGTGCATTTTCGACCGATTCGTTGAGGAACGACCGATCGGAACTGTCCTTGAACAGATCGTTGCCGTTATTACCACGTAGAGTCACATGATAAAGGCCACCAGTAACGTGTAGTCGAGGTTTTCTCGGCAAAATATTCACCGCAGTTGATCACCGCGATGAATTTACTCATGGAGATACTGGCCGTCCAACCATGAACCGGGGCACTTCGCCCACAAACTCATCAAACATGACAAATGTTCGAAAAGCTCCAAAAGTGGTGCCAGGCACCGCCTATTTTTTCTTCGGCATGTACAGGTCGGTAATCGTGCCTTCGTAAGCCTCGGCCGCAAACGCGATGGTCTCCGACAAAGTCGGATGCGGGTGGACAGTCAGACCTATGTCGGTAGCGTCCGCACCCATCTCGATGGCGAGCCCGATTTCGGCGATCAGGTCGCCGGCGTTCGGCCCGACGATTGCACCACCGAGTACACGATCCGTCTGTTTGTCGAACAGCAGTTTCGTAAATCCTTCGTCACGGCCCAACGATAACGCCCGACCACTGGCCGCCCACGGAATCTTCGCCACCCCGTAGTCTACGCCCTGCTCTTTCGCCTCGATTTCGGTAAGCCCCACCCACGCAATCTCAGGATCGGTATATGCAACCGACGGAATCGTGCGTACATCGAAATAGCTCTTCTCACCGGCGGCAACTTCCGCAGCAACCTTGGCTTCGTGTGTCGCCTTGTGCGCCAGCATTGGCCCGCCGGCGAGGTCACCAATCGCAAAAATGTGTGGCACGTTCGTCCGCATTTGCTTGTCGACCGCGATGATCCCGTTCTCATTCACATGGACGCCTGCTTTGCCGGCGTCCAGTTTGTCACCGTTGGCACGTCTGCCAACTGCTACCAGCACCCGATCATAGATACCCATCGGCGGTGCATCTTTGCCCTCGAACGTCACTTCGATGCCTGGCGTGGTGGCGCGCATACCGGTAACTTTTGTCGATGTCATGATCGCCTTGTAGCGGGGCTTGACGATCTTCAGGAAGGGCCGAAGCAGGTCCTTATCCGTGCCGGGCATCAACGAGTCCAGCAGCTCGACCACGCTGACTTCGACGCCCAGCGCGGAATACACGCAAGCCATCTCGAGACCAATGATGCCGCCACCGACGACAAGCAATTGCTTGGGCAGCGGATGAACTTCCAGAGCACCGGTCGAATCGACGATGCGCGGATCGTCCGGCAGACCCGGCAGCATGAACGGCTCCGAGCCCGCGGCAATAATGCATTTCTCGAACGCAATTGATTCGCCGTTATCCAGAACGAGCAGGTTCGCCGATTCAAATATCGCGGTGGCCGTCACGATTCGTACCTTGCGTTGTTTCGCAAGTTGCCCGAGCCCACCCGTCAACCGGCTGACGACCTTGTTCTTCCAGTCGACGAGCTTGTCCGCCTCGATCTTCGGCGCCCCGAAGACGACCCCGTGATCGGCCATTGCCGCCGCATCATCGATGACCTTCGCGGCATGCAACAGCGCCTTCGAAGGGATGCATCCGACATTGAGGCACACGCCGCCGAGATAAGGATCCTTCTCGACGAGGATGACATCGAGCCCTAGATCCGCGGCGCGAAATGCAGCGGTATACCCCCCCGGACCCGAACCGATCACGACGAGTTGTGTGGAATGAGTCGCGTCACCGGCAAGGGTTGTCCCCACGGCAGCCTGTATTTCTTCAGGCGTCATGCGCTGCGTCTTTACAGCCCAGCCTTCACCGTTTTCGTCGTCCGCTGGCGTTGAGTCACTCGCTTCAATAATCGCGACAACATCACCACTCGACACCGTGTCACCGACCGCAACCTCGACTGATACGATCTCGCCAGCCTGCGAGGCCGGCACATCCATCGACGCCTTGTCGGTCTCCAGAGTGACCAGACCATCCTCGATCTCTACGGTATCGCCGGGCTTTACGAGGATCTCGATGACCTCGACATCCGAAAAGTCACCGAGGTCGGGGACCACGAGATTCACTGGACCGGCCACTACGGGATCGCCTGCAATAGACCATCGACGTTAGCGAGCGCTTTGCTCAGGAAGGTCGTGAATCGCACGGCCATGGCGCCGTCGACGACGCGATGATCGTACGAGAATGACAGGGGCAATATCAATCGTGGCTCGAATTTTTCTCCGTCCCACACAGGCTGCATGGAATGTCGCGACACGCCGAGAATCGCAACTTCGGGAGCATTGACGATCGGCGTAAACGCCGTGCCACCGATTCCACCGAGACTTGAAATCGTAAACGTCGCCCCTTGCAGCTGGTCGACCTTGAGCTTGCCTTCACGTGCCGCAAGGGACAGCTCCGCGAGCTCTGTCGCCAGCTCGTAGACATCTTTCTTGTCCGCGTCACGAATGACCGGGACCATCAAACCCTGGTCTGTATCTGCCGCAAACCCCAGGTGACAATATTTTCGAAGTACGAGGCTCTCGCCGTCGTCGGCAAGTGACGCGTTGACCTTCGGAAATTCCTTGAGGGCGGCCACGCAGGCTTTCATAACAAAAGCGAGTGACGTCAGCGGAATGCCGCGCTCTTTCGCGGGGCCTTTGAGTTCCTGGCGCTTTGCTTCGAGATCGGTGATGTCAGCCAGGTCATGTTGCGTAACATGAGGCAAATTGATCCAGCTGGCTTGCAACCTGGGGCCGGAGATTTTCTGAATCCTCGTCAGCGGCTGCAGTTCGATTTCGCCGAATTTCGCGAAATCAACTTTTGGAACCGAGGGAAGCGCGGCAACGCCTGGTGCAGCGGCCTGGCCCGTCAGGATCGCTTTGACGAATGCCTTGACGCCGTCATGCAAGACACGGCTCTTCGCACCGCTGCCTTTAACCTGTGCAAGATCGACACCGAGTTCACGCGCGAGCTTGCGCACCGAGGGACTTGCATGCGCTCGCGAGAAACCAGCCTCGTTGACCGGAGGCAAGGTCGCCGGAGTTGCGGGCGGATCCTGCTTTACGGTTTGTGGTGTCGCGGGCGCCTGAGGCGCGGGAATAGTCTGAGTCGCCTCGACAGCTTCTTTGGATGACGGCGTTTCGCCCGGCGCGACGGCATCGATGATCGCGAGCGACGAGCCCTCGGAGACCTTGTTACCGACTTTCACCAGGACAGAGTCAATGGTTCCCGCGACGACGGCGGGAACGTCCATTGCTGCCTTGTCCGTCTCCAGGGTCACCAGAGGGTCGTCGACGGCAATGTCCTGACCGTCGCTAATGTGAACCTCGATGACGTCGACGTCTTCGAAATCTCCGAGATCCGGAACGACCAGCGTCTGCTTGCCAACCGACCTCGGCGCCTCAGCCCCGGCCGGCGTCGCCAGAATTGTCGTATCCCCTGTCGGCGTGGCGGCGATCGCGGGTGCAATGACGACTGTATCGCCTACCTCAACCGTCATCGTGCCAATCACGTCACCACTATTGATCTTGTCGCCGGCAGCAACCGTCAATGACTCGATGGCACCGCTTTCGGGTGCCGGTATGTCCATTGAGGCCTTGTCGGTCTCGACCGTGATTAGACCGTCTTCGCGCGCCACGTGATCGCCTGCGCCGACGAGTACCTCGATGATCTCGACATCCGTGAAATCACCCAGGTCCGGTACGACGATGTCGATGCTGTTCGCCACGATCTCTCCCGCCGCTGCCTAGAGTGTCACCGGATCCGGCCGGTCCGGATCGATGCCATATTTCTCGATTGCCTGCACCACGGTCTTTTGATCGATTGCACCGTCGTCGGCCAACGCCTTGAGCGCAGCAACCACGACGTGGTGCCTGTCGACTTCGAAATGTTCGCGCAGCGCCTTGCGGGCGTCGCTGCGCCCGTAGCCGTCGGTACCGAGTGACACGAAGGTGCCCGGCACCCAGCGTTGAATCTGGTCCGGCACGATCTTCATATAATCCGTTGCCGCGACGTAGGGACCGGGCCGGCCGTCGAGACATTGCTCGATGTAGCACTTGCGGGGATCCTGGTCGGGATGCAACTGGTTCCAGCGTTCGACCTCGAGCGCCTCGCGCCGCAATTCATTGAAACTCGTTACCGACCACACATCCACCGGTATGCGGAAGTCCTTCGACAACAGCTCCGCCGCCGCCAGCACTTCGCGCAGGATCGTTCCCGACCCCATCAATTGCGCACGAATCTTGCCCTGACCTCCTACCTGCAACAGGTACATGCCTTTCAGAATGCCGTCCTCGACACCGGCAGGCATCGGTGGGTGAACGTAATTCTCGTTCATGCAGGTGATGTAGTAGAAGATGTTTTCCTGGTTACCAATCATGCGCCGCAGGCCGTCCTGCACTATGACGGCCAGCTCATAGGCATAGGTCGGGTCATAGGAGCGGCAATTCGGCACCGTGGACGCGGCCACGAGGCTATGGCCGTCCTGGTGCTGCAGGCCTTCGCCCGCCAGCGTGGTGCGGCCGGCTGTACCACCGATCAGGAAGCCGCGTGCCTGCAAGTCACCGCCCGCCCAGATGAAATCGCCAATGCGCTGGAATCCGAACATTGAGTAATAGATGTAAAACGGCACCATCTGGACATTGTGATTCGAGTAGGCCGTTGCCCCCGCTATCCAGGAACAGGTCGCGCCGGCCTCGTTGATGCCCTCCTCGAGTATCTGACCCGACTTGTCCTCGCGGTAATACATCAGCTCGCCGGCATCCTCCGGCTCATACACCTGCCCCTTCGACGAATAAATGCCGACCTGGCGGAACATGCCTTCCATGCCGAAGGTCCGGGCTTCGTCGGGCACGATGGGAACGATGTGTTTGCCAATCTGCTTGTCGCGCGTCAATGCCGTCAGCATGCGGACGAATGCCATCGTCGTGGAAACTTCGCGCTCGCCCGTGCCGTCCAGCTGCGTCTTGAACAGCTCGAGCGGCGGCACGGTCAGGGCAGGCGCCCTGGTACGCCGCGACGGCAGGTAGCCGCCAAGTTCCCGGCGTCGATCGTGCAAGTACTGAAGTACCGGACTATCGTCAGGAGGCCTGTAAAACGGCACGTCGTCGAGGTCCTTGTCCTCGATCGGAATGTTGAAACGGTCGCGAAACGCACGTAGCGCATCTATGTCCATCTTCTTCTGCTGATGCGCGATATTCTGGCCCTCGCCGGCCTCGCCGAGGCCGAAGCCCTTGACGGTCTTCGCGAGGATGATGGTCGGCTGGCCCGTGTGGCGAACTGCCGCGTCATAGGCGGCGTAAATCTTGCGATGATCATGTCCTCCACGATTGAGACGCCAGACCTGTTCGTCGGACATGTTTGCCACCATCGCCGCGGTTTCGGGGTCTTTGCCGAAGAACTTTTCGCGAACGTAGGCACCGTCACGTGCTTTGCAAACCTGGTACTCGCCGTCGACGGTCTCTTCCATCAGTCGTTTCAGCTTGCCGGAACGATCCTGGGCCAGCAGCGGGTCCCAACGCGAGCCCCAGATGACCTTGATGACATTCCACCCGGCGCCGCCAAAGGCCGCCTCGAGTTCCTGGATGATCTTGCCGTTACCGCGCACGGGTCCGTCGAGCCGCTGCAGGTTGCAGTTGACGACGAATACGAGGTTGTCGAGGCCTTCGCGAACGGGCATCGTGATTGCGCCTATTGACTCGGGCTCATCCATTTCGCCGTCGCCGAGGAACGCCCATACTTTGCGGTCGCTGGGCTCGGTCAGGCCGCGATTCTCCATGTAACGCATGAAGCGCGCCTGGTAGATGGCCATCATCGGGCCAAGACCCATCGACACCGTCGGAAACTGCCAGAAATCCGGCATCAGCCAGGGATGCGGATAAGACGGCAGCCCGCCTCCGCCAACCTCCTGGCGAAAACGCGACAGCTGCTCTTCCGTCAGGCGGCCTTCGAGGAAGGCACGGGCGTAGATGCCCGGCGACGAATGCCCCTGGATGAACACCATGTCGCCGCCCTGCTGTTCTGTCGCCCCACGCCAGAAGTGATTGAAACCGACCTCGTACATGGTTGCCGACGACGCATAGCTCGACAGGTGGCCACCGTATTCGGTGCTCTTGCGATTTGCCCGCACGACCATCGCCATGGCATTCCAGCGAATACAGGCCTCGATACGGCGTTCCAGCGAGCGATCACCCGGGTAACCCGGCTGGCGGCCGGGGGTTATCGTATTCAGGTAGGCGGTGTTCGGCGAGTACGGCAGGTATGCCCCGGAGCGACGCGCAAAGTCGATCATACGGTTGAGCAGGAAGTGCGCCCGCTCCGGCCCGTGTTGGGTCAGTACCGAGTCGATCGACTCCAGCCATTCGCCGGTTTCTACCGAATCGATGTCATCAAATGGATTGAACTTCGTCATTGGCCATCCATCGTTGTTCCCCTAAATCATCGCGGACGACCGGAGATTTCGCATTGCGTGAATATTACGAGGTGTCCTGCTAGGATCACCGCTCAATCGCACCGGACCGTGCAGAAGTATCTTCTTGGAGCGCCATAATCCGGGTTTGCACGGTGACGGTCAAGCAATGGACAGAGAATTCACCGGTATGCATCCCCTTCTCCCCGACTCCAAAGAAATCCGGGTTAATCAGCAGCTTGGGCGCATCACAGCCAGGCAACTGGACCCCGTTGATCAGTTACTTTTGATACTACCTGCCAAAGTGCCGGCGGCTGTCTGGAAACAGCTGCCGCAGGGCAGCAGATTACAGGCCGTGATGCGGCGCCGACCACCCGGATCCGTTCCGGCCCTGCAGTCACGATTGGCCAACAAGCGCCAGACACTCGTCGTTGCCGGCACGCTCGCCAAAAATGCCGACGCCTTCGAGCAACTCACGCTGGCACGCAAGCTCGTGCAAAGTGCGACAGCTGAAAAAGCCGGATGCCTAGGCATCGCCGTCGTCGGCTTCGACGCCGCGACGAGTGCGGCAATTTGTCGTAACGCGGTTGCCGCTGCGCTCGCGGGCGCATTTGTGCTGCCCGCGTACAAGAGCAAGCCTTCGCCGCCAACTATTCGCAGCATTCGGGTACTCGGCCTCGACCGCAAACTGGACCTCGATCGCGTACGCGCGGAGGCAGATGGCAATAATCTCGCCCGCTGGTTGACTGCGCTGCCGCCGAACAAGCTCGATGCCAAGGGCTACGCCGACATGTTGCGCGACCTCGCGAAAGATCGCGGTTGGCAATATAAGCGCTTCGGTACCGGGGAACTGGAAAAACTCGGCGCTGGCGCCTTTCTCGCGGTTGCCCAGGGCAACGACGATGACAGTGCCTCGATTGTTCGTTTGCGCTACCGTCCCGCCGCCAAAACCGCCCAGGCGGACGTCAGTCTCGTCGGCAAGGGCATCATTTTCGATACCGGCGGAACCAACCTGAAGCCCTTCCGCTCAATGCTCGATATGCACGGCGATATGCAAGGCAGCGCCGTGGCATTGGGTACTCTACTGGCCATCTCCGACATGCAACTTCCGATGGCAGTAGACACTTGGCTCGCGATTACCGAGAACCGTACCGGGCCGTCCGCCTACAAATCACAGGACCTGGTAGTCGCAGCAAACGGCAAAACGATTCAGACGATTCATACCGACGCGGAAGGCCGGATGGCACTGGCCGACACACTCGTGCTCGCGAGCCG
>Ga0070727_10004208_pt1 | contig 12425 bp, 14 predicted proteins | sample tdAd472_FD_66722 | JGI IMG/M metagenome (GOLD analysis project Ga0070727, IMG submission 66722) | Marine sediment microbial communities from the Atlantic coast under amendment with organic carbon and nitrate - tdAd47.2 | ecosystem: Environmental > Aquatic > Marine > Coastal > Sediment | place... | reverse complement strand
GGTATTGTGAACAAAATGGTTGTTTATTCTCAGAAGCAGAAGAACATTATAAACTACCTGCCAGCTCCTACTTAGGTTCTCTGCTATGTCATCATTGGAGGTTGCCTATCGAAGTCGAGGATGCATGTGGATATCATAATCTATCCCATATATCTAAGCAAGGATCAGATTTTCAGACAGTAATCGCCTTAGGAAATCTTCTTGCAATGTTGTCCGCAGGAGGATTAAACGAATCCTATAAAAACAGGATAAAAGAAGTCGCTGAGAATATCCTTGAACTGCCTCCAGACAATTTTATTTCAATGATGGCGGATGTTTATGATCTGGAACCAGAAGTAGAAAAGTTTCTGAGAAGTTTCTGATGAAGACATGTATATTTCACTCTGCGGCTACCCTCTTAACGTTAGAAAAACCCTTTTTTTGAAAGCCTCTAATTATCTTTTTAGTCCCATGTTATATATTTGGGTTTTTCGACAGTTTCGCTATGTATGGTAGGAACTTTAAGCCTGAAAGCTTTACAGATAACAGAATGCCTGCTAAATAGTTTATCGACCAAATATTGGTAAAAATCAGAACTTTTATCACACAAATTGCCATTTTTGTTCATCTTGGTCGATAACAAAACCGCAAAAAACGCAAACAAGAGTATTATCCTGCTTTTTAAATAAGCTTAAGTCGACCCACTTTTTGCATACAGGACAAAAAACCTTCCGCCTTCCTGAAATTTTCTTAATCTTTACCGTCTCCATGAATTAATTATATGAAGAGTGCTTCATTTGAAGCAAGACATTTTTTTTATAATTTTTAATACTGACGGTATCGGTCGGCCTTTCAATATATTTATTAATTCTTTTGAAAGCTAACAGTATTACTTCCAACATACATATCAATTAGCTGATTCTGCGATCATTGCCATTAAAAATGCACATATCACGCCCATAAAATTCGTGGGATATCGTTTTTCAATAAGGGCAAATCCTTATCGGGGGTTTGCCTATTTCATTTTTATGATATATGTAATAGGTATGAATTGATTTCAGGATGTGCTTATGGTAAGCACAAGTTTGATTTGGGTTCGAAATCTCCACTTTTTCAGTAATTGAAGCTTCAGGCACGTAATCTGTACCGACAATTATTCAAATAGATTACTACATATATACCATTTCCCTATAAAGCATGTTTTTTGATAAAATTTCATATAACGAATATCGGCGCATTGTGTTGAAACAGGTAAAAAAGAGGATGAGTTCATGAGGAAGGTTTATGTGGACGATACCAATCGAGTAACGATAATCTGTCCCAAATGCGGATCTGAGAAAAATATAGATGTATCGAATTTCAAGGACACTCATAAAAAGCTGAAGGCCAAATGCCGATGTGGCGAAGTTTTTCGGCTCACCTTGGAATTTCGAGAGCATTACCGTAAGAAAGTCCGGCTTCCCGGTGAATACTTTGTCCAGGGGAAAGATGAAGAAGGAGAAATAATCATTGAAGATATTTCAGCGAGCGGAATCCGATTTGCAAGTCTTAAGCCACATTATATTTCCAGGAATGATACAGTTGAATTGAAATTTACTTTAGACAATCCAATGAGAACGGAAATCCACAAACTCGTCAAAATAATATGGACCATCGATCGCAATGTCGGTGTACAGTTCATCGATCCAAAATCACTTGAAAAGGATTTGGGCTTTTATCTGCAAACATAATTTGTCCTTGGGACTTCCATGACGCCCATAAATAAATAGATAACTATCTGTGTGAAACTTGGAGAAGTTTTTGAAGTGTTGAAATATTAGGAGACCTGCAAAATGGCTGTAAAAACATGGCAAAACGATACGGTCACAATTAAAGTGGATTACGATAAATGCAAAGGGCATGGCGACTGCGCAGATTCGTGTCCGGCGGAGGTCTACGAAATTGACAATGGTAAGGCTGTTCCTGTTAATATCGGCGACTGTGTCGAATGCTGCACGTGTGTTGAGGTTTGTCCGGAAAATGCTATCAGTCACAGTTCTTGTGTTTAGAACCTATCTCAAAAACAACCTAAGTGTCCATTACGGCGTTGTGAAAGAATATCGATCCGTTCCTTTTGTCCCGTACGTGAAAGCCGACTTGACAGGTTATGTCGTTTCGAAAGGGATGAACGGAATCTTTTATTACATGGCCAAGGAAGAAGCTGCTATCCGCCAGAACCCTGCCAAGCGAACGACTGATTTGCTAAAGCGTGTATTTGGTGCAAAATAAACCCTTTTCAGTATTCGTAAAGTTAAATGAACGACTTTTTTAGGGGCATAACCCCAGACCTTTGAATATCTGCGAATTTTAAGCCTAAATTCCTTACAGATATCACAATGCTGCTAAATTGTTTGAAGCCCAAATATTGGCGAAAACATTGCAAGTTAAATCTCCCCATTTTTTTCTTTAAAATCTTTTTAAATAATATTTATCATTGACATTCAATCGTTAGTGAATATTTAAATATTACAAAGTGAAATAATAATCCCTATAGTTGCATAAATAACATGACAAAATGGGCTTAAAAGTAATAATTATGAGCATTTCAACCTTTTTTAACTGTTCTGTTGGAATGAGCTCCAGATGGCATCCTGAAATCAGTGAAAAGCAGCCATGTTATTTACCCTTCGGGAAAGCCGATGGCACCGCATCTCCAGCGTTGACAAGGGCTTGCGGTAAATTACTACAATTGCACCCTTGACGCCTTGGATCTGCAGCACCCTCGACTTTTGCAACGTTAGGGTAATTATTCTATAAATTTATAGAAAGACAATTCGTCAGGAGACAAAAATATGGAAATAATTAATAAATATAGATTTCCAAGTGTTTTTTTAATCGCTCTGATTATCTCTGGTTGTGCTTCATGGCAAAAGAACTACGGAAAGCTCAGAATCTTACCTGAAAGCCAGAACGAAGTGACCATTCAAGATTTAATTGACAAATGGGATGATTATAACATTTATTATTCCGACAATTATGAGGAATCCAACGTTCGAACACCCCTGGGGATCATGTTCGATCCAAAAAGTAATGATACAACGCTGGTGGGTGATCTGTGGAAAAAGGTCGGGGATCAAAAAGCATTGATAGAATTGACTAAATGGATTTTTCCGACCACTCAGTATGAACCCTGGCTTAACGAGATTTTAGGGCCGGATGGCAGGTTTTATGGATATCTTTATTACTCATATGGATTTGTAACGCTTAAAGTGGTTGATGATAAAACGATGTATGTATTGAATCTGGAGGATCCTCGTGAAGAGGGCGATGGTGAGCCCCATAATTAATCCAAATTATCCTATTTACGTTTACGATTAAAACTTGAAATAGTCAAGGAGGTCTATCATGAGTGACAGTATTATTTTTTCACCTTTCCAATTAAAGGGTTTTACACTTAATAACCGAATCGGTGTTGCGCCTATGACACGCATGTCCTCTTCTGGAGACAGTATCCCTCGACAGGATGTTTTTGATTTTTTAATTAAAAGGGCCAAAAATGGAGCCGCTATCGTTTATACCGAAGCGATTGTTACAGATTATGAAAGTGCTCAAGGCTACCCAGGACAGGCCCGACTGGTAACGCAGCGACAGATTGAAGCATGGAGACCCGTGGTGCGTGCAATCCAAAAAGAGGGATCTATCGCTATTATGCAAATGTTTCATTGTGGGCGTATGGCATGGCCAGATATAAATCCGGCAAATCGAGTGATAGCTCCAAGTGCCATTACCCCTAAACAAATCAATCCAATGACTGGAGAACCTTATCCGGCGCCAGACATCATGACCCAGTTTGACATAGATCATGTGATCGTTGGCTTTGTGGAAACAGCCAAGGGTGCCATTGAAGCTGGTTTCGATGGTATAGAAATTCACGGAGCTCATGGCTATCTCATCAATAATTTTTTATCTTCATACTCCAATGAACGTGCAGATCCTTACGGAGGGTCCGTTGAAAATCGTTTCCGTTTTGCCCATGAAGTGATTAAGGCAGTAAAAAATGTGATTCCTGATGATCGTCTGCTGACCTTCAGAATTTCCAATTGGGGTGTTGCAGACATGGAAGTATCCCTTTTTAATAGCAAGGATGAATATCAAGAGGTCATTAAGATGTTGTCAAAGGAGCCTATCGATGTAATTTCTGTTTCAACTTATGGTTACAAGGATAACGCTTTTGGCACTGATCAGAATATGGCGGAAATTACTCGGGAAGTCACTGATTTACCATTAATGATTTGCGGGCAGATATATGACAGGAATAGCGCGGAGGATGCACTGAAGAATGCTGATATCGTATTAAGCGCAAAGTCACTTTTATTGAATCCTGACTGGGTTGAAGATGTTCGATTAAAAAAGCAGTTACCTCTTTATAAATCAGAGGAAGCTAATGTTGCATACACAGATGAACCGCTACCCTGATTGGGTTTCCTAAATCGGCCAAGATGATAATATCTAAATTGAGATAATACTTTGCTTTGTTCATCTCAGTTTTTGTTCGATTTCGTTTTTCAATAAAAGTAAATCCATTTCACAGTACTTCCGGGACTTCCGGGAAGTACATGAAATTATAAGTTGCCTGTGAAACCTGGAAAACATAAATGAAATACAACAAGACCCCCATGCTCTCCAAATCGCGCTACTTATCAGGGTTGCAGTGTCATTTGCGTTTGTGGCATTCTTGCTTCAACCGTAAGCTTGCCGGTGCAGTAACCCCTTCTCAACAGGCGCTTTTTGACACGGGTCACAAAGTGGGTGAACTGGCATCCCGTCTTTTTCCAGGCGGTGTTCTGATCCGGGAAGATCACTTTCACCACGAAGAGGCTGTCCAAACCACACGAAATGTTTTACAGGATCCCAATGTGGATTCAATATTTGAAGCTGCTTTTATCTACCATGATGTCAGGATACGGGTGGATATTTTAAAGCGATTGGATAACGGCCAGTGGAATATGATCGAGGTGAAATCTTCCACTTCGGTAAAAGATATCCATTTGCCGGATGTTGCCATCCAGTATTATGTTCTAAAAGAAAGTGGTTTAAATATCAACCGGGTGCTTCTTTTACTCATAAACAATCAATATGTTTATGATGGAAACGATCTTGATCTTGAAAACTTCTTTTCTTTTTTTGATGTCACAGATGAGGCCCTTTCAATTCAAAACGAGATGCCTTCGAGCATCGATGAACAAAAGCAAATGCTAAGTGCGCAGGCGGCACCCGTAATTCAACCCTCCCGACACTGCAACAACCCCTTTACCTGCGAGTTCTGGGAGTATTGTACAAAAGACATGCCCGAACACTGGGTTTTGGATCTATACGGGATTTCACAGAAGAAGTTGGATGAGCTGACTGGCATGAACGTTGAGGATATCAAAGATATTCCTGACGCCTTTAATTTAACCGAACTCCAGGAGCGCATGAGAAAATCTGTGAAGAATAATGAAGCGTTTATTTCAAAAAGGCTTCATGCCCGGCTCAAGGACGTTGAATATCCTGTTCATTTTCTGGATTTCGAAACAGTGAATCCTGCGATTCCTCGTTACGCCCACACCTCGCCATATCAGGTCATTCCATTTCAATGGTCGGATCATATTCTTTACAAAGACGGATCCCTTGTGCATAAGGAATATCTCTGCGATGACGATAGAGACCCCAGAGAAGATTTTACCCGGACACTTCTTGATGCCTTGGGAGAACAAGGCACCATTTTCATATATACAACCTATGAGAAGACCATCGTCGAAAGGCTTGTCGATCATTTTTCTCAATATCGGGATGATCTGTTCCGCATCCCGAATCGCTTTAAAGATTTGTGTGCCATTATACGACACTATTTCTATCACCCGGGATTTCATGGTTCCTTTTCACTCAAATCCGTATTGCCGGTTTTGGTCCCTGAAATGAATTATGACACGCTTTTCATAAAAGATGGAAGCCATGCTTCTTTTGAATATCTGCGATTGATTCATCCAAACACATTGTCAGAGGAGAAAGAGAAAATCAAAGAACACCTCTTGGTCTATTGCCGTCAAGACACGTTGGCCATGGTAAAGATCAGAGATCAACTTATTAAAAAATAACCTATATAGGGGAAAATAACCGATGGCAATACATTTTACTTTGGAAGAATTCGATCAACGTAAACAGAACACACTGGAACAGATGCAAAGACGCGGCCTGGACGGCCTTCTCATGTTTCGCCAGGAAAGCATGTATTACCTTACCGGGTATGACAGCTTTGGATATGTTTTCTTTCAATGCCTGTTTCTGGGGGCAGACGGACATTTAATGCTTCTGACCCGTACACCGGATCTCAGACAGGCCCGCCACACATCCATCATAAAAGACATTCGTATCTGGGTGGATCGATCGGATGCAACCCCTGCCAAGGATTTAAAATTTGTCTTGACTGAATTCGGGTGCCAAGGAAAACGACTGGGTGTGGAATATGATGCCTATGGATTGACAGCTAAAAACGGTAAAATGCTTGAAAATGAATTTGCCGATTTTTGTACATTCGAAGATGCGTCCGACCTGGTCAGCAAGCTGCGGGTTGTGAAAAGCCCAGCGGAGATGCAATATGTGCGAAAAGCCGCCGAACTGGCTGATCTGGCCTATGACGAGGCATATGGTTTAGCAGGCCCGGGTGTTGACGAAGGCGACATACTGGCAGCCATGCAGGGGGTTATATTTTCCGGCGGCGGCGATTATCCGGGAAATGAATTTATTATCGGTTCGGGGGAAGACGCGCTCTTGTGCCGCTACAAATCCGGCCGCCGCAAATTGGACAAAAAAGATCAGCTAACCCTTGAATGGGCGGCAGCCTATCGCCATTATCATGCTGCCATGATGCGGACCATTCCCATCGGCATCGCAACGGATCGACACAAAAAAATGCATGCCGTTACCGTGGATGCCATGGGTGCATGTAAAGAGGCACTAAAACCCGGACGCCCCATTGGCGAGGTGTTTGATGCCTATGCCCGAACATGTGACGCCGCAGGCATGCAGGATCATCGGCTCAATGCAACCGGATATTCATTGGGTACCACCTTTTCACCCAACTGGATGGATTGGCCCATGTTTTATCATGGCAATCCTGTCATTGCAGAACCCAACATGGTGTTCTTTCTCCACATGATATTGATGGACAGCGACAGCAACCATGCCACTTGTTTTGGTTACACCGTGGTCGTCAATGAAAACGGGTGTGAGACCCTGTCCCGACGTCCATTGGATCTTGTTGTCAAATAATTCAATGAGATCATGTTTTTCAGCTGCCGGGAGTATTTATTATCGACACAGAAGGTCGCGTTCGATTCAGCCACCATTCCCGTAATTCTGCAGACCATCCGAAGTTTGAAGAACTTTTGTCTGCACTGGAAATGATTTAAAAAGCAGTGCAGGGGATGCACTTTATTGCGCTGTTTTACTTTATCCAAAATTCACGAGGATGATTTTGCAGCGCCCAGGCACAGGATTTACTTGACCTGACCATCGTCTTTAGTGATACTTATTATACAGGCATCGTTGAAAACACAACCATTGAATGTCCTGTTTGCGGGTATGGCGACTGCAAGATCGCTGACTATCCGGGGAAACAGGGGAAAGGAGACTTTATGGCAAAAGCCGTTATTATGCATGAAACAGGCGGCCCTGAGGTTTTACGCTGGGATGATTATGATCCGGGACAGCCGAAACCGGGTGAAATATTGCTTCGCCAGGAAGCTATCGGCCTGAATTTCATCGATGTGTATCACCGTACCGGCCTCTATCCTTTGCCGTCCCTGCCGGCCATCCCCGGGATGGAAGGCGCCGGTGTTGTCGAAGTCGTTGGCGAGGGTGTGAGTGAATTCACAAAAGGGGACCGTGTTGCGTACGCCGGGTTGCCTCCGGGTGCTTATGCCGAAGCCAGAATCATGCCGGCCGATCGTTTGGTAAAGCTTCCGGAATCCATTTCAACCCAACAGGCGGCAGCCATGATGCTTCAGGGGATGACCGCTCGATATCTCATCCACGGTTGTTACAACGTAAAAGCGGGTGACAGTATCTTGATCCATGCCGCGGCCGGAGGCGTTGGTTTGATTGTCTGCCAGTGGGCCAAATATTTGGGTGCCACGGTGATCGGAACGGTGGGTTCGACTGAAAAGGCTGATCTCGCGGCAAATCATGGCTGTGATCATCCCATCCTCTATCGGAACGAGGATTTTGTCTCACGGGTAAATGAGATTACGAAAGAAAAGGGTGTTGACGTGGTATATGATTCCGTGGGCCAAATTACCTTCATGAAATCTCTCGACTGCCTGCGCCCCATGGGAATGATGGTCAGTTTTGGACAGGCTTCCGGCCCGATTCCGCCGATAGATACGGGGATTCTCGCTGCCAAAGGTTCTTTGTTCCTTACCCGGCCGAGCCTTATGGCCTATACCGCCAGGCGAGAGGATCTGCTTGCCCATGCTCGAGATCTGTTCGAGGTGGTGGAAAAAAGTGCGGTTAAGATCGAGGTTCGACAGACATATTCCCTGACCGAGGCTTCCAGAGCCCATCAGGAGCTCGAGGAACGTAAGACCACCGGGTCCACGCTTTTGATCCCTTGATTCCTGTTTAAAACCTATAGAGAAAGAATGATGCTCAAGAAAATCATCTCAGGCGGACAAACAAGTGCTGACCAGGCTGCCCTTGATGCTGCAATCAAACTGGGAATTGTCCATGGTGGATGGATACCAAAAGGCCGGACCACTGAAACCGGCACATTGCCTGAAAATTATAATCTTCGAGAAATGCCAACCGATGATTATTCTGAATGTATAGAACAGAACGTAAAAGATTCAAAGGGAACACTCATCATATTCTACGGCAAACTCACCGGAGATCTTTATCGCGCTGAAAGAGAAACGTTAAAGCACAAACATCAGCTTCTTGGTGTCGACTTTAATCAAACAATTGCGTTTCATGCTGCATCTCTGGTCAATGACTGGATTCAGTTGAGACACATTGATGTTCTTTATGTGGTTGGCCCAAGTACAACAGCAAGTCCCCACGCAGGAAAACACACAAAACTTATGCTTGAGAGAGCATTGATATTGGACTTAATGGATGTTTCTTCCCATCGGGCCATTGATTATTCCAAAAAAGACCATACTGAGAAACGACCTGTTCTTCCAAAAACCATTTATGAAGCTGTTGAGAGATTGATAACGGAAATGGCACTAAAGGATAAAGTTGTCATCGCCAATATGACACATGATGAACTTGTTGATCTCAATTCAAATCTGGGTGCATATGTCCGAAATGCATTCCGTCTTTGGTCCGGCAACCATGAACTCATGGAATCCTGCAGATTTGTGTCCAAAAATAAAAAATTGAATGTGGACGAGGCATCCTTTTCCATTATTGATGCAATGTGGGAAAAATTACGGAAGACTCATAAGTTGAAAGTCATTAAATGAAACCTCAATTGATCGTAAACAAAATGGGGAAAACAGGGTATGAAACAAGATGGCATTGAAGTACGTAAATGGCCGGATCACCTGGCGCCGGACGAAACAGCGATCCGTAAAATCTTAGCTGCTGAAGGTTTGAAACCCTATCGCTGGTCAAACAGTCCGGAGGATGTTTACAGCACCCACTCGCACACCTTTCATAAAGTGATTTATGTCGTGAAGGGATCGATCACATTTGGATTGCCTGATACCGGGGATCGAATTTTACTGCATACCGGTGACCGGCTCGATCTGCCGGCAGGCGTGTCCCATAATGCTGTTGTGGGGAACGAGGGGGTTGTTTGTCTGGAAGCGCATCGGTAGGAAAAAAATAAAAACCTCAAGTCTTACTCAAAATAGAATACGAAACGTCAGAAACAGTTCCCATCCGATGACAATCATAAACACGCCAACGGCATAGGAAAAGATAGAACGGGTGTAAATCTTTATTTTCCTGAGAAAAACATTATTGAATATTAAAAGAACAATTACAGCATAACATGTCAAAAAATATTTAACACTCATGAATGTAAAGGGGCCAAATTTGAGAAAATATGCCATTATTGGATTGATTTCACTGGCCCCACAATCGAGCAGGAATAAAGTTAATAATGCATCGATGATACTGAGAAAAAGAATTAATACGATGGCCACAAAAATCGCTGAACTATATTGATCGAAATAGGAAATTTTATACTTATCGTCCTCCCGGCGCATTTCTTTTCTCCTGCCGTAAATAAACAATGATTTAATTTCCGGTACATCATGGCTGCGCCGGTCTATTCCGGATCTTCTATCAAAATGAAACGTATCTTTTGGGTGTTCTTCCATAAATGAATAAAGGTTCCTCGATGAATTAATTTTACTTTTTTGTCATCAAGAACTGTGCCAAATTGGCTTGTTTGGCAATAGTCTATGATTACAATCGGTTACAACAATCCAAATACATACGAACCCCGCGTATGTGAGATAAATTACATAAATTATTGGGTAATTTATCTCACATTCGAAGAGAAGTTTGGGAAAATGAAAAGAATCGACCTTGGATATTATTGATGGTCTTTAATTCAGACTCTAACTTGGGTTACAAGGTTGCAGACATATTTGTTTGCTCATTCCCGACGTTTTGATATGGGTTAATACAATAATATATTGTAAAACATTGAATAAAAGATGATTGCTATTGGATAGTTGCGGTGATAAGCTATTTTGAATTGGAATACATCATCATCTCTTTATAAATCTTAAGTCAATTTCGTCTGAAAAGTGTGAAATAGATCTTAAACAATTACTTCCCTATAAGAAAATGGAAAGATTTGATAAAAATTGGGAAACCTTTTTTAAAACGGATTGGGATAACAAAGAAACATGATATTTGAAGCAGTACTTTTTGATCTCGATGGGACATTGATTGATACTCTAAATGATATTGGTGATGCTGTAAACAGGGTACTGTCAAATAAAAGATTTCCAACACATGCGATCTCCACATACCGGAAGTTTGTCGGTGATGGCTCAAGAATCCTTATTGAACGGGCATTGCCCAAAAAATATCGTAAAGATAAAATCATCGATGCCTGTCTTAAAGAATATATTGAAGATTATAATCGTAATTATAATGTAAAGTCTGAACTTTATTTTGCCATACCCAATCTGTTGGATACATTAAAGGCAAAAGGCCTGAAACTTGGCATTTTGTCGAATAAGCCGGATGCCATCACAAAAAAATGTGTAAAAACCTTTCTTTCAAAATGGGATTTCGATGTTGTTTTCGGGCAACGTGATTCGGTTCCCCGCAAGCCGAATCCACAGGGAGCGCTTGAAGCAGCAAAAAAATTGTCCATACCACCATCTCATTTTCTTTATCTCGGAGATACCGCCATTGATATGAAAACAGCTGTTTCTGCCGGTATGTTTCCCGTTGGCGTGCTTTGGGGTTTTCGTTCCCGAAAAGAGCTGCAGGAAAATGGAGCAGGTGCTATTATTGACGAGCCTCTAGATGTTTTAAATCTTTTGCAGGGGCTGTGACTTCCGGCACCTCCTTTGAGTTATAACTCAAGTTTTGCATCCTTTTATTCTGCTCTCCCCTCCGGCCTGTAAGCCCAACGGGCTGGAAGCGGAGGCGTAGGCTCTATGAGCCGGAGGCTGAATCCTTATCTGATGTCACTTGGATAGGTCTTATTTAAGCAAATTTATAGGACCAAAAACAATATAAGTGCTCATGGCGGCGCTGTGAAACGGTTCAAAATGCTCATCCACCATAGATCGTTGGCGTACTCCGCATATTATCTTTGTTACCTAAGTTGCACAATGTGTAAAAAATATAATAAATATTGTGGCATCCATCTCACAATTTATTTGGACGATTCCATTTGAAATTTATTAACTGTCTGAAATTTATTGAAAAGATTAAAATGTTTCATTGGGCATAATTTTTGCACGAAAATGAGACATCGCATCCAAAAGATAAAGCCAAATCCCGAGCGATCGGGAGACGGAAAGCCACGGATCTAAATTTAGATGGCCGGGTTGCCTTGAGGAAAAGGGGTAATTCGGTTTTTTTATTTAAAATTTAATAGATCCGGAATCTGTCTGTGAATATCATTACTACAAAAGCTTTGGTGCCCGTTAAAAGTATTATTCCCGTGCCCAAACCCACTAACCTGGATGTGGTTTCCTACGACCTGTATCCCAGGCAATATCGAGATCAAGTAGTATTTAGAATATGTGTCCCAGATGAATCAGATGGTAATTATGGACCTAACGGGAGAAAGCTGATAAACCCCAAATACGAGAAATTTATAGATATTTATGCTTGATTACCGTTGTGATGAGGTAGAAGAATTCAAAGGACATCCCCAAGCACTGCCAAAGACCCCCTGAGTGATATCCAGTGTATCGTAACATTTCGTTAAGTTATATCATTTT
>Ga0070727_10004207_pt1 | contig 12428 bp, 10 predicted proteins | sample tdAd472_FD_66722 | JGI IMG/M metagenome (GOLD analysis project Ga0070727, IMG submission 66722) | Marine sediment microbial communities from the Atlantic coast under amendment with organic carbon and nitrate - tdAd47.2 | ecosystem: Environmental > Aquatic > Marine > Coastal > Sediment | place... | reverse complement strand
ACATTCATTCCAACACCTTTATTTTGGAGACTGTCCATATAAGGTTTGAGGGGATAGGGTGAACTGCCATCGGGCCCGCCCAATGATGTGGTAACCCCTTGCCGAACATGGCTCTCGCAAGAGTTTAGCTCCATGATAGGCTCAATATGGGTGTGCATATCAATAAAACCAGGTGAAACAGCCAATCCAGAGGCATCAATTATTTTATTTGCTTTGGCGTTGTCGAATTCTCCCAAAGCAACAATCATGGAGTCTTTGATGGCAATGTCCGTAACTATTGGGTCTCCACCTTTGCCATCGTAGACGTTGCCGTTTAAAATCAAGACGTCATAGGTATCTTGGTTGCCACAAGAGAAAACCCATAGCAGGCATACTCCCAATAGTGTTTTAAAAAGTGTGTTGGAATTAATTTTGGTCATAATTAAGTGGTTATTTATAAAGTAATATCGGCCGTGTTTATTTCTCTGAGTTGTGCAAATGCTTTTTGAAGCTTGATGGTGACTTTGCCGATTTCATCATTTTTATAAAAAGTACGGGAACCCAGTTGGGCTATAGAAGCCACTTGAGTGGTTGTGCCTGTAAAAAAGGCCTCGTCCATATGTTCAATTTCGTTTTCAGCAATGGGTTTCTCCTTTATAGGTATATCAAGGTCACTACAAAGTTTTAGTACAATCTTTCTTGTAATGCCGTTCAAAATATGTTCGTTGGCCGGATGTGTGAGAACAGTGCCATCTTTTACAAAAAAGATATTGGTGTGCGAACCTTCGGATATGACACCATCTCTCACCAAAGCAGCTTCATTGGTATTTGCGTTCATCGCTGATTCGTTGGTCATGATATTGCCCAACAATGAAATGGATTTAATATCGCATCGATGCCATCTAAAATCAGGTTCCAAAATGGCCTTCATGTTTTTAGGATTTATGTGCGGGAGACTGTAGGGTAGGGCATACATCATCACGCTTGGAGGAACACCTTTGGGGTACGAGTGCTTTCTTGGAGCCACCCCGCGGGTTACTTGTATGTAAATCAAACAAGACTGGTCCGTCAAATTGGAAGCTTTAAGCAGTACTTCCAAATTATAATCAATTTCCTTGACGTTGTATTGGATTCCAATTTTATTCAGATTGTCTTGTAGTCTATCTAGGTGTGCTTTTTTATAGAAAAGACCATTTTCCAACTGCACCATTACTTCGTAAATACCATCCCCAAACAGAAATCCGCGGTCAAAAACCGATATTTTGGCGTCTTCAGCAGATACTATTTTACCATTTAAATAGACTTTTTCAGGAAAGTTTCCTTTGGGCAACATGTAAGGTTGGTTTTTAGCAAAAAAACGCAATGTTTGCGCTTTTAATAATCTTGTTGTGTGAAGGTAACTGTTATTTTTTTAATTTAAAATTTAGCGATATGGTTTGGTTAAATGATGGACAAATTCTTGTGAAATTTTAAGAAAGCAACGAGTCTTTTTAAGAAATCCATTGACGTTAATAATAGATTTAGCGGGATGACTTTAATTATTGCAGAGTTTTACCGTACTTCACAAAAAAAGACAATACATGACAATTTTTGTAGATATGGACGAGGTTATTGCAGATGCTTACCACGCTCATTTGGATATTTATAATCAAGAATTCAACGCGCAAATAAAAGTTGATGCATGTTATGGTAAAGAGTTTTGGCAAGTTGTTCCTGAAGCACATCAACAATCCATAAAAGAACATACCCATCGCGACGGTTTTTTTGCCGGTTTGAAAGTAATTGAAGGGAGCCAGGAAGTACTGAAGGAATTGAACAAAAAACACGATGTTTATATTGCCTCTGCCGCTATGGAGTTTCCACAATCGCTAAGGGAAAAATCGGATTGGTTGGATGAATTCTTCCCGTTTATCCCATGGCAAAATCGAATCTTGTGTGGTAACAAGCACGTTTTAAAAGGAGATGTCCTTATCGACGATCGTAGCAAGAACCTTGGACCTTTTGACGGCAGATCCATTATGTTTACATCTCCGCACAATACCGAGGTTACAGCATTTGAGCGTGCCAATTCGTGGAAGGATATCGCCGATAAACTTTTGTAACTTGTGGGCACCATGCAAAAGAAACCTTTTAGGCTAATACTTTCAGCCACCATTTTGATGCTTCAGGGTTGTGCCGCACAATCCCATTTGGTACAGGATGAGTTGGAAACGGTCACCCGGGAAAATATTAAATATTACCTCTATTATCCAGAGGATTATTTTGATTCCGAAGATGATTTTGGACTATTGCTCTTTCTGCATGGAGGTGGGGAGTCCGGAAGGGATGTCGAGGAAATCAAGGATACAGGACCGCCCAAAATGCTGGTCGAAGGCAAACAATTCCCCTTTTTAATATTGGCTCCTCAAAATTCCCATGCCAAAAAATGGTGGAACACGGATGCTGTTGTTAAATTGTTGGATTCCGTAGTCGATGCCAATAGAGTGGACAAAAATAGAATTTACTTGACAGGTTTGAGTAGAGGAGGTAGTGCCTCTTGGGAGTTGGCTACGCAATATCCGGATAAGTTTGCAGCCATGGCCGTGGTCTGTGGAATGACACCCTTGCCTTATGCACATTGGATAGACAAGGATATGCCCATCTGGGTTTTCCATGGCGACCGAGATGATGTGATTGATGTGGAGGAATCCGATAAAATGGTCGAAAAGCTACGTGAAATGGGACGCGATGTCCGTTACACCAGATATCAGGGTGTTGGTCATAATGCATGGGGAAGGGCCTACACGACAGACTCTTTATACACGTGGTTTGCCAATAAAAAACGAATGAATTAAGACAAATGAAATATTCAATCTTTCTTTTAGGGCTTCTTTTGATTACAAGTTGTCGACAAAAACCTAAAACGGATAAAAGTCATGCAGTTCAAGCTGAAACCAAAATAATTCTGGATTCAGTTCCTAAAGACACAATAGGACAAGAAGTGAAGCCAGCTTTGAAAACATTTGAAGGCTTGGCGGATACCACTTTTGTTCGATTGGCTGATTTTAGTGAAGATTTCGCCTATGACATGCGCTACGCGACCGAGAACAATTTTTTGAAGGCCAAAGTATATGATTGTGCTGAGTGCTATACCCGGGTAAAAACGGCAAAGGCTTTAATCGAGGCCAATAAGGATTTTATGGAGCAGGGAGTAAGAATCAAGTTTTTTGATTGTTATCGCCCCAACTCTGTCCAATACAAAATGTGGGAGATTGTACCGAACCCGCAATATGTAGCGAATCCCGATAAGGGTTCCATCCATAATAAAGGTGGTGCTGTAGATATTACATTGGTGGATTTAGGTGGGAATGAACTTGATATGGGAACTGATTTTGATTACTTCGGAAAAAGAGCTTATCACGATAACATGGATTTACCGAAAGAGATATTGGATAACAGGAGGTTGTTAAAAGAGACCATGGAAGCACATGGATTCTGGTCTATCAGAACAGAATGGTGGCACTATAATCTTTCCTCGGCATCCAATGATCCTGTGGCCAATTTTAAGTGGGAATGTAACGATTGATCAAAACGTAATCAGAATGAAAGCATCTAGAAAACTATCCTTGCTCATTGCCTTAATTTCAATTGGAATGTCTGCACAAAATAACATTTTGCCGTTATGGCCGAAAAGTGTTCCAAATCAAAAAGAGACCGCCGAAAAAGAAGTGGTGGAACTTACCGAAGATGGGATTGTTTGGATTACCAATGTCCAAAAACCGACGTTGGAAGTGTATCTGCCCACAAAAAGGACTGCGACAGGGCAGGCAGTGGTTATTTTTCCTGGAGGTGGATATCACGGTTTGGCCTATGATTGGGAGGGCACTGATATCGCCAAGGCGTTAAATGCAAAGGGAATAGCCGGTATTGTGGTAAAATACCGTTTGCCTTGGTCCAAATCCATCACCAAAGATAAGAATGTCGTTCCTTTACAAGATGCACAACGTGCGATCAGATTGGTGAGGTCCAATGCCAAAGAGTGGAACATTGCATTGGGTAAAATTGGGATCATGGGGTTTTCTGCTGGAGGTCATTTGGCCTCAACATTGGGAACGCATTACAAGGATAAGGTTTATGAACCGCAGGATGATGCAGATTATTTATCGGCAAGGCCGGATTTTATGGCCTTGATCTATCCTGTGATTACACTTGGAGCACCTAGTACGCATTCAGGCTCAAGAGCTTCGTTGATTGGGGAGAATCCAACCGAAGCGGAAGTGGATTATCTCTCCAACCAAAAACATATCAATAAGGAAACACCACCTACATTTTTGCTGCATGCCATGGACGATGATGCGGTGCCGGTTGAGAATACCACGCTGTTTTTTTATGCTTTGCGAAAACACAAGGTGCCTGCCACTATGCACGTTTATCCTACAGGAGGACATGGTTTTGCTTTGGCCTTGCATGATGAGAAACTTAAAAACTGGACCAACCTACTTTTTGACTGGCTTGAAGACTTGGATTAGTCAACCACTTTTTTACAATCCAAAACCAATAGTGCATCGTTGATGGATCTAGTAAAGAATAGATAGCGACTGCCACCATCTTTTATTTTGTGTTTTTTTCTGATCTCAGCAACGGATAAGGGAAAGTTACGGGTGGTAATATTTGCCTTTGATACTCCCATTGATTTCAACGACTTTTTGGAATAGGGGAGTACCTGTTGAATTTTAAATCTTCTTCCTGGAAAGTCCACCAATTCACTAAATGAGTATAAATGAGAGTGAGGATGCAACTTTTTTAAGTTATAGGCTTTTGCTACGGATTTAAATCCTCCGGATTTTAAGATGGCCGCATTGGGTTCGTATAAATAGGAAGCGGGTTCCCCATAATGTACTTGGATATGTGGTTCTTCTTCCCATAAAAAGTTGAACCCATTATTTTGCTCTGGTCGTAAATCGATGCTTTTTATCTGGATGCCCCCCGTATAGCCATTTTCCAAAATAAACAGTAATTCCTTTACCTCATTTTGAACTGCTACTACATGAACCTCTTTTACGAAATCCAATGTTTCAATCCCCATTTTAATATCCAAAAGAGGGGAAGTTTTCACCAAGATGTTCTGTGTTTTATCAAAAAGTAGAGGGAGGTTTTCAGGTAAATTTGGGAGGCAGTCCTCGAGTAAAAATACCTTTCCCTTTTTTTCACTTCTTCGTGATGGGTCCACGTAAACCCAATCAAAATTTCTGGTTGATTTTTTTAAAAATGATATGCCGTCTTCAGGGAAACATTCAATGTTTTCTTGTCCTAAAACTTTAAAATTATGGGATGCAATTGCACTCAATTCCGGATTGATTTCACAATGCAAAACAGTCTCTATTTTTTTGGAAAAAAAGTAGCTGTCCACACCAAAGCCCCCCGTAAGGTCAATGAGTGATTTTCCGTCTACAATCTGAGCTTTGTATGCTGCTGTAGTTTCCGAACTGGTTTGTTCGATATTAAGCTTGTTGGGGTAATAAATGTTGGGAGTGTTGAACCATGTTGTTAGCTTATCCTGACACTTTTTTTTAGCTTCAATCTGCTCGGCCAATTCTTTTTGTGAAATACCATCAAAATTTGGTTTTCCAAGCAAAACTGACATGATGTCACCATCAATATTTTTATTTATATAATCTTGTGAACCAGTATTTAATATAGCTTTGTTCAAACTAAAACTATAAGTTTTTGGTCAATTTTTTCACAAAGGAATTTTCAGCTAAAAACTCCTTTAAAATAACTTTGATAGCAGTATATCCAGGTACGGCAATCACCATGCCCACCACCCCAAAAAGTAGCCCTGCAATAATGATGACCAAGAAAATTTCCAAAGGATGGGATTTAACACTTTTCGAAAAAATCAAGGGTTGGGAAAAGAAATTATCGATCAATTGCCCCACCGTCAGACCTATAAAAACATACAGGGCCTTGGGTAGAATCACGGTGCTAAAATCCGAATCTATAAAACTGGTCATAGTTAAGGTGATCATAGTTACTCCACCGATGATCGGGCCTATGTACGGAATGATGTTGAAGAGTGCGCAGAGGAACGCAATTACAATGGCATTTTCTACCCCTACAACGAATAATGAAATCGTGTAAATTACGAAGAGAATAAAAAGTTGCAACAAGATTCCGGCAAAGTATCTGGCGAGCAGATTATTGATTTTATCAATGGACTTTACCAAGTTGCTTTCTTTGTTATTCGGAACAAAGGTCAAGATTCCATTTTGCATCAATTTACTATCCTTCAAAAAGAAAAACGAAATAAAGATTACGGAGAAAAGCCCGACGCTAAAATTGCTCAAAGTGTTGACAATTGAATTAAGGAAGTCGGGTATAAAGCGCAAGTCCAATCCTTTCAACATATTTTCCTCGATCTTGGATTCGTTCAACAAATTATTGACGTTTCCGGTGGAGGCTCCAAAGTATTCCAAAGTTTGGATGTAGAGCGTATTCAAATCACCTTTAAGCGCTTCGATGTCCAACAAAGATAGATTCTTGCTCTGTTCTGCTACCAGCGGGATCAAAAGTGCCAGAATGCCTAAAAATATAGATAACATAAACAGCATAGTGGCCACAACTGCCAAGGTATTGGGAAATTTAAGTCTTCTTCGTAAAAACAACACAACGGGCCTTCCCAGCAAAGCTAAAACGGCCGCAATGACCAAATAGGCGAGTACCGATTGTATTTTGTAAAAAAACCAGCATAGAAGTACGACCCCTGCCAGTATGGCTACGGCCCTCAATATTCCGTTGGCAATTGTTTTTGCGTTCATCGATTAACTTTTAAATGCATATTGCACAATATTGGCGCCCATTTGCAGCGCTTGTAACCGCACCTCCTCGGGGTCGTTGTGCACCGTGGGGTCTTCCCAACCATCTCCAAGGTCACATTCGTAGGTGTAGAGCAACACAAGTCTACCTTGGTCAAAAATACCAAAGGCCTGGGGTCGTTTTCCATCGTGTTCGTGAATTTTTGGCAGTCCATCGGGAAAGCTGAACTTTTGCGAAAATATGGGATGGTCGGCGCCCAGCTCTTCGAGTGGCTTGTCGGGAAATATTTTTTCCAATTCTCTTTTTAGATAGGGTTCCATGCCGTAATTGTCATCAATATGCAAAAAGCCGCCCGATAAAAGATATGTCCTCAGATTTAGAACTTCTTCATCATTAAAAAAAACATTGCCGTGCCCGGTCATATGCAAGAAAGGATATTTGAAAATAGAAACACTCCCGGCTTCCACAGTTTCTGGCTCCGGGTTGATCTTGGTGTCGATATTGCTATTGCAAAACTGAATCAGGTTGGGCAAGGCCGTTGGATTAGAATACCAATCGCCACCTCCACCATATTTGAGTATGGCAATTTGCTGCGCATTTGTTGCCGTTATTGCAAAAAAGAGCGGCACAACTATAAAAAGGATGTTGTTTTTCATCTGGGTGCAGTTAACCGACATTAAAAATAGGATAATCATTTGTAAAAATGATGTGTTGACCGTTTTAGTTGTTGATAATGGCCACTGTGGTACATGCCACGATAGCTGCCGTTTCGGTGCGGAGCCTATTTCTTCCCAATGAGATGGGGACATACCCTTTTTCCTTGGCCAAATCAATCTCTTCTTTTGAAAAATCACCTTCGGGACCAATCAGTATGGTGGCATCATTGTCGGCGATTACCCTACGTTTTAACTCCATTTTGTCACCATTTTGGCAATGGGCAATAAATCTGTAGCCAACCGTATTGTCCCGTTCCAAAAACTCCTTGCAAGAAATGGGTGGGTTTATTTGCGGTAGCACGGTTTGCAAAGATTGTTTCATTGCCGCTTGCAATACACGTTCCATGCGTTCCAATTTGATGGTCTTTCGCTCGGAATGATCGCAAATTATAGGGGTGATCTCATCCACACCTATTTCCGTGGCTTTTTCCAAGAACCATTCATAGCGGTCGTTTATTTTGGTTGGAGCGACCACCATATGCAGTTTGTATCTTTTTGGAATTGATTTGCGTTGTGAAGTAATACGCGCCCTACATTTTTTTTGATCGGCTTCGAGAATTTCGGCCTCGAACAAATATCCTTTGCCGTTGGTAATGTGCACTGTGTCACCTTCGGATTTTCTAAGGACCCTGACAATGTGTTTGCTTTCGTCCGGAGGAAAAATAAACTGCTTGGCACTATTGTCCAATGTTGGATTGTAAAAAAGCTGCATAGCTACGGTTTAAATAATTAGCTGCCTATGGCATAACGCGCTTTGGCAGCAATACTTTGCTCGGTAAAAATCCCTTTGTTAAACTTAAGGTAACCAACAATGCCGATCATTGCGGCGTTGTCCGTGCAATACTCAAATTTAGGAATAAAGGTTTGCCAGCCCAACTTTTCCTCTGCATCTCTGAGCCTTTCCCGTATTCCGGAATTGGCCGCAACACCTCCTCCTATGGCAATCTGCTTGATACCCGTCTGGTCAACAGCTAATTGCAGCTTGTCCATTAAAATCTCTAAAATGGTAAATTGAACCGAAGCACAAATATCATTGATGTTTTGCTGAACAAAATCCGGATTTTTTTGGGTTTCGCGCTGTAAAAAATACAATATACTTGTTTTGAGTCCGCTAAAACTAAAGTTCAGCCCATCCACTTTTGGCTTGGGAAATGTAAAAGCATTCGAGTTGCCCAGCTTTGCATATTTATCTATCAATGGTCCTCCGGGATAGGGAATGCCCATCAATTTGGCACTTTTGTCGAAAGCCTCACCCACCGCATCGTCCAAGGTTTCGCCCAATACTTCCATAGTAAAATGATCCGTGACCTTTACTATTTGTGTGTGCCCTCCGCTAATGGTCATGGCCAAAAACGGAAATGTTGGTGCGACCTGGTTTTCATCATCAATAAAATGGGCCAAAATATGCGCTTCCATATGGTTGACCTCAATCAAAGGTATGTCCAGACCCAATGCCAACGACTTGGCAAAAGAAGTCCCTACCAATAAGGAGCCCATAAGTCCAGGGCCACGTGTAAATGCTATGGCGGATAGTTGTTTTTTATCGATATTTGCCTTGGCCAAGGCTTGGTGTACCACGGGAACAATATTTTGCTGATGTGCCCTTGAGGCCAATTCTGGGACAACCCCCCCATATTGCTTGTGAATTTCTTGGGTAGCTACCACATTGCTCAGTACTTTTGTATCGCAAAGTACCGCAGCAGAGGTGTCATCACAGGATGATTCGATTGCAAGTATATATTTTTTTAAATTTTCCACTCGTTTTGGAACAAAAATTGGTCATCAAAGGTAAAACATAAAAGCCCTATCAAAAAACTTCGTAAAATACTGTTGCGTATCCTCTTGGTCATCCTCTTGATCATGGTATTGGGTTCGCTGCTACTTTCCATTCCCGCGGTTCAGACCAGATTGGGCAAGTACGCTACGGATACGTTGAACGAGAAGTTTGGGACCAACATTCAAATTGAGCGAATCGGCGCGTCTCTTTTTAATCTAAATGCTGGAATCAAAGGTATTTATGTGGAGGACTACAAAAAAGATACCCTCATCCATATCCATAAACTCTCAACATCCATCCTAAACCTTCGCAATATGGTCAATAACAAGATAGCCTTTGGTGATATGGAATTGGATGGGCTCACCTTTAATTTGAAAACGTATGAAGGGGAGACGGAGACCAATTTGGATGTTTTTGTGGCAAAACTGGACGATGGAAAACCCAGAGATCCGGGCACCCCACCTTTTTTTATGTCCGCGGACGAGATTCAGATCCACGGTGGAAAGTTTAGGTTGATCGATGAGAATTTGGAAAAACCGAAAGTGTTGAATTTCTCTGAAATTGAAATTTTGTCCCACGATTTTCAAATCCTTGGCCCCAATGTTTCCTTAAAAATTGATGACCTCTCCACCTTGGCAAGGCGTGGAATACGGTTGCGGAAAATGGCAACTGATTTTAAATATACCAAACAACAAATGCGTTTTGATGATTTACTGATAGATACCGATGAATCAGAACTCAAAGGCAATTTGGTGTTCAATTATAAACGTGAAGATTTGGCGGATTTCATCAATTTAGTGGAAATAGATGCCAATTTTACGGAATCTTCCGTCTCCCTTAACGAGATAAATGCTTTTTATGATGAATTCGGCCAGGATAAAACAGTCACCTTTACCGGGAATTTCAGTGGGGTGCTCAACCAGCTTCAGGTGGATGACCTATTCCTATTTACGGACAATACCGGTATTCGGGGTGATTTTAGGTTTGATAATATGTTTAGCGAACAAGCACCATTCGTTCTTCGGGGAGATGTAGATAACCTTACCTCCAGTTACTATCAGCTAAGAAGTATCTTGCCCAAAATTTTAGGGAGAAACATTCCCGAATCTGTTCAAAAGCTCGGTCAGTTCACCGTTAGGGGTGATGTAGAGGTTACCGAAACTTCCATCGATGTAACGGTTAACCTGAATACTGCGGTGGGGGATAGCTATGTGGATCTTCAAATGACCAATGTACAGACCATTGAGGATGCTTCTTACATTGGTTTTATTTCTTTGATCGATTTTGATTTGGGCGGATTTATCGATAACGATGACCTTGGGCTGGCCTCTATGGACATGAACGTGGAAGGAAAGGGTTTCGTGGCGGAAAGCTTGAACACGGAACTTTCAGGTGACATCTACAAGTTTGAATTCAACAATTACGAATATAATAAGATCAATGTCTCCGGGGTGCTCCGAAACCAATTGTTCGATGGTGTCCTGCTGTGCAACGACGATAATTTCCGGTTCGATTTTCAAGGGCTGGCAAATTTTGGAGCGCGGCAGAACAAGTTCAATTTTGTGGCGGCTGTGGATTATGCCGACCTAAAGAAGTTAAACTTTATCAATGATAGTATTTCCATTTTTAGGGGGCACGTGGATATGGATATCGAAGGCAATAACCTCGACGATATGGCCGGTCAGCTTCAGTTTACAAACACCACCTACCAAAACATAAACGATACCTATTATTTTGAGGATTTTAGTGTAACCTCCTCTTTTGAACGCGATACCATCCGTACCGTGGAAATCAACTCTCCCGATATCATCACGGGATATATGAGGGGGCATTTTAAGGTGGGCGAACTGGGTAGATTGCTGCAGAATTCCATTGGTAGTATCTATACCAATTATCAACCCTTTAAAGTTTCTGACGGGCAGTATTTGGACTTTAATTTTAAAATCTACAATAAGATCGTAGATGTATTTGTGCCCGAAATCGCTTTTGATCCAAACACCTACATCAGAGGGTCCATTGAGGCGGACCAAAGCGATTTTAAGCTCACGTTTAAATCACCGAGCATTGAGGCCTATGGAAATATCTTTGACAATATTGAGTTGAAAATCGATAATAAGAATCCGTTGTTCAACACCTTCGTTTCTGTTGACGATATGTCCACGGTGTATTACGATATTAAGGATTTCAGTCTCATTAACACCACCATAAAGGATACTCTTTTCTTTAGAACGGAGTTTAAAGGCGGCAGTGAGTACAACGATAGCTACAACCTGAATTTTTACCACACCTTTAATCAAAACAACAGGTCGGTGATAGGGCTTAAAAAATCAGATGTCAGTTTTAAGGGGAACACTTGGGTGCTCAATAAGAACGGGAACAACAAGAACAAGGTAATTTTCAACAGTACCTTGGATAGTATCCGTATAGAGGATGTGGTCATGGATAACAACAACGAAGAACAGATCAGATTACGAGGGGAGTTTGCCGATTCGACCTATAAGGATATTGATCTTCAATTTAAACTGGTATCGCTCGAAAAAATAACCCCCGCCATAGACAGTTTAAAAATGAACGGTAAGGTGGAGGGTTTTCTCAACATTTTACAAAAAGATGGTAATTATCTGCCCACATCCAGTTTAAACATCCAAAACTTTAGCATCAATGACATGCGCATGGGGGATTTGGAAGTTGGAATTTATGGAAACAACGACCTTACCGAATTTGGGGTCAGTACTTGGCTGAACGATGATGGTAAGGAACGTATGAGCTTAAATGGCAGGGTATTGAATAGGGATAACAAGCGAGAACTGGATCTTCAGGCGCACTTTTCCGACTTTATGCTAGATCCTTTCAAACCCTTAGGCCAGGATATCATTTCCAACATAAGGGGGGTGGTCAGCGGAGATGCAACCATAACCGGTAATGTTGAAAATCCTTCAATCAACGGTTTGCTCACACTTAATAATGCAGGTTTGGGCATTCCATACCTTAATGTGGATTATGATTTTGCCCCCCGTTCACAAATCCGGCTTTTTGACCAGACTTTTTATTTTGAGAATATGGAACTCTCGGATGTGGAAGAGGGCACCACTGCCATTTTGGACGGAACTATAAGCCATACCGGTTTTGACGATTGGTATTTAGGGCTGGATGTGGATACC
>Ga0070727_10004206_pt1 | contig 12429 bp, 8 predicted proteins | sample tdAd472_FD_66722 | JGI IMG/M metagenome (GOLD analysis project Ga0070727, IMG submission 66722) | Marine sediment microbial communities from the Atlantic coast under amendment with organic carbon and nitrate - tdAd47.2 | ecosystem: Environmental > Aquatic > Marine > Coastal > Sediment | place... | reverse complement strand
CGTGAGTGCCTGATCGACGCCCCAACTCTTGGCCACCTCCGTGAAGCAGGGGCTCCAGCATGGTTCCCTCCCGAACATAGAGAAGGCCTACACCCTTCGGACCGCCGAACTTGTGTCCTGTGATCGTCAGCAAATCGACACCTAGGTCGTTCACGTCGATCCAATCGGCAGCAAATCCCTGAACAGCATCCGAGTGCACCAAGACGTCCGAATCAGCGGCTTTCACGCCATGAGATATCGACGCGACGTCCTGGATCACCCCGGTCTCATTGTTGACGGTCATGATCGACACAATCGATGTCGTCCCATCGATCAAGCCCAGGAGCCTCTCCACGTCTACGAGGCCATCGGCATCCACTCCGACCACGGTTGTCGGAGCACCAAATCGGTTCAGCATGTCAACCGTGTCGAGGACCGCTTCGTGCTCGGTGGCAACAGTTATCGCACCATTGCGGGGACTCGAATTCCAGACCGACCCTTTCAGAGCGAGATTATCCGACTCGGTTCCTCCCGACGTGAACACGATCTCCATCGGGCGTGCTCCAATTAGCTGCGCGATCCGTTCCCTGGACTCTTCGAGAGCGTTCTTCGCCGTGCGAGAGATCTCGTGAACCCCGCTGGAATTCCCGAAGACCTGAGTGCCGTACGGGGACATGGCGTCCCAGACACCAGGGCGCATCGGAGTTGTAGCGGCGTGATCAAAGTAGGGCATAGGCTGACAGACGATTCTCCCACGTCCGGGATGCTGAAGTTGTGCGCGGTCAACGGCCAGTGAAACCTGGCTTTCTCTTCTCGACGAACGCCGTAATTCCTTCGAGGGCATCATCGGTGGCGAAGGATTCGTTGAACGCGTGTTGTTCGATTTCCAGGGCTTCGCCGAGCGGAACACCCCTCCCCGCGGCCAAGGCTCTCTTCGCAGCGGCAATGGCTTTGGTCGGCTTCTTGGCCCATTCGGCCGCATCTCTCAAAGCGATGTCCAACAGCTCAGCCGAAAGGGTGACTTTGTCTGCGTAGCCGATTGCCAACGCCTCACCCGCTTCTACATGACGTCCCGAATAGACGAGTTCCTTCGTCCGCTGAAAGCCGACCAGACGCTGCAGTCGCTGGGTTCCGCCTGCTCCGGGGATTATCCCCAGTTCGATTTCTGGTTGCCCGATCTTGGCGTCGTCAGCCATGTATCTGAAGTCGCACCCAAGCGATAGCTCACATCCGCCACCCAGGGCATATCCGTGTACAGCAGCGATCGTGGGTTTTTCGAGGGCTTCGAGAACTTCGATTGCGCTCAATAGGGCTCGGGCACTCGTCTCCTTGATCCCCGAGTCGAGAGTGGCTTTGAAGGCCTTTATGTCTGCTCCCGCTGCGAAGTGTGGTTTGCCTGTCACCACGACCGCCCGGATATTGGGGGCTTCACAAGCCTTGAATGCCTCCAATAGATCCGCGGAGAGTGCTTCTGACAGCGCGTTCACGGGCGGACGGTTCAGTCGCACGAGCGCCACTGGTCCGTCAACCGAGAGTTCTACCAATTCCATGCCAGGACCTTATACCGATGTGGGTGAGGCCACCCCAGGAAGGTCTTTCATCGTCGGCAATTCATCAGGGCCCATTGGTTCGACTCTCATTCGAGCATCGACAACGCAGATTCCAAGCCCCGGCTCCAAAACCTTCACCGGGTTCAAGTCCATCTCGACCAGTTCTGGCATCACAGAAATCAGTCCCGATATGCGCTGGAGGGCGTCTTCAAGAGCAGCAACATCTCCCTGGGGCTGATTTCGATAACCCTCCAGAAGACGGAATGCCTTCGTTTCCCGCACCATTTCGGAGGCATCCACGTCAGTTATCGGATGGATTCGCAGCGAAACATCCTTCAGGAGTTCGACGTAGATTCCGCCGAGCCCAAATCCCACCAGAGGGCCAAAGTTAGAATCCTGGGCCATGCCGATGAGGACCTCATGACCTTTAGGTATGAACTCCTGAACCAGGACACCATCGACATCGTCGGCGACCGCCGTGACCTGGTCGTATCCAGTTCCCACCTCCTCGTCGCCCTGAACATTGAGTACTACACCGCCGACGTCTGACTTGTGCAGGGCCGACTCAGCCAACACCTTCAGAACAACCGGACCGTCTATCTCCCTGGCCGTGGCAATCGCCTGGTCACGCCCTACGGCGACGGCAGTTTCAGGAGTCCGGAGTCCAGCCGCTCTAAGACAAGCATCGACTTCGTCCGGCTCCAGCCAGCCGCCATCATCACCGATCCTGTCCAAAGCTGAATCGATGACGCGCCGTATCGAGTCGGTCGCATCTGGATCGAGCTGAACTTCGAGACCGGGATCGCGCTGTCGCCACTTCCCGTGTCGAACAGCTCTGGCCAGCGCTAGGGCAGCTGCTTCAGGGAAGAGGTAGGTGGGTATCGAACGCGGCTCTCCTGCAAGTTTTGTTCCCGCTTTCCCACTCGCATCCATGAACACGGAAAGCAACGCTATGTCACCCTCGTAGGAGTCTTGGCATGTCCGGAGCGCCTCCGCGACTCGATCCGCACCCTCCGGGGAGGTCGGGACATAGATGACGATGAGGGAATCGACCTCACCGGAGTTCAAGACTTCCCTGGTGGCATGAGCGAATTCATCTGGCCCACCAGAGGCAATCAAGTCCACTGGATTGCGGGTCGAAGCCGCGGGTGGCAGCACCGATCCGATGCGCTCCTGCAGTTCAAGGGATAATTCGGGAAGTACCAGACCGTGGTCTTCCAGAGCATCAGCGGCAAGTATCCCCGGGCCGCCGGCGTTGGTGATCACCCCCACGCGTGTTCCGCGAGGTATCGGTTGACTGGCGAGCAGGCTGGCCGCGTCGAAGAGCTCCTCGATTGTGTCAACACGAATCACTCCGGCCTGAGTGAAGAGAGCCCTCACCGCGGTTTCTGACGACGCCAAGGCCCCCGTGTGAGACGAGGCGGCGCGGCTACCAGCAGCTGTACGGCCCGACTTCACCGCAATGATCGGCTTCGACCTGCCTATGCGTCGGGCGATCCGACTGAACTTCCGCGGGTTCCCAAACGATTCGACGTAGAGCGTGATTACGTCTGTCGCTGGGTCGTCTTCCCAAGACAAGATCAAGTCATTGGCCGAGACATCTGCCTTGTTGCCAACGGAAACGAACTGAGAGATCCCGATATTGTTTCTCGTTGCGTAGTCAAGGATGGCAATCCCAAGGGCCCCAGACTGCGATGACATGGCGACATTTCCGGCCGGAGGAAAGACCGGCCCAAATGTTCCGTTGAGCCGTATCGAGGGTGCCGTGTTGAGCAGGCCCATGCAATTGGGGCCGACCATGCGCATGCCAGAGGATCTCACGATGTCGAGAAGCTCCTTCTCGAGCTCTGCTCCCTGTGGACCGACCTCGGAGAAGCCAGCTGAAATCACGACCAGGCCGCGGACACCCTTCTCGGCGCACTGACGGGCGACGTCGAGAACGAACCTGCTCGGAACCACGATGTATGCCAGGTCGACTACATCAGGCACTTCGAGTATCGACTGGTAGGCCCTCACCGAATGAACCACCTTTGAGGTGGGATTGACGGGGTAGAGCGGACCCGTCAGGCTTTCGCGCAACAGATTGTTGAACAACTTCCCACCAATCGAGTCCGGATTGTTTGAAGCTCCAATGACTGCCACTGAGCGAGGGAAAAAGAGCGGAAGGAGTGAGGCCGCAATCGCCCTCTTTTCCCGCTCAGCCTCGGCTGCCAAGGATCCTTCGCTCTCGACAGTCGGGAAATCCACAGTGAACACACCGCTGTCGATCGTTCGCGTGAGCTCGTATCCGGAATTGCGGAACACGCGCATCATTTGCCGATTCTCCCCGAGCACATACGCTCGGAAGTGTTCGACACCGCCGTCGCGGGCGTGTTTGGTCAGCAGTTGCAGAATCTGAGTTCCTATACCCCGTCCCTGGTGCTCGTCTACGACTGCGAAAGCGACTTCCGCTATGACAGCGGCAGGCTCGGCGCGGTCATACCGACCAACACCGATCACCGCATCGTCGAGCGTTGCGACCAGAGCCATTCGGTCCGAGTAGTCCACTTGCGTGAAGAAGGCCACTTCTTCTTCCGAAAGAGTCTCCTTGATTCGAAAGAAGCGGAAGTAGCGAGACTCCGGGCCAAGCGCTTCAAAAAAGTCCTTGAGACGACCAGAGTCGTCTGGGCGTATGGGTCTGAATCGTGCGACGCCTCCATCACGGAGCACGACATCCAGTTCGTATTCACTCGGGTATCCCGCCATACCCCCTTTGTAGCTGGCCTGTGGACAAACTGATGCGCCTTGGCGTGGAAATCCGATCTAGCGGTACACTTCGATTGGCGGGGACACTTATAGGGAGACAAACCCCCATTGTCGCTCGAGAGGAATCTGTCTTCGCTCATCGTGAGATCCGGGCTCGGTTCCTCTCCCCTCCCCCACCCACCGACCCGGGTCTCACGACCTGTGGAAAGACCCGCAGCACTTGCTGCGGGTCTTTCCGCTGTCTCAGACTGGAATGGGTGCCCGGGGTGGGTTTCGAACCCACACGAGCCCTACGGGCTCAAGGGGGTTTAAGCCCCTCGCGTCTACCGTTCCGCCACCCGGGCTAGGGCTCAGCGTAAAGCCAGAAGCTCGGATGCAACGCCGTCGAGTGTGTCCTTCTCGGAAATCACAGCCACATCGGCTCCAACTGCCGCCATCACAGATGCGGCTATCACCGCACCCGAGAGGATCACCGGTGCCCGTCTTGGGTCCAGACCGGGCAAAGTCTCGATCTCAACCATGGTCTTGTGGGCGAGTCGGTCTCGAATCGATCGAAGTTCGTCCGACCCCATTCGCTGCCCGTGAACTCCACCCGATATGCCTTGGCCAATGGAGGCCAGCGACGTCCAAGTCCCGGCGATGCCAAGGATCAACTCATGGCTTCCCATTTCCAGCGTCGCGAACATCTCATCGACGAGTTCGATCGCGGCTCGCATCTGCATCTCTGAGGCCGGCTGGTCGATTCTCACCAACTCGGTCAGACGAACTGTTCCAATGTCGATCGATTTGGCAACCTTGGATGTAACGAACTCGGTGCTGCCTCCTCCAATGTCTGAGACAAATGCTCCGTCAGCGTTGTCGAGGTCTTCCGTTGCACCCTCAAAAGCCAACTGCGCCTCACGCGACCCAGATATCAATGTGGGTCTGACCCGAAGCGCTGACTCGGCCATGTCAAAAAAGAGCTCACGGTTCGAGGCATCACGAGAGGCCGAAGTAGCAATCGCTTGTCGAACCTCCACTTCGGCGTCATCCATGCGTCTAGCGAACTGCTGTAGCACCAAGACAGTTCTCCGCATGGCGTCATCATCCAATTGACCCGTGGACTGCACGCCTTGACCGAGACCCGTCACTTCGACCCAACGCCCGATCTCCTCATGACCGCTCGTAACGAGGAGACGTATCGAATTCGTCCCAATATCGACCACTCCAACGTTCAAGGTCGATTCACCCACCGGCTGTTCATATCGCCGTCCAAGACGCACTCCTCGGAGCAGTCCAAAGGTTCGATCCAATCAGAGACGATCTCACCAATCGGGTTGGGCCGTCCTGCGCGAGCGTGGGCGTAATGCGCATGTAGGCACTTCACTCCCCGGCGAGATCCACCAACACCACCAACGGGCACGGGGTCGGCATCATCGGGCACAAGAGCATCGCGTTCCGAGGTGTAGTGGGCCGCGGCTTCTTCGACAGCGCCAGCGAACCGAGAATCGGCATCGACTTTGGCTTCCATCCTCTTGACACCCCCGGCTCCCTCCAGACGCCCAATTCGCGTGTTGGCCAAGGGACACGTGAGCCAATAGAGCGTCGGAAACGGCGTTCCGTCATCGAGAATCGGTGGAACTCGAACAACGACTGGGAGACCGAGATGGCATCGCGAAACGACAACGGATTCTGCGCGCAGCGGGCGTCCGATCTGCACCTCGATGACCGAGCGGTCACCCGATTTCGACATGGCTACGAATCTACGTCGGCGCCCGTTAGGAAGTCCCAGACAGCATCGACCCAAGTCTTCTCTTCGGGCAAGTCGAGAGCGTCGGTCTGCGGAAGAGGCGCAGCCTCCTCGGCAGGAGGATCTAGCACGACATAGGCGGTCTCCCCAGGACGAACGTACCCCAGCTTCTCCCTTGCCAGCTTCTCGACTTCAGCGTCGGTGCTGAGAGCATCAACATCTGCTTGCAGCGCTTGGTTCTCGGAGGTCAAGCTCTCCAATTGGGCTCGAGCAGAATTCACCTGACGCTCGGAGTCGAGGATCTGCCGATACGGGACAACCTGCGTCAGGAACGCAGCGCCGAGCACGAGGAAGAGCAGAGCCGTCATCGCAGCCCCGGGGCGACGGAGGCTCATCACCATGATCTCCGGAATGTGTCCCAACCCGCGTAGCGGGCTTCCGATCCCATCGCCTCTTCGATTCTGAGAAGCTGGTTGTACTTGGCCGTACGCTCTCCCCTAGCGGGAGCGCCGGTCTTGATCTGGCCCGCGTTCGTGGCGACGGCAAGGTGCGATATGAAGGTGTCCTCGGTCTCACCGCTGCGATGGCTGACCATCCGACCGAACCCGGCCCTTTCGGCCATTTCCATGGTGTGGAGTGTTTCAGATACGGATCCGATCTGATTCACTTTTATCAGAATCGCATTCGCCGACTTCTCACTTATCCCGCGCCGCAAGATGTCTTCGTTGGTCACGAACAGATCGTCACCCACCAATTGGATCCGACCACCGAGGCGAGCCGTAAGGGACTTCCATCCGTCCCAATCCGCCTCGGCAAGTCCGTCCTCGACAGACACGAGCGGATATCGATCCACCAACCCCGCGAGGTAGTCGACCATTTCCCCAGAGCTCAATTCACGCCCTTCGAGGCCGTAGCGACCCTCCCTGTAGATCTCAGTCGCTGCCACATCGAGAGCCAAGGCGATCTCCTCACCGGCCTTGTACCCGGCCGCGTCGATCGCTTCCATCAGAAGATCCAGAGCAGCATCATTCGTGGCCAAGTCAGGGGCGAAACCACCTTCGTCACCGACGTTGGTGGTCAATCCTCTACCGGCGATGATCCGCTTCAGAGCGTGATAGACCTCTACTCCGGCGCGGAGGGCCTCTGTGAAGGATGGAAGCCCTGCAGGGACAAGCATGAATTCCTGGATGTCGACCGAGTTCGCAGCGTGGGCTCCCCCATTGAGAACATTCAGACACGGAACGGGCAACAGTCGCGCCGAAGGACCACCGAGATACCTGAACAGAGGAAGTCCAACAGTGGCTGCCGCCGCACGTGCAGTCGCCAAAGACACGGCAAGGATTGCATTCGCACCGAGATTCGCCTTGTTTGGCGAACCGTCCATGTCGGCCATCTGCAGGTCGATCGCTTCTTGACGTGTGACATCCTGCCCAATCAAGGCCGGAGCAATGGAATCGTTGACGTGGGCTACGGCATCGGAGACGCCCCTGCCGACCCACTTATCACCGCCGTCCCTCAACTCGAATGCTTCGAGTGTCCCGGTGGATGCCCCAGAAGGGACAAGGGCTCGCCCGAAGCCATCCGTGGTGAAGACCTCGGCTTCGACAGTCGGATTACCACGTGAGTCGAGTACCTGGCGGGCGTGGATTCTTTCGATTCTTGTGTTGGTCATCTATGTGATTCGGCACTTGGTGGGCTGGCGGCGCCAAGCTACCACTGCTTGGAGTCAACGCTTGGCTTGCTCCCAGCGTCGGTTTAGCTCTTCAATATCCAGCCCCGTCAACGGACCGCCTTTCTCCATCTTGCGAAATCGGGTTTCGAACGTTCGGGTGGCCCCTCGGAGTGCCACCTCCACGTCGATTCCGAGATGTCGAGCAAGATTGACAACGGTGAACACGAGGTCGCCGAGTTCTGCCTCGATATCACCATTCGTGGAGATTTCCTTGGACAGTTCGTCGAGTTCCTCTTGCACCTTCGGCAGGACTTGAGCGGCAGTCTCCCAGTCGAAGCCGACTTTCGCGGCCCGATTCTGCACCTTGGCAGCACGGTGGAGACCCGGCATGCCGGTCGGGACCCCGTCCAAGGCAGAGTCTGGTTCAGCACGCTCCTCAGCCTTGATCCGATCCCAGTTTTCTTTCACAGCTGCGGGCGAGTCAGCGACGACGTCTTCGAACACGTGTGGATGTCGGCGAACCAGTTTCCGCCGGAGGACTTCAGCCAGCGAATTTATGTCGAAGCCGCCCGACTCTCGAGCGATGGCCTCATGAAACAGGACCTGGAGAAACACATCACCCAGCTCGTCTTCCACGGCTGCATATCCCGTCCAGTCAGGCTCATTCTCCACGGATGGGGCTTCTTCGAGTGCTTCCAGTGCGTCAACCAACTCGTAGGTCTCCTCGACGAGGTTCTTGATGAGACTGTGGTGCGTCTGCTCCATGTCCCAAGGGCACTCTCGACGCAATCGTCGCATTACACGTATCGCACCAACAAGACCACCGGGTTCGGCGTCTATGTAGATGGAAGTGCGAAAACCGGCGATTGTGGGATCCACAACTCCCGGCTTGATCTCAAGAACTCGTTCGTCGGACGAGCCGACGCCTGCCAACACGGTGACTTCTGCATTCTCCTCGAGTACCTCGGCGATCGACGCGGACACATCGGCCAGAACCTCAGGCCGATCGAGATGCGCGACGATCGTTGGCTTGTCCAGGATGAGTGGATCAGGCAAATCGTGCCCGTTGAGTATCTGAAGACCTCGATCAAGCGGGTCGTAATCGACGCGACGAAGGATCAAGTCCACGAAGGACTCGGCCGGAATCATGGCCGCATCAGGAGCTCTCTCCAGGATTCTGCGGACCGCGAACTCACCTACCAAGGGACTTCCAGGAACTGCATACACAACCGGCCCTTCCTCAGCACAGGAGAGCACTCGGTCGACGATCTGCGAATACACCTCGTCGAATCCACCAGCCGACTCATACAAGTCGTCACAGAAGATGACGTCTCGTATGGCGGCCAGTTGTTGGGATGCGGGATGCTCGGCAGTCCGGACGACCACCTTCGTGGCCCCGTCCAAAAGGATGTCCAATACCGGCCGAGGAACCCGATCGAGATCGCCGGGACCTAGGCCGGTGATCGTGATCATTCGGTTGGAGCGATTACCTGCGGATCGCCGTCTGTGTTCCAGGTCCCGTACTCGGGGTCCACCGTGACCTCGGCCGACAAGACCTGCTCAGACAGCCAGATGTTGTACTGGAGTCCAGCGGCCTGGGACTTGAGGCTGTCCGAGACCTCCTGTTCGGTGGGTAATTCTTCGGGACTCGGCTCTGTTCGATCCGTCACCATGATGATGTGAAAGCCGAACTGGGTCTCGACGATCTCTTCGTAGATCTCATTGATGGGCGCTACGAGAGTTGCATCACGAAACTCCTCGACGTATTGACCTGCCGAACCGCAGGGAAGGACTCCACCGTTCTCTGCGCTTCCGGGATCTTGTGAGAACTCAATCGCCAGTTCGCCGAAGTCGTCACCAGCCTCCAAACGGCCAACGACCGTGTCGACATCGTCCTGAGTCTCCACGAGTATGTGGGAGACGCAGACCTCTGTGAGGCTTGCCTCAGCAATCGCCATTTCTGCGTCGATCTCATCCTGCGTCGGTTCCGGGACCTCGGCCGCCAACTCTTCGCGAATGGCCAAGTCGAGCAGCCCCTGATGGGCGATGTTCACGAGGAATTCTTCGGTGATTCCTCGATTTGATAGGAAGTCTTCTCGAGATTCGTCGGCGTTCACTTCGTCATAGATGCGATCTGCCTCGGCCTCCATCTCTTCTTCTGAGATTGTGATGTCGAAATTCTCGGCCGCACCGTCCTCGGTGATGACCCAACGAATCCTGAAACTCAAGAACTGGGCGAATTGCTCCTTGGAGACGGTTGCCCCGTCCGGATCCATCAAGGCGTCGACATCGCCGACGGTGATGTCGGTTTCGTTGACTGTCGCGGCGACTACACCCGAGCCTCCACCACATGCAGAGAGAACGAGGGCGAACAAAGCTAGAAGTGGAAGGAGTTTCTTCACTGAAAAGGTCCTTGTTGGGGGGAAGGAGTTAGTCGAATGGTAGGTAGATACGAACTCTTAGGCGAAGATTCAATCCTCGGGGAACATCTCTGTAAGGAATTCGATCAATCCGGAAACCAGTGGCTCCTTGGCCGGCATGAACACCACGCCGTCTGCCGCTTGAAGCACTGACCGCGGCTGCAGTCTCTTGAGGCGGATCTCCTGCGATGGCATCAGATCGACAGGCGAGAGCTTGATCTCATGACGCAATTTCACGATCTCCTCAAGCCCGATCCTGATCGCCTCAGCCCTCAAGCGAGCAAGAGCAACGAGAGCTTCGGCTGAGGCAGGTAGATCTCCATACCGATCTACCCACTCGGTGACCACGTCATCAACCTCGGGGTTGGTGGTGGCCGAGGCGAGTCGTCGGTAAGCCTCCAGGCGCGGTTCTTGCTCGAGGATGTAATCAGCCGGGAGGTGAGCATCCACCGGGAGATCTATGCGAACTTCGATGGGGCCAGAGTCTTCGACCGGGCGGCCCTCCATCTCGAGGACGGCCTCGGCAACGAGTTCCGCATAAAGGTCGAATCCCACAGCCGAGATATGACCGCTCTGGACTTCGCCGAGCATGGAACCCGCTCCCCTGATTTCGAGATCACGCAGCGCGAGTTGGAACCCAGAACCGAGGTCCGTCGACTCACCTATTGCTTCAAGTCTTCGGTGTGCATCCTCTGTCAAGGATTGGTCCGCGGGATGGAACAGATATGCGTATGCCCGCTGACTGGACCGCCCGACCCGGCCTCGCAGCTGATACAGCTGCGCAAGGCCGAGAAGGTCTGCTCTCTCAACTATGAGCGTGTTCACCGAAGGAAGATCCAACCCCGATTCGATGATTGTGGTCGCAACGAGAACGTCATATTCGCCGTTCCAGAAATCGATCATGACCTGTTCCAGCTGACCTTCAGACATCTGCCCATGCGCAACCACATACCTGGCGTCAGGCGCCAATTCCTTCAACCGAGCAACAGCACGATCGATCGAACGTACGCGATTGTGGACATAGAAGACTTGGCCTTCGCGGAGCAATTCACGTCGAATTGCGGCGGAGACGGCTTGTTCATCGAACGGTCCCACATAAGTAAGAATCGGATGACGGTCCTCGGGTGGCGTCCGGATATGCGATACGTCTCGAATACCGGTCAACGCCATTTCGAGGGTTCGCGGAATCGGTGTCGCAGTGAGAGTCAGAACATCAACCCCGATCCGCAGCCTCTTCATGGCGTCCTTCGCCGAAACTCCAAAACGCTGTTCCTCATCGATCACCAGGAGGCCAAGGTTCCGAAAGATGATGTCCTCCGACAGGAGGCGATGGGTACCGATCACAAGGTCCACTTCGCCAGTTGCGATCCCCTCAACGACACTCCTCTGTTGCTTGGGTGTCAGGAATCTGGAAAGCACCTCGACCCTGACCGGATATGGACCGAACCGATCAGAAAACGTCTGGTGGTGCTGTTGTGCAAGGAGCGTCGTCGGACAGAGGACGGCTGCCTGCCTGCCATCCTGAATGGCTTTGAAGGCCGCACGGATCGCGACCTCTGTCTTTCCGAACCCGACATCGCCGAACACGAGCCGATCCATGGGTCTGTCATGTTCCATGTCCTGTTTGACATCTGCGATGGCGGTCAGTTGGCCGCCTGTCTCCTCGAATGGGAATGCGGCTTCAAGTTCATGTTGCCAAGGAGTGTCCGACTGATAGGCATGGCCGGTCGCAAGAGCCCGCTGTCTATGCAGTTCGACGACTTGAGCAGCGACGGCGGCAACCGCCTTCCGGACCTTTGCCTTCTGCTCAGACCAGTCCCTGCCGCCCATCCTGGAAACCCGCGGAGCCTCGCCGCCGGTGTATCGCTTGACTGCTGCCAATTGGTCGACCGGAACGTACAGGCGGTCCTCGCCCGCATACGCGACGATCAGGTAGTCACGTTCGACTCCGAGCATCGCCCGAGAAACCAGGCCCTCGAACTTCCCAATTCCGTGTTGGTGGTGGACTACGTAATCCCCCTCATTCAGGTCGCGGTATTGCTGTTGCGCCGCGGGTCGCGACCGCGTCGGACGTCTATGGGCGCGCCGACGACCGGCTATTTCGCGTTCTCCCAGGACCGCCACCCCAAGATCGGGGGCGACAAAGCCTTTGTGGATACCAACAGAGATGACGGCAGATCTCGCGTTGACCAGTTCTTCCATCCGCTCGACTGCAAGACCCTGATCACTGAGGAGACGGGAGACACGGTCGGCGGCCGTGTCACCGTCCATGGCAACCACGGTCGCCACTCCCCTGCTGATGAGACGGTTGACACCCTTGGTTACGGACTCCGC
>Ga0070727_10004205_pt1 | contig 12430 bp, 11 predicted proteins | sample tdAd472_FD_66722 | JGI IMG/M metagenome (GOLD analysis project Ga0070727, IMG submission 66722) | Marine sediment microbial communities from the Atlantic coast under amendment with organic carbon and nitrate - tdAd47.2 | ecosystem: Environmental > Aquatic > Marine > Coastal > Sediment | place... | reverse complement strand
ACCAGACAGTCATACTAGGTACAAATCACAAAAAGGTGTTGAAATTATTGGTTATCTCTTGCTAATATTCCTCACCATTTCCTATTTCACAGGGAATATCCAAGACTTCACCCTGGCCATTGGATTACTCACAGCCGGGATCACCATCACTTTACAAGAATTGATACTAAGTATAGCTGGCTCACTTTATATCTTTTTTGTGAGGGTTTACAAACCAGGCGACCGCATAGAGATTAACGGAATCAAAGGAGACGTGATAGATATAGATAGTATTTATACCACAATGATGGAAATTGGCGAATGGGTAAGTAGTGACAACTATAGTGGCCGGATCGTCAAACTGAGTAATGCCTTCGTTTTTAAAGGCGCTATTTACAATTACTCAAAAGATTTCCCTTTTATCTGGGATGAATTTGACCTTCCCATTCGATATGGATCGGATGTAGATCTTGCCAAATCAATCATCGTCGATATCGCGACCCAAACTTTATCAGAGTATGCCATTCAATCCTTAGAACAATGGAAGAAGGTGGTAGACAAGTACTACATTGAAGATGCCCAAGTAAAGCCTACACTAGCTATTAGCTTGACGGATAATTGGATTCAATTCAACTTGCGGTACATTGTTGACTACAAGAAAAGGAGAATGACAAAAAACCTTTTGAATCAGCGAATTCATCAGGCTATTCAAAATACACAGGGTAAGATTTTGCTTGCTTCAGCCACCTTCGAGATTGTCAAACTACCGGAGGTTCAGATTGATCTTCAACCAGAAAAAAAATAGACTCTTAATTCAGCTAAGTATTAGTTTGCAGCGTAAACGCTTGGTGATTGACGGGGGGTGAAGCCACTTTCAAGGCATCATGATAATCCACCGCCTCCTGCACACTCATAAAGAAGTGCTTCGCGCCAATTTTTTCGGTTAAATGTCCCTTGGCCATTGCATCGCGTACAGGACCTTTTACTCCAGTAAAAAAAAGCTGTAGCTGCGCAGCTTTCAAACTTTCCGCCAAATCCTCTAAAGCATGAATCGCGGTACTATCCACATTATTGATACTTTCTGCATTCAAGATGAGGGTTTCTAAGCCTGCTCCTTTCGCCCTCACCATCTCTTCAATTTTTTCCTTGAAGTAACTCACATTCGCAAAATAGAGTTGCGCATCAAAGCGGATAATTAGGAGGTCATCCCGTTCTTCTACTTGCTCAAACCGCTCCACGTTTCTATAAAAATCCGTATCGGGCACTCTCCCCAATGCCGCCATATGTGGCCTCGTCGTACGGAAAATGATCACAGCTAAAGATAAAATGACTCCAATGCCAATTCCCTGCTCAATACCCAGCGTCAATGTCCCGAAGAACGTAATGATTAGCATCCAGAAATCGGAGCGATTGACCTGCCATAGATGCTTGGCTTCTTTTATATCGATCAAACCAAAAACCGCTACCATAATGACAGCGGCTAATATCGCTTGGGGTAAAAAGTAGAAGAGCGGCGTTAAGAATAATAAGGTCAGAATGATCAAACCTGCACTGATGATCGAGGCCATCCCCGTTTTGGCGCCAGCCTGGTCATTTACGGCAGTTCTAGAAAAGCCGCCGGTCACGGGATAGGATTGAAAGAAAGCACCACCCACATTGGCCAGCCCTAATGCAATCAATTCCTGATTAGGTTCTACTTTATAGTCTTTATGTTTGGCCTGAATGGCTTTGGCCACGGCAATACTTTCCATAAAACTCACCAGTGAAATGGCCAAGGCCATCGGTAAAAGCAGTTGAATGGTTTCTGCATTGAAGGCAGGAACACTAAAGCTTGGGAGACCGCTGGGCACCGCCCCCACAATTTTCACGCCCTGCTCCGTCAAACCCAGTCCCCATACGGCCAATATCCCAAAAACCACCGCCAATAAAGGGCCTGGTATCGCCTTGTTTATCTTCTTGACGCCTTTGATCAATAGGATACCCGCTACACCAATAGCAAGGGTCAAACCATTGATTTCGCTTCCCTTTTCGATGGCTTGAATCAAGATCTCATGCACGTGGTGACTCCTGGCCAAATCAATCCCTAGCAAATGCTTCAGCTGACTCAAGCCAATAATTAAGGCGGCCGCCGAGGTAAATCCGCTGATCACGGGATGAGATAAGAAATTGACCAAAAAGCCCAGTCGAAAGCTGCCGAGCAAGAATTGAATTCCCCCGACCAAAAAGGCTAGAGTAATAGCAAAAGCGATATAGGCTTCAGTGCCCGCCTCCGCTATTGCACCAATACCCGCCGCCGTCAATAAAGAGACCATGGCTACCGGACCAACCGCCAACTGACGAGAGGTACCCAATAAAGCATATATAAACAAGGGTACAATAGAGGCATAAAGGCCATATATCGGCGGTAGGCCTGCGATCATGGCATAGGCCATACCTTGCGGAATGAGCATTACCCCAACCGTTAAGCCGGCGGATAAATCGCCCTTAAGTTGTACATTATTGTATTTGGGAAGCCAGTTGGAAATAGGTATATATTGCTTGATATTCATCGATGTCTTGGTTTCATTATCCACTTGCCACAAAGATAGATCAGATAAAAGCGAAAGTATGTGATCCCTATCACAGGCTCTCGATTGAGAAACAGGGATAAAAACAACTACTATCTAGGATTTGGCCCTTTATTCCCTACTTATTCAATCGGGTAGTCCTTCTTCTTATCGGTTAGCCAATAGAGCAGTTTTATAGCCTGGAGTACACCGAAGTAATAGATACTCGATAACAAGCGCTGTAGTAAAAACACCCTGTTATAAACCTTCCCTTCAACTTCCCGGCAGTCTTGCACAATTATGGTTCTCAGTTGCTGTTGGAAAGGCTGAACAATAGATCTATCCACAATCTCAACATTCAATTCTATGCTTAGTAAATCACTCAAGTCATTGAGATTATAAGAACCTATACTACACCATTCTCCATCAATAACTGCCACTTTTGCATGCAGAACAGTAGCGGTGTATTCATAGATGCTTATGCCGTTTTTCAGCATTCTTTTATACAAATACTTGACGGCTGTTTGATAAAATAATACATCCGTTTTCTCCGGCAAAACAATACTAACCTTGACCCCTCTTGCGCTTGCTTTTTCTAATAAGCGCATCAATTTCAGACTAGGTAAAAAGTAGCTGGCGAACAAAATGATGGTATCTTTTGCTTTTAGGATAGCAGCATAATAGCTCTTTCGTACTTGCAATTTTTTGCCAAAAAAATCATTTTCAAGTAGACGAGCGTTGATACAAGACGTAGGTTTTATTGAGCCATCAGCCCTAGCTTGTTTTAGCAATTTGGTATCTCTCTTTTTTAAAATTTTGGCTGCCAGGTGATGCAAATCAACACATATGTCCCCCTCCAGGTAAACCGCATAATCGAGCCAGGGCTTCTCCGTTTCACTTCCTCGGTAACGATCAGCAATATTGATGCCTCCTATCATAGCCCTTTGTTGATCTGCTACCACCAGCTTGTGGTGCAAGCGACGGCCCATTCTAAGCGGAATACGGAAGTGAACTTTTGAAAAAAAACGCACTTCAATTCCCGCTTCCAAAAATCGGTTCAAAAAACCTTTTGGCAAATGTCCACTACCGATTCCATCCAAGACTAAAGACACTTGAACACCTCGAAGGCTGGCCTTTATCAGTGCCTCTTGTACTTGCAGCCCTGTAGTATCATGGTTGAAAATATAGACTTGCAAATGCAATACCTTCTGGCTACTATCTATAATGTCGAGCAAGTAATCAAAATAGCGTTTACCTCCTGTCAAAATCTCACAGGAGGTAGTCAGGGGAGAATATGGAGATGCAGGAAAAGCAGTAGCCATAACTATAGAATACTAGATTACTTTGCCGTTTCAAACCCGCTTTTAGCAGGTCATCTACAAAGTAAATCGATAAGCGAATAAGAAGCTATGATGAAAGTCATTTCGAAGCCCTAACATAGATCATGTCCAAGCGGAAGTCTTTTTGACAACTTGCAGTGATTGTTTTTTAGAATAGACTTTATGAAGCTGTTTAAAAATGATTGAAGGGATGAAGACTATAGAAGTACTTGGGACAAAAGGACATGAAAAAACCAAACAACTCCGTGTAAATATAGCGCAGGCCCTCCAGGCAATCGGACTAGATATCGAGCTGAAGGAAACTCATCAGGTAGATGTCAGTCTCGCCGCTGAACTTGATGCGATTCCAGCACTTAAAGTAGATGGTCAGCTGGTACTACAGCAAACTATCCCAACCGTAAAGCAATTGAAAGTCCTATTGAAAATGTTGCTTGCGCCCGCTAAGTCTTCCCTGCAGTTGAAAAGGCTATTGATTCCTACTGACTTTTCAGACAGCGCGCAAAATGCTTACCAGTTTGCCCTGAATATGGTAAGGACGGTAGGTGCGCAAATTCAATTAGTCCATTATTATCAGTCCGAACTGGATCCCGTCTATCCCTATTTTGGCTCTTCTTCTTTCTCCTTTTTACAGCAGCTAAAAAAACAGCTAGAAGGAGCTAGCCAAAACACAGGATGGCCTCAAGGACTAATCGATAAATCACAATTAGAAGTAAACACCGCTTTGGTAGAGGGCTTTGTAGAAACAGCCTTGCCCAAACTAGCGACTGACCAGGATACAGATATCATTGTGATGGGAACCACCGGCGCTGGAGGTTTATTGAATAAGTGGATAGGTACGGTGTCTTCAACCCTAGTCCAGAAGGCCACCTGCCCTACCCTACTGATACCTAAGGGTGTCCAATTCAAGGGCTTCAATAATATCCTATTTGCTAGTGATTTCCAGGCCAATGATGAAGCCATCATACAGCAGTTACTAGATTTTGCGGCGCTATACGAAGCCCACCTTCATTTTGTTCATGTGGCGGATTCATCCGATTCGGACAGCAGTTTGGATCCGATCTCTATCGAATCCACCTTTAGGGAAAATGCTCCAAACTCGACCTTTACCATGGTCACCCTCAAAAGTAATAGCCCGCTGGAGGCCATCCATCAGTACAGTAAAGAAAATAAGATTGATTTGGTAGCTCTGTCCACCCTACAAAGAGGCTTTATGGCCAAGCTATTTCATAAAAGCATGACCAAACAACTGGTTTTTAATAGTGAAATACCGCTAATGGTATTGCCGATGGATTACTGAGTCAAAGTCATAATGCTGGCACAACAAAATATACTCATGAAAAAAATATTGTTCCCGACAGATTGTTCCCACGCGGCAGAGAATGCCCTTAAATACGCATTGAAGCTAGCAGAGAAGTTTTCTTATTCGATAGATATTTTACGCGTCTACCAAGCTCCTTTTAGACTGGACCACGATCTGCCACCAGAAATCATCCAGACCAGGATCGAAAAAGAGGCACAGCTGATTCAAGGTGAAGTCGCTTCCTTCCTGAAACCTTACCAGAGCAATTGCATGGGAGAAGTCATGGTCATCAATGGTACCCACTTCGCACAAGAGATCGTCAACAAGGCCGAAGAGAAAGGGTATGATTTAATTGTTATGGGAATGAAAGGCCAACGCAATGTGTTGGATAAGATGATGGGTAGTGTGACTACACATACGATGCGGAATGCCCCTTGCCCGGTACTGGCGATTCCAACTGAAGCCACTTTTAGTCCGATAGAAAGCATAGCTTATGCCACAGACTTGGAGCCTGATGATAAGCACGCTGTTGCTCAATTAATGGTTTGGGCTGGACTTCTTGGGGCACAGGTACATTTTGTGCATGTAGAAACAGCGCCCGACATTGGCGTGATGGAAGATCGGGTTAGGATAGATAATTACCCCTTCGAGTATGTCGATTTCACGATTGTCAATAACCCTTCGGTGCCGAAGGGACTAGAGCAGTATATGCAGCTAAAAGAGATCGATGTATTGGCACTCTTCGCTCCTCAGCGGGGACTTTGGGAACGCCTTTTCCATACGTCCTTGACCAAAAAAGTAGCGTTTCAAAGTGAAATTCCACTACTCGTTTTTCATCACTAGCTTATTTCATGAAGGGCTCTAAACACTAACTACTTCAGAACCAGCAAAGGGGTCGTAGCATGCAAGGCCGCTTCTCGGGTTCTACTTCGATGGAAAAGGTTTTCGATGAAGCCTCTTTCCATCTTATGCATAACCAACAAATCTGCTTCCCAGTTTTTGCTCAACTCCACGAGTTCATCCGTTACGCCCTTGCCGATAATTTCATGAAATTCAATTTGGAGCGCAGGGGCATGTTCTTGAAAAAATAGTCCTAAATCCTCTATTGATAGTGACTGGTTTTTACTGGCTTTCTCTCGGACATGTACCACTCGCAGTATAATATTGAAGGGACGGAGCAGTTTACCCAATTCCCAGATATGATAAGGGTCAGCATCTGTCAAGTCTACCGCATAAATGACCTTATCCAAACGTTCAACTTGAGCATGCTCAGGAACGATCAGTATCGAACAAGGTGCTTTACTCAAACTATGCATCGCCACACTCCCAAATATTTGCTCTACCCTACTGTGCTCGCCCTTTGTGCCCATGATGATAAGATCTATCTGATCTCGCCTCGCTATTTCTGCAATCAATCGCCCCGGAGTCCCCACTTCAACATCTAGTTCTACCCTTGGAGCATGTTTTAGCGGATGAATGATTTGGACTTTTGACAAATGTGTTTGTACAAAATCCTGCATGCGAGCCTTCGACTTTTCTATTTTTTTCTGTGTCATGCGAGTGACCATCACTGGAAAATCTAGCGGCTCTGTTTCTGGATAGATGACGTGTAATAACTCAATTTTCGCTTCATAATGATCGGCAAACCACAAAGCGTAGTAAAAGGCCTTCTCGGCTGTATTTGAAAAATCAGTAGGTACTAGGATTTTGTTGATTTTTTTCATGCTAGCTACGGCTTTAATGTAGTTTTGATTTGAGCACTTAATAGGCCAATCAATGTATAAAAGATAGGACTGCCAATACAGGATTAAAATCACTTCCTGCTTTGATAAAAGTCAGTAGGCGCTAAGGGCTAAAGGGGTGTTTTAAACCGAAGAAGGTAGGTTATAGCGCATCGGGTAAATCATCAAAGTCTTGGGCTTGGACTTCTTGAAGTACGAGATCTTTTATCGCTAAGATCATCGCTTTATTGGCGGCATGAATTTCTCGGTTGATATTAAACAAGGTGGAAATTTCAACATCTGTCAAGCGATTAAAGGGCACCTGGTTATAGACTTTCTCCAAAAAAGCATTGTAGTTCTGCTTACTTTTTACCTTGAGATCTGCCAAGCCTTCAAAGTGAATTTGCTGATAATTAGTCTTGAATAAATGATAGAGGGTGGTATACCACTCTTGTTGATTGTCTACGACGATACTGACCAATTGCAACAAGTCATCATTGACAGATTTAGAAAAAGCCAAAAAATTGTGATTGATATCCTTCAAGCTTTTAGCTGTAGACATAGCATAACGGATAGAATGAGTAAGTTGACGTACTTGAGCCGATTCCTCTGGATTTAGCTTCTGATTGGGGAGCTTTATAAAAAAGGCCGTGATTTCGCCCTCCAATTCTTTGATCAGTTCGTATTGGGTTTTCGCATCGGGAATGGGTGCATCTATCGTTTTATCTAAAAAGCCTGTATCCATCCCAAGAATGGTCGCATTTAATCGAAAAACACGTTCCAATAAGTGCGTTACTTCTTCCCTTAGGGCTTTGAGCGCTGCTTCTGGCACTTCGACCGGTACTTGGGTAACAAAACGAGCGACTACTTTATTTTTCTTCTCAAAACGTTTCTCTAAAAAGCGAGCAAAAATGCCAAGGAAAGGAAAAAACAGAAAAATACCCGCCAAATTAAAACTACTATGAAAGGCGACTAAGGTGAAAAGCGGATCCACTAAGCCGAGTATTTCAGTTAAAAACCGTAGCAAGGGGAAAAGGAATATCAGGGCTAAAACATCTACGATAAAATTAAAGAGAAAATGACTGAGTGCCACCCGTTTTTTCGCAGGCACCCCTTTTATTCCTCCTAAAACCACTGTAATCGTCGTCCCTAGGTCACTCCCGATGACCATCGCTGCCGCTCCCTCCAAAGACAAAATCTCTGCATTGAGTGCACTCAAGGTAATGACCATCGCTGCAGAACTGCTTTGAATAATCGCTGTCAATACAAAACCAACAAGGAACAACCAATGGGGATCATAGATCGCAAATGGACTGATATCGAAGTTATTGGCCAATTCAGAGATACTGGCCTTCATATAATCTAATCCGAGAAAAAGGAAACCAATTCCAATAAACAATTGCCCAAATAAGTACAGCCTGTCTTTCTGGGCAAAAAAGACCATGCTCAAACCTCCAATCGCAATAAAGGGCAGGGCAAAACTTTCGATATTGAAACTAAATCCGAAATAAGCCACAATCCAACCGGTGAGCGTAGTACCCAAGTTGGAACCAATGATAATCCCGATTGCATTGCGCAATTCGATAATTCCGGCTCCGACAAAAGCCAATACCATCAAACTGACGACCGAACTGCTCTGCAAAATGATAGTGATAAAAATACCGCTGAGCACCGCCTTGATCGGGTGATTGGTATATTGTCGTAAAAACTTCTTGAATGATCGGCCGGCTAATGCTTCCAAACTATTTTCCATTAGCGCCATCGCCAATAGGAAAATTCCCAGGCCCGCTAAAAACTCCCAACCGTCAAATGAAATAGCCAAATCTACTTTACTTTATGCAATTTCTACATGCTTGTAAGCTTCCTCCTCTGATTCCGGTACATCAATAAAGCTAAGATACAATATCCCATTTTCATATTTGGCAGTAATTTTCTCATGGCCAATTCCTTTTGCCAATTGAAACCTCCGCTCAACGAGGTCAAAATTGTACTCACGCAGTACGTAAGCCGCCTTGGATTTTTCCTCTCTGTCTTGCTTGGAAGCTCGAATAATCAGTTCATAATCTCTAATTTCTACTTCAATTTCTTCTTTTTTGAAGCCCGGTAAAACGACTTCCATTTCATAAATTTTGCCGTTTTTCTTGATATTAACATGGGCCGTTTCTTCCGCCCAGCGAATATCTAATGCAGATTTACCCATAAAATGTCGACGATTAGTTAAAGCAGCCATTCGAGGCGCTCTGCGGTCCTCACGGTAATCTTTGATATTTGGACGAATCATACTTTTTGATTTTATATGGTTTAGAAATCTATTACTCCGTTTAGGCTAGATTTGGTAAGCCCTAGCGGACAATCAGCGTAGGTATGCTATCGTTAATTGACAATAGTTTTTCTGTGACACTTCCCATCAACAAGCGTTCTATGGTGGAATGACCTTTTGCGCCCATAATGATGAAGTCAAGGCTTTCCTGCTTCGCAAAGTCCATGATACATTTGGCTAATCCCGGTTTTGTTTTTTCAACCAGTACCCGAGAGATCGATGGGTTTTCTAGCGGTGCATGGGTGTTGATAAATTCTTCAATAGCTTTTTCTCTATTTTGTGTGATAAGATCTCTCAGTGATTCTGCACTCCTTCCCAAATTGTAAAGACTTAAATTGGGCCATTCAATCACATGCAAACAGCTGATTTCTACACGGGTATTCCATCGCTTTTTTAAGGCCAATGCGGTCTTAAAAGCTTGCACAGAATGGGGAGAAAAATCTATCGGCACTAGAATCTTGCTGATGCGATTGGGCACCTTTTCGGGTACCACCAAGGCATTTGACTTCGCTCTCCTTGCTAAATTCTTCGCTAATATTCCATGTGTATCCCTACCACCTTTCTGTCCAATGATGACGAGTTCAGCCGCCTTTTCTTCAGCAGTAGAGAGCACTTCTTGCAAGGGGTTGCCATCAGTCGTCTCGTAGGTACACTGCAGGCTTTCCCCTTTAAAGTTCGGCGCAATTTTCTTTTCTAGTCGTCCTAAAACGCTAGCTTTTAGGTCAAAATGCCCTGCCATAGTTTCATAAAACGCATCTAAAAGCTGTGGCGCAGGAACAACATGGACAAAATGCAGCTTACTGATCGGTAGCTGCGTGCTCAAATACTTTGTAAAGTTCAGTACTGTTTCATCCGTTTGTCCAAACTCAAACCCAACAACGGCTTGCCTTATGGCCAAAGGAGCGATGTTATCACCGGGTACCTTTGCTTCATTCCTCTCCATCATAGCTATACTTGTTTTATTACTCCAAAATTAGAGGCAAGACAGCTCATTTTAGATGATAGCGGTCATGAAAAAAAGTGATTTCTATCATGTATTTCCCTAGCTGATAGGAGGTAAAAAAGGCTAGATTAGAAGGAATAAGACACTAGGTTTTGATGAATTGGCAGTCATACATCCGATAGGGTAAGGGATGCTTCTGGGTTCTGATGAGTTCAAGGAGTCTGGCGAAGCAAAACAGGAAATGGTCGATTTAAAACAATGGGTAGGTTCTACATCTAAGTGTAAAATCAGTTTTGAGGCTATTTATTCGCCCTCAGTACTCACTTTAAGCCTTTCCACGACAAGTGCCTAGTAAAATAAAACAAGCCATGTAGGCCGCTTAAAATAGCGCCCCTCTCCCCTACTCTATCCCAAGGTCTTTTTTAGCTAATTCGATGATATAGTGTTTCATCGACTTCAGCTGCTTTCTTTCTTGCAGTACCTTGATGTTCATGGCCAGTTTCACTGCTTCAGAAAAGTACAAAGTGGTTTGGGTGGTTCTTGCTGCAGGATCCAATACCTTCGTTCGCTTAACTGTTGGGCGTTTCTTCCCGCTTAGCATCCCCAAATCTAATCGGACTAAATGTGAGAAATAGTCTTTCATAAAACGAAACTCCTTCGTTTTGAGCAGGTGCATTTTGATCTCATCCTGCAAATCTTCTGGAAGCAAAATAGACAATGGGGTGAGCTGTTCTGCTGGCTTTTCTATCTTGGATGCTGGCTTTGAAGGTTTAGCACGAGGCGCTTTCTCCACTTTAAGTACAGAGGTCTTCCGGTGGCGAGTAGTCGCTGCTGCCGGTGTTGCTTTCGTCACAACAGGTTTCTCCTCAATCCTTTTTTCAATACTCGTAGCCGTTTCCTCTACCACTTCCGGAGCAGGCACCTCTGTGTCTAATCGTTCCTTGCCCTTCTTTAACGAATTAATCAACAGGTTTTTCTTGCTTTGCTTGGCCATAACTACTGCTTTTATTCGTGGAATTATAAGTTATTACATATCTCGATGATCTCATTATTGAGTTGTACCACCTCTTGCCCAGCTTTCCCTGTATTCCATTCTATCACTCCCATCCCTTGCGCATTTGCCTCGCCAAAAGCGATTCGGTCATAGAAACGGGTCTTCAATATACCTACCTCATATTCCTCTTGGTAATCCTCAAGCAAGGTAATGAAGGCATTGTGCAATCCAACATTCGCCTTATAGCGATTCACCAGGAAGTAAGCAGGGATCGTTTTTCCTTTCTCTTCTTGTGCAATCTGGAAGCGATCTAAAAACTCTTTCGTCACCCACATATCCGATCCGCCGGAAGGTGTAATGGGCATAATGACAATATCACTTACAGCAAAAATGCGATTGACCACCGGTTGTAAAGAAGGCGGTCCGTCAATAATCACATAGTCTCGATCCAATTGTTCTTGCAAGACCACCCCTGCAATGGCTTTGGCATCGGTCATTCCAATGACTTTGATCGCCGGTTCAAGCTCCTGCTCATAGCGCGTCGCTGCCCACTTAATACTAGCCTGCGTAGCATCTGCATCCACAATAGTAACCGAAGAGCCGGTATGCGCCATGCATACGGCTAGGTTTTGTGCTAGTGTAGATTTACCGCATCCTCCCTTATAGCTTACTGAAGCTATGATCATAGCTATTCTGATTTATATAAAATGAACGATAACAATTAAAAAATTGAGCCCTTAAAGTATTTCAACATCCAAACACTTGCATCTTTTAAAGGCTATATTTCTAAACACTAAACTGTTTAAACTTATAACACTGTAGACATTCAAATATCAAAACATCTAAGTACTTAGAAATGTAACAATTTTAAATTTTATAAATTTTGACTCTTAGCACTCGAAATAGAAATAAATCTAAGCCCATAGAGATCAAAAATGATGTACATTTAAACAGTAACAGGTTCAAAAGTAATAATTTTTTAATTAAAAAGAATCTAAACTGTTAACTATTTTAGCCTTGAACCTTCTAGATTGGTAAATCTTATAATTTTTAAAACCTTAAAGATATAAAAACTAAAGCAGAAATACATCTCACCATAATGCATTCAAACCAGATGTATATTTCAATATATAAATTGAAAAACATGAATCAATTAAAAACTCAAAGATTTTAAAAGCTATTATGTTTTGACAAATTAATAGAAAAAAACAAAAGAACTAAAATTGATGGATACCTAGACATATTAGGCTTTAAACATTTATCATCCTGAGCCTACAAAGATCAAGG
>Ga0070727_10004204_pt1 | contig 12430 bp, 9 predicted proteins | sample tdAd472_FD_66722 | JGI IMG/M metagenome (GOLD analysis project Ga0070727, IMG submission 66722) | Marine sediment microbial communities from the Atlantic coast under amendment with organic carbon and nitrate - tdAd47.2 | ecosystem: Environmental > Aquatic > Marine > Coastal > Sediment | place... | reverse complement strand
CCGAGCGCGATGACGCCGTGGCAGGCGCCGCTGATCATGGTGCACTGCCACGCGAGCCAGTTCTCGGCGACGCTCTGCAACATCGGGGCGAGCTCCGTCGTCTCCGACTCCGCCACCATTTGGGGTTCTCTAGTCATCACCGTGATTGTGACCGACTCTCGGTTGAAACATCCCGTTCCCATTCCCGCTTTGCGACCCAGTCGACTTATTTGTCGCGCACAGGCCGAAACCGGCCAGAAACAAGGCTTCCGCGCGGGCCGGTACAGGTGGGAGTTCGCTTCCTACGCTCATGAATAGTTATCGGCTGTGGAGCGATTTCTCTTTAGATAAATAGCGGCTCGCGGAGGGTGTTCGCAAAGCGCGTTAGAGCCCGATCTGAGAAGCCCGTCGCAGGACCTTCCCGAGCTCCCGGCGACCGGGCAGGATCGACCTCCGGAACCGGCCTGTTACAACCAAAAAGGGTTATCATCGGAAACGCCGGTGACGGACTCGTTTGCTGTTCAAGGAGATGCCAACATGAACCTTCGCCCCCTGCTCGTCCTGCCGCTCCTGCTCCCCACACTCTGCCTCGCGGATACGGCCTTGAAATACAAGAACAAGTCGGTTCCGGGGGATGCGATGACCATCCAGGCCAGGAACGGCGACGTGACGATGGGGACTCGGGATTCGTGGATCCTGGTGAAGAAGGGCGAGCTGAAGATCTACGTCATGGATGGCCGCTCCCAGACTTACATGGTCATGGACGAGCAGACGGCGGAGCGCATCGGCCAGCAGATGGACTCGGCGCAGCAGCAGATGAACGCCATGATGGAACAACAGATGAAGAACATGACCGAGGAGCAGAAGGCACAACTGCGCCAGATGATGGGAGACAAGATGCCGGGCGCGGTGGCAAAGAATCCGCCCAAGACTACGGTCAAGCGACTCGGCGAGGAGACGGTTGCCGGCGTTACCTGCCTGAATCTCATGGTCCTACTGGACGGCAAGCCGTCCGGGGACGCCTGCGTCGCGACGGCCGGTGTCCTGAGTGTCGATCCCAACGACTACAAGGCCATGGTCAACGCGACGGATACCATGCGCAAGATCATGGAGCGGATGACAGGAAAAATCGACAACGACGCCATTACTCTGAACCTGCGGGCCATGAAGGGGATCCCCATCCGCATGCGCGATTTGGTGGATGGCGAGGAGACCCTGCTCGCATCGCGCTCGAGCGCCGAACTCACGCCGGACACTTTCGAGGTGCCGGGGAACTTTCAGAAGCGCGACATACCGCAGTAGCCGCCGCCTGCTTTCCCAAATGTGACCCGTGACCCACATTCCCGGGTCCGTCGGGACACGACGCCGGCTACTCTGATCCCTCTCAGGGCTAAGACTTACGGGCCCTCAGCCGATATTACCAAGGACACTGTAAGACCTGAGTTGGACTGACCCTATGGCACAACCCGAACCGGATGAAACTCAGACGATGTTCCGGCCGGTTCACAAGGACCGTCGAGCCCTGCCGCGGGTCACCCTCAGCTGCCCCGGGAAGGTCATCCTCCCCGGCGGAGACGTCGTCAACGTCATGATCTACGACCTGTCCCGGGACGGGTTGCAGATCCGCTGCGGGAAGAAGGCGGCCCACGCCATCAATCCCGACGGCAAGGCCATCAAGGGGGCTGGCGGAGACGTGGAGATCCAGGTGCTCTTCTACGTGCCGGTGGACTCCGGCAAGGGCCGCGTGAAAGCCAAAGGCAAGCTCATGTACTTCTCCCTCATCGCGCCGGACATCATGGCGCTGGGACTGAAGTTCAAGTCCATCTCCAGCGGCGGCATCGAGCACCTGAAAAAGGTGGTCAAGGCGGCGCTCGAATCCAGCTAGCGTGATCTCAAGACCGACCGTTGACCGTTGGTTGGGCTGAGCGCAGCGAAGCCCAACCGACGGGGATCGTCACTCGACATCGCGCTTCCGACTGTGAAATAGTGCCGGCGGGGTATCCGCCGTGGCCGTCACAGACAACTCTCTTATTTTCCGTCCCGCCGTGGAGCTCGCGCGCGGGATCGCGACTCGTGAGCTTCGTTCCGAGGCCCTCGTCGACGAGCTGCTCAATCGCATCCAGCGCCTCGACCCGAAGCTGCACGCGTTCATCGACGTCTACGCCGACGACGCGCGCGCCGCGAGCGCCGCGGCGGACCAGGCCATCGCGGCCGGTCACGGGGTCGGGCCGCTGCACGGTGTCCCCGTCGCGCTCAAGGATCTCGTCGACATGGAAGGGCGCATCACGACCGGCGGCTCGAAGCTGTGGGCGGATCGGGTCTCGCCCGTGACGGCCACCCTCGCCCGGCGCCTCATCTCCGCCGGCATGATCGTCATCGGCAAGACCCACACGGTGGAGTTCGCCATGGGTGGCTGGGGAACGAACCAGCAGCTGGGCACACCGTGGAATCCGTGGGATAGCGCGGTGCACCGCGCCCCCGGCGGCTCCAGCGCAGGCTCCGGCGTTGCGGTGGCCACGGGGATGGTGCCGTGGGCGATCGGAACGGACACCGGCGGGTCGGTGAGACTGCCCTCCGGCTGGTGCGGCTTGACCGGGCTCAAGACCACCATCGGCCGGGTCAGCGTGCATGGCGTTCTTCCTCTCTGCCCGAGCCTGGACACTCCGGGCCCCATGTGCCGGACGGTCGAAGACGCAGCCGTCCTGTACAACGTCATTCATGGCCCCGACCCGAAGGATCCCACCACCCTCGGCCACGCCGCGGTCGATCCCCTGCCGACCCTCGACGCCGGCGTCGCGGGGCTGCGCCTGGCGCGCATGCCGGAAATCGAACGCGACGGCGTCCAGGACGAGATGCTGGATGCCTACGACGCGGCGCTCGAGACGTTATCCGGTCAGGGCGCGCGCATCGTCGACGTCAATCTCCCGATGCCGTTCGCCGACATGGCGACCGTCCTCGGAAAAATAATCGGCGCCGAAGGATACACTCTGCTGGGAAAGCTCGTGGAGAACGGGGAACTGCCTCTCGACGACGACGTGCGACCCCGTATACTCATCGGCAGGGACATGTCCGCGCGTGATTATCTTTGCGCACTCGAGGAGCGGGAAAGAATCAAGGATGCCTTCGGGGAGGCGCTTCGCGATGTGGACGCTCTGCTAACTCCCACTACCGCGACGACGGCGCCGCGGGTCGAAGACATAGATCAGGGCGGTACCCCTGCTCTGTTTACCCGCGTCGTGAACTTTCTCGACTATTGCGCCCTGGCACTGCCGAACGGCGTCGACACCGCCGGACTGCCGACGTCGTTTCAGATAGTATGCCGCGGTTACGAGGAGGCGTTGGCTTTGCGCATCGGCCGCGCCTATGAGCAGGCCACCACCTGGCACCAGGCAACGCCGCCGGATTTTCCGTAGGTTCTTCATGATGCGGACTGATTGTTGTCGCTGTCGTCATCGGCATCGATTCCTTCCAGATTACCGATACGTTGCCTCAGCATCCTGCGTATGTCGTGCACCTCACGGTACAGCGTGTCGGTAGCACCGAGCTTCTCTTCCATATCCCTGCGCGCCTTTTGCAGCTCGGCCTTCTGTCGCGTGATCTTGTTCGCGAGGCGCACCAGCCGCTGGTAGTGCCTGCGAAGTGAGAGTTCCTTCGCTTCGTACTTGCTCTGATAGATAAGCCGGATCTCCTCCGCCTTGCGATGGAGTTCCTTGGTTGCCGCCACCTCCACCTGCGTCGTACGTGCCCGGAGTTGTTCCTCGTAACGCAACCTCTGGGCGGAAGCGAAGGCGCTAACGCAGCGGCGAAGCTTGAGCAGCATCTCCCGGGTAATCTGCGCAAGCTCTTCCTCGGGTATGCTGAGATCGAAGTCGCGGACGTCGTGTAACTCCTGGGGAAGTTCTGGAACCAGGTCGGCCGGAAAATCCGGCACCAGCGATGCCGCGGGCTCGTCTGGTTCCTCGGGGGGCGGCCCGGTCGCCTCCTCTTCTTCTTCCTCGTCGAGACCGGTGATATCCAGCGCGTCCTCGTCGAGTGTGTCGCCCTCCTTCTGATCGCCGGTCCCCTCCAGCTCCTGAAAATGATCGTTTATCTCTTCGACCAGATCGGCGAGACGTGCCCCCGTGACTGTATCCGCGTACGCGTCCCGCGGCGCCGGCTCAGCCGGACCGAAACCATTCTCCAGATCGACAATCGGTTTTTGCTCGTCGGGTTCGGTGCTGTCTTCCATGCTTTTCTCTATCAAACTCCTCTCGGACTCGTCCTCTTCGGGCGCCTCATCCGGTGTCGGCGGAAACGCCACGACGGTCTCGGTGTCGGCCTCTTCGCTGATAGCGGCGCCCGGCTGAACTGGAGCCTCCTCGGAAGCAAACAATTTGCTCAGGGGTTCGCTCAGATAACTCACGTCATAGCCCCGCTCGGCCAGCAGGAAAGCCGCGGCGGCGTTGCCGGCTGGATCCTCGCCGCAGACGATGTACTTTCTTCCCTTGACGAGCTTGCGGCACTCGACGCGAATTACCGCGCGCGGAATGTTTCTCGCGTTGCGAAACGATCCCTTCGCGAACTGATCACGGTGGCGAATATCGATCCAAACGGCACCCTCGTCGACCATTCGGCGGGCGTCCTGGTAAGGGATCCGATTGATCAGCGGGTCGCGAATCAACTCGATGAACGAATCTTTATCCAGACGCATCAGTACGCCGTCGGATCGCATCGTCACCGATGCATTCCTCGGCGTGCCGGAAACCAGGGCTTCCTCGCCGAAGCCATCCCCGGGTCCCAGCTCGGCAAGATGCACCTCGCGCCCGCCGCTGGTCGGCTCTCGAGAGACGTCGCAGTAACCCTCTTCGATGACGTAGTAGTAACCGCCCGGATCGCCCTGCCTGATTATCAACTCGTTTGCGGTCGCGTCCACGCGTTCCATGCGCTCGAAGACACGCTGGATATTCTGTGGCGGCAGATTTGCGAAGCGCTGCGACTGCAGCATGCGAATCATCCAGTTCGACGGTTGCTCCCTGGTGATATCGCTTTCCTCCAGATCCGATGTCCCGGGGTCGAGGTCCGCGAGGCGCAGCCTGCGCTCGAGTTCGGTCCGCTCTATGCGCAACACGAGCGACCACGTTCTTGCCCTGACGGTATAACGTTTCGCGCCCGGGCCATCGAGGGCACGCTTGGTTGTCGTTTGCTCGGCATCGAGGTGCCGGACAAAGCGTCCGTTCCACAGAAACTCGACGCTGCCCTCCAGCAGGTAGTTCGCGTAATTGTCTTCGCGTCCCTGCGCGTAGACGATCTCTCCTGCCGAGAAAGTGAGGAACATCCCCTGCGCCAGTACCGCCTCCTGGTCCGTCAAGGACAACCTGGAGATCGGCGCAAGGGTGCGTATCCTCGCTTCCTGGCCGGATGTGTGTGACAAATTCTTGCTCCCCGCTCGTTGCCGGCGCTTACCGCCCGATACGAGACACCCGTCCGCAAAGCGGCCCGGTACGAGTATCAACGCCGCACCCCGCTCCATTTGCGGGCTACGAACACGACGTGTGGCAATGCGGCTCGCGGTGAGTCCGAACGTCAGGACAGTGGTCGATCCATGACTGCCTGAATCCAAGGTGGCGCCATGCCAGTTTCCGCGGCACACCGCCAACTTCTTGTTATTCGGAGGAGATGCATGCCCCCTCCATTGCTATTAGGACGTAATCGATTGTAATGATTCGTGACCAGTGCCCGGTATACCACGACCTAATTCCTGATAGAACCACCTTTTGTTCCCATTGGACGAACTTCCGCCCGACAATTAAGCACTTGAAACAACTCGTTTAATTCCCTTTTGGAGAAATGGGCTTGTATGCAGGGACGATCGGAGGGTGACGCTGTCTGAAGGGACCGCTGTGGGAGCGAGCTTGCTCGCGCCACGTCTATTCAGGGGCGTCATTCGCGAGCAAGCTCGCTCCTACAGCGGGCCTGTCAGGCCTCAGGGGGAGGTCTTCAGGTTCAGCAGTCGCTCCCAGGCCTTCTTCAACGACTCCGAGACAGCCGCCTCTGGTCCAGGCGCGGGGAGCTTTGCTATCTCGGTGATGTGCATGACGCCGTCGGGCTTTCCCTTGGGAAAGGTGCTGTCCTTGCCGAACAGTATGATGCCGCTGACGGCGGCATCGGGCAGATGAGTCCTTACCGCGGCGGTCGCGGTTTCGACTTCGCGGAGAGGATTCGGGAACTTGTAACTGCCGCTGTCCGTCACCTGGGCCCACATGTCCATGTTCTGCGCGGCGAAAATTGCGCCGGAGTATCGCCGCACGGTAACGACCAGAACCTGGCTCGGCGTGAGGACGAGATGCTCGATGAAGACATGACCATCCATCCCGTCGGAGATGACCACGTTGCTCATGGAGTCGGTACCGAGTCGCTTGATCGCCCGGCTGACGCGAAACTGCTCGAACAGACCCCGGATCGGTTTAGCCAGGGCGAGGATGGCCAGCAATACGATCACCGCGACTACGGCGACGATGATGACAGGCATGTTCTCGCTGAAGCTCATCGGTTGTCCTCGAGAATCATGTCGGACGTCTTCTCACCGATCATGATGCAGGTTGCATTCGTGTTTCCCGACACCACGGTCGGCATGACCGACGCATCGGCAACTCTCAAGGACTGTAGCCCGCGAACGCGAAGCCTGTCGTCGACCACGGCCATCGCGTCCTGCCCCATTCTGCACGTGCTGGTGGGATGGAAAATTGTCGAACCCTGCTCGCGCACGTACTCCAGCATCCCTTCGTCGCTGTTCACATCCGGTCCTGGTAGAACTTCCCTGCGCACATAGGACTTCATAGCAGGTATCTCGGCGATTTTCCGTGCGAGGTTCATTCCCGCCACCATGGTGTCCCGATCCATCGGCGTATCCAGGTAGTTGGGCTGAATCGCCGGGGCCTCCCGCGCATCCGCCGATCGGATCCGAATGCTCCCACGGCTTTCCGGCCGCAGCTGGCACACGGATACGGTGAAGCCCGAGAAGTCGTGCAGCTTGGCGCCGGGGCCGTCGGCGCTGAAGCGTATGAAATGAAACTGAACGTCCGAGGTCTCGAGCTCCGGCCGTGTTCGCGCGAACAGACCCACGTGGCCGGCGCCGACAGACAGGGGACCGGTGCGAAAAAGTGCCCACCGCAGTGCCGCGGCGACCTTGTGCAGGGGGCTCCGCACCTCGTCGTTGACGGTGAGCCTCTTCGTGCACTCGTAGATGCTGCGCACCTGGTAATGATCCTGCAGATCGCTGCCGACGCCCGGGACATCCAAGACGACGCCGATACCGAGGCTCTGCAGCAGCGACCCGGGACCGACGCCCGAGATCTGCAGCAATTGGGGGGAGTTGATGGCGCCGCCGGAGAGTATCAGCTCCCTGCCGACGCCGGCGGTGCACTCCTCGCCATTCTGGCGATAGCGGATGCCCGCGGCACGCCGGCCGTCGAAGACGATCCTGGTCGCCAACGCTTCCGTCTCGACGCGCAGATTGGGGCGGTTGCGGACAGGTTTCAGGTACGACGCCGCCGAGCTGCTTCGCAATCCCTTGCGCGTGGTCAGCTGGAAATAGCCAACGCCTTCCTGGCGTGCACCATTGAAGTCGTCGTTGAGAGGAATACCGGCCTGTCTGGCCGCCTCGATATAGGCATCGCAGAGCTCGTTTCGATGCACATCCGAAACGCCCAGCGGCCCGTCGGCGCCGTGAAACTCATCTGCGCCCCGGTCCCGGCCCTCGGCGCGGATGAAGTAGGGCTTCACGCTGTCCCAGTCCCAACCGCTGTTGCCGAGCTGACGCCAGTGATCGAAGTCCTGGGCCTGACCGCGAATGTAGATAAGCCCATTGATAGAGCTGGACCCGCCGAGCACCTTACCCCGCGGCCAGGAGATGCGGCGATCCTTTGTGCCGGGAACGGGTTCTGTCTCGTAGCCCCAGCCGATCTTCGGGTTAACGATGCTCTTGTAGTAACCGACCGGAATGTGGATCCAGGGGTTGCTGTCCCGGGGTCCGGCCTCGAGAAGCAGCACGCGGACGGAAGGATCCGCGGACAGCCGGTTCGCGAGCACGCAACCCGCGGACCCGGCGCCGACGATGATGTAGTCGAACGTCTCGGTGTGCATTCAGATGCTTACCGAGAACCCGCCGTCCACGGGGATCGCGACACCGGTGATGAAGTCCGATGCCGCGCTCGAGAAGAAGATTGCCAGTCCCGCGAGATCCTCGACCTCTCCCCAGCGTCCCGCCGGCGTGCGGTTGAGCACCCTTTCGTGCAGCCCCTCCACCTCGGTCCGGGCCTTCCGGGTGAGATCGGTATTGATCCAGCCCGGCAGGAAGCAGTTGACCTGGATATCGTCCGCCGCCCACGCGGTCGCGAGGGACTTCGTGAGCTGCACGATGCCGCCCTTGCTCGCGGCATAGACCGGTCCCCAGGGCGCACCGAAGATGGAGAGCATGGAACCGTTGTTGAGAATCTTGCCGCCTCCGGCGCGTTTCATCGCAGGGTAGCAGGCCCGGCTGCAGAGGTATGCGCTGGTGAGATTGGCGTCCATCACCAGGCTCCATTCTTCGGGTTCGAGATCCTCGGGCCGCTTGCGAATGTTGGTCCCGGCGTTGTTGACGAGTATGTCGATTCGCCCGAACGCCTCGGAGACGGCATCGGCCATGCCGGACACCGCGTCCGCATCCGTGACATCCACCTGGAACGCCCGCGCCTCGACGCCGAGGCCCTGCAACGCCTCCACCGCCTGTGCCGACTTCTCCTCGTTGCGCCCGACGACGGCTATGCTGGCGCCGGCACCGGCAAGGCCCCGCGCCATGCCGAGGCCGATGCCGCCGTTGCCACCGGTGACGACGGCGACCTTCCCCGTCAGATCGAACATGTGCTTCGCACCGTTCACGAGATCTCCTTCAACATGTTACGGGCGATCACCAGCTGCTGAATCTGAGTAGTCCCTTCGTAGATACGGAACAGCCGCACGTCGCGGTAGAAGCGCTCGACGCCATACTCCGACATGTAGCCCGCGCCGCCATGGATCTGCACTGCGCGATCCGCGACTCGTCCAACCATCTCGGAAGCGTACATCTTGCAGCAGCTCGCTTCGATAGTGACGTTCTCTCCCGCGTCCCGGCGGCGCGCCGTTTCCTCCACCATGCACCGCGTCGCGTAGGCCTCGGCTCTGCTGTCGGCCAGCATCGCCTGGATAAGCTGAAACTCGGCGATAGGCCGCCCGAACTGCTCACGCTCCGCGGCATAGTGCAGGCTGTCGCGGATCAACCGATCGGCAACGGCGACACACACCGCGGATATGTGGATGCGGCCGCGATCCAGGACCTTCATCGCCGTCTTGAAGCCGACACCTTCGCGCCCGCCGAGCAGCGCATCGCCCGGGACCCTGCAGTTGTCGAAGATCACGTCGCTGGTGTGAGCGCCCTGCTGACCCATCTTTCGATCCGGCTTACCGAGTGAGAGACCCGGGGTTCCCGCCTCCACGAGAAAGGCGGAGATGCCGTCGGTTCCCGGCTTCTCCGTGTCGGTCTTCGCGAACACGGTGAAGAGTCCCGCCTGGGGAGCGTTGGTGATGAAGCGCTTCGTGCCGTTCAGCACGTAGCCGTTGCCTTCCCGCGCGGCAGATGTGCGGAGCGACGCCGCGTCGGATCCGGAGCCCGGCTCGGTCAAGGCGAAGCTGCCGATGATCTCGCCTCTGGCGAGCCGCGGTAGGTAGCGCTGCTTCTGCTCCTCGGTGCCATCCATGATCAAGCCGTGGGATCCGATACCGTTGTTGGTGCCGATGAGGGAACGAAACGCGGGGGACGTCTGGCCGAGCTGAAAGGCGACCTGGACTTCCTCGCTCATGGTGAGGCCGAGCCCGCCGTACTCCTCGGGGATCGACAGGCCGAACAGGCCGAGCTCGGCCATCTCCGCGATGACGTCCGCGGGAATCGCATCGTCCCTGGCCACCTGATCCTCCAACGGCACCAGGCGTTCGCTGACGAAACGCGCGACGCCGTCTACCAGCTGGCTCAGGGTTTCCCGATCGACCGCCACCGAAGCACCTCCCTTGATATCCCCCCGGGGCAGCCTATCATGTCCCCGGCCGTTCTCGCACGGCGGTAAGAGAAGGTCCTCAGACGTGACGGTCACCAAGAAAGCGCGCGGCGATTTGACGGCATTGTTGAAGCCGAAGTCGGTCGCGATCATCGGCGCCTCGGACGACCCTGGCCGCATCGGCGGCCGGCCGCTGCGCTATCTCATCGACGTGGGCTACGCGGGCGGCATCTTCCCGGTCAATCCCGGCCGCGACGTAGTGCAGGGCCTGCCGAGCTTCGCGAGCATCAGCGCGATACCGGAGCCCGTGGACCTCGCGGTCATCGCCGTTTCCACCGACAAGGCGATGGCCAGCCTCGAGGAGTGCGCCGCGAAGGGTGTCCGTGCGGCGGTGGTTTTTACGGCGGGCTTCGCCGAGACCGGCGACGCGGGCCGCGCTTTGCAGGATCGTCTGGCGGCGCTCGGGCGGGACAGCGGGATGCGCATCCTCGGCCCCAACTGCCTCGGCATATACAACTCGGCCATCGGCTTTTTCGCGACCTTTACCGCGACGCTGGAAAACGGACTGCCGGACCCGGTCGGCGTCGGTCTCGTGAGTCAGAGCGGCGCCTACGGGAGCCACGTCTCGCTGCTCGCTATCCGACGCGGCATCGGCATCCGTTACTGGATCACCACCGGCAACGAGTGCGACGTGGAGCTCGGCGAATGCATCGCTTACCTGGCAGCCGATCCGGACATCCACGCCATCGTGGCCTATGCCGAGGGTGTCCGCGACGGGGAAAGCCTGCTCGGCGCGTTGTCCCTGGCGCGCAGCATGAAAAAGCCCGTGGTGTTCATGAAGGTCGGGCAGACGGCCATCGGCGCCCAGGCGGCGGCCTCCCACACCGCATCCCTCGCGGGTTCCGATGCCGTCTACGACTCGGTATTGCGGCAGTTCGGCGCCTACCGCGCCGGTGACACCGAGGAGATGCTGGACGTCACCTATGCCTGCAAGCTCGGCGTGCTGCCGAAGGGTCCGCGAATCGGCTTTCTCACGGTATCCGGCGGCGTGGGGATCCAGATGGCAGACGCCGCCGTGGCGGCGGGGCTCGACGTCGCGCCCATGCCCGACGAGGCCCAGGCGCGCTTGAAGGCCCTGGTGCCCTTCGCGGCGACCCGCAATCCCGTGGACTCGACGGCGCAAGTATTCAACGACCCGGATCTCATCGACGCCTACCTCGACATCATGCTCGAGTCCGGGGGGTACGACGCCATCGTCGCGTTCCTGACCTACGTCGCCGCCGCCGAGTCCATGGTGGCCCCGGTATCGAAGGCCATCGAGAATGCCAACGCGAAGTATCCCGGGCGGCTCATCGTGATGGTCATCGTGGCGCCGGAAGCGATCATCCGCCGTTACGAAGCGGCGGGTTGCCTGGTGTTCGAGGATCCCACCCGGGCCGTTCGCGCCATCGCGGCACTGCATCGCATTCAGCGGGCAATGGAGATTCCGCCTTCGCCACCAATCGCAATAAAAGATGCCGCGCCCCGGGCGCTCCCCGATGGCCCGATCGGCGAGCAGGAATCCAAGCGAATTCTCCGCGATGCCGGGCTGGCGGTCATCGAAGACTGCCTCGTGACGAGCGCGGAAGATGCCGCCGCCGCCGCGGCTGAGCTCGGGTTTCCCGTGGTGTTGAAGATCGCATCGTCGGACATTGCTCACAAGACAGAGGTTGGCGGCGTCCGCTTGGGCGTCGACTCCACGGAACGTGCCGGCGATGCGTTCCGCTCGTTGATGAGCGACGTCCAACGCCTGCGTCCGGACGCGCGGCTCGACGGCGTCCTCGTATCCCCGATGGTGGGCGAAGGCGTCGAGACCATACTCGGCATCCACCTGGATCCGGTCTTCGGCCCGGTCGTCATGTTCGGCCTGGGCGGCGTGCTGGTGGAGGTGCTGGAGGACGTCAGCTTTCGCGTCGCGCCTTTCGACGAGGACGAAGCGAGGCGCATGGTGCTCGAGCTGAAGGGCCGCGCGATACTCGAGGGCACCAGGGGCAAGGGGCCCTACGATCTGCCGGCGCTGTTCACCGCCCTCGCCAGATTGTCGCGCTTCGCCGCCGGCCACGCCGACACCATCGAGAGCGTCGACGTCAATCCGTTCCTCGTCCGCCCGGAAGGTCAGGGTGCTGTCGCGTTGGATGCACTGGTCGTCGCACGGGATCTGGCGGAGTCAGTCGCCTAGTCGTTGAACTCGACCCAGCCGCTGCCGAGTACCACGGCTTCGCGCTCGACCGTGCGGGATCGGAAACTCAGCCCGTCGTCCATTTTCCACATTTCGGTTCGAATCGTCTCGCCCGGGAACACCGGCGCGGTGAAGCGCACCGAAGTGCTGCGGATGCGATCCGGATCGTAGTCGCAGCAAGTCTTCA
>Ga0070727_10004199_pt1 | contig 12439 bp, 13 predicted proteins | sample tdAd472_FD_66722 | JGI IMG/M metagenome (GOLD analysis project Ga0070727, IMG submission 66722) | Marine sediment microbial communities from the Atlantic coast under amendment with organic carbon and nitrate - tdAd47.2 | ecosystem: Environmental > Aquatic > Marine > Coastal > Sediment | place... | reverse complement strand
CCGGTTAAATCACGGACCGCGTTATCCATTTTTGCGTATAGCTCAAAAATTTTATCCGCGTACTCGTACACACGCTCGCCGGCAGCGGTCAGGCTGATGCGGTTGTGGGCACGGTCAAACAGGCGGGTATTGAAATATTCTTCCAGCTGGCGCACCTGGAAGGTCACTGCCGGCTGCGTCATGTGCAGACTCTCGGCAGCCTTGGTAAAGCTCAGCAGGCGAGCAACGGTGTGAAAAACCTGTAATCTGCGGTCTGCCATGATTTATTTTTTCAGGTAAGGGTTGTGCCAACACCAGAAATTTACTGGTAACTCGTTGAGACTATAAAGTAATTCAAGAGAAGACTCCATTCCGGTGACCTTGCGCACCTTACGCAGCCAGCCAGATTCAGCATAACTACTATATAATATGAATACTCCACCGGCTAAAGCCGGATATTGATCGGCCATCCGGCCGAAAAAGACAAACCGGCCTGAAAGCCGGCAAGCACACCGTAGCCCGGATTCCGTGAAACGGAATCCGGGGGTTTGCCTCATAACCGGCCCCGGATTACGGCCTGCGGCCTTCATCCGGGCTACCAACCCCCTCCTCGCATAAAAATACTTCAATTCCTGTAATTACTATCTAACTGTATTTATTACAGTTATTAATATTTCTCTGCCGTTTATTAGACTTTTATTAAATTAGGGGTTGCTTATTTAAGCAATCGCTAATATTATTCTCCCCGTCATTGCAAACAGACAAATTTTTAACCCAATTTTTTAACTTTACTATTTGGAGAAACATTATGAAGACTATTGCTACTGTAATTACTGCTGCAACTTTGGTTGTTGCTTCTACCGCCGCTTCTGCATGGGGCTGGGGTCCTTTCGGAAACAACGGTTACAACAACGGCTACAATGGCTACAACAATGGCTATGGTGACGGATATGGCGACGGCGAGTTCGACGGCAATTTCGGTTTCAGCATGAGCGGCAGTGCTCGTGGCCACGGTCGTGGTCATGGTAACGGCTACAACCGTTACAACGGCTATAACGGTTATGGCTACCAGCCTTACGGTTATGGTGCTCCTTACGGTTATGCTCCGGTTGCTGCTCCGGTTGCACCGCAGGCTGCTGATACTGTTGCCAAGTAAGTAACTCTTACTTACCAAAAAAGCCCAACGGGGGTGGTGCGCAAGCACCACCCCCGTTTTTTTTGCCTGCAGAAAAACAATCGCGCTTGAGAAGCGCTCCTACAACGGTAGTATTTTACGGTGGGGTAATCTGTCGCTGTAGGAGCGCTTTTTAAAGCGCGAACTGTTCGCGGAATAAATTCCGCTCCTACAGGTGTATGGCCAGCCGTTACATCAGAGCGCCAACTGCCAACCAAAGGTGGCTGTCCAGTCAGTTTCAAGCTGTGGTCCATCGAGGTTCTGATAGACGGGTCGGCCATATTCAACGGCAAAGCGATGCCCCTGCAGGATCCCCGAGGCTGGAGAAATGCTGGCACCGACCAGCAGGTCAAAACGTCTGCCGGCACGCAGGTCTGGATCAGCGGTCGGCACCATTGCCGGGCCCATGGGGGGAAGTTTTTTATCCGTACCGTCTATATTGCCCCACCATTCAGCATTCAGCCGTATTGAGCTACTGAATGCAGGCGTCCAGTCTTTCGATAACCAGCTGCTCAGGTGAAACCGGTCACCCAGCGTGTAATCATTGTCATTGTCGCCCAGGCGCACAACGGCCACGCCCTGGGCACCCCAGGCAAGTTCGTCATCATGGCCAATATAGGTCAGCCCCGGCATCAGGTCATAGGTACCGGAACCCAGCTGCATCGGGTAAGGCAAATGCAGGTTGGCCCCCGCAGGTGTATCGTCTTTTTCATCGATGGACCCGGTCGGGAAACTGATACCGGCATTCAGGTTCAGCTCGTGGTGTTCCCACTGCTTCAGCCGGTACAGGCTGCTCAGCTTGACGTCACCAATACCGTCCGTCTCGGTTGTGAACTTGACTCCCATCCTGGTGACATGGTCCATTTCGATATCCATGTAAGGCACCATCAACATCACTGTCAGATTCTCACTAACCCCATACATGGCACCCAGCATGTGCATGTCCATGGTCATGTTTTCCGGCGCAACCATGAAGCCCTCGGCAAATACCTCTGCCGTGCTCATACGGCTGGAACCGTCCCGGTTACCATCCATTTCCATGCGCATGGCACGGTAGGAAAACATCCAGTCACCCTGTGCATGGGCATGCGCGCCCATCACACCGATCGGTTCATTACCTATATGTGTATGTTCTGCTTTATGGTGGGCGTGTTCGTGTTCAGCAGCAGCTGAACCCCCCGTATAGATACCAGTCAACACGAGCACCAGGGCCCGTAGTGCGAGATTTTTCATCGTATTTCCCCCGTTATTCTTTTGAATATGCCTTTGGCATGTTTTTTATTTCTCCCCGCATCATCTCCTTGAAATAATGCAGTTAGAATTGGAATAATACTAAGATGCACAGCAGGATTTAATGCGACACAATGTCGCACCCCCATAACCCGGTTGCCGGGCTACACCATCCATTGCACTATTGGCGCATGAAGCTGAAAGCAGACCTGACCCCGGAAGAGACGGCGCGGCGCAATTATTACCGCCTGTTTATGCTGCGAAATATTGAAATTGCAGCCATCGTGCTGGGCCTGGCAATTGCCACCCTGGCCTTTGAACTCACGCTGCCGCTGCAGGCCCTGCTGGTGATCCTTGCCCTGATTGCCGGCCTGAATGTCTTTACCTGGGTCAGGCTAAAAACCGGCCAGCGCTTCGATGACCGTGAGATTTTTGTGCAAATGCTGCTGGATGTCGCCGGGCTGACCGGCGTGTTCTTCTACACGGGCGGCGCATCCAACCCGTTTGTCTGGTTTTACCTGCTGCCACTGATGATTGCGGCCACCATTCTCCCGCGCAGCTACACCTGGACGATGGCGGCTATCACCGTTGCAAGTTATTCAGCCCTGTTTCTGATCGATGCACCCATGGACGAACACGCACACCATGCCAGCGGTTTCCAGATGCATGTATTCGGCATGTGGCTGGGCTTCGTCATGAGCGCCGGGTTTGTTGCCGTGATTATTGTCGGCATGGCACACAGCCTGCGCCAACGCGACCACAAGCTGGCGGAAGCGCGCGAGCATGCACTGCAGAATGAACGCCTGGTTGCACTCGGCACGCTGGCAACCGGTGCAGCCCACGAACTGGGTACCCCGCTGGGTACCATGGCCATCCTGACGGCGGAACTTGAGAAGCAATACACCGATACCGAACATCCCGAACTGCACAGGAAGCTCATCATCCTGCAGGGACAACTCAACCGCTGCAAGAAAACACTCTCGGTTATCTCTGACTCCGCCGGTGCCGGCCGGGCAGAAGCAGGCCATCGCATGCAGGTTGAAGAATATCTTGATGCCATCATTTCGGAATGGCAGTCTCAACACCAGGAAGCCACTCTTGAGTCAGACATAAACAACGCTGGTCCCGCCAGCGAAATTATTGCAGAGCGCACCCTGACACAGGCGCTGGTCAATGTACTGAATAATGCAGCCGATGCCTCACCGGATCATGTAACACTGGAAGCGAACTGGACCACGTCAGAGCTGACTCTGGTAGTATCAGACCGCGGACCAGGATTGCCCGAGGAGATCCACCGGCAACTTGGTAAATTACCCGTGACCACCAAGGAAGAAGGACTGGGCGTCGGCCTGTACCTTGCACATGCTACCATCCAGCGCCTGGGTGGCACGCTGCTTATAGAAAACCGGGCCGGGGGTGGCACCATGATAATCATTACCCTGCCTTTACTGACCGGCAACAATGACAATACGTAAACACCATGCATCGAGCCAGCCTATGACCTCAAACCCGGAACAGGATAAGCCGACGTTATTACTGGTTGACGATGACGAGGTCTATTGCGAGGTATTGAGCGATGCACTGGCAGCTCAGGGTTATGCCGTATCGGTTGCCTATAACCTGCAAAAGGCCCTGCAGCTGGCCAGGGAAATCGACCCTGAATATGCGGTTGTAGATCTGCGCATCGGTACGGAGTCAGGACTCGAACTGGTCAAGCAACTTTCAGCACTGGATGAAAATACACGCATCGTTATGCTGACCGGCTATGCGAGCGTAGCCACCGCCGTTGAATCCATCAAACTGGGTGCCGTGCATTACCTGACCAAGCCGGCTACCGCTGATGAAGTCGTTGCGGCACTGCAGCGCGTGGACGGTGATACCTCTGTTGCCCCCGCGGAACATCCACTCTCGGTAAAACGACTGGAATGGGAGCACCTGCAGAAAGTACTGGCAGAGCATGATGGCAATATTTCTGCCGCGGCCCGTGCGCTCAATATGCACCGCCGGACATTGCAGCGGAAACTTGCCAAGCATCCGGTGAAGGAATAAATAAGCTCTTACAGGTGCATCTATTGCTGTAGGAGCGCTTTTTAAAGCGCGAACGGTTCGCGGAATAAATTCCGCTCCTACAGGAGCATTACCTGATAAAACAAAAGGCCACGTTTCCGCGGCCATTTGTTTACGACTTGCTACAACCCGATCAGAACTTCATGGCGTAACCCACATCCACGGAATTCTGGTACATGTCGATCTTGCCGGGAATACCGAAGGCCGTTACATCCGAATCAACCGTTTCCTTGAAGGCATGCATGTAGGCAAAGTTCCATTCGCTGGTATTGTTCGGCCGGTAGGTAAAACCCAGCGTGGCATGCTTCCTGATCACCGCGGGTGCGATCATGTTGAACAGGACCTGGTCATCGGGAATCGGCTGGTCGTTCAGGGCAAGACCGCCACGGAACGTCCACTCGTTGTTGTGTTGGTAGTCCAGTGCCAGGCGGTAGACATTGATGTCCTCCCAGCCGAAGCCGAGGCCGTTGTCCGTACCCAGCGGACCACTGCCCGGTGGTATTCCCGGGCCGGCAGCTGTCGGGATTGGCCCGGCATTGGAGATGGAATCAACGCCCTCGTAGAAGATGCGCTCGACATCGAACGACAGGTTCACCTTCGGCGTTGCCTTGAAGGTCACACTCGCGGAGGCCATGGCCGGGATATCGAAGTCACCGTCCTCTGCGAACAGTTCGTCATAGTCGTCGAACTCGGTCATGTAGACCTTGCTGGATGCCGAGGCGCCAAGGGTCACCCGCGGGTGCACATCACCAATCCAGCCCAGCCGTACACCGGCACCGTAGGACCAGTCACTGTCGTTATTGGTCAAACCCGTGGATGGGATATCCGCAACGCCAAAGGCACAGGATGGATTTCCGCCAGGGTTTGCAGCAACAGTCTTGGTAAAGCACTGGAAGTTACCCAGACCGCGCGCACTGAAACGCTGTACGCCAATTAAAAGCGAAGCGCCAACAGTGTGCTTCTGGTTGACCTTCATGGACAGCGTCGGGGCAAACAACGCCTGGGCAAGATCGACGCCCAGGGTTCCGACATTGGCATTTGCTTTTGGCAAGGCACCAATAGCCGCCAGTGCTGGTGTCGTTGTTCCTTCCGGCACCGCAGCCGCGGCCGGTGGGCCTCCCGCAAAAAACGCTCCCAGAACAACATTTGCCTCGTCGTAGATATTGCGGTCGTAGCTGGTGTTCATGCCACCGTTGCCGTAGATGCTCATACCCCACCACAGCTTGTCGTTTATCTGGCTGGTAAAACCGAGGTTTGGGATGACGAACAGGTTGCGGCGGCTCTCGTCCTTAACATCAAAGGTTGCACCCAGTGCTGTGGTCGACAGTTCTGCATTGCGTTTAGCGGGACTGAAAAAACGCACGTTAATATCGACCCGTTCACCGACCAGCGCCATGCCGGCAGGATTGGTTGATGCCGCAATGGAATCCTGTGGATTGGAGACCGTCGCCCCCGCCAGGCCCATTGCCTTCGCACCGAACCCCAGACCGAAATAACCGGTGGTTGCAGATGCTGTTGATGTGAATGCCAGTGCGGTGAGCACCGACGCCGTTTTCAGCCACCCGGATAGTCTCTTCATACCATTGCCCCTCTGGTTGCATTACCTGAATCGATGGAGACGCCACCTGTATCCTGGTTGTTTTTAGGCAACAGGTAGATACCCTAATGTCGGCAACTGTGACAAAGGCTTAAGCCATTGTCAACAACAGGTGTTGTTTCTTTGCCGCAGGTGCAGTAGTGTATGTGACACAATCTTGGGGGGGATGGTCAAATCAATAATTTTCATTTATGCAGCATCCAGCATTCATATCCCGTCACGCCCCTGCGTCATTCAACCAATGAGGAGACTATGATGGCCAAAAACCACCCTGTTGCACGCTCAATCCAGGCATGCGGGATTGCCGGTCTTTTAATGCTGGCATGCAGCAACACCTTTGCAGCCGGTTTCGCGTTGATTGAACAAAGCGTCAGCAGCATGGGTACTGCCTATGCCGGTGCCGGATCGATCTCCGAGGATGCCTCCACTGTCTTCTTCAACCCGGCTAGTATGGCGCGCCTGGAAGGCTCGCAACTCTCGGCCGGACTGCACATCGTCCTGCCGGACTCGGACTTCAGTGGTACTGGCACCTATAACGCTTCACACCCTATTTATTCTCCACCCTCCCCCATAGCCGGGCTGGGCTTGGGTGGTACTTCGTTCGGGGGTGGTGGTGGCAATGGCGGTAAAGACGCCGTGGTGCCACATTTCACCTACGTGCACGATATCAATGAGAAGTGGAATTTCGGCTTCAGTGTCAATGCGCCCTTCGGGCTTGCCACCGAATACAACAGTACCTGGGCCGGGCGCTACAGCGCGATCGAATCCGAAATCATCAGCGTCAACCTCAACCCGACACTGTCATTCAAGATTGATGAACATGCCTCTATCGGTTTTGGCCTGAATGCCATGTATGCAAGCCTGGAACTAAAAAATGCGATTGACGATGGCCTGCTGAATATCCTGGCTGGCGGTCCGTTTCCTATATTACCGGGCGCCGCAGACAGGGAGGGAAAAATAGATGCTATAGATGACTGGGGCTTTGGATTTAACGTCGGTATCCTGCTCGAACCGACCGACCATACCCGCCTTGGCCTGGCCTACCGTTCCAAGGTTGATGTGGATCTCGACGGTGACTTCAAATCACAAAGCCGTTTCGTTCCATCTTCCAGCGCAAAAGCCGACGTGTCCCTGCCGGACAACCTGCTGCTCAGCGCCTATCATGAGATTACGCCTAAGTATGCCATCATGGCCGATGTCCTCTGGACACAGTGGAGCAAGATCAGCGACCTCAAGGTCGAGCTCGGTACCGGCTCAACCAACACCTTCGATCTCCAGTGGGAAGACACAGTACGCGTTGCCGTTGGCGGCAGTTACAAGTACGACAGCAAGTGGACCCTGCGAACCGGTGTCGCCTATGACGAATCGCCGACCCGCAACCAGGAACTACGCCTTGCGGCCCTGCCGGATGACGACCGCATCTGGCTGGATTTCGGCGTCGGTTACAGGCATTCAGATAAACTGAGCTTTGACTTCGGCTACGCACACCTGTTTATCGATGACCCGAAGATCAACAGCACCGATGCGGTCAGTTCTAACATTTCAGCACTCGCACCGAGCAACCAGGGTTTACACCGCCTGACCGGCGAATTTGATGCGGATGTCGACATCTTCAGTGCACAGGTCAACTGGAAACTCTAGGAGCCTGCAGGGCCAACAAATTCGGCCAATATCGGCCGGTCGAGTGAATTCGACCCTACAGTTCTTCTTTTCTGACGTGCAAAAAAAAGCCCCGGCCATTGGCCGGGGCTTTTTTATCACTTGAAGCAATGCGGCTGTATCAACCCTTCCTCATCAGGAAGGTGAATTTTCCGTCCTCTTCAGCAGATGACATCAATTCGTTGCCTGTCTGCTTGGCGAAAGCCTCAAAATCCTTAACCGAACCCGGGTCAGTCGCAATGATGCGCAGTACCTTGCCGGTTTCCAGGCCGTTCAGGGCCTTCTTTGCTCGTAAAATAGGCAGCGGGCAGTTCAGGCCCGATGCATCAAGTTCATCATCAAAATCCGCCATTGCGTCTCTCCTTTAATATTTAGGTGTAACTCTTTTTTAGACCCGATCGCACGGATCATTGATATATAATTTAGAATACGTGGAAGAACTTATGATAACACACACCGGAAGGCAAGCCCCCTGTAGGGGGAGTGACGCCGAAAATGGCCATTCACGGGTTGAACCTGTACGGGAATACCCTGTCTGAACCGGATTAATGTAACTATATCAAGCCCTATCATTATGAAATCACTACTTTCCCGAGGCCTGCTTGCCAGCCTGCTACTGCTGCACATGGCGACAGCCCTGCCCGAAAGCAATTTCGACGAGTTACCCAACCTGGGTGATGCCTCCGGCCAGATTATCTCCCCCGAGCAGGACAGGGCAATGGGGGCCTCCTTCATGCGCCAGCTACGCCAGGCTGGAATAGTTCTCAATGATGCGGAAACGACCGGTTACGTGGATGCCCTTGGCAGACGACTGGTCGCCAGGAGTGAAAACCCGGGACAGGACTTCACCTTTTTCATGGTCAACGATTCCAGCATCAACGCATTCGCAGGTCCCGGTGGCTATATTGGCATCAATACCGGCCTGCTGATGGCCGCCGAGACTGAAAGCGAACTCGCCGGCGTCATGGCCCACGAAATTGCGCACGTCACCCAACGCCACCTGGCACGGGGCTTTGAAGCCTCCGACCGAATGACCGGACCCAGGCTGGCAGCCATGGCAGCGGCACTACTCATCGGCACACAGGATGCCGGGGCAGGTGCCGCCGCTTTTACCGCTGCCTCGGCTGCCAGCCTGCAATATCAAATCAACTTCACACGCGCGAATGAAAAGGAAGCCGACCGTATTGGCATCCAGTCTCTCGCCAATGCAGGGTTTGATCCTGAGGGCATGTCAGGTTTTTTTGAGCGGCTGCAACAGAATTCCAGGCTGTACGGGGCGCGTGCCCCTGAATATCTCAGCACCCACCCGGTCACCACCAACCGAATCTCAGAAGCACAATCACGCGCCCAAAGCTACCCGAAAGCACATCTTGAGCCAAACCTGGAATTCCAGCTGTTACAGGTAAAGCTGCGTGTCAGCAGCTACAAAAACCCCAGCCAGGTCCTCGCAGATATATATCGATACAAGGGTGAAGCAGGTGGTGACACGCTCGTCGAACGTTATGAATTTGCACTACTGCTCGAAACCAGCAAGAAATACGCAGAGGCAAGCAAGATCATTGGACAGTTACATGAAGACGACCCGAACCGGATCACCTACCGGCTCGCACTGGCGAGGGTTCTGTACAAGGGCAAGCAGGTCAAGCCGGCACTGGATATGTATGCGTCCAGCCTGAAGCTTTACCCGAACAGTTTAATGGTCGTCCTGCCCTACGCCACCACACTGCTGTCAACAGACCAGGCAGAAACCGCGTTCGAGCTGCTTGCTGACAGCAGCAACAGACATCCCTTCAACCCGGAAGTGTATAACCTGCTTGCCAGGGCCGCGGGCGCAACCAACAGAAAAGTTCAGACACACACTGCAATGTCACAGTATTTCTTTCTCAATGGCTATACAAAACAGGCCATAGAGCAACTGCAATTGGCAGAAAAACAACCCGGCTTAAGCAATTACCAGACCTCTCTCATACAGGAAGGCATAAAGAATCTTGAAGCCTCGATGGGGGAGAAGAATTAGAATAACAACAAGTACTAATTAAGAAATTTCCCTACTTGCGCTTGCAGGTTCAGAATGATAGTTTTCTAAGTCGTAGGAAAAATAAGTCAGTAACATATCCTCGTTTTTTTAACCAAATCCCGGAGTCGGACTAAATGAAGACACGCGCTCACGTCAAGTTATTGATATCTGCAATCCTGTCGATGTGGCTAATCAACGGCTGTGCAGACCAGGCAACCAAACAAACATCAGGAGGTGCTTCCAGTGAAGCAACTGCTGCCATCGCCAGCGCCAACAGTGCCATCAAGGCAGCCAAGGCCAATAGCTGGATCTGGCGTGACACTGAAAAGTTTGCAAAACAGGCACAGGAAGCTGCAAACAAAGGCGACAATGCAGCTGCCATCAAACTCGCCAACAAGGCAAAGTTTCAGGCAGAATCCGCAGTAACCCAGTATAAATTTGAAAAAGCCAACCCACGCGGCCTGTAAAACGCCGGTAACCACTCAACACGCAGACTAACAGGAGATAAAGACAATGCGGCAAACCGCGAGGAATATTTTCATTTCAGCATGTTCGCTTGCTGTTCTGGTTGGATCATTCATGCTTACCGCAGCACCTTCCGCCATTGCAGCAGATTCCGCCGTCGAAAAAGGCAAGGCCGTGGCATTTAACCGTAAAAAGGGCAACTGCCTGGCCTGTCATGCCATGGATGACGGTACCCTGCCTGGAAACATCGGCCCTCCCCTGATCAGCATGAAACTGCGCTTTCCTGACAAGGCCGTACTCAGGGCTCAAATCTGGGATGCAACCGTCAACAATCAGAACTCAATAATGATCCCGTTCGGAAGAAACGGGGTTCTCAGTGAAGCCGAGATTGACCAGATTGTTGAATACGTATACACACTTTAATTAATTATCACTCTTATCAGGAGAAACACTCGTGACAAGCATGAAACGCAGAATCTTTCTGAAAGGCTCATTGGCGACCGGTGCTATTGGTGTAGCCGCCAGCGCCGGCCTGCTCACCCCCCGCGCATCTCTGGCCGCCTGGTCAAAAGATGCCTTTGAGGCCAAGGACGTCAATTCAGCACTGAGCGGCCTGTTTGGCAGCTCAGACCTGACTGGCAGCGACAAGATCAAGATCAAGGCCCCGGATATCGCAGAAAACGGTGCCGTGGTTCCTGTCTCGGTCACTACCAGTATCGGTGGCGCTGAATCCATCAGCATTATTGCAGAGAAAAATGCGAGCCCACTGACCGCCAATTTTATTCTTGGCCCCGGCACAGAGGGATACGTCTCAACCCGTATCAAGATGGGTAAAACCTCCAGTGTCATTGCTGTTGTCAAGGCTGGCGGAAAACTCTACAGCACCGGCAAGGAAGTTAAAGTCACAATCGGCGGTTGTGGCGGTTAAACCCGGCACTGCAGTGAATTCAAATCAAGACATAGCGTACAAAGAGGATTAAACATGGCAAGCATTAAAATGCGCGCAAAGGCTAGTGATGGTGTAACCACAATCAAGGCACTGATCAGCCACGTGATGGAAACCGGTACACGCAAGGATAAAAAAACGGGTAAAAAGATTCCCGCCCACTTTATCCAGGAAGTTGTCTGCGAACACAAGGGCAACAAGATCATGGTTGCGAACTGGGGTCCAGCAATTTCCAAAAACCCTTACCTGTCATTCAAGTTTAGTGGCGGCGCCAGCGGCGACACCGTGAAACTCAGCTGGGTTGACAACAAGGGTGAAAAGGATTCCAAAGAAGCCACCATCAAGTAACCCGGGGAATTACTCAATGAAAAAAATCCTGACAGCAATCCTGGCGCTTGGTCTGTTAAGCACCTTTACACTGACAGCACAGGCAACACCTCAAGATGATCTGGATAAGTTCAGATCCTATTTTAAAAAACGCTTCCCGAACACGCCTTTCAAGGATTTTATCAATGGCGTGTATTCCATTGATGCCGCATCCCGTGAGCAATGGGAGGAAATTGAGGAATTTCCACCCTATGAGCTGAACATTGAAAAAGGCAAGGACTTGTTTGCAAAACCGTTTGCCAACGGCAAGACCTACGCCAGTTGCTTTACAAACAATGGTGATGGCATTGCAGACCGCTACCCTTTCTTCGATGCAAAATCGGGCAAGGTTATTACCCTGGAAGCATCCATCAATGCCTGCCGGGAGGCGAACGGTGAGAAGCCCCTCAAGTGGAAGAAGGGAGCAATGGCTGACATCTCTGCCTACATGCACTACACATCACGGGGTAACATCATCAGCGTAAAGATTTCTGATGATCCACGTGCAATGGCAATCTACAATAAAGGCAAGGCACACTTCTACGCCAAGCGTGGTCAGTTGAACATGTCCTGCGCTGACTGCCATGTTTATAACTCCGGCAACAAGATTCGCGCTGACTTGCTAAGCCCGGCACTCGGTCATACGTCAGGCTTTCCCGTGTACCGTTCCAAGTGGGGCGGCCTGGGTACCCTGCATCGTCGCTATGGCGGTTGCAACAAGCAGGTACGCTCCAAACCCTTCAAGGCCCAGAGTCCTGAATACACGGCGCTGCAATACTTCCATACCTCCATGAGTAATGGACTGGAAATAAACGGCCCCAGCGCCCGCAAGTAACAGTAACCCGCAACACAAAAAAGCCCGGTTTATACCGGGCTTTTTTTATGTCTGAAAATATTGTTTACCTGATTTGTGTAGGAGCGCCTTGCAGGCGCGAATTG
>Ga0070727_10004196_pt1 | contig 12443 bp, 10 predicted proteins | sample tdAd472_FD_66722 | JGI IMG/M metagenome (GOLD analysis project Ga0070727, IMG submission 66722) | Marine sediment microbial communities from the Atlantic coast under amendment with organic carbon and nitrate - tdAd47.2 | ecosystem: Environmental > Aquatic > Marine > Coastal > Sediment | place... | reverse complement strand
CAGACTGTAGAGTTTTCCTGGTCCGACGTGCCGCGGATGGCTAAGCATCGGAACGCGCCGGGAGGATTGCACTTGATAGCCAGCCGCTTCTAAAAGATGGGCATAGTCGTGAAGCATCATATGCCCACCCATGGGGATTGTCCGCCGATTTGATGATCGAAAATCGGGGAGCTTATGGGTCAGTTCGCTATAAGCGATTCCTTCTATGACAGCAATTCGTCGAATACCCATTCGAGCGCAAGCTGCGTAGAGTTTTTCCACCTGATCGTGAAACATCAGAATGGTGGTCCGGCTATGGTAAAGGTAGGCTGATCGCCCCTTAACCATTGGCGCTAGAGCTGTTTCAAAGTCACCGTCGAGGAAGGTCAAATTGGGCAGTGAGAAGGTCTGTTCATTGAGTATCTTAGCAACGGGCGATCGATCATAACCAATCACTTCCAAATTCTCGTGGGCCCGGGCGAAATCCGCTTCCAGCCCCCCGTAGAGAGTCCCGAAATTGATCGCGAGGTCCAAGGGGCCATGATCAACCGCTGACGTCAACTCCTCCTTAATGACTTTGGCCAAATACATCGTGTCGTTTTGGCATTCAAAGTGCGAGGCGCCATATTCTTCAGCATAAGTATCCCAACCAGATTTTTGATTAGACTCGCTGACATAGGAATCCAAAACGCCCTTCCCGCGAACGGCCCTTTCTTCCGGCGACATCAAAAGAAAACCATCCATTCTTTCTGCCGTTTCCCGAACACCTGCGCGAAACTCATCAGAGAGGAAACCTTGCAAAAGTGGCACCAAAGAATTGGCCTCAGCATCATGTCGTTCTGCCACCAACAGCCCAATCAACCTTCCTAAAAGCCTGTCGGACTCGCGCACTTCTTTGCGCATTTCCTGCAAAAACATCAGGGCTGAGCCATTTCCTCTAGATCGCGCCAAGCACCGCGCAACCAAATCGATAACAAACGGCGACGTCAGCCCTTGGTTAAGGGCAGAGGATCCAAGCTGAAGGGCTTCTTCAGTCTTATCGAGCAGATAGGCGGAATAGGCTAGAAGAGGCAAAAGGTTTTGCGTTTCTTTGTCGGCGTCATGAACAAACGCCATCAAAGTTTGCGAATGCGAAACAGGGTCTTCAGCAAGCCAATTGGCAAATCTATCGTAGGCTTCTAGCAAATCGCTATCGGCCTCAATCTCCAGAAAATCAGCTAGATGGAGCTCACCGGGTTCTTCCAATTTTTGGTTTCGACTTGAGGCATTGGTCCCCATGCTCCCTCCCCCTGCAGCCTGAACTCTAAGTCAGGCCAAACTTCTCCAATGCCGATGCCAGATCTTCACCAAAGGCATCGCCTTTATGAAGCAAGGCAACGTTATCTGGCAAATCTTTAAGTGACGCATGGCTGCGCGGGAAGCTGGTTAAGACAGCAAAGGGGATGGCGCTGGTCGAGGGAATGGCACCAAGTGCTAAAGACAGATCGACACCGCTTAAGTCGTCGAGCACCACGGCAGAAATAATCATGTCGGGCAACGTCCGGACAGCCAGTTCCATTGCTTCAAATGAGCGAAGTGACTTTTGAACCCTGAAACCGCAGTTTTGCAGTTCACGCTCAAAGACTTTTGCCGTGGTTTTCTGGCGATCAATGAGCAGCACTTCTAAGTTCAAATGCTCCAGGTCTGACACATCAACCGGCCTAAGTGTCGGAAGAGAACGGAAAAACTCGGCCTCGTCTGTACTCGGCTCAATCTCACCTTCAAGGATATCGCGCAGGACCATGAGAAAGGCTTCTATGTCGTCTAGATGCGCCGTCGTCAGATCTGCTACGCCATCGATATAAGAATTCAAGCGGCGCAAAGTTAGATCAATGAGAGGCTGCTCGGCGGACGCGCATATCTGTAGGATGCCGCTGGTTTGGGCAACCATGGAACTCAGCCCCTCATCTTCGTCGACGGTTTTGGACCGAAGGTTACCGACAGTAATTTCAAGGGAGGCGAGTGTATCCTGGGCCTCGCCAAGAAATTCGCTGTCCATCTGCGCGGCATACTGTTCGTTGACACCCATTGCTTTCCCACCTGCTGTTTGCTTGTTCAGACAAACCTAATGCATACAATCGGATATGCCTAGCGCGAGGAAAACACAAGACAATTGGAAAGCATCTGTTTTGCTGCAATAAAAAAAAGGGGCCACCGAAGCGACCCCTTTTAAATCTGTACTGAGACGATGGTCTCTAGTTCTTTTCTTTATCAACCAGCTTGTTCTTGGCAATCCAAGGCATCATGCCGCGCAGCTGCTCGCCGACTTTCTCAATGCCATGTTCGCCGTGGTTACGACGGGTGGCTTTGAAGCTTGGCTGACCGGCTTTGCATTCGAGCATCCAGTCACGAACGAAACGGCCTGACTGAATGTCGTCGAGAACAGCTTTCATGCGCTCTTTGACTTCTGGGCCGATCACCCGTGGACCGCTGACGTAATCGCCATACTCAGCCGTGTTGGAGATCGAGTAACGCATGTTGGCGATGCCACCTTCATAGATCAGGTCGACGATCAGTTTCACTTCGTGCAAGCACTCGAAGTAAGCCATTTCCGGGGCATAACCAGCTTCGGTCAGGGTTTCGTAACCAGCTTTGATCAGCTCGGTCAAACCGCCGCAGAGCACAGCTTGCTCACCGAAGAGATCGGTTTCGCACTCTTCCTGGAAAGACGTTTCAATGATACCCGAGCGGCCACCGCCTACACCCGAGGCATAAGACAGAGCAATCTCAAGGGCATTGCCGCTGGCGTCTTGAGCCACAGCAACCAGGCAGGGCACGCCGCCGCCTTTTTGGTATTCGCCACGAACCGTGTGGCCCGGGCCTTTCGGAGCAACCATGAAGACATCAAGGTCAGCCCGCGGCTCGATCAGACGGAAGTGAATGTTGAGGCCATGCGCGAATGCAAGGGCAGCACCTTCCTTCATGTTGTCATGGAGGTCGGCGTAATAGATGTCGGCCTGAAGTTCATCAGGGGTCAGCATCATCACAACGTCGGCCCACTTGGCAGCTTCAGCTGGCGTGTAGACCGTCAGGCCTTCGCCTTCGGCTTTCTTGCGGGTGGCTGAGCCTTCACGCAGTGCAACAGCAACGTCGGTTGCGCCGGAATCGCGCAGGTTAAGCACATGGGCGTGGCCCTGGCTACCGTAGCCGACGATAGCTACTTTCTTGCCTTTGATCAGATTGATGTCTGCATCACGGTCATAATAGACGCGCATCGGTTGGTTCCTCTCGATCTCGAAAATTTCTTAAAGCACTGGCGTGCGAAGCGCGGGATTTAGCAAATCCGCGCCCGTTACGCCAGCAAAACTACATTTTATCTTTGCCGCGCGAGATGGCAGCAACACCCGTGCGGGCCACATCTTCCAATCCAAGCGACACCATTAAGTCAATAAAGGCGTCCAACTTCCGTGTCTTACCGACGATTTCGAAGACGAAGGATTCGTTTGTGCTATCGACGACACGGGCGCGAAAAATATCAGCAATTCGCAGAGCCTCAACCCGATGCTCACCCGTTCCGGTCACCTTGACCAGGGCAAGCTCACGCTCGACGGCAGGGCCGTCCGTGGTCAAATCGATCACCCGGTGTACAGGAACAAGGCGCGAAAGTTGCGCTTTGATTTGCTCAATGACTTGCATGGTTCCGGTGGTCACGATGGTGATCCGAGAAGTTTCGGCATCGGCATCCACCTCGGCCACGGTCAGGCTGGCGATGTTGTATCCCCGCCCCGAGAACAGGCCAATCACACGGGCCAAAACACCAGATTCGTTATCCACCAAGACGGAAACGGTGTGGGTGCGAATTATATCGTTCATTGCGTTCACAGCATTTACTCCGCGCTGTCCGGGGCGATTTTACTCGGTGCCCCTTCGTTTAATCTCTATTCAGCTTGCTCTGATTGGTTCTAGCTTACGTCAGAACCATTCCGCCGACATCGTCGTCATTGGCGTCGTCGGGCACATCTTTCGGGCCTAAGAGAATTTCGTTATGGGCGGCACCGGCCGGGATCATCGGGAAAACGTTTTCCTTCGCATCCGTCATCACATCAACGATAACCGGACCATCATGGGCCAGCGCATCCTTGATCGCCTGATCCACCTGATCGGGCTTAGTGATGCGAATGCCCTTGGCGCCGAATGCCTCGGCCAGTTTCACCAAATCTGGGTTCACATCGAGAATGGTTTCGGAATAACGCTCCTCATGGAACATTTCCTGCCACTGACGAACCATGCCCAAGTACTTGTTGTTCAGCACGAAGGTTTTGACCGGCAGTTTGAACTGCATGCAGGTCGCCAGCTCCTGAAGGTTCATCATGAACGACCCATCACCCGAGATGCATATGGCGGCAGCATTTCTGTGAGCGGCCTGTGCGCCCATGGCAGCCGGAAGGCCATAACCCATGGTGCCCAACCCACCAGAGGTGAGCCAACGGTTCGGCTCATCGAAGTTTAAGTGTTGGGCGGCAAACATCTGGTGCTGCCCAACATCAGTCGAGATGTAAACGTCCTTGCCTTTGGTCAGTTCGCCCAAGCGACGGAGGAAGAACTGGGGCTTGATTTTGGTTTTCATTTCCTTGAAAGCCAGGCAATCGACGGCGCGCCATTTCTCAATGGTTTCCCACCACTTTTTGAGCGCCTTTTTATTGGGGCTCAATTGCTCAGACTTCCAAGCCTTGATCATGTCTTCAATCACATGCCCGGCGTCACCAGTAATGGCGAGGTCAACGATCACTGTTTTGTTGATCGATGATGGGTCGATATCGACGTGGATCTTTTTGGCATTTGGTGCAAAGCCGTCCAAACGCCCCGTCACTCGATCATCAAACCGTGCGCCAATATTGATCATCAAGTCACAATCGTGCATAGCCTTGTTGGCTTCGTAGGTGCCATGCATACCCGGCATACCGAGGAACTGGTCATCGGAAGCAGGAAAGGCACCGAGCCCCATCAGGGTCAGCGTGCAGGGATAGCCGGTCATCTTAACAAACTTGGCAAGCAGCTTGGACGCATTGGGGCCAGAGTTGATCACGCCACCACCGCAATAAATGATCGGCTTCTTGGCTTCAGCGATCATCTTGACCGCTTTTTTGATTTGTCCAAAGTCACCCTTCACTTTTGGGCGATAGGTTTTGTGCTCGACCTTCGATGGACCGACGTATTTGGTATCACCCAAAAGTACGTCTTTGGGGATATCAACCAGCACCGGACCCGGACGGCCAGAGCGCGCCACATAGAAAGCTTCGTGCATGATGCGCGGCAAATCGTCGACCGACTTCACAAGGTAATTGTGCTTGGTGCAATGACGGGTGATGCCCGTGGTGTCGGCTTCTTGGAAAGCATCGTTGCCAATCAAGGCCGTTGGCACCTGGCCAGTGATGCAAACAAGCGGAATGCTGTCCATCATGGCGTCAACCAAACCCGTAATCGTGTTGGTCGCCCCAGGCCCGGAGGTCACTAAGCAAACTCCAACCTTGTTGGCAGCGCGAGCATAGCCTTCTGCAGCATGAACGGCGGCCTGTTCGTGACGGACCAAAATATGCTGCAGATGGTTCTGTTTATAGATTTCGTCATAGAGCGGAATTGTTACGCCGCCCGGCAGTCCGAATACGACATCTACACCCTGATCCTTCAAGGCTCGAAGGATGATCTGGGATCCGGTCATAGTGGCGCTACTCATGCTCTACTCCACGATAAAAAAAGAGGTCTGAAACTAAGCGGCCCTACCTTCGCCCCACCATCGCTCTTGGCGAACAGGCGGAACCATACGGAAAAGGCCGCATCGAACGGAGGCGCACACTAGACCTTCTGTTTTAGGGGGTCAACAAAAACTGACGAATAAATGAAAAGATTTTCTCATCAAACCTTTTCGAATATTGCGCAGAATGCAGATAATCCGGTTCAACCTGATTGCGGAACCATGTCATCTGCCGTTTTGCAAATCGCCGGGTCGTGGTTTTTGCCCACTCTCTGGCTTCGTCTAAAGTCTTTTCATTTCGGATATAGGAAAGCAGTTCGGGAACACCAAGGGCTTTCATTGCCGGGAGACTAGAATCTAGGTTAAGCGCCTCAAGAGCCCTCACCTCCTCAAGCGCGCCCTGCTCAATCATCAAATCAAACCGCGCCTCACAGGCTGGATAGAGGTCTTCCCGTTCAGGAAGCAGCAAGACGGTTGAGGCCTTTAATCCTGGAAGGGGAGGTTCCGGCTTTACCTCTTCCTGCCATTGCGAAAGCGGCGTGCCGGTTGCTTCAAACATTTCCCAAGCACGGATGAGACGCTGCGAATCAGACGGATGAAGCCGCTCAGCAATCACCGGGTCGCGCTCGGCCACTTCTTGGTGAAAAGCTGGGTTGCCAAGCTCTTCAAGCCGCGCCATGGCAGCATCTCGCACTTCGCCTGGAATTTCCGGGAAAGCCCCAATGCCTTGGATAAGCGTTCGGATATAAAGACCCGTTCCACCGCAAACGATGGGCAGACGTCCCTGCCCCCAGGCTTCCTGCACAGCCTCAACCGCCATGTCTTGCCAATGCCCCGCCGAACAAGCCTCAGACGGCGCTAGAACTCCATAGAGCTTGTGGGGGACTTGGCTCTCGTCTTGTTCGCTGGGCCGCGCCGTGATGATGCGCAACACACCATAGACCTGCATAGAATCGGCATTAATCACCGTGCCACCAAACTCTCGCGCCACGGCAAGCGCACAGGCAGACTTGCCGCTGGCCGTCGGCCCGGCAATGACAATCAAGGGTTTGGTTGCAACATCAATCATGAGGCGACCTATAGCACACTTGCCAAGAATTGAGTCCCGTCCTATACCGCACGCACTATGAAAAATGTTCTGACCCTCATTACACCCAACGACAGCCACGACCTGGAAGATGGCGCGCAGGAAGAAGCGCGCAGTATCTTAGCCGAGCTTGGCGCGACCCTTGGGGAAACGGACATTCTTAAGGCCGATATTGCCCTCGACATCCCGTTTGAAGGCCTCCCGCCGGAAGAAGCCCGAGCGGCTGTCCGTCAACGCCTGGAAGGCTGGCCAATTGATGTGATTGCCCAGGCCACTAAAGGTCGTCGCAAGAAGCTGCTGATTGCTGACATGGACAGCACTATCGTGGTTGACGAAACCCTAGACGATCTGGCCGATCATGCGGGGCTAAAGGATAAGGTTGCCCGCATTACCGAACGCGCCATGAACGGCGAAGTAGGCTTCCGTGGCGCTTTGGTCGAGCGGGTCGGCCTGCTCAAGGGCTTGAAAGAATCCATGCTGGCCGAAACCATGGCCGACACAAAACTCACCTCGGGCGCACGCACCCTGGTTCAGACCATGCGTGCCAATGGCGCCTATTGCGCGTTGGTTTCAGGGGGCTTCACCTATTTCACCGAGCGGGTCGCCGAGATTTGCGGCTTTCACACTCACCGGGGGAATATCCTCAACCTGGAAAACGGCGAACTGACTGGCACAGTCGGTGAGCCCATCGTCAATAAAGACACCAAGCTTGAGTGCCTTCAGACCTTCTCGGCGGAAAGAGGCATCGGTCTTTCAGAAACCTGCGCCGTAGGCGACGGAGCAAACGATCTCCCCATGCTCATGGCAGCAGGCCTCGGCATTGCCTTCCATTCAAAACCCGTCGTGGCGGCAGAAGCCAAACATCGCATTGAACATAACGGTTTGATGGCACTACTCTATGCCCAGGGCTATCACGCCAACGAAATGGTTGAGTGACACCCGCCTGCGCGGGCATGACGAATTATTGGGGTCTTTAAAGCCCTAATCCCACAAAGCGTAGGAAACCAAACCGTCGGCCAGCTTGGGCTCGAACCAAGTTGATTTGGGTGGCATGACCTCGCCTGCATCGGCAACAGCCAAGAGGTCTTTCATGCGAGTGGGGAACAGCGCAAAGGCCACGGCCATCTCGCCGCTATCGACCCGCTTCTCTAGTTCCTTCATGCCGCGAATACCGCCAACAAAGTCAATGCGCTTATCGCGCCGTGGGTCGGAAACGCCGAGGATTGGTTCGATCAGGCGATCATGGATCAGGCTCACATCGAGACGTTCCACCGGCTGGTCTTCGCCGGGCAGATCTTCTTTAGGGGCCAGCATGTACCACTGGCCTTCTAAATACATGCCATAGGTATGGGCCTCATCGGGTTTGGCCTCATCCGGGCTTTTGACCACAATAAAATGCTCTTTAACCTGCTCGATAAACTCTTCTGGCACACGGCCATTCAAGTCTGTCACCACGCGGTTATAGTCGAGCACCAGCATTTCATCGGTGGCGAATGCCACGGCCAAAAAGTATTCAGCGATATCGCTTGCCGCGCCATCGCGCCGTGCAGCGGCCACACGCGAAGCCGAAGCCGAGCGATGATGCCCATCAGCAATGTAGAGCGCACCAAGGCTTTCAAAGGAAGCGGTTAAAATATCGAGCGTTAATGGGTCTTCGATCACCCAGAGAGTATGAACGATGCCATCATCAGCCGTCACATCATAGGTCGGCGCTACTTGCGTTACCTTTGCAAGGGCTTCTTTGATGTCGTGGTGAGGGCGGTGAGTCAACAAAACCGGACCGGTTTGCGCATTCACAGCTTCGATCTGACGAACCCGGTCATCTTCTTTGTCGGGCCGGGTGAACTCGTGTTTACGAATATCGTTGGTGTCATAAGCTGCCACGGATGCGCCGACCACCAAGCCGGTCTGGACATGCTCGCCCATTTTGATGCGATAGGCGTAATAGCGCGGAGCGTCATCGCGGATCAGCACGTCGTCGGCGACCAGTTTTTTGAGGTTGTCTGATGCCTTGGCATAAACCTCTGGGGCCATCGGGTCCGTGCCTTCGGGCAGATCGATCTCGGCTTTCGAGATATGGAGGAAGCTTAAGGGCTTTCCCGCCGCACGCTTACGCGCCTCGGCAGAATTGAGGACATCGTAGGGAGGAGCCGCCACATCGTTTGCCTTGCCTACCGCCGGGCGCAAACCCCGAAATGGACGAACCAAGCCTTTATAAGGTTGTGGTGCGGTGGTCACGGTCTTCTCCCTTAAATCTAAGCCTTCAAAACCCTACGTCGCTTGTACGATGTTGAAACCGGCAGTGCAACGGTCGATTCCGTTATTCTTTTGCGCCCTTCTCTAGCCAAGTTTTTTGGTGTAGAAATTGCCACACAATCGACTTCATACGAGGGGCAAGAATACTATGTCGACAGCCACGGCGGTGGTCAGCGGAACCGGCCTGTACACACCCAAAGAAAGCATCTCCAACGACGAACTGGTTGAATCGTTTAACGCCTATGTTGAACTGTTCAATGAAGAGAACAAAGAGGCGATTGCGGCGGGTGATGTTGAGGCCCTCGAAGGGTCCAGCACGGGCTTTATCTTCAAAGCATCCGGCATCAAAAGCCGCTATGTGATGAACAAAGAAGGCGTGCTCGATCCCAAACGGTTGGCCCCAATCATCCCCGAGCGCCCCAACGAAGAACAATCAATCCAATGCGAAATGTCCGTTGCCGCGGCTAAAGAAGCCATGGAGAAAGCTGGCAAAACCGCTGCCGACATTGATGGCGTGATAGTGAGCTGCTCCAACCTCCAGCGCCCCTACCCTGCAGTTGCTATCGAAGTTCAAGAAGCACTTGGCATTGAAGGCTTTGCTTACGACATGAACGTCGCCTGTTCGTCGGCCACCTTCGGCATCCAACAGGCCTCCGATGCGGTCAAGGCGGGCTCTGCCAGAGCCGTACTGGTGGTAAACCCTGAAATTTGTTCAGGTCACTTAGCTTGGCAAGACCGCGATTGCCATTTCATCTTCGGTGATGCCTGCACGGCAACCGTGGTCGAAAACAAAGAGACCTGCACCGCTAAAGACAGCTGGGAAATTCTGGGCACTAAGCTCAAGACCATCTACTCCAACAACATCCGCAACAACTACGGGTTTCTCAACCGCGGCGACGAGAGCGGCATTGGAGCGCGCGATAAACTGTTTGTTCAGAACGGTCGGAAAGTGTTCAAAGAAGTGGTCCCCGCGGTCGCTAAAATGATCTCGGGCCACTTAAGTGATCTCGATATTCCAATCGACGGCGTGAAACGTTTCTGGCTCCACCAAGCCAATTTGGGAATGAACCAGTTGATCGCCAAAAAGGTTTTGGGCCGCGAAGCAACGCCTGAAGAATCCCCCGTAATTCTCGATGAATATGCCAACACTAGCTCGGCAGGCTCGGTCATTGCTTTCCACAACTACCACCAAGACATGACCGGCGGAGAAGTCGGCGTGCTTTGCTCGTTTGGTGCTGGATATTCGGTGGGCAGTGTTATCTTGAAGCGGATGTAGGGCTTTTGAGCCACTGGACGAACTGGAGAGACGGATATGGTCAGAAAAGCAATTTCGAGCCTTTCAAAAAATTCCTACCTCCATCTATTTCTCGGCGCAGTGGTCTTTACCACCGCTGTCTATGAAGTCTCGGAAACGATCTGGACCGACTTGGCTTCCGGCAACCTGAAGGTTCATCATGGCGTAGCTGCCTTGGGCCTTTGGCACGTTCTCAGAGCTCTCGCAGAAATTGTCAAATCAGCTGACTATCTTGATGAGACCGTAAATCCTCCAAAAAACTAGCACTAACTTAAGGGGTCAAAAAAAGGGCGCCTCCTTACAGAAAGCGCCCTTTCATATTTTTTATTTACGAAAACTACTCGGCAGCAACGTCTGGCAAGGCTGCGAGAGAAGCTTTTAGTTCGGCTTCATCGTAGTCCAGGTCTTCCAGGTTTCCGGCGAAGTAGTCGGTGTAGGCCTGCATGTCGAAGTGGCCGTGGCCCGAAAGGTTGAACAAGATGGTCTTGCTCTCTCCGGCTTCCTTGCACTTCAAGGCTTCAACGACAGCGCCATAGACTGCGTGGCTTGACTCCGGCGCAGGCACAATGCCTTCGGCGCGGGCGAACTGCACGGCAGCTTTGAAGCATTCGGTCTGTTGGTAAGCAACCGCTTCCATCAGGCCCAGCTCTTTAACATGGCTGACCAGTGGCGCCATACCATGGTAGCGCAGGCCACCAGCATGGAACCCTGGGGGCATGAAAGAGTTGCCCAGCGTGTGCATCTTGACCAGCGGCGTTAAGTGCTGGTTGTCGCCGAAATCGTAGGCGAAGGTGCCGCGCGTCAAGGTTGGGCAGGCTGCTGGCTCAACAGCAACCACACGAACGTCTTCCTTGCCCTGGAGCTTGCGACCCAAGAATGGGAAGGCAATGCCAGCCAAGTTAGAACCACCACCAGCACAGCCAACAACGATGTCGGGATAATCACCCGCCATATCGAACTGCATGATGGCTTCTTCACCAATGATCGTTTGGTGCAACAAAACGTGGCTCAACACGGACCCGAGCGAATACTTGGTGTCGTCGCGCTGGGCGGCCATTTCAACGGCTTCGGAAATGGCGATACCGAGGCTGCCACGGCTATCGGGGTCTTTTTCAAGAACCGCGCGGCCCGAAGCTGTTTCAGTCGATGGGCTCGGCACACAGCGAGCGCCATAGGTTTCCATGAGCGCCCGACGATAGGGCTTCTGCTCGTAGGAGACCTTGACCATGTAGACGTCCACTTCCAGGCCGAAGATTTGTCCGGCAAAGGAAATAGAGGAGCCCCACTGACCAGCACCAGTTTCGGTGGTCAGTTTTTTCACGCCTTCTTCTTTGTTGTAGAAGGCCTGAGCGATGGCTGTGTTGGGCTTGTGTGAACCGGCCGGACTGACGCCCTCATATTTGTAGTAAATCTTGGCAGGTGTATCTAAAGCCTTCTCCAAGCGACGAGCCCGAACGAGTGGCGATGGACGCCATTGCTTATAGATTTCACGCACTGGATCGGGAATTTCGATATCCCGTTCGGCGCTGACTTCCTGCATGATTAACTGCATGGGGAACAACGGCGCTAAGTCTTCCGGACCAAGCGGCTGTCCGGTCCCCGGATTCAGCGGTGGGGCCATGGGTTCGGGTAGGTCCGCGGCGATGTTGTACCAGCTTTTGGGCATCTGATCTTCGCCGAGGAGGTATTTAACGGTGTCGCTCATTTATGCGCACTCCCCCTGAAATTCTGTCTGTTGCCCGAAAATGGGCTCAACAGTTCTAGCGGGCCTTGGAGCGTTTTTCCAGCGCAGATATGTGGAACACCTAACAATTTAGGCAAAAAGAAACGGCGCCCTATTGGACGCCGCTTCCGATCAGCTATTTAGAGCCTTGTTCAGAACTATTTTGAACCAAGCCGCAGGGCAACAAACCGAAGCCCGCTCTGGCCTTCGACCAATAGAAGAACCGTTTTGCGTTTGGCCTTCTTGGCTTTCTTGACCTTTTTGGCAACTTGGTCAGGATCGGAAACCTCTTCCTGGCCCACTTCGACCACCAGATCACCAACTCGAATGCCCTTTTCAGCCGCGACGCTATCGGGGCTCACTTTGGTTACCA
>Ga0070727_10004195_pt1 | contig 12443 bp, 24 predicted proteins | sample tdAd472_FD_66722 | JGI IMG/M metagenome (GOLD analysis project Ga0070727, IMG submission 66722) | Marine sediment microbial communities from the Atlantic coast under amendment with organic carbon and nitrate - tdAd47.2 | ecosystem: Environmental > Aquatic > Marine > Coastal > Sediment | place... | reverse complement strand
TGCATGGGAATAATCCCTCCTGACTTACTTGGAGTACAGCTCGACGACGAGGTTTTCGTTGATGTCCGGCAGGATTTCTTCCCTGTCCGGCAACGCCTTCAAAACACCCGACATTTTCTTTGCATCGACCTCTACCCACTCGGGCAAACCGACCTGGCCGGCAATCTCTATTGCGCTCTGAATGCGAAGCTGTTTCTTCGCCTTCTCGCGTATACCGATAGCGTCGCCTGCGGCGACCTGTGCGGACGGAATGTTCACGACCTTGCCGTTGACCTCGATGCTCTTGTGGCTCACGAGCTGGCGAGCTTCGGCACGCGTTGACGCGAAGCCCATGCGGTAAACGACGTTGTCCAGACGACCTTCCAGCAGGCGCAACAGGTTCTCACCTGTCGATCCCTTGAGCTGGGCAGCACGCTTGTAGTAGTTGCGGAACTGGCGCTCCAGCACTCCGTACATGCGACGCAATTTCTGTTTTTCGCGAAGCTGCAAACCGTAATCCGACAAACGCGGCCGGCGCTGTGGCGCACCGCCCGGCGGAATTTCCAGCCGGCACTTTGACTCAAGCGGCCGAACGCCACTCTTGAGAAACAGGTCCGTGCCTTCGCGGCGGGACAGCTTGCACTTTGGTCCTAAATATCTTGCCATTATTCAGTCTCTATACGCGCCGCTTTTTGGGCGGGCGACAGCCGTTGTGAGGAATGGGCGTTACATCCTCGATGTGTTGAATACGAAAACCCAGAGCGTTCAGGGCGCGAACTGCGGACTCGCGACCGGGACCCGGCCCACGGACACGCACGTCCAGGTTCTTGACCCCGAAGTCGAGCGCGGTTTTCCCGGCCTTCTCGGAAGCCACCTGCGCGGCGAACGGCGTCGACTTGCGCGAACCGCGGAAACCGCAGCCGCCAGCCGTCGCCCACGACAACGCATTGCCCTGACGATCGGTGATCGTAATGATCGTGTTGTTGAAGGAAGCATGAATATGCGCAATCGCATCAACCACATGCTTTTTAACCTTCTTTTTCTTTGTCTCAGCCATTCTGTTTATCTCTTAATCGGACGACGCGGACCCTTCCGGGTACGTGCATTCGTGCGGGTACGTTGGCCCCTGAGCGGCAAGCCACGCCTGTGGCGAATTCCGCGGTAGCAACCGAGATCCATCAGTCGCTTGATGTTCATCGACGTTTCGCGACGCAGATCACCTTCAACTGTGAAATTGGCGACCGCGGTCCTGAGCTTCGCCACTTCGGGCTCTGCCAGGTCCTTGACCGGGGTGTCGGGTGCAACGTCCGCTGCCGCGCAAATCTTTTTCGCGGACGAATCACCAATACCGTAGATTGACGTAAGCGCAATCACGATGTGCTTGGTCAGCGGAATATTTATGCCTGCTATACGTGCCACTTGCGTATTCCTCTTTGTTAGCCTTGACGCTGCTTATGACGCGCGTCAGTGCAGATCACCCGCACAACACCGTTGCGGCGAATGATTTTGCAGTTCCTGCAAATTTTCTTAACGGATGCTCTTACTTTCATGAGCTTTCTCCAGCGTGTTTGGGTTGCTGATGCAGATTATTCCGCACGGCAAGCAACCACTAACGCAGTTGGCCTCCCCTGCCGTAATTGCGCAGGTTGGCTTTCTGCATCATGCCTTCGTACTGATGGCTCATTGCATGCGCCTGCATCTGCGACATGAAGTCCATCGTCACGACGACGAGAATCAATAATGACGTACCGCCGAAGCTGAACGGCATGCTCGGGTAGAACATGCGTACCAATTCAGGCAGCAGACAGACGCCGGCAATGTAGATCGATCCCCAGAACGTCAGTCGTGTCAGTACCCGGTCAATGTATTCCGCGGTGTGCGCCCCTGGCCGGATACCCGGCAGGAATGCACCCGCTCGCTTCAGGTTATCCGCGGTGTCCTTCGAGTTGTACATCAGCGCGGTGTAGAAGAAGCAGAAGAAGATGATCATGGCACCGTACAGCAGTACGTAGACTGGCTGTCCCGGGCCGAGGTTCGCGCCAATCGTCTGCAGGCCTCGCTGCACGGCGTTCGGCTCAGCGGACTGGCCGAAGAACTGCGCGATGGTGGCCGGGAACATCAAAATCGACGATGCAAAGATCGGCGGAATGACGCCAGACATGTTGATCTTGAACGGCAGATGCGTGCTCTGCGCCGCGTACATCTTCCGACCCTGCTGTCGCCGCGCGTAATTCACGGTAATGCGCCGCTGAGCACGCTCCATGAACACAACGAATATGATCGCTGCGATCGCACCCAACAGCATGATGATGGCCGTCGCCGGCGACATTTCGCCCGAATTGACGAGTTGCGCCGTGCCCGCGACCGCTGCAGGCATGCCCGCCACGATGCCGGCAAGAATGATCATCGAGATGCCGTTACCGATACCACGTTCCGTGATCTGCTCACCGAGCCACATCAGGAACATCGTTCCCGTGACCAGCGTGATGCACGCTGTGATCAGGAAGCTCGGGCCCGGATTGACAACCAATCCGGCCTGGTTCTGCAACCAGGAGGCGGCAGCAACCGACTGGAAGCTCGCCAATGCGACCGTTCCCCAGCGCGTGAGCTTGATGATCTGGCGGCGGCCCTGCTCGCCTTCCTTACGGAGCTGCTGCAGGCTCGGGACGATGTGGCTCGCCATCTGCATGATGATCGATGACGAGATATACGGCATGATGCCGAGCGCGAACAAGCCGAACCGCGACAGCGCACCGCCCGAGAACAGGTTGAAAAGGCCCAGCAAATTGCCGGACTGCTGATCGAAGAAGTCCTTGAGCGCGACCGGATCGACTCCGGGCACCGGAATAAACGTGCCAACGCGGAAGACGATCAGCGCGCCAACGAGAAACGCCAGCCGAGTCTTGAGCTCGCCCAGTTTACTCGCCGCTTTCGCAATATCTGCCGGATTTTGTTGGGGCTTTTTTGCCACGTTACTTTCCGCTATTCCTGTCTTCGTTTATCGCGCGCTGGAGCGCGCTCCCACGACGCCTTGCCGTGCTATTCCTCGATGCTGCCGCCGGCCTTCTCAATGGCCTCGCGCGCACCCTTGGTGACGGCGATGCCCTTGAGCTTCACCGCTTTGTTCAGCTCGCCGGACTTGATCACCTTCACCTTGGTGACAAACGCCGGTACGAGATTCATTTTCTTGAGCACGTCCATGTCGATGACGTCAGCCTCGGGAAGCTCGAGCTCGTGCAGACGCAGCTCCGCCCGGTACTTGGTCATCCTCGATGCAAATCCGACCTTCGGCAGACGCCGCTGCAAAGGCATCTGTCCGCCTTCGAACCCGACCTTGTGATAGCCGCCCGAACGCGCGTGCTGACCCTTCTGGCCACGCCCACTCGTTTTGCCCTGGCCCGCGGAGTGACCGCGCCCCCGGCGCTTGCCAACTTTTTTCGCGCCCTTGCCGGGCGACAGTTCATTCAGTCGCATGTCAGACTTCCTCTACCGAAAGCAGGTACGAGACCCGATTGATCATGCCGCGATTCTCAGGCGTATCCGCAACCTGCACGGTCTGATGCATCTTGCGCAACCCCAGCCCGACAACACAGGCCTTGTGCTTTTTCAGCCGGCCGTGCTTACTCTTGACCAGGGTCACTTTCAGTTCTTTTGGCTTCGCCATGATCGTGTCTTCTCTGTCTTCGCCGAACTAGCCGACGATCTCTTTCACTTTCTTGCCGCGCTTCGCCGCGATCGCCTGCGGAGAATGGATCTCCGACAGCGCACCGATCGTTGCGCGAACGACGTTGATTGGATTACGCGAGCCGTAACTCTTCGCAAGCACGTTGCGAACCCCGGCACACTCAAATACGGCACGCATCGCGCCGCCGGCAATAACGCCAGTACCTTCGGACGCAGGCTGCATGTACACGCGCGTCGCACCGTGGCGACCCTTTTTCGCGTATTGCAGCGTCTCGTTGTTCAGGTTGATGGCGATCATATTCTTGCGTGCGTTCTGCATCGCCTTCTGGATCGCGATCGGTACTTCGCGGGCTTTGCCGTAGCCGAAGCCGACCTGTCCCTGACCGTCACCGACGACTGTCAGCGCGGTGAAGCCGAATTGGCGACCGCCCTTCACGACTTTGGCCACACGATTTACCGTGACCAGTTTTTCGATCAGGTCGTCGTTCGATTGTGATTGTTCAATTCTTGCCATAGTGGGGTCCTGACAACTAGTGCGTTGCCAACAGTCCTTTTCCTAAAATTTCAAACCAGCCTCACGCGCCGCCTCGGCCAGTGCCTTGACGCGCCCGTGATAACGAAAACCGGAGCGATCGAATGCAACCGTGTCGATGCCGGCCGCTTTGGCCTTCTCTGCGATCCGTGCACCGACGATCGTGGCTGCCTCTACATTGCCGCCCGACTTGACGCCCTTGCGAACGTCCTTCTCTACTGTCGACGCACTTGCGACGACCGTGCCACCATCCGGCGCGAGAATCTGCGCATAAATATGGCGCGGCGTACGGTGTACGCTCAAGCGATTGACTTCAAGCTCGTGAATCTTGGCACGACCTTTCCGGGCCCGGCGCAATCGACTCTGTTTCTTGTCCAGTCTCATAATCTAAAACCCTGACTTACTTCTTCTTCGCTTCTTTAAGCATTACGCGTTCATCCGCGTAGCGAACTCCCTTGCCCTTGTAAGGTTCGGGGGGACGGTAACCACGAATCTCCGCCGCGACCTGGCCGACCTTCTGCTTGTCGGCGCCACTCACGAGGATCTCAGTTTGGCTGGGTGTTTCCACCGTCACGCCCTCCGGCACCTCGTGCACGACCGGGTGCGAGAACCCGAGCGTCAGGTTCAGCGTGCTGCCCTGCGCCTGCGCTCGATAACCGACGCCGACCAGCTGGAGCTTGCGCTCGAAGCCCTCGGATACGCCTTTAGCCATGTTGGCCAGCAACGATCGCATCGTGCCCGCAACTGCCGTCGCGAAACGCGAGCCTGACCGCGGCTTGACCATCAGCGCGTTGTCTTCCACCGTGAGCTCCACCTCGGAGTTCAACTCGAGCGAGAGCGTGCCTTTGCTGCCTTTCATCGTGACAACGCTGCCGCTCTGGCTGAATTCCACGCCGCTGGGCAACTCAACCGGTGCTTTTGCAATTCTTGACATAGTCTTGTCTCGTCCAGCCTCACTGCATCACTGAACGATGCAGATCACCTCGCCACCAATACCTTTCTCACGTGCCTGCCGGTCACTCATTACGCCCGCCGACGTCGATACGATAGCCACGCCAAGCCCACCCAGGACCTTCGGCAGACTCTCCTTGCCGCGATAAATCCGCAGGCCAGGGCGACTTGCACGCTGAATACGCTCAATGACGGGCACGCCCTCGAAATACTTGAGCTCAACGCTCAGTTCCTTCGTGGCGCCCTCGCCCTCGACCGAAAAGCCAGTGATGTAGCCTTCATCCTTTAGCACGCTCGCCACGGCTTCCTTCGCCTTTGACGCCGGCATCGATACGCTAACCTTGCGCGCTTTCTGTCCGTTACGGATACGCGTCAGCATGTCGGAGATAGGATCTGTCATAGTCATTGTTCGCGTCCTTCTACCAGCTGGCCTTGGTCAATCCGGGGATTTCGCCCTTCATTGCGCCTTCACGCAGCTTGTTACGACCCAGCCCGAACTTGCGATATACGCCGTGCGGACGACCCGTTATTGCGCACCGAGCGCGCTGCCGCGTCGGGCTCGCGTCACGGGGCATCGCGTTGAGCTTTTCCTGCGCAGCCCGGCGCTCGTCATCCGAACTGTGGATGCTACGAACAATCGCCTTCAATTCCTTGCGCTTGCCCGCGTACCTCGCAACGAGCTTGGCTCGTTTGAGTTCGCGATTGATCATTGATTTTTTTGCCATCTTAAAAAGTACTCGTTGATGCTAAGTTGTAATCGTGTAGATACGACGTCTCTCTACGATCTATTTCTTGAACGGAAAATTGAACGCCTCGAGAAGCGCTTTGCCTTCTTCCGGGTTACGCGCAGTCGTCGTGATCGTGATATCCATCCCACGGATCGCATCTACGTGGTCGTAGTCGATCTCGGGAAAAATAATCTGCTCAGTGACGCCCAGGCTGTAGTTGCCTTGTTTGTCGAAGCTCTTCGGGTTCAAGCCGCGAAAGTCACGAACGCGTGGGATAGCGATGTTCACCAGACGATCGAGAAATTCGTACATACGCTCGCGACGCAAGGTGACCTTGCAACCAATGGGCATGCCGTCGCGAAGCTTGAACGTGGCGACCGACTTGCGTGCTATACGGGTTACGGGACGCTGGCCCGAAATCTTTTCCATATCCGCGCGCGCGTTCTCGAGAACCTTCTTGTCGGCGATCGCCTCACCCACACCCATATTGAGCGTGATCTTGGTGATGCGCGGCACCTCCATCGTGTTCTTCAGCCCGAGCTTCTGCTGGATCTCGCCCATCAGCTCGTTCTCGTATTTTTCCTGTAGCCTTGACATCTTCTCTGTCTCTTAAATATCGACAACATCGCCGCTTTGCTTGAACACCCGGATCTTCGATCCATCGTCTTTAACGTTGAAACCAACCCGCTCGCCTTTCTGGGATTTCGGGTTGAATACCATCAGGTTCGAGTGGTCAACGGGCATCGCCTTATCCAGGATACCTCCCTGCTCACCGACATTCGGATTGGGCTTCACGTGCTTCTTGAACACATTCACGCCCTCCACGAGTACGCGTCCATCCTCGAATACTTCGAGCACGGTGCCGCGCTGTCCCTTGGACTTGCCGGTCTTTACGATGACTTCGTCGCCTTTTCTGATCTTGTTCATATTTCTCGCGACTCTCGCCGCTCCTGCATAATCTGATTGCCGGGCTCTAGAGAACCTCGGGCGCCAGCGAAATAATCTTCATGAAGCGGCTGGTGCGCAATTCACGCGTAACCGGCCCAAAAATACGTGTGCCAATCGGCTCGAGGCGTGCATTCAGCAACACCGCGGCATTACCGTCGAAACGAATCAGTGAGCCGTCCTTGCGGCGGACACCTTTGCGAGTGCGAACCACAACGGCGTTGTAGATCTCGCCCTTCTTCACCTTGCCCCGCGGAATGGCGTCCTTGATGCTCACCTTGATGACATCACCAACGTTCGCGTAGCGACGCTTCGACCCGCCCAACACCTTGATGCACTGAACGCGACGTGCACCGGAGTTGTCTGCCGCTTCCAGGACTGTCTGCATCTGAATCATGACTGCGTACCTTCGCTACTAGGCCTGGTGCCCGTTGTGGTCTACCGCACGTTCGATAACGTCGACGACAGCCCAGGATTTGTTCTTCGAAATCGGTTTGCACTCGGAAATCGACACGCGATCGCCGATCTGGCACTCATTCGCGGCGTCATGAGCGAGCACCTTCGTCGTACGGCGAATGTATTTGCCGTAGACGGGATGCTTGATCAGGCGCTCGACAGCAACAGAGACGGTCTTGTCCATCTTGTTACTAACGACACGACCGAGAACGGCGCGCTGCCCGGTGGCAGTAGTCTTTGCTTTTTCTTCACTCATTTTTCTTCACCCGCCGAGCGTTGCAGCTCATTCAGTACGGTCTTGACTCGAGCAATGTCTTTGCGAACGCGACGATGCTCGTGGTTGTGCGACAACTCACCGGTCGCCTGCTGCATGCGCAGGTTGAATTGCTCACGACGCAGCGCCACGAGTTCTTCGTTAAGTTCGTCAACGGATTTTTTTCTGAGATCGCCGGCTTCCATCACATCACCTGCCGAATTACAAATTCAGTCTGGAATGGCAGCTTGGCTGCAGCGAGACGAAACGCCTCTCTCGCAATCTCTTCCGTAACGCCTTCCATCTCATAAAGAACGCGGCCGGGCTGAATCTGGCAGACCCAATACTCGACATTGCCCTTACCCTTGCCCTGGCGAACTTCCAGCGGCTTCTTGGTGATCGGCTTGTCCGGAAACACTCGAATCCAGATCTTGCCGCCACGCTTGATATAGCGAGTCATCGCACGACGAGCCGCCTCAATCTGGCGGGCTGTCATGCGACCACGCCCTGTCGCCTTCAGTCCATAGGTACCGAAGGCCACTGTGCTGCCGCGGAGTGCGAGGCCGCGATTACGACCCTTCATCTGCTTGCGAAATTTTGTTCTTTTAGGCTGTAACATGTTCTATCTCTCAGGAACGCGCGCCTGCTGCGGCCTCAGGGGCTTCCGCCGCCTGTACTTCGGGCTTGTCGAAAATCTCGCCCTTGAAAATCCATACCTTGACGCCGATGACGCCATACGTTGTGTGCGCTTCGGCCAAGCCATAATCGATATCGGCGCGCAGCGTGTGCAACGGCACACGACCCTCGCGATACCATTCCGAGCGGGCAATTTCAGCACCGTTCAGCCGACCGCCGACCTTGACCTTGATGCCTTCGGCGCCGACGCGCATCGTGTTGGTCACGGCGCGCTTCATGGCGCGACGGAACATGACGCGGCGCTCGAGCTGCTGCGCAATGCCTTCTGCTACCAGTTGGGCGTCGAGCTCGGGCTTGCGGACTTCGCTGATGTTGATGCGAACGTCCTGAATAGCCATGCCGATCATCTGCGAAACTTCGGCGCGGAGCTTTTCAATATCCTCGCCCTTTTTGCCGATCACGATACCCGGGCGTGCCGTATGAATCGTAATGTTGACTTTTTTCGCCGGCCGCTCGATCGAAATACGGCTTACCGATGCATCCTTGAGCTTCGTCTTGATGTGCGTACGAAGCTGGTGATCGGTCCTGATGTAATCAGGGAACGTCTGCGAATCGGCATACCACTTGGATGCCCACTCCTTGACGATGCCGAGGCGAATTCCCGTTGGATGTACTTTTTGTCCCATACCTTGCTACTCGTCGCCCACTTGGATTGTTATGTGGCTGTTCCGTTTGATGATACGCGCGCCACGGCCCTTGGCCCGTGCGCGATAGCGTCGAAACGTCGGCGCCTCGTTCACCTCGATGTTTGAAACCTTCAGTTCGTCGATATCCGCACCGTGATTGTGCTCGGCATTGGCAATCGCCGACTCGAGCACCTTCTTTACGATGCTGGCGCTTTTCTTCGGCGTGAAGGTCAGCGTACGCAGCGCATCGTCCACGGACTTGCCCCGAATGGTGTCAGCCACCAGGCGGCACTTCTGCGGCGAAATTCTCGCGTATCGAAGTTTTGCTGCAACTTGCATCAACCTGCTCCTTCGCCCTACTTCGTCTTGCGGTCACCGGAGTGACCACGAAATGTGCGAGTCTGCGCAAACTCACCGAGTTTGTGACCGACCATGTTTTCCGAAACCAATACCGGCACATGCTGGCGCCCGTTATGAACGGCTATTGTCAAGCCAACCATGTCCGGCAAAACCATTGAGCGCCGCGACCAGGTCTTGATCGGTCGGCGATCGTTCTTTGCAGCTGCTTCGGCCACCTTCTTCGCCAGATGCGTATCGACGAACGGGCCTTTTCTCACACTACGAGGCATCTCTGAAATCCTTTACTTACGCTTGCGGCGACGAACGATCATGCCGTCCGTACGCTTGTTCTTGCGAGTCTTGGCGCCCTTGGTCGGCGTGCCCCATGGGCTGACCGGGTGGCGACCACCCGACGTGCGACCTTCACCACCACCATGCGGATGATCGACCGGGTTCATCGCAACACCGCGAACCGTCGGCCGTACACCTCTCCAGCGGCTTGCACCTGCCTTGCCGAGCTTCCTGAGGTTGTGCTCGCTATGGCCAACCTCACCGATCGTCGCGCGGCATTCGATGTGAATCCTGCGCATCTCGCCCGAGCGCAAGCGCAGCGTGGCGTACACGCCTTCGCGAGCCACGAGCTGGGCGTAGCCGCCGGCTGAACGGACCATCTGGCCACCCTTGCCGGGTTTCATTTCGATATTGTGAATCACGCTACCGACCGGAATCGCTTTCAGCGGCAGCGCGTTGCCCGACTTGATCGGAGCGTCTTCCCCACTAATGATCGGCGCACCTTCACGAATACCCTTCGGTGCCAGGATATAGCGCCGCTCACCATCGACATACTTGATCAGCGCCAGGTGGGCACTCCGATTGGGATCGTACTCGAGACGCTCCACTACACCCGGAATGCCGTCCTTGTCGCGCTTGAAATCGACGATGCGATAACGCTGCTTGTGGCCACCACCCTGGTGGCGGACCGTAATTCGGCCGTTGTTGTTGCGTCCGCCCTTCTTGCTCTTTTTATCCACCAGAGCTTCGTGCGGCTTGCCTTTGTGCAAACCCGACGTCTTGACCGTAACGACAAAACGGCGTCCGGCAGATGTCGGTTTGGCTTTATGCAGTGACATATCCGTCTACCCTATTCAGCGCCAAGGAAGTCGAGCTGACTACCTTCAGCGAGCCTGACGTAAGCTTTCTTCCAGTCGGAGCGTTTTCCACGTGTCGCGCCGAAACGCTTGGCCTTGCCTTTGACATTCAGGACCGTAACGTTGTCGACCTCGACTTCGAACAGCAGCTCGACAGCCTGGCGAATCTCCGCCTTGGTCGCGTCTTTGCGTACTTTCAGTACGACCTGATTGTGCTCAGCGGCGATGTGGCTCTTTTCCGACAAGTGCGGACCCTGGATTACTGTCATCAGCCGTTCCTGGTGGGATACTTTGCTCATGACAGGCGCTCCTCGATCAGCTTCAGCGCCGGCAGTGTGATCAGCACTTTCTCGAAGCGGATCAGCACAACCGGATCGATCGACCCTGCGTCACAAATGCCAACTTCCGGCAGATTGCGCGCAGCGAGAAAAATCTTTTCGTCGAAAGCCTCGTTCAGAATAAGCACGCTATTCAGATCGAGGTCTTTCAGTTTGTTGGCCAGCAGCTTTGTCTTCGGCGCTTCGAGCTCAAGCGATTCGACGACAACGAGGCGATCCTGGCGAATGAGTTCGGACAACACCGAGCGCAATGCCGCGCGGTACATCTTCTTGTTGACCTTCTGCTCGTAGCTGCGCGGCTTCGCGGCGAACGTGCGACCACCACCAACCCAAATCGGGCTGCGGATGGTGCCTGCGCGAGCCCGACCGGTGCCTTTCTGACGCCATGGCTTCGCACCACCGCCACGAACTGCGGCGCGGTTCTTTTGTGCTTTAGTACCTGCGCGGCCGCCGGCGAGATACGCGGTGACAACCTGGTGCACCAGCGCTTCGTTGAAGGCGGCATCAAACGTCGCATCTGCAACGTCGACTGAACCACTACCCTGCATTTTCAGCTTCATGGTTACGCTCCCCGTGCCTTGATTGCCGGACGGACGATGACGCGCCCACCCTTGTGGCCCGGGACCGCGCCCCTGATCAGCAGCAGGTTGCGCTCGGCATCAACACGGACGACAACGAGGTTTTGCACAGTGCGGCGGACATTGCCCATGTGGCCGGACATCTTCTTGCCTTTGAACACGCGGCCGGGCGTCTGGTTCTGACCAATCGAACCCGGGGCGCGATGCGCAAGCGAGTTGCCGTGCGTGTTGTCCTGATGACTGAAATTGTGACGCTTGATCGTTCCAGCGAAGCCTTTACCGATAGACGTGCCGATGACGTCGACTTTCTGGCCTTCTTCGAAGACGTCAACCTTGAGCTCGCCGCCCATCTCGTACTCGCCCTGGTCGGCATCGTCGAGACGGAATTCCGCAAATAAGTCGCCGGCTGCAACCTTCGCCTGGGCGAAGTGGCCGGCTTGAGGCCTGGACACGCGGGACGCCTTACGACCGCCCGCAGATACCTGCAAGGCACGATAGCCGTCGGACTCCACGGTCTTCACCTGTGTTATCTGGTTTGGTTGTGCCTCTATCACGGTGACGGGAATCGATACTCCGTCTTCCGTAAAGACACGTGTCATGCCGCATTTGCGGCCAACAAGACCCATTGTCATCTTCATCAACCTCACACTGACTTCGATTGGCCAGCGCCTATCTTCAATTCCGTATCACTCTTCACCCTGACTACGATTGGCCAGGGCTGCGTTCGTGCTTCTTTCAGACACACGAAAGGGCCAGCCATCGCTGAGAGCTTCATGCTCTCCTTGCTCAGGGGCTGACCCTAGCTTCCGACACTTGTCTATCGACGTGTCGGCACTCCGGGATTTGCCGAGGACGCCTTACGATTTCCCGGCGTCCAAATATTTAAGCGCCACTCGAAGCCCATCTTGGGTGCATCGGTGACGCCGTTTTCCGAATCTGGCCGACTCCCGGCCCGGCCAAATCCAGCGAGCCCGCAATTATACCCCCCAACCCCCCAATAGCAAGGGGTTGACGAGCGGATTTTGCGGTTTTTTAGTCTTTAACTTTCAAGCACTTACAAACGTGACGTCTCAGTTCAGCTTGATCTGAACGTCGACACCCGCAGGAAGCTCGAGCTTCATCAGCGCGTCGACCGTTTTATCCGTCGGATCGACGATATCCATCAGCCGCTTGTGCGTCCGGATCTCGTA
>Ga0070727_10004193_pt1 | contig 12446 bp, 7 predicted proteins | sample tdAd472_FD_66722 | JGI IMG/M metagenome (GOLD analysis project Ga0070727, IMG submission 66722) | Marine sediment microbial communities from the Atlantic coast under amendment with organic carbon and nitrate - tdAd47.2 | ecosystem: Environmental > Aquatic > Marine > Coastal > Sediment | place... | reverse complement strand
GCACCGACCCGCTGGTCTTCGACACCGACGGCGACGGCCTGAGCGACGGCCTCGAGGCCGGCCTGGGCGCGCCGGAGGGCAACGACACCAACCCCGGCACCTTCGACGCCGACGGCGACGCCGGCGCCACCACCACCGATCCGCTGCTGGCCGACACCGACGGCGACGGCCTGCTCGACGGCGAGGAAGACCTCGACGGCAACGGCGTGTTCGACGGCGACCTGCCGAACACCATCAACGACGAGACCGATCCCAACGACACCGACACCGACCGCGACGGCCTGTCCGACAGCGTCGAGGGCGGCGCGGGCGGCCCCGACACCGATGGCGACGGCACCATCGACGCCCTCGACCCCATCGGCGAAGACACCGACGACGACGGCGTCACCGACGACGACGAGATCACCAACGGCACCGACCCGTTCGACGACGACAGCGACGACGACGGTCTGTTGGATGGGACCGAGCTGGGGCTGGGCACCGATCCGCTCGACCCCGACACCGACGGCGACGGGCTGCAAGACGGCACCGAGGTGGGGCTGACGGCGCCGGAAGGCGACGACACGACGCCAGGCCAGTTCGACGCCGACACCGACCCGACGAGCACCACCGACCCCCTCGACGGCGACACCGACGCCGATGGGCTGCTCGACGGCGAGGAAGACGCCGATGGCGACGGCTTTGTCGATAGCGACGAGACCGACCCGAACGTGGCCGACACCGACGGCGACGGGCTGTCCGACGGCGACGAGGTGCTCACCTACGGCACCGACCCCCTCGACACCGACACCGACAACGGCGGCATCGGCGACGGCGCAGAGGTGCTCGTCGACGGCACCGACCCGCTCGATGGCGGCGACGACCTCATCGACTCCGACGGCGACGGGCTGTCGGATGGCGCAGAGGCCACCCTCGGCACCGATCCCAACGACGCCGACAGCGACGACGACGGCATCTCCGACGGCGACGAGGTCGTCGGCGCGGGCCCCCTCGGCCCGTACGGCCCGACCAACCCGCTGGAGGCCGACACCGACGGCGACGGCCTCCTCGACGGCCTCGAGGCCGGGGTCGACGCGCCCCTGCCCGACACCAACGTCGGCGCTGGCAACTACCAGCCCGACGCCGACCCGACGACCACCACCGACCCCACCACCGACGACACCGACGGTGACGGGATCCCCGACGGCATCGAAGACCTCGACCGCGACGGCCGCTTCGACGGCGACCTGCCCGGCACGGCCGACGACGAGACCGACCCCAACCTGTTCGACACCGACGGCGACGGCCTGTCCGACGCGGCCGAGGGCGGCCCCGGCGGCCCCGACAGCGACGGCGACGGCACCATCGACGCCCTCGACCCCGAGGCCATCGACAGCGACAACGACGGCCTGCCCGACGACGAAGAGATCCGCCTGGGCACCGACCCGACCGACGACGACACCGACGACGACGGTCTGCTCGACGGCACGGAGGTCAACGGCACGGGCGTGCTGGCGGGCGTGGGCCCGACCGACCCGCTGGATGTGGACTCCGACAACGACGGTCTGCTCGACGGCCTGGAGGCCGGGCTGGGTGCGCCGGAGGGCGACGACACCGATCTGTCCGTGTTCGTGCCTGACGGCGACGCGGGGGCGACGACGACCGACGCGAACAACCCCGACACCGACGGCGACAACCTCATCGACGGCGCGGAAGACCTCGACGGCGACGGCGTGTTCGACGGCGACCAGCCGGGCACGGCCGACGACGAGACCGACCCGAACCTCGTCGACACCGACGGCGACGGCCTCGACGACGAGACCGAGGGCGGCGCGGGCGGTCCCGACACCGACGGCGACGGCACCATCGACGCCCTCGACCTCGGCGGCCCCGGCGACAGCGACGGCGATGGCCTGCTCGACGACGACGAGATCAACGTGTACGGCACCGATCCGAACAACCCCGACACCGACGGCGACGGGCTGCTCGACGGGCGGGAGGCGCTGCTCGAGGGCACCGACCCCCTCGACCCCGACACCGACGACGACGGGCTGTCGGACGGGGAGGAGGTCGACGACTACGCGACCGACCCCCTCGACGACGACAGCGACAACGACGGGCTGCTCGACGGCGAGGAGGTGCTCACCTACGAGACCGACCCCCTCGACGCCGACACCGACGGCGAAGGCCTGAGCGACGGCGAAGAAGTGCTGCTGTACGGCACCGACCCGCTGGATGCCGACACCGACGGCGACACCCTGAGCGACTTCGACGAGGTCGACCTGTACGGCACCGACCCGACCGATGCCGACACCGACAACGACGATCTGGCCGACGATGTCGAGCTGTTCGACACCTTGACCGACCCGCTGGCCGACGACACCGACGGTGACGGGCTGTTCGATGGCGACGAGGTCAACGGGACCGGTCCGCTGGCCGACGGCGGCTGGGGCCCCACCGACCCGCTCGATGCCGACACCGACGACGGTGGTGTGCCCGACGGTGTCGAGGTCCTCGTGGCCGACACCGACCCCAACGACCCCTCCGACGACCTGCCGCTGACCGACCCCGACACCGACGGCGACGGGCTCACCGACAGCGAGGAAGAGGTCTACGGCACCGATCCGAACAACCCCGACACCGACGGTGACGGGCTGCTCGACGGCGAAGAGGTCGAGGTCTACGACACCGACCCGCTGTCCCCCGACACCGATGGCGACGGTCTGTCCGATGGCGATGAGGTCCTCGACCACGAGACCGACCCGCTCAACCCCGACACCGACGGCGATGGCCTGGGCGACGGCGACGAGCTCGACCGCGGCACCGACCCCCTCGACACCGACACCGACGACGACGGCCTCGGCGACGGCGAGGAGGCCCTGGTGCACGGCACCGACCCCCTCGACGACGACACCGACGACGACGGCCTGCTCGACGGCCGCGAGCTCGACGAGACCGACACCGACCCGCTGTCCGCCGACTCCGACGGAGACCTCCTCCTCGACGGCGAAGAGGTCGACACCTACGGCACCGATCCCAACGACCGCGACACCGACGATGGCGGCGTGCCCGACGGCGTCGAGGTCCTCACCAACGGCACCGACCCCCTCGACCCCCGCGACGACGGCCCCGACCCGGGCGGTGACAGCGATGGCGACGGGCTGACCGACGCCGAAGAGGCCATCCTCGGGACCGACCCGTACGACCCCGACAGCGACGACGATGGGCTGTCCGACGGCGACGAGGTGCTCGACGAGGGCACCGACCCGCTGAACCCCGACACCGACGGTGACGGCCTCGACGACGGCGAGGAGGTGTTCACCTACGACACCGACCCGCGCAACGGCGACACCGACGGCGACGGCCTGCTCGACGGCGAGGAGGTCGACGGTCCGGTGGGCAACACCGCGTGGGATCCGACCGACCCCAACGACGCCGACAGCGACGACGACGGGCTGCTCGACGGCGAAGAGGTCGACGTGCACGACACCGACCCCAACGACGACGACACCGACGACGACGGGCTGCTCGATGGCGAAGAGCTCGACGATTACCGCACCGACCCGCTCGACCCCGACACCGACGGGGGCGGGGTCCCCGACGGCGAGGAAGTGGAGAACGGCACCGACCCGCTCGATCCGAGCGACGATGTCGACGAGCCCCTCGACAGCGACGGCGACGGCATTCCCGACGATGAAGAGGAAGAGCTGGGCACCGACCCCAACGACCCCGACTCCGACGACGACGGCCTCGACGACGGTGACGAGATCGACATCGGCACCGACCCGCTCGACCCCGACACCGACGACGACGGAGTCAACGACGGCGACGAGGTCGACAACGGCACCGACCCGCGCGACCCCGACAGCGACGACGACGGGCTCGACGACGGCGAAGAGCGCGACCTCGACACCGACCCCCTCGACCCCGACAGCGACGACGACGGGCTCGACGACGGCGAGGAGATCGAGCTCGGCTCCGACCCGAACAACCCCGACAGCGACGGCGGCGGCGTGCCCGACGGCGAAGAGGTCGACCGGGGCAGCGATCCGAACGACCCCAGCGACGACTTCCCCGACGACGATGTCGTGGTGTCCGTCCCGGGTCAGTACCTGGGCGGTGCCTGCGTCGGCTGTGCGAGCAGCGGCTCGCCGCTGGCGGGCTGGCTGCTCGGGCTCGTCGGGCTGGGGCTGCTGCGCCGGAGGCGCTGAGGCGCCTCAGGCGTCGTCGGGGAGCGGCTCTAGCGCCTCGGTGACGCCGTCGACATCGGTGGGCTGGTCTTCCCAGTCGGGCTCCAGCAGCACATCATCGGTGAGGGCCGAGGTGGGCTTGCTGATGGCCAGCAGCGTCTCGCGGGCGCGGTTGAGCTGACGCGTGCGCGTGCGGGCCAGCTCCTGGAACTCGTCGGCGAGGTGCGTCACCCGGTCGGGGTGGTACAGCTTGGCCATCCGACGGTGGGCCGACGTGATCTGCTCAGTCGTGGCCCGGGTGGGAAGTCGCAGCCACGCCAGCGCGGTCAGGGCCTCGAGGGACATGCTCAGCTGGGTGGCCACGAAGCCGTCGATCCAGGCGTCGTCGAAGCCGAGACCCTCGCAGAGCGCCAGGAACTGCTGCACGTCGGACTGCTCGACGGGCATCGCGGGGGTGGCCACCAACTGAAGCACGCCCGCCAGGAGCAGCTCACAGTCGTCGTAGGCGATGGTCGGGAGCTGGCCGGCGGCATCGGCCATCAGCTCGCCGCCGTCGAGCTCGGCCTGCACCCAAGCGACCAGGGCAGGGTCGGCGCGGTTCATGCGCAGGTAGTCGCGCAGCTCGGTGAGGTCGAGGGGCATCAGTCGTCGTCCAGCAAGGGCTTCAGCTCCTGGGTGAGCCCCTCGGAGTCGCGGCGCCCACGGCGCTGTCGCTTGGACGGGGCTTCGAAGAGAGGCTGGAGGTCTTGCGTGAGGCCCTCTCGGCTGTCTCCGCGTCGTCGTCTGCGCTCGGGCGCCACCGGCTCGTCGTCGTGGACCGCCTTGAGCTCGCTGGTGAGCCCATCGCCCGCTTCGGCGGCCGACGCGTCGAAGTCGACGGGCAGCGACAGCGGCCGCGGCGACAGACCGTCGGCCCCCTTGCCGCCCTTGCCGCCCTTGCCCCAGTAGGCCTTCAGGCCCTGGTCGAGGGGCTGCAGGGCGCCGAGCCCTTCGTCGAGGGCATCCTCCGGCAGCGGGAGCTCGAAGGTGTCGCGGCCGGGAACCTCCTCGAGCACCAGGTCGAGGCCGTCGCTTGCGTCGCCGGGGGACGCGGGCGGGACCCAGGACTCCCTGCGCCCCCCCGATCCCTTGAGGCGATCCTCGTCGTCGACGGGGCGCAGCTCGCCCGTCAGCCCGTCGCCATCGAGCGCCAGCTCCTCGTAGGCTTCGGGGTCGACGACCCGCAGCTCGTCGGTGAGCCCGTCGCCCGTCGATCGATGGGCCCGGTGGGGCTGCAGGGTGGGGACTTCGTCGGTGAGGCCGAGCGGCAGCTCCTCGGTCACGTGCCGGCGCACGCCCCACCCGTCGACCTCCATGTCGAGCGATAGCTCATCGAGGGCCTCGGGCTGCAGGTCGTCGAGGGAAGCCGGACCGCGCGATCGCGGCTCCTCATCGAGGTCGAGGTCGTCGAACGGGTCGTCATCCGCGGTATGGCCCGGCAGGGGCGGGAGGGGGGGCTCGTCGTACAGGTGGGAGCGCGGCGCCGCGGGCTCTGGCTCTGGCTCTGGCTCCGGCTCTGGCTCTGGCTCTGGCTCTAGCGTAGGCGAAGGAGCCGGTCGGTCGTCGGCGGCGCTCGCTCGTGCCTCCGGGCGCTCGGAGATCGTCCACTCCGGCACCGACAGCGCGTCGTCGTCCCATGGGATCAGCTCGTCGAGCCCATCCGCGACCTCGTCGGGAGCCGGGGCGTCGAAGGCGGAGGCCAGCGCCGCGAGGTCACCGTCGTCGACCCCGAGGGTAGGCGGGCCGTCGTGAACGCCGGCGGCGGGGGAGAAGCGTGGCGGGGCAACGGGTTCGACGGCGGTGTGCCGGGAGCGGGCTCGCTCGGCGGCGGCGCGGGCCTCGTCGCGCGACATCTCCACCGTGGGCTCCTCGAGATCGTCGGGCTCGTCGAGCGCTCGCAAGGCCTCTGCGAGGTGGTCCATTCGTTCGGTGTGGTGGTGGGACTCCGTTCCATCGGCCTGCCCGGGCAGATCGGGGAGAACCGACGACAGGGGAGGGGGCCCCTGGGGATCGGTCACCTCACCGATCAGCGAGTCGAGGACGTTGGGGGCGGGCTGCACGTGAGGGCGGGCCTGCTCGGCAGCGCGCACTTCGTCGGGAGAAGCGTCGATCCCCAGGCCGAGCTCGGCGAGCAGCTGCGCCTGCGGCAGGGTGCGGCCCATGGAGTGCTGGGCGATCTTGTCGAGCCGTGCGGGGTCGAAGCCGAGCGCGCGCCCCACCCCCAGCGCCATGTCGAGGGCGCCCATGCGCACCGTGTGCGCCGCGGAAGCGAGGTGCAGGGTGGCGGCGACGATGAGTTCGCGCTCGCGCACCGTGAGGTCTTCCCGGAGGGGCTGCAGGTCGCCGGGCTCGATGGCCTGCAGGTCGAGACGGTCGAGCTCAGCCTCCACCCACGCCACGAGGGAGCCGTCGGCCCCATGGGCACGCATGTACTTTCCGATGCGCCGGATGTCGGAGCCGTGTGCCATGGGGCCACACTCTAACGCGGGCGTGTGGCCGTCCGGGCATGTCAACGTTTATCTACAATGCAGCAGGCGGTGGACGTGCCACCTCCAGGTGCCAAAGGTTCTAGAGGAGCCCCCAAGGGATGTCCGACAAGACCCGTAAAGATGAACAAGGCGATGTCCTCACCCGCAAGCGTGAGGAAGAGCCCAAGCGCTACAAGGTGATCCTGCTCAACGACGACTACACTCCGATGGAGTTCGTCGTGTGGGTGCTGACGAACGTGTTTCGACACGGGCAGGCAGCAGCTACCCGGATCATGCTCCACATCCACAACTCCGGTGTCGGGGTTGCGGGGGTCTACAGCCGTGAGGTGGCGGAGACCCGGGTAGCGCAAGTCGAGAAAGTGGCCCGCGATGCGGGCCATCCCCTGCAGTGCACGCTGGAGCCTGAATAGTGTTTGGCGACGATCTTCGCGTAGCGATGGGCATGGCAATGACCACGGCCCAAGAACGAAAGCATGAGTTCCTCACCCTGGAACACCTGCTGTATGGCCTGCTCCACGACCCTCGGGCATCCGAGGTGCTGGAGGCCTGTGGTGCCAACCTGGAGGAGCTCGAGCGGCAGGTCGTGGCCTACCTCGAGGGCGTCGAGTCCATCGAGGTGGAAGGGGAGTACGAGCCCATCCAGACCCTCGGCTTCCGGCGTGTGCTGCAGCGTGCGTTGCTGCACGTGCAGTCCAGCAGCAAGGGGCCGGTCGATGGTGGCAACGTGCTGGTGGCGCTCTACGCCGAGCCCGACTCCCACGCGGTATGGCTGCTCAAGCAGCAAGGCGTGGAGCGCGTCGACGTGGTCTCTTTCCTCAGCCACGGGATCCGCAAGGGCGGCCCGCGCAAGTCGGTGGGCGCACCGGCGGGCACGGGGGGGGGTGAGGGCGAGCCGGAGCGGAGCCCGTCCGAGGCGCTGTCCGACTTCACCGTCGACCTGTACGAGCGGGCGGAGCAGGGGCGGATCGATCCGCTGATCGGCCGCGCCGAGGAAGTGCAGCGCGCCATCCACGTGCTCGCGCGCCGTCGCAAGAACAACCCGCTGTTCATCGGCGACTCGGGCGTCGGCAAGACCGCGCTGGTCGAGGGCCTCGCCAAGGCCATCTACGAGGGCAACGTGCCCGACATGCTCAAGGGGGTGCACATCTACGCCCTCGACATGGGGTCGTTGATGGCCGGCACCCGCTACCGGGGCGACTTCGAAGACCGGCTCAAGGGCGTGGTGCAGGCGCTGGAGAACAACGACAAGGCCATCCTGTTCATCGACGAGATCCACATCCTCGTCGGGGCAGGTGCCACCTCGGGGGGCTCGATGGATGCCTCCAACCTGCTCAAGCCGGCGCTGGCGTCGGGCGATCTGCGGTGCATCGGCTCCACCACCCACGAAGACTTCCGGCAGTCGTTCGGCAAAGACAAGGCCCTCGCTCGCCGCTTCCAGACCATCGAGGTCGTCGAGCCCAGCCTCGACGAGGCGGTGGATATCCTCAAGGGGCTGCAGTCTCGCTACGAGGCGCACCACGAGCTCGCCTACGACGAAGACGCCGTGGAGGCGGCGGCCAAGCTGGCCTCCCGCCACATCAACGACCGGCAGCTGCCCGACAAGGCCATCGACGTGCTCGACGAGGTGGGCGCCGCGGTGCGCCTGGCGGATGGCAAGCGGGTGACCATCGAGGATGTGGAGGCCACCATCGCCCGCATCGCCCGCATCCCCCCCAAGCAGGTCAGCGGGGAAGACCGCGACCGCCTGCGCGAGCTCGATGACGACCTCAAGCGGGTCATCTTCGGCCAAGACGACGCCATCGACGCGGTGGTCACGGCCATCAAGCTGTCTCGGGCGGGGATCGGGTCCCCCCGCAGGCCGGTGGGCTCCTTCCTGTTCGCAGGCCCCACCGGCGTGGGCAAGACCGAGCTGGCACGGCAGCTGGCTCAGGCGCTCGGCGTAGCCTTCCATCGCTTCGACATGTCGGAGTACATGGAGAAGCACTCCGTCAGTCGCTTGATCGGTGCGCCCCCCGGCTACGTCGGCTTCGAGCAGGGCGGCATGCTCACCGATGCCGTGCACAAGACGCCCCACTGCGTCATCGTGCTCGACGAGATCGAAAAGGCGCACCGCGACATCTTCAACATCCTGCTGCAGGTGATGGACAACGCCTCGCTCACCGACAACAACGGCCGCAAGACCGACTTCCGCAACGCCATCGTCATCCTGACGACCAACGCGGGCGCTCGGGAGCAGGCGAAGCCCGGCCTGGGGTTCGCCAAGGAAGCGTCGTCTTCCCGCGCCGAGACAGTCCTCAAAGACGTGTTCCCGCCGGAGTTCCGCAACCGCCTCGACGAGGTGGTGGTGTTCCAGAGCCTGCCCGAAGAGGTCGTGCTGCTCATCGTCGACAAGTTCCTGCTCGAGCTCGAGCAGCAGCTGTTCGAGCGCAACGTCACCATCTCGGCCACCGACGCCGCGCGCCAGTTCTTCCTCAAGGAAGGCTACAAGCCGGAGTATGGCGCTCGCGAGATGGGGCGCGTGATCCAGGAGCACGTCAAGAAGGCCCTGGCCGACTTGATCCTGTTCGGCGAGCTGTCCGAGGGGGGCCACGCCGAGGTCGACTACGCCGACAAGAAGGTCGTCATCCACGCGCGGCCGCTCACGATCTCGGAGCCCACCGAAGAAGCGCCGCTGCCGACGCCCGACGAGTCGGTCGACAGCTGACGACCACGCCCGCTCAGGGCGTGGTCACCGCGAAGGAGAAGTGGATGGACTGCGCGCTGTACGGCAGTCGGGTGATGAGCGCGGGGTCGTTGTAGGCAAGCTTCACGTCGGCCCCGAAGCCGGGCTTGCCCCACGGGAAGTGGGTCTCGACACCAAAGGTGGGGCCGGAGTCACGAGGGGCGACGTAGCCGGGGATGCGCGGCAGCTGCACCAGGCCCGCGAAGCCTCGAAAGCCGAACACCGTGGGGTCGCGGTGGAACTCCGTGGTGTGACCCCCAATCTCGGCCACCAGCAGCCCGGCATCCGGGCTGAGGGTGATCTGGCTGCGCACGTCGAGGATGCCCACGATGTCGTCGTGGCCTAGCTCGAGCCACCACAACCCCAGCCCCTCGAGACGGTCGAGGTTGGCCAGGGTGGTCTGGTTGCGCAGCTGGCGCACGTCGACGAGGTCGAGGTTGCGCACGAGCACGGTCGTCTTGCCGGCGTCGGGCTCGCCCCAGGCATGGTCGTCGAGGCCGATGCGAGCCGAGCGCGCCACGTTGGCGCCGTCGAAGCGCTTCTTGAGGAGGACCTCGCCCATCACGTCGCTGGCTTCGTGCTTGACGAACAGGTAGGGCCGCAGCGACAGCGTCGTGCCCAGGCGAGCCTGCCAGCCGCCGGTGTGCAGCGCCCCCATGATGAGATGCGCCGAGCGAGGAAAGCCCACCCGCTGCGGGATGCCGGCCATGTCAGCGAAGAGCAGCAGGGGTGACAGGGCTCCGTAGGCTGTGCTGTAGACCTGCGGGTAGACGGGGCGCATGTAGCCGCGGGGCTCGATCTGCAGCTGGTTCACGGAACCGACGTAGACCACGCTCCATTTCTCTCTGTGGACCCCGATCTCGAGGGTCGAGGCCATGGCGTCGACCGCGACGGGCGCGGTGGACTGCCCGCGCGCGCACTCGAAGTTGGTGTCGCGGTTCGTGCTGTCGCACTCCGCCTGCACCTCGCCGATGCCGTAGGCCTGAGAGCCCGCGAGGCGCGCCGTGACGAACCACTTTCCCTCGCCGACCTGCTCGCGCGCGAGTCGCTCGAAGGCCCAGTCGAGGGGCAGGAGAGTGTCGACCTCGCGCCGGCTGGTGTGGGCGGCGTCGTAGGTCGCGAGAACGGCCTGCTGCCCCCGGGGGACGTTGGCCCCGACGGGGTTGTGCGGGTCGCCATCGGCGAGGGCGAGGGAGAAGAGGAGCCAGAGCATCGCTGCATGGTGCCACAGCGCGGGCCCGGTGGCGAGGTGAGCTGAGGGGTCCGGTACACTGTCTGCGGGAGGCGCCATGGCCGGCGACGACACACCGATGGACATCAACGCCATGATTCGCAACGCGGCCCGCAGCGCCGGGCGCGGGCAGCAGCAGGCGTCGGAGGGGGCTGCTCCGGTGCTCGAGGCGCAGCGACGGCGCGCGGAGCAGCGCTCGGTGCGGGGGGAGGCGACCCCGCTCGAGGCAGGCGACGACGACGGTGCGCCCTGCTGGGTCCTGCAGGGGAACCCGGTGCGCGACGGGATGGTGATGGAGGTCTACACCAACAAGGCCAACGGCTTCGTGCGCGGGCAGGTCGTGTGGGAGGGCTGGCCAACGAGGCCGCGCCTGCTGGTGACGCTGTGGAATCCGTGGGGCGGGCGCGACGTCGACGGCCTGCCTCCGCGGGTCGGCCACTGGGAGCTGGACTTGCCCGAGGGGGCGCGCTGTCGCTTCAGCGCGGCCATGGCCGAAGAGATCGACTGACTACATCAGGCCCTTGTCGCAGTGCACGTGCAGGGCGAACGGGCCCTCTTCTTCGTCTTTGCCCTCGACGACGATCAGCCACGTGGTGGGCTTCTGGCTCGCCAGCTCCACCTTCTCGCGCTTGCCCCGCTTGGCCGGCCACATCTCGCACCGCGGCACGTTGCCCTTGATCGTGGGGCAGGTGTCTTTGGCGGTGACCATCATCGCCGCGAGGTCGAGGTCGGCGCAGGGGGTGTCGAGCCACACGGTGGCCCGCCACTCTCCCTCGGGCATCTGCAGGCGGTAGACACGCTCGTCGCCGCCGTCGTGGTCGGTCGTCATCGGGGTGCAGAACTTGGAGTCGTAGAACTTGGAGTCGAAGCGCTGGGTGCCGCCGATGGTGTGGCCCACGATGGTGTCGCCGCACTCGATCTCGGCGGTGATGCAGTCGGGCCCGGCCACCTCGCCGCCCTCCTCGAGGTCGTTGCACATGTCGGCGGTGACGGCGGGGTCGGGTGCGTCAGGGCCGGTGTTGGTGCCGGGCAGGGGCTGGCGGCTCTTGGGCTGCTCGATGTGGCCGAGCTCGAGCTCCGGCAGGCCCGGGTCGGGCTCCTCGACGAACTCGGGCTCGCCCCCCCCGAGGAGGCAGGCGGTCAGATACAGCAGGGTCATGAGCGGCTCCGGCGCACCACGTGTTGCGGTGAGCCATACTACCGCCATGGTCTGGAGTCCCTCGCTGCTTTCCCTGCTCCTCGGCGTCGCCTTCGCCAGTGACGCACCTGCGGTCGACGATACGGCGTTCGAGCCGCTGAAGGTCGCCCATGGGTGCCAGTTCTCCATGCGTCCCGAAGACCACGTCGAGCGGTCGGCGCTGCAGGCGACCTGCCACTGGCCGGGGGTGGATCCGGTCGTGATGGCTGCGGAGCTGCAGAAGCTCGAGCGCTACGCCGAGTATGTCTACCCGATCGAGGTCTCGCGGCTGGTGCGCGACGAGGGCCATCAGTGGCTGGTCTACCAACGGCAGCACGTCTGGCCCATCGCCGATCGCGAGGTCCTCCTGTGGATGACCCCGCACCCGCTGGCCGAAGGGGGGCTGCACCTGGCCTGGTCGGCCGCCACCGACGAGCCACTGTCGCTGCAGAAGGGCTCGATCCGAGTCCCACGGAACGACGGGTTCTGGCGGGTGGAGCCCCATGCGCAGGGAGGGTCGTTGGTCGTGCACCGCATCGCGATGGATGGCGGTGGCAAGATCCCGAGGTGGCTGGTCGAGCTGGTGCGCACGCGGGGCTTCATGCAGGTGATGGAAGAC
>Ga0070727_10004183_pt1 | contig 12460 bp, 15 predicted proteins | sample tdAd472_FD_66722 | JGI IMG/M metagenome (GOLD analysis project Ga0070727, IMG submission 66722) | Marine sediment microbial communities from the Atlantic coast under amendment with organic carbon and nitrate - tdAd47.2 | ecosystem: Environmental > Aquatic > Marine > Coastal > Sediment | place... | reverse complement strand
CAATCCTGCATCCGCCATCGACCTCAATCCCCTTTCCGCCGTCAAAGGGCTGGTCGAGGCTGCCGTTGAAGACCGCAGTTCCGACGACATCGCTGCCGATTTGGCGATCAAAGGGAAAATAACGGCCCAGGTTATCGACCAAATGGGAACCGACGTTATTTCAATCAGCGCCGATGTTTACGAACAAGACGTCATGCTGACCGGCATTGTCGAAAAAGCAGAGCAAAAATCGCAAGCCGAACAGCTAACCAAAAGTATTGAGAACGTCAAAACGGTCTACAACGAAATCCTAGTTATTAAGGATGTGGACCGCCGAAAAGGAACGGCTGAGGGGTTTGTCGACGACACGGTTATTGAAGGCAAAATCAATGCCCTCCTGCTTGATGCACAAGCAGTCAACGTCACCAACTTCCGTTGGCGCTCGGTGGATGGTCATGTTTTTCTGTTCGGTCGGGCCCTGAGCCAAACCGAGCTCAACAAAGCGATTGGCATCGTTAAAGGAATTAAAAACGTCGCGTCCGTAAAAAGCCGTGTCAAAGTCCGGCCGAAATAAATCGTCATGAAGGGCATTGCTGCTGCCGCATTTCTATTTTTGGCCGGCGCAGCAGCATCGGCCGAGCCGCTTGACATCCAATCGCACCCAATAACGTGGGAAGACACGGCGGCAACGACTGCGCTGCTCGGCGATCTAGAAATCGCCTCAGCCCATGTCTGGACGTCTGACAATCCGGATTTCGGCGGATTGTCCGGTCTTTTAATCGCCGAAGGCAGACTGACGGCAGTGACTGACCGAGGAATGGTTCTGACTGGCGAGCTGGATGGCGGCCAATTAAAAAACGGATTCCTAACTGCCTTAAAAGACATCAACGGGAACCCACTGAAAGAGAAAGTCGATGCCGATGCCGAATCGCTTGCGGCCTTCGGTTCCGGCTACATTGTCTCGTTTGAGAGAAAACACCGCCTTTTGGCCTACCAGGATGGAAAAGCCGAACTTTTCGGCAGGCCTGAAAAGCTCTCCAAAGCCGCTTTAAACCATGGCCTTGAAGCCATCACCCGTCTGAACGACGGGCGGTATCTCCTGCTGATTGAGAAGACGGATAAGGAGGATAAAACCAAAGGCTGGATCGGCTCCCCCGGGAAATGGGAAAAATTCACTTACGTTCGAGAAGACGGATACCGTCCGACCGGTGCAACCACACTCCCGGATGGCCGCGTCATTATCCTTGAAAGGTACTACGCTTTTCTCATGGGGGTGCGGGCTCGCCTACGCCTTATTGAACCCGAGGCCCTCCGGCAAAAGGGCCCGGTTAAAGGGCGGCTTCTCGGAGAAATCCAAGGTCCCCTTCCGGTCGACAATTTCGAAGCCATCGCAGCGACACAGGATGAAGAGGGAAAAATCCTTATCCATTTACTTTCCGACGATAATTTCAGCGCACTCCAAAAAACGCTTTATCTGACCTTACGGCTGAGAAACCCGTCTTAACCCCTGCGCTACTTCCTGGGCGATTTCCGCTATCGCTTCACCCGCCATGTCAATCATGCCGTCCATGGTGAGGAACCCATGCAACATCCCCTCATAGCAGGAATAGTTCACCTCAACGCCTGCAGCCTTGAGTTTGTCAGCGTAGGCCAAGCCTTCATCTTTCAAGGGATCGAACCCGGCGGTTAAAATCAAGGCCGGGGGCAACCCACTATGATCGGGAGCTTTGAGCGGCGAGGCCCGCCAGTCTTCACGGTCCCCCGCGTCCCCCATGAAATGCCGATAGAAGTAGCCCATGCTTTCCTGGTCGAGAATATACCCTTCGCCGAGCGACCGCTTCGATCCTCCGGAAAAGGACATGTCGACACCGGGATATAAAAGCGCCTGAAAAGCGATCTCCGGTCCTTTTTCGTCCCTGGCCATAAGACAGACGACGGCTGACAGTGTTCCACCAGCGCTGTCCCCGCCTACGGCCATTCTCGATGGGTCGATACCATATTCTGCGCCATGGGCGGCGGCCCATTCGACAGCCGCATAGGCATCATCCATTGCCGCCGGGAAAGGATGCTCGGGCGCACGGCTGTAATCGACCGCCAACACTGCAAATCCGCCTTGATTGCACAGACGGCGGCACAGAGTGTCGTGGCTGTCCAAATCGCCCACGACAAACCCGCCCCCATGGAAGAACACCAGGACCGGGAGAAGCGCATCAGAATCCGAATCGAGGGGCCGATAGAGACGCACCGGCAGCGGGCCACCCGGCCCTTCAAAAGCCAGATCCGTTACACTTTCGACCTTGGGCGCCGGAGACGCAAAGGCTTCACAACCCCGCAGATAGGTTTCTCGCGCCGCCTTTGCAGACAGTTCATGGAACTTCGCCGCGCCCTTTGCCCAGGCTGCGGCTTGTATATCGAGAATGGCTTGCGCCTGCGGGTCGAGTTTCATGGGTACTCCTGAATTTTCAGGAATGTTAGGGTCTGTTGACACTTCGGTGTCAACAGACCCTAAGACGCTTCGCCCCAAAAGAAAAGGCCCGAACCGGAAGGCTCGGGCCTTTATTCTATTCTTTTGTTCCGCTGTTTAGGCTGCTTTTTTCTGCGCCTTGAGAATGCGGCTCTTCAACTTGCGGGCTTCGTCCGGAAGTTTCAGATTGGACGTCTTGAGCAAGTAAGCGTCAAGGCCGCCGTTGCGCTCGATGGAGCGGATGGCGTGGGCGGTCAGGCGCAGCCGGATCATGCCCAAGGTGTCGCTCAGAAGCGAAACGTCCTGCAGATTCGGCAGGAAGCGGCGACGGGTCTTGTTGTGGGCGTGACTCACATTGTTGCCGGTCTGAACGCCCTTGCCGGAAATGGCGCAACGTCGTGCCATCAATCTCATCCTTACATTACATAAAATTCGTGTCGGACCCGGCCTTCGGCCAGCCCGAGAGAGCCGCTTTTTAGGGGATCAAACCTTTGCCGTCAAGGGTGATCTGGCAAAAACCGGCCCAAATTTGGACATTCAGGCAAAAGAGCCCGTCAGCAGGCTATATATGACAATCGCGATCGCCGTCCAAAAGGCAACCGCAGTAGCCCCGGAAGACTTCAAACCGAACTTCATCACCATGGCAATCCAGCAGTTAACCGCATAGATGCCGGCGATCACCAAAACAGCCGTCCCGGTAAAGTTCAGTGCGTTCAATAGGAAACCAAGCCCCAGCCCAAAAACCGCCAAAACGGATGCGATAACGATTTGCCCGCGGCCGCTCACGATCCGCTGTTGATTCTCGGCAACCTCAGGAACGCTACCCTTGTTTTTTTTGTAGGGATTGTAACCACCGCGCTTAGCCATTGCCGCCCCCAAACCGCACAACGGCAGCGACGGCGAACCCCGCCCAAAGCAGCAGAGTGCTGACCGCCACAGACCGCACGCCGTACCGTGAAACGAGAAAAACCATCCCCGCACCCACTACGGAAACGGCTCCTGCGGCGACGATCACCTGATTGAGTTGCAGCATATAGAGCCCGTAGGTCACGGCAGCGATCACCAAAGCCACCGCCGTGGCGACAAAAATTTGATTCTGGATGGCGGTCCCTAGGGATTCGTCTTCCGGAGTTGGTTCGGTCACGTTTCCCCTCCCATGGAAAACTGGATTTTCATTGTTCCCGATAAGGTATTCATTTCCCCTCGAGACGCAACAAAAACCGGGACCGGAGGAAGAGTCCTTAAACTGCCCTCAATCGGTGATGAATAGCGTCTTGGGCTTCCGAATGGCTAGCAAACATCCAAAAACCACCCCCTTGGCCTTTTGCTTTGTACATGGCCTTATCGGCGATTTGAATCGCCTCATTCAGGGTTTCCGCATCGAAAGGCAGGTTGGCCGCCCCGATACTACAGGTCAGAACGAGTTCGTCTCCCTTGTAAGACACGGAACCGGAAACCGTATCGACCAGCTTGTGTCCGACTTTCTCGATTTCTTCCCGTTTTTTGATTCCGGGCGATATGACAAGAAATTCATCGCCGCCAAATCGAATGGCGGTATCGGTTTTTCTGATCCCTTCTGAAAGTCTTTGGGCGGCTGTTTTCAAAACGACATCCCCCGCCTCATGGCCCAACTGATCGTTGATCATTTTGAAGTTGTTGAGGTCCACGTAGTAGACCGCGACCATTGATCCCATACGCTTCGCCAGTTCGACCGACTTGTCCGTATTGTGTAAAAAATGATTCCGGTTGGGCAGACCGGTTAACCGGTCGTAAAACGCCATATTGATGACGTCGGCCATTTTTTTCTTACGGTAGAGGGAGTAGGTGATGCTCCGCTCTAAATCCACAGTGTCGAATTTACCTTTGATCAGATAATCATCGGCCCCTGTCGTCAAGGCCGCAACGTTAAAATCATGATCTTCGAACGCACTGACGACGACAAACGGCGTTGGGCTCGCATAGGCGTTGCAGGCATTCATGATATCTGCGGCGCAACCATCGCCTAAAACATAATCCAGAAAAACCACATCAAACTTCTGGTCGTCTAATGCCTTAAGCCCTTCGTCCACCGTTTGCGCCCAAACGACGGCGACTTCCTCACCGTAAATTTCTTCAAGCATGGACTTGAAGCGCAAATGATGAATGCGCTCGTCCTCGACGTGCAATACGTTCATGGCTACTACCGTTTTTCTTTTTAACTTCTAGGGGTTACCATACCTGAAATCCCTTATGACGGCTAGCATATGACATATCGAGCGTCAGCAAACAGAGGAAATATGTTGTTTCAAATATCCTTATTGGACGAAAAACGCCCGCCGGGATCGCTCGGCGGGCTTTTTAGGACCTTCCGGTCAAAATTTTCCGTTAGCCCATCTTGGCTTTGAGACGGCCATCCAACTCGGAAAGGAACTGCTGGGTCGTTTGCCAGGACTGATCCGGCCCAACCAGCAGCGCCAAGTCCTTGGTCATTTTGCCAGCCTCAACCGCTTCGATGCAGACCTGCTCAAGCGTTTCCGAGAATTTAACCACTTCCGGCGTGTTGTCGAACTGGCCACGGTATTGGAGCGCCCTTGTCCAGGCAAAAATCGAAGCAATCGGATTGGTCGAGGTTTCCTTGCCCTGCTGATGCATCCGATAGTGACGCGTCACGGTGCCGTGCGCCGCCTCCGCCTCAACCGTTTTTCCGTCCGGCGTCATCAGAACCGAGGTCATCAGACCAAGCGAGCCGAACCCTTGGGCTACCGTATCGGACTGCACATCGCCATCGTAGTTTTTGCAGGCCCAAACGAAACCGCCGTTCCACTTCATGGCGCAAGCGACCATGTCGTCGATCAGGCGGTGCTCATACCAAATCTTGGCCGCTTCGAACTTGTCTTTAAACTCCGCCTCATAGACTTCCTGGAACAGATCTTTGAACCGGCCGTCATAGGCTTTCAAGATGGTGTTTTTGGTGGAAAGATAGACCGGCCATTTGAGGTTGAGGCCGTAGTTCATGCAAGCTCGGGCGAACCCGCGGATCGAGTCGTCCAGGTTATACATGGCCTGACACACGCCGGCATCGGGAAAGTTGTAGACTTCGCGCTCGATGGTCTCCGATCCGTCTTCCGCTTCCCATCTGAGCGTCAGCTTGCCCTTGCCCGGCACAAGAAAGTCGGTGGCGCGGTATTGGTCGCCGAAAGCGTGACGCCCGATGACGATTGGCTTGGTCCAACCGGGGACCAGACGGGGAACGTTTTTGCAGATGATCGGCTGGCGGAAAACCGTACCGCCGAGAATATTGCGGATCGTTCCGTTCGGCGACTTCCACATGCTTTTCAGGCCGAATTCCTCAACCCGCTGCTCATCCGGCGTTATGGTTGCGCACTTGACCCCGACGCCATGTTCCTTGATGGCGTTTGCCGCATCGATGGTAATCTGATCGTCGGTCTCGTCGCGTTTCTGAATCGACAGGTCGTAGTACTTGAGGTCGACATCCAGATAGGGAACGATCAATTTGTCCTTGATGAACTCCCAGATGATACGGGTCATCTCGTCGCCATCGAGTTCGACGATCGGATTCTTTACTTGGATCTTCGGCATGGGGGGAACTCCTCCTTGAGCGGGTTCGCCGCATCAAAAAATACGGTCCGCAAAACTCAATTTGGCGCGAACATACGGATCGCCGAAGCCCTTGTAAAGCAAGGGATTGGTACGACCATTGCCCTCAAAATTGGGCATACCAGTTAACGGCTTCAAGGCCTCATTTTCAGGGGATCGAAACCCGGCGTATCGGAGGTGTCAAGAGGGCTTGTTTTTAGCCTTATAAATGGCTGGTGAGAACGACATCGTCAGGCTCGGGGGCTTCTTCGATTGCCTTAAGCACCTCTTCCACCGATTCAACCACGGTGAAAAGCTCATTGACCTTCTCATGGGCGTAACCACCAACGATCACCCTATTGACCAAATCGAGGAGCGGTTCCCAAAACCCTCCCTCATTAATCAAAACGATAGGCTTGTCATGCAACCGCAATTGCTTCCAGGTTGTTATTTCAATGGTTTCATCCAGGGTCCCAAGCCCGCCTGGCAGGACCACGAAAGCATCGGCCATTTCGAACATTCTGTTTTTCCGGTCGTGCATGGAACCGACGATGACGGTTTCCACCCCCGCCACGTCCCCGACCTCATAGCGCATCAAAAAATCCGGGATGATCCCGGTGACCGCTCCTCCATGGCTTAGCACCGAATCAGCGAGAATCCCCATAAGACCGATTCCCCCGCCTCCGTAAATCAGGCGAATCCCCCTTTCAGCCAGGATTTCCCCAAGCCGCAGGGCGATCTCCCGGTGCTTCGGGTCCCCCCCTTCTTTGGATCCGCAAAAGACACAGATGGATTGGACGTTTTTCATGATTTCGGTTCCCACCTCATTTCAACGGTTCCCAGAGCTTACGGATTCCCCTCCCGAGCCCCAAACAGTTTTCCCGATCTCTCTTGTAGGCGGAAAAGATATCCCCCATATGCCTAAAACAAACACGGTTTACGGGAGGTACCGATGACCAAGACCACTAAAACAACGGCGGTTGCCGCTATTTTTTTGCTATTCGCGGGGCCCGTCCTCGCTAACGACGGCGCTATCGAGCATCGTAAAGCGATTTATCAGGCCATCGGTGGGCATATGAAGGGAATGGTCGCCGTGTTAAAAGGTCAGGTTCCCCATACGGAAAACCTAGGCCCTCACGCCCAAGCAATTGCCGCCCTGTCCCAGATGGTCGAAAAAGTTTTTCCGCCCGATTCCGACTTCGGCGAAACCCGGGCGAAGATGGATATTTGGAAAAACCAAGCAGATTTTAAAGAAAAGATTTCAGCCTTTCAAAAAGCCGCCGCCGACCTTGCCGCGACCGACCCCGGCGACATGAAAGCTTTCGGCGGCGCTGTCGGAGCACTGGGGAAAACCTGCAAATCCTGCCACGATAAATACCGGGAAGAAAAATAGGCCTAGGGTCTGTTGACACTTAGGTTGACACCTTGGTGTCAACAGCCCCTAACCCAAGGAGCTATAATTCTTAACGGCATGCATCAGTTCACCGATACGTTCCGGCGTATCGGTGAATTTCAGACCGACCTGATTGCCTGTGGTATGCATCACCTCGACAAGGACACCGCCAAACCCCGGAAAAATGATGGTTGCCGGTGTTTTTTCCGACGGCACAAGCCCTTCAATCCGAATCCCCATCCCGCCTATAGAAAAATCCTCTACGACTCCTTCCGTGTCGCCGACCGTCGATAACAGGCGCACGGTTCTAAATGTGTCGTTACGCTCAAATAGTCGCCTCTCGACATCTTTGTCGCTCACGTCGAACCTCCTAAATGCCAACTCTCCAATCTGACACGCTAAACGACACAAGTAGATTGCAAAGCGACGACCGTCACACCCAACCTACTTGACGAGTAGCAACCACCAAAGAACACCGAGCGATGCCCCCCAAATGGCCGCGGCCAGTAAAGGAGAGCCAAAGGTGGCGTCCTCGCCGCTACTGACCTTATTGCCTGTCATCATCGGGGTGATCAGATCTTCCTTTTTCAAAAGCAGATAGCTGAAAACCGCACAAACATGCAGACCGATCAAAGCGAACAAACCGTATCCGGCCCAATGATGAAACGTGGTCAACCGGTCGCTCACCGCTTTACTTACTTTTGACGCAAGCGGACCTTCGGTAAAAATGTCATCGTTAGCGAAGAGCCCTGTTCCTGTTAACGCCAGCAAAACCATCAACAGGGCAAGAACCATCCATCCCCCCAGAGGGTTGTGCCCCGCGCTTGCAGAGGGTTTCCCCGCTAAAATCTCTTGCTGAACGTGTTGGACTACCTGGGCCGGACCTTTAACGAAATCGGTAAAGCGCGCGTGGGTTCCACCGACCACACCCCAAATCAGGCGGAATAAAACCAGCGACAGGATGACGACCCCGCTTTTGACGTGGAAATCCATTTCCTTCAAACCACCGGTAAGACCCGTGTAAATGGACAAACCGACCAACCCTACAAGGGTCCAATGAAAAACGCGGATTGGAATATCCCAGGTTCTGCGCTTCGGACGTTCCGACATGATATTCGCCATCAACTAAATGAACCGATTTTTAAAACGATAACAAAAACAAGACCCCGGAACAGTTCAAACTTTCGTTGGCCTTTGACATTGCACGTTTTCTATACAGGCGTTAGGGTGATTCCCATTGAGCAAATGCTGAATACGTCGCTTTGGTTGTGGAGCGATTTGGGGGCTTTCGGTGAACAAACCTTTCTTTTTTGTTGCTCTGGGACTGGTCGTGGTCGTTGCCGCGATTGCGCTCAACTTCATGCTTGTCGAACCCGACGCGCCCCCTGAGCCTCAAAAGTCAGAAGCCGCCCCACCACAGGAACCCGAAAAACCGAAAGTGGTATGCACCCCACCGACGTTCGATGTGGTTCGGATCAATCCCTATGGCGATTCGGTCATGGCGGGTCGAGGCACGCCCAAATCGAAGGTTACCATTCTAGACGATGGAAAACCGGTGGGAGAAGCCGTCGCCGATGATCGGGGTGAGTGGGTTTTCGTGCCAACCCAGGCGCTCCCTGCAGGAAACCGTCACTTAAGCCTGAAGTCCGAGCCCGCTGATTGCGAGGCCATGGAGTCGCCCTCCGTTGTCGTGCTGGTGGTTCCGGAAAAGGGTAAAGACGTGGCCGGACGTGACGCCGACGATGCGGGCGCCTTGGCCGTCAAAATCGATCCCGAAGGGAAAGAACCCAGCAAAGTGCTGCAAAAACCGGAAACCGACGACAAGCTCCCGCTTTCCATCGATGTCGTGGACTACGATGAAAAAGGCCGTCTCAGCGTAAGCGGCCATGCCAAAGCCGGGTCTAAGATTTTTGTCTATCTGGATAGCAACCTGTTGGGCGATACGGTTTCGCTGGACGACGGTATTTGGTCGCTCATTTCCGGGCAATCGGTCGAGCCGGGCCTCTATACGCTTCGCGCCGACCATGTGGACGACGCCGGAAAGGTCGTCGCCCGGGTATCGATCCCGTTCTCGCGGGCCGATTTCAAGAACGAGTTTAAAGATGGTGAATTTGTCGTCGTGCAACCGGGCAATAGCCTCTGGAGACTGGCCCGCCGGAATTACGGTAGCGGCTACAGCTTCACGGTGATTTACCAAGCGAATAAGGACCAGATCAAAGATCCGAACCTGATCTACCCTGGTCAGATTTTCGCCTTGCCGCAAAATCGCTAACACCCTGAAAAACTTGCTCCACAGGATCAAAAAGCGTAAATAGCCGCTTCCCTTTCAATAGTTGGATTATCCCGTTTTGCTGAAAGACGTTCTGGTTCCCATTAACCCCGAAGGCGGAAAATTCATCGCGATTTTCGCCGCGGTCACCTTAGGCCTGTTTTTTGTTTGGGAACCCTTAGGCTGGGTTGGCGTGATTTTAACGCTTTGGTGCGCCTATTTTTTCCGCGACCCGGATCGTTACACCCCAACCAAGGAAGGCCTGATCGTCAGCCCCGCAGATGGCATTGTTTGCCTCGTCGATGAAGCGTCACCACCGCCCGAGCTCGATATGGGTGAAGAAAAGCGGCCGCGGGTTTGCGTCTTCATGAATGTGTTCAATGTCCACGTAAACAGGGTGCCGATCGGCGGAACCATTAAAAAGCTCGCTTATGTACCCGGAAAGTTCGTCAACGCCTCTTTGGACAAAGCGAGTTTCGATAACGAACGCCAATGCGTCGCCTTGGAAATGGAAAACGGCAAGACCATCGCCTTCGTCCAAATCGCCGGTCTGGTGGCTAGGCGGATCAAATGTGATATCATGGAAGGACAGGCGGTAAGGACAGGAGAGCGTTTCGGGTTGATCCGTTTCGGCAGCCGTGTCGACGTCTACCTGCCGGTCGGCGCGGAACCTTTGGTTTCGGAAGGTCAGACGATGATTGCCGCAGAAACCGTTTTGGCCGATCTTGCTTCTAAAGAAGACGCACGCACCGCGGAAATTCGCTAGGCTGACGACGGCGAGGAGCCCCCAATGTTCAAGCCAAAAACCCGGCCTAAAGGCTGGTCGATCAACCGGATGATCCCCAACATGTTGACCCTGCTCGCTCTGTCGGCGGGGCTGACGTCCATCCGGTACGGATTGGGAGGACAATGGGAAAAGGCGCTGTTTTCCATTGGCATCGCGGCGGTCTTAGACGCGCTTGACGGACGGATCGCCCGGCTCCTGAAAGGAACGAGCAAGTTCGGTGCGGAACTTGATTCGTTGTCCGATTTCGTCTGCTTTGGCGTCGCACCGGCTATGATCCTGTATCTTTGGACCATGCAGACCATCGGACGAATTGGATGGGCCTTTAGTCTGCTGTTCGCCATCTGCTGCGCCCTACGCCTGGCCCGCTTCAACACCGACTTGGAAGAACCGGAAAAACCCGCTTGGGCATTCAACTTCTTTACCGGTGTTCCTTCTCCCGCCGGCGCAGGTATCGTTTTGATGCCGCTGATGCTCTACGTTCAAACGGATAGTCAATTTTTTGCCAAACCTGCGGTCGTCGGCCTATTTATGGTGGTAACCGGCGCCTTACTGGTCAGTAAAATTCCGACCTTCTCGTTTAAGCAATTCAAGGTACCGCACAGTCTGGTGTTGCCGGTTCTACTTGGTGTCGGCGCTTTTGCCGCCGTGCTGCTGACCGAACCTTGGATCGCTTTGCTGGGAATTCTTGCGGCCTATTTAGCAAGCTTGCCTTTCTCGGTCCGCTCCTACGCCCGTTTTCAGCGCAAGGAAGCCGAGTTAAAAGGCGAAGTCGTCAACCTAGAAAGCAAGAACGGTAAACAAGACGGTAGCGCCGACTAAGTTAGACCGGTTGCATAATCCGAGAGGAACGGATCGATCAGCACCGTTTTTCCGTCCAGATGCAGCAAAAACGAAGCGTGGCCAAGCCAGATGAGGCCTGGCGAGCCGTTGATGCGGCTTAAGCCCGCCTGAATTTCATCTTTCGGCAGCAGGACGTTTTCCGGACGGCCTGAGACTTCCTTTTTCAGCTGACCGGAAATCCGCCGCCAGTAGAAACTCAACAACTCCCCCGGCTTCCCAGGTGAAGGGGCTGCCGGGAGGGTTGGCGAATATTTGGTCTTTTGGGCTCATTCCGCCGGGGCTGCTCCTTTGCCCAACTTGGCAAATTGGCGTTTCACCCGCCAAGCATGAACGTTCTCTTTCATCATCAAGGCCGAGGGCGTCACAACCAGCGTCAGGACCGTCGCAAAGCCAAGACCAAAGACGATTGAGGTCGCCAACTGCGTCCACCATTGGGTCGAAGGCGCGCCAATGGTCACTTCACGGCTGATGAAATCGATGTTTAGACCAAACATCATGGGCAACAAGCCCAGCATGGTGGTAATCGTGGTGAGCATCACAGGACGCATTCTCTGCGCCCCTGTACGGAGGATCGCTTCAATGGGGTCCTCAACCGTATGTTTGAGCCGGTCGAAGGTATCGATGAGTACGATGTTGTTGTTCACAACAATCCCGGCCAAGGCGATCACCCCGATCCCGTTCATCACGATGCCGAACGGCGAGTGGGTCAAAATCAGACCGATTAAGACGCCCGCCGTCGACATCACCACCGCAAACAGGATGAGGAACGCGTTGTAGAAGCTGTTAAACTGGGTCACCAGAATGACGGCCATGATGAACAAAGCAACCAGGAAGGCCTTTCCGAGGAACGCCTGAGCCTTGGCTTGTTCTTCGTTTTCACCTTTGAATGTCGTCTGGATTCTGGAATCCAGATCGGCCGTTTTCAGCCATTCCTCTAGCTCTTTGATCTTACCATCGACCAAGACGCCGTCTTCCACGTCGGCCTTTACGGTAATCACCCGCAAACCGTCCACCCGCTTGACGGTTCCGACCTTATGGTCCGCCTGGCGGGTGACGAAGTTGGAGATGGGCACCGAGCCTGCCGTCGTCGTGACGCGAACGTGGTTCAACTCTTCCAACGTCCGGTGTTTTTCGGGGAAGCGGGCACGGATT
>Ga0070727_10004182_pt1 | contig 12460 bp, 8 predicted proteins | sample tdAd472_FD_66722 | JGI IMG/M metagenome (GOLD analysis project Ga0070727, IMG submission 66722) | Marine sediment microbial communities from the Atlantic coast under amendment with organic carbon and nitrate - tdAd47.2 | ecosystem: Environmental > Aquatic > Marine > Coastal > Sediment | place... | reverse complement strand
CGGGCAACTCGGTGAACATCAATTCCCATTCGCCGCTGTTTTCCACCGGCCCGTTCAACGGAAGCAGGATCTCTCCGACGGCGTTGGCCCGGTTGACCGCGGTCAGTTTCACCCAGCCCCCGGCGACCCGTATCAGGACCGAACGGTTTTCATCGCTCAGGGGTTCTTCTCCGCGGGCACCGCTGGCACGGGTAACCAGTTCGGCGGCTTGTGCCAGCAACCGGTCACGTTCGGCGGCGCGTTCGTCGGACAGGATCAGGAGGCGGGCTCTTTCATCTTCATCTGTCGTCTCGCCGGCTCGCCGGAAGAAGACTTCATACCCGTTGTCCTGCATGGCGGCCTGTCGCTTCAGCCGGTTCGCATCAAGGATCAGGTGCCGTTTCACTGTGGCCAGGATGGCCGCGAAGTCGTTTGAGGTGGACGTGATGGTCAGCTTGCCACCTACTTCGGAAATGGACAGTTTGCCGTGCACCGGCTGCTCTTCCAGAGAGCCATAGGCCCCCTTCAGGTAAAGGTCGGTCACGTCTGAAGCGAGAAAGCGGAAGTCGATGGTCTGGCCCAGAAGGCCCGGATCCGAAGCCACGGTTTCCGCCAGTTCGAACGCTGCTCCGCCTGAGACGACGTCATAAAGCTGGCGCTTCAACCTGCGGTCTTTCACTGTCGAGAACGTGGCTTTCAGCGTGTCCTTGGTCAGTCCGGTGAAATTGGCACGCAGGATGGTTTTGTAATCCCCGTTACCGTCCGGGTCCAATTTCGCCTGTTCAAGCGAGACCGGCAGGGTGACATAGCTTTCACTGAGGGCGCCAGTGGCCTTGCCAACCACCGACCACAGGAGCGCGATCAGCGCCAGCGAAGCCAGAAAAATGGCGCCGATCCCGTAGAGCTTCAGTCGGGTTTCAGCGCGCTTGCGCCGACGCAGTCGCTGGTGGGTTTCCACCGAGGAGTAGAACTTCGCACTGTCGAATGTGTCCGTCATTTGACTAATCCTCAATCATAGGCTTCGCGGTACTTGCGCACCAGGCGCAGGGCGAGGACATTCATCCCCAGCGTTACGCAGAAGAGGGTGAACCCGAGCGTGAAGGCCGGGCCGGCGGCAGTGGCGGCATCGGTGTCGCCGGTGATCAGCATGACGATCTGCACGGTCACCGTTGTCACCGCCTCCAGAGGGTTAAAGGTGAGGTTGGCCCCTTGTCCGGCAGCCATCACCACGATCATGGTTTCCCCGATGGCCCGGGACATGCCGAGAAGAACGGCCGAGACGATGCCGGGCAAAGCCGCCGGCAGCACCACTTTCCGCATGGTTTCCGCCTTTGTGGCCCCAAGGCCGTAGGAGCCGTCACGCAGGGCCTGGGGAACTGCGTTGATCACGTCGTCGCTCAGGGACGAGATGAAGGGAATGATCATGATCCCCATGACCAGCCCGGCCGCCAGCGCGCTTTCCGAAGCGATGGACAGGCCCACCGTCTCACCGAAACTGCGCAGGGCGGGTGCGATGGTGATCGCCGCGAAAAAGCCGTAGACCACCGTTGGAATGCCGGCCAGAAGCTCCAGCATGGGTTTGGCCCATCCCCGCACCTTGGGCGAGGCAAAGTCAGACAGGTAGATGGCGCTGAACAGCCCGATTGGCACGGCCACCACCATGGCGATAAGGGTGATCAGGAAAGTACCGAGGAACAGGGGGATCACCCCCACCTTGTCGGCATCCATATTGCCGTCATGCACGCCGGAAAGGGGGCTCCAGGTTGTGCCGAACAGGTATTTGTCCAGACGCCAGCCGATCTGGCCGAAGAAGTTCAGGGTCTCGAAGATCAGCGACAACACGATGCCAACGGTCGTCAGGATGGCGATGGTGGCGCAGGCAAGCAAAATGTGCCGGATGATGGCCTCGGCCCGGTTGCGCGCGCGGAAATCCAGCGTGATGCGCTGAATATGGAAATACCCGATCAGCCCGCTGGCCGCCAGGGCGGCAATCAGGGTGCCCCAGATGCGGATCCCATTGTAGCGCGCGAAGTCGGCCGCAATGGCTTCACGCAACGTGTCCGTGGCGGAGGCAACGGCCCCGAGCGCCAGGGCCTTGGCATCGGATAGGACCAGCTGGTGTCGGATGCCGGGCATGTCGGGCAAGGCGGCAGCAATGCGCAGCATCAGGGCGCGGTCGATGATATAGTCAAGGGCGGTGGCGCTGAACAGCACGATGGCCCATCCGATCATCAGGATCCGGAGAGCCACAAAAAGCCCGTGATAGGATGGCCGGGAGTGCATACTGGCAGGGTTGTCACCAGCAATTGCGGCTGATTTCTGGCTGGCCAGATAGAAGAACAGCAACGCCAGGGCGAAAACGGTGAAAAAGGCAATACTCAGCATGAAATCAGCCCACGTCCTGTTCCAGGACACCTGTGTGAGAAAAGTGCACGGAGGGCGGCAGACCCGCCCTCCGCAATCAGAGCAAGATTACTTCAGCTTTTCGTTGCCGGTCATCTTGACCAGGCCGTTGGCTGCGGCCTTGTATTTGTCATGCTCGGCAGCCGGCAGCGGGATCAGGCCCTTGTCGACCAGGTAACCTTCGTCACCCGAAGCGGCTTCGGACATGAACTCGTTGGCGTATTCCTGCATGCCAGGGACAACACCGGCATGGGCGTGCTTGACGTAGAAATACATCGAGCGCGACACCGGGTAGGAGCCGTCTGCGATGGCGTCAAAAGTCGGGTTGACCCCGCCCACGACAGCGCCTTTCAGCTTGTCCGAGTTTTGATCAAGGAAAGAGAACCCGAAAATGCCAAGCGCCTTCGGGTTGGCTTCCAGCTTGCTGACGATCAGGTTGTCGTTTTCACCAGCTTCCACATAAGGGCCGTCTTCCCGGATATGGGCACCCGACTTTTTGCAGTCGTCGCCACCGGCGGCCTTGCAGCCCTTCTGCATGACCAGCTCTTCAAAGGCATCGCGGGTGCCGGAGGACGGCGGCGGGCCCAGAACTTCGATCGCCATATCGGGCAGGGACGGATCAACGTCCGACCATTTTGCCGGCTTCGGACCATTGGCCGCCAGGGCGGTCCAGAGCTGAGCACGGGTGATGTTGAAATCAACGCCAGACTTGGAGTTGGCCACAACGATACCGTCAAAGCCGATGACGATCTCGGTGATGTCGGTCACACCGTTTTCCTGGCACAGTTTCCATTCCTTGGCCTTCATGCGGCGCGAGGCGTTGGTGAGGTCGGGATGCTCGACGCCAACACCGGCGCAGAACAGCTTCATGCCGCCACCGGAACCGGTGCTTTCGACAATGGGGGTCTGGAAATCAGTGGTCTTGCCGAACTGCTCCGCAACCGCGGTCGAGAACGGGAATACAGTGGACGAGCCAACGATGCGGATCTGGTCACGGGCCGAGGCCGAGGTGGCCAGGGCGGCGAGAGCAAGCGCAGTCAGGGCAGTTTTTGCCAGCGACATAAGAGAAATCTCCTAATTGTGATTGTTCAGAGCGAACCGCAGATGGCCCCTCAGGCACGCCGCTTAATCATGAGTCGTGATAGTTTGATGACAGCCATGTAAAATTTGCGTAACAATCAAATCTGGACGATGCTTTTGACAGGTCTGACTTCAATCCCGTCCGCCCGGACGACCTGAGGCCTCCGGGTGAACGGCATGCAGCCCCTCAAATGGCCAGCCGTCTGGTGCCGAAATAACTGATCAACAAAATCAGCGCTGCGGTCGCCAAACACAACGGCAGTCCACCCAGTTGATAGCTGAGACCAGAAAGCACCGTGCCAAGCAGCCGGCCGGTCGCGTTCGCCATGTAATAAAAGCCGACATCCATCGTCACGCGCTCCGTATCGGTGAAAGCCAGGATCAGATAAGAATGCAGCGCCGAGTTTACCGCAAATAACATACCAAAGAGCAGGAGCCCTGCGACCACCACAGATGTCAGCCAAAGCGAAGGGGTTTCGGCCAGCCAGATAATGGGCGCCAAAAGGCCGGGCACAAACAGCAGGACGGCAATCCAGTGACGCGCCGCGTAGACCAACTCCTGTAGCGGCCGCCCGGACGCGCCAAGCAGGCGCGGTGCGGCGGCCTGTACCGCGCCATATAGAATGATCCAAACAGACATGAAACTGCCTATCAGGAAGAAGGCCGCGCGGTTGCCGGATTCGCTGCCATCTGAAAGAACCTCATAGAAATAGACGGGAATGCCGACGACAAACCACACATCGCGCGCACCAAAAAGGAAGATCCGCGCAAAACTCAGCCAATTCACATTGCGGTTTTTTGACAGGACTTCACGAAACTTCACGCCTTTGCGCCCCTTGGGCAGGCCACCAGGCATGCGCAGCAACAAAATGGCCAGGATGACCGCGATCACAACCGCCATGGCAAGGACCGCATTGTGAAATCCAACCGTTCCCAAAAGCCCCGCGCCCAGCAGGAAGCCAAGGCCCTTCACCGCGTTTTTCGACCCCGTCAGCAACGCGACCCAGCGAAACAACCCATCCCCCTCGCTGGGGGCGAGAAGCTTTACCGCTGATTTCGAACTCATCTTGGCAAGGTCCTTTGCAACCCCCGAAAGGCCCTGTACCGACATCACGTAGATGACCGATGGCCAGATCGCCCAGAGCGGATTGAGCTGCAACAAAGCCAGCAGGGCCAATATCTGCAGGAAAAGCCCGGCGTATAACGTGCGTGTCAGCCCGAAGCGGGCGGCAATCCAGCCAGCCGTCAGATTGGTGATCATGCCGGCGATTTCATAAAGCATAAACAGGTAAGCCAGTTGCACCGGAGAAAAGCCCAGAATGTGAAAATGCAAAAGCACCAGCATCCTGAGCGCCCCATCGCTCAGCATGAAAACCCAATAGGCAGCCGTTACCGCGACATAGGCGGCCAGGGCTTGGTCGTTTTTCACAGAGAAGCCCCGACCATCAGCGCAACATCCACCAGGCGTTGCGCATAGCCATACTCGTTGTCATACCAGGCATAGATTTTCACCTGGGTGCCATTGACCACCATGGTCGATGGGGCATCAATGATCGAGCTGCGCGGATCATTCGTGTAATCAGCGGATACCAGCGGACGCGTTTCATAACCGAGTATGCCCGCAAGGTCGCCCCCGGCGGCTTTTTCAAACAAGGCATTCACCTCATCTGCCGTGGTTTGGCGCTCCACCTCAAAAACGCAATCGGTCAACGACGCATTCAAAAGCGGCACCCGAACTGCATGGCCGTTCAGTTTTCCCTTAAGGTCCGGATAGATCAAGGTGATGGCCGTCGCGCTGCCGGTGGTGGTGGGGATGAGCGAGTTCAGAGCCGAGCGCGCCCGCCGCAAGTCCTTGGCCGGCCGGTCGACGATGGTTTGCGTATTGGTGACATCATGGATTGTGGTCATCGAGCCATGTCTGATCCCAAGCCCCTCATGGATCACCTTCACGACTGGCGCCAGACAATTGGTGGTGCAGCTCGCAGCGGTGATGATCCTGTGCCTCTGTGGGTCGTACAGACTGTCATTCACACCCATCACGATATTGCAGGCATCGCCGTCCTTCACCGGAGCCGAGACCACAACTTTCTTCACGCCGGCGGCGAAATAGGGCGCGAGCGTGGCGTCGGTCTTGAATGCGCCGGTGCAGTCGATGACCACATCCACCCCTTCAAGCGGCAAATCCCCAAGCGATTTCGTGCAGGTGACGGGGATGCGGGTGCCGTCAATGCTGATACTGTCGGCGTCATGGGAAAATTCGGCCGGCCAACGCCCGTGAACCGTGTCGAATTCAAGCAGATGGGCATGCATCTCGGGGCTGCCAACCGCGTCATTGAGAAAGGCAATCTCCGCGCCTTTTTCCAGCAACGGGCGCAACGCCAGTTTTCCCATGCGGCCGAGGCCGTTGATTGCATATCTCGTCATTTTCGATGTCCTATAATCTGCTGATGTCATCGAGCCGTTGCTGCAGCACAGTCCGGCCCAGGGTTTCCAGGGGCAGATCAATGAACGCGCTCACGCGGTTGTCGATCTGTTCAAAGGCCCGCTCGAAATCGTGGCGTTTTTCCGTCAGGTTCCGATTTTCCCGCGAAGGTGGTGCCACCCCCCAATGGGCGTATAAGGGCTGGCCTTTCCAGGCCGGGCAGTCCTCATTCGCGGCCTGATCGCAGACGGTGAAAACGAAATCCATTTCCGGGGCCGCGTCGCCCTGAAATTCTTTGAGGCTTTTTGCGCGGAGTGCCGCGGTCTCGTGACCTCTGGATTTCAGGATATCTTCGGCGATTGGATTGACGCCGTCCCTGGGTCTGGAGCCCGCAGAGAAGACCCGAAACCGATCTCCGGGCGCGCTGCGCAATATGGCCTCGGCAAAGATCGAGCGGGTGGAGTTTCCCCGGCAGATAAACAGAACATTCTGCTTTCGCTTTTTCGGGGCGCTGCTGTCAAATGGAAGACCCGGAGGGCATATTTCCGGTCGCCCGCGGCAGCAATCCCGGAACAGGTAAGCGATCATTTCCTCTCCGGCGCCCAGTTCTGCCCGGTAAAGGACCGAGGTGCCCTGGCGGAATTGCCGGACCAGCCCAACCCGCCGTAGCGCCGAAAGATAGACGGACAGAGTGCTGGCTTTCAGCCCCAATGCCGCAGCCAGCTCACCGGCTGGAACCTTGTCGGGATAGCGGCGCACAAGCAGGCGGAACAGGGCCATTCTCTGTTCATGCCCAAGAGTGGTTAATCGATCGAGAATCATTTCTTCCATAATTCATGAATATATGAATTATAAGCCAGATCAACACCCTTCAATTTTGGCAGGTCTTGCGCAGCCGACATTCAGGCGGCATTGAAGTCGGGCATTTCTGTGCGTTGCCGCAAGCTGGCCCCATGCCAAAATTTCAGAAGCCGGCTAGAATCTGATGTCCCAGCGCATGAATGCGCTTGTTGATATCACACCTTGCGTATTCATGCCGTATTCAAACCCGCTACGAACTTCGGATGTGTCTTTCTTGACAAGGACCGCATTGATGCCCGCGAAAACTCTGGCCGCGTTGTTGTCTCCGGTTGAGGAAAACGCGATGGTGCTGCCGGCAACCGAGCTGCTGACGGCTCCACCCAGAAAAACCTGCCCTTCAATTCCCGCGTAGACACTGGGAAAAAATGTGCCTTTGGCCCATTCTTTTGCGGCGCCTTCGGCGGTTGCCAGCGCTCTCAACTCGAATATCTGCGTAGCGACCGGGCTGACCGTCAGGTTCGCGGTTGATCCGGTCTCGGTATAGCCTTGTTGATACAGGGCTGTGTATCGGGCACCCAGGCTGAAGGTCAGGTTGCTGGTCCCGATCGGGCGCGTGCCGGAAAAGGTAATGGCCGGGCTGACGAAATAGTTGCTGTATGCAGAGGAAGCCGTCTCGGCCCCGAAAGTCCTTGCCCCATTTGTCGCAGCAATCCCCGCCGTCAGTGAAACATCCGCAGGCAACCCGAACACGCTGGTCTGAAAATACCCACCCGCGAACACGTTGCTATTTCGGCTGGTGAACGAACTGGTGACACTGTTGGCGTATCCCGAACCGATCCCGGTGAAAAATCCCTGCCCCGGGCTTGTGTCAAACCCCAAGACAATGCCGCCAGTGATCGCGGAGTAATCGTCGGTTGAGGTTCCCATGCGGGCGTTTCCGAAGGTTTCAAACCAGTATTGTCCGGGGTCTGTCCCCTTGGTGCTGACGCGGGGGCCGGTTGCGTTTGCGCGCGATCCTGACGATCCAAACTGCTGGTGGTGAGAAACGCGTGAGGCGACAAACCCGGTTATGGCCCCTATCCCACGCGAACTTGCGGCAAATCCGTTTGTGTCGACCACATAAATCGTGTCGCCAACCACCCTGTAGGCATCTCGGTGCGCGGTGATCGTGTTTGGCAATGATGCCGTTGAATCCAGTTTGACAACGGCGTTCAAGCCGCGGCCAAAGTGGAGGGTGGCGGTGGCAGGATTGACGAAATGGACCTTTCCGATCAACCTTGATCCGGCCCTAAGATGAAGGGTCGCGTTGTCACCGCTCATGAAAACGGACAACCCGTTGGTTGATGACAGGCGCCCGGCATTGGTGACCGTATTGCCCGTGCCGACGGTATGCAGTGCATTCGCCAATGCGCCCGTGACCGAGACCCGACCGGAATTGCTGATTGTGCCGGTTCCGCCATCATGGAACAGACCGTGGCCTTCATCGCCGGATGTCTCGACGACGCCCGTGTTTCGAATTGTCCCAAAGTCGCCCGGTGCCACTGTACTTCTTGTATGATGGATCCCGTGCGCTTGAAATCCAGCGGTTGTAACGCGCCCACGGTTGACGATCGTTCCGGATTGGCCGGAATGAAACAGGCCACCTCTGTAAAAAAAGGCTGTCGTCACTGTGCCATTGTTGATGATTGTTCCAAAATTTCCAGCGTGTGACATCCCGTACGCGTATTGGATGGTTGTGACAGTCCCATTGTTGATTATCGTGCCGGTTGACCCTTGATAAGCCAAACCGTCATTCCCCCCACCCCAGGAAATGATGCCGCCGTCATTCGTCGCTGTCCCAAAATCCCCTATGTAGGTGATTGTGTTGCGGATATTGGATCCGTCGTTGACCCATGTATTCAGGACTTGTCCGTTGTCGCCTATATACCGAAGTTCAGTGTTTTGGCCGTGGTTGTGGATAATACCGTGCGCACCTGTGTAGCGGATTTTTGGAACATGTGTTGTCGAACGGTTGTCGATCAGACCAAAGTCACCAAAGTATCGCAAGCCAACCTCGGATCCTCCGGATGTGAAGGCGCCGGTACTGATCAGTTTTCCGTAATCGCCTGTGTAAATCACGCTGCCTGCGGAGATTGTTCCGCTGTTCAGGATGGTTCCGTAATGTCCCTCATAGTTGATCGAGGTGTAGCGTGACGCGCGAAACCGGGACCCGATGATCCCTGAGTTTGTAATTGTTCCATTGTCGCCGATTATCATCATGGCGTCATGCGTGGCCCTCGTTCTGCGACCTCCCACTTTGCCACTGTCCAAAACCCCGGAGTTTGCAAGCGATCCGTTGTCACCGACAATGATCATGCCATGCGCGGTCGCACCACTGTTCGCCTGCGTGGTGATGGTTCCGGAACTGGCAATCGAGATACCATTCCCGGTGCCGTCAAGCGCGGAAATATCCGTGGTCGTGACGCTGCCGGAATTTGTGACCGTGATCGTATCACCGCCATCGACTGTATTGCCATCATTGGTCGTGGTTGCCGCGCCAGAGATCGTGAAGTCATCGGCAAGGGCCGAGCCTGCAATAAGCACAAAAAACAATAGCCCGGTGCCAAAATACATGTCCATAACTACCACCCAGCCCAGGAGAGGCGACCTCATGTCAATTGCCCATCTTCCTGTTCATTCCGGGCAATCGTTTTGCGAGGAGATGAACATTTGAACCCGATCGAGTAAAGCGAAAGTTTTGCCGCCAAGGACAGTTGATCGCGGGATTTTCGACCAGACCGCTAAAAATTGAAAATGGGTCAGGGCTGAACCAGAGCTGCCTGTCTCGGGGGGCTGGTCCCCTGTCCACATGTCCTGTCAGGCATCAAGATGCCGCGGTTCGGAAAGTGGTTGTGTCAGAGACCGGATCATCTGCATCGCCTTTATTCGACCTTCGAACATGCTGACCTATGCATGAATTCGCATCTGCACCGAAAGTCCGGTCTTTCGGGCTGCGCCGCGCCGGAAGAGGCAATGAGTCTTTGGCCGGTTAGGGCCGAATGCACTCATAGGTTTCAGGCATGCATCCTCTCGTTTTCGCCACCCTATTGACCTCCCAGAAAGGCTGATTTAGGTAGTCCGAACTTCGAGCGGGTATGGTGAAATGGTATCATAAGAGCCTTCCAAGCTTAAGGTGCGGGTTCGATTCCCGCTACCCGCTCCAAGGTCAAAAGAATACACCACTTCGGCGCACGCCCCGGTTGGAAAATACCCTTTCACGCGCAGCCTTCGATTTACTGCGCGCCAGAGGTCATTCGGCCGCCATGCTGGTGGTCACTGCGATCCCTTTTTGCCCGTTGCCGCCATTTGCCAACGCAGCCATCCGCACCGCAGTGTCGAGCATTCGGCAGGAAAATCCCCATTCGTTGTCATACCAGCTGACCACACGGACCAGGCCGGCCTCGGTCACCGTGGTCTGGCCGGCCGCAAAGCAGCTGGAATGGCTGTCATGATTGAAGTCGATCGACACCATTGCATCGGTTTCCACGCTGAGAATGCCCTCAAGGGGCCCGCTCGCAGCCTCGCGCATGGCTGCGTTGACGGCCGAGGCGGTGGTCACCCGGCGTGGCACAAATGTCAGGTCGACCAGCGACACGTTTGGCGTCGGCACCCGAATGGCCGAGCCCTCGATCCGGCCCTCCAGCGCAGGCAGAACAAGCGAGATCGCGCGCGCAGCGCCCGTCGAGGTCGGAACCATAGACAGCGACGCCGCCCGAGCCCGGTACAGGTCCTTGTGATCGGTGTCATGGGACGGCTGGTCGCCGGTGAAGGAATGGATCGTGGTCATATAGCCGGTCTCGATCCCGCAATGCTCCTCAAGCACCTTGGCCAAAGGGGCCAGGCAATTCGTCGTGCAGGAGGCGTTCGAGACGATCACATCCTTTGCGGTAAGCTCTGTGTGATTGACGCCAAAAACGACCGTCCGGTCAACATCCGTACCGGGCGCCGAGATCAAAACCCGGCGCGACCCGTTTTTCAGATGGCGGGCGGCGGCGTCGCGTTTTGTGAAGATCCCCGTGCATTCCAGGGCGACATCGACATCGCTCCAGTTCAAGTCCTCAGGCGCGCGTTCGGCGCTGACCCGAATGCGTTTGCCGTTGACCAGAAGGTCGCCGTCTTTGACCGCAACATCCGCTTTCAGGCGACCATGGATGCTGTCGTATTTCAGAAGATGCGCCATGGTATCAACCGGCGCCAGATCATTGATCGCGATGATGTCGATGGCCTCGTTGGTGGTCTCGATCTGACGGCGCAGAATATTGCGGCCGATGCGACCAAAACCGTTGATGGCGAAACGATGAGTCATGGGGTGGTTCCTCATGGGTGACCGAAATGTTAGCGCTAACGTTATCGCTAACATACATGGCCCGACTGCAAAATCAAGCCCCTTGTGCTGCGATGCGGCAAGCCGCTACACTTCGCTGGCCGGGCAGGGGGTGCAGGTTCGAAAATGGCTGGAAAACCAACGCTTAAGGATGTGGCCGAAAAGGCGGGTGTCAGCGAGATGACCGCCTCGCGCGCATTGCGCAAAGCCGATGCGGTGTCCGAAAAAACCCGCAAAAAAATCGAACGCGTCGCGCGCGAGCTTGGCTATGTCCCGAACCGTATCGCCGGCGCGCTCGCCTCCAGAAGCGTGAATTTGGTGGGGGTGATTTTCCCCTCATTGTCCAGTTTCGTCTTTCCCGAGGTGCTGTCTGGCATTTCATCGGTACTCGGCGCCAGCCCGTTGCAGCCGGTTGTCGGGGTCACCGGCTACAACCTGGAAGAAGAGGAAAACGTGATCCGTGAAATGCTGTCCTGGCGTCCGGCGGGGCTGGTCGTGGCCGGTCTCGAACATACCGCGGCGGCGCGCAAAATGTTGGCCGCGGCCGACATCCCCGTGGTCGAGATCATGGATGTCGATGGCGAGGCGGTCGACTACTGCGTCGGAATTTCCCATGTCGAGGCGGGTCGTCGCATGGCCGAGGCCATCATCGCGCGCGGGTATCGGCGGATTGGCTTTATTGGCACCAAGATGCCAAAGGATTTTCGCGCCGCCAAACGGTATCAGGGGTTTGTCGAGGTGATCGCAAGGGCTGGCTTGTCCCTGGTGGCGGAACGGCAATATTCCGGCGGCTCGTCGATTGCCGAGGGCCGCAAGATCACGACGGATCTGCACCAGCAACACCCTGAACTTGACTGCATTTATTATTCCAGCGACCTGATGGCAGTGGGCGGGTATATGTATTGCCTGTCCAATGAGGTCGCGGTGCCCGGCCAATTGGCCATTGCCGGGTTCAACAATCTTCAAATCATCGACGGTTTGCCGCTGCAACTGGCAACCACCGATGCCTATCGGTTCGAGATCGGTCAAAAAGCGGCTGAGATCGTGCTCGGCGACCCTCCGTCCGCGCGGGCCGAAAAAACCTGTGTCCTGACGCCGACGGTCCTCCCGGGCCAGTCGATTTGAGGGGCCGGCGGCGTCGCCCCATGTCATTCACCCCACGAAAAAGGGCCGAGAAGACCCCGGCCCTTTCGTAGCTGTTTAGGCGTTCCGGCTCAGTCCCGCTTGATCGACTTTTCGAAATAGGGGACCGGTGCGATCTTGGCGCGGATCGGCACGACCTCATGATCCTCCACCGTTGGGCGTTTGGAATTCGGCTCGCCCCACATCAAGGTGACCTCTTTGCCCATTTCGACCTTGTCCGGGTCCATCAACGCGGTCGACAGAACGGCCCCGGCATTGGAGGAATAAGC
>Ga0070727_10004178_pt1 | contig 12463 bp, 5 predicted proteins | sample tdAd472_FD_66722 | JGI IMG/M metagenome (GOLD analysis project Ga0070727, IMG submission 66722) | Marine sediment microbial communities from the Atlantic coast under amendment with organic carbon and nitrate - tdAd47.2 | ecosystem: Environmental > Aquatic > Marine > Coastal > Sediment | place... | reverse complement strand
CTCGTCCGACACATTCCGCCAGGCGATCCGCGACTTCGACGACGTGTCGGCTTCCTGGCATCAGCGGATTGTCGAATCGCTGATCTCTGTGCCGCTGGAAGTTGGCGACTCGGTTGATGGCCGAGCCAAACCGAAGAAGGCCCGGCACCGCGTCATCGAATGCGTTGAGGTTCGTGAGGGCTCGGAACTGGTCGGCCTGCTGACCAGCGAAGATGTGCTGCTGAGCTGGAACCGGCTGGAACCGGCACTCGAACAGGTCGCGACGGACACTCTGACCAGCCTGCCGAACCGGGCACATTTCGAGCGGCGGTTTCAGCAGGAGTGGCAACGGGCGGAACGTCTGGGGCTGACTCTGGGCGTCCTGATCGTCGACGTCGACAACTTCAAGCAGATCAACGATTCGTTCGGCCATCTGCGCGGCGATCTGGTGCTGGCCGCGGTTGCCGAATGCTGCCAGAAGCAGTTGCGGTCGTACGACGTCATTGCGAGGTTTGCCGGCGACGAGTTCGTTGCGCTGACCTGCGGTTGCGGTGCGGACGACATCGACCTGCCGATTCGTCGCCTGCTGGAAGCCACCCGGCGGCTCGACCTGCGTTTCGATGGTCAGCCAATCGCGACGAGCCTTTCAATCGGAGCGGCTGTCATCTGCCGAGGCCTCGACCGGCTCACTCCCGACCATCTGCTCGACGCCGCCGACCGGTGTCTCTACGCGGCCAAGGAGTCGGGCCGGAACCGGGCGTTTCGTGTCGAGCTGTTCGAAAACGGTGAGACCAGCCCGGTGCATCGTGTCGATGCCGATGTTGCGGTCGAAACCCCGTAGCCGCGTTCGCGCAGAACGCGGGCTTCCATCGGCCTTCCACGTCAGGAAATTGCCCGCATTCTGCGCGAATGCGGCTACGACAGGATGTCCGCCAGCACCGATCCGCTCAGCGAATAAAGACGAACTCTTTGACGTTGAACAGAACGTGGCAGAAGTCGGCCCAGACTCGTTCGTCAGTCTGCCAGTCGACGTTGCTGCCAAGTGCTTCCGCCTGGCCCTTTAGAAATGTCGCCGCGTCCTGCAGTTCGGAGTCCGTCGGCTGGCGGCTGAAGCAGCGCTCGTAAAGCCGCTGCACTCGGGCGTTCGAATCGTCGGGGACTTCCGCCAGAATCCGCCGAGCGAGAACGCGAGACTGATCAATGACGAAGGGATCGTTCATCAGAATCAGTGCCTGGGCCGGCACGTTGGACGCGTTGCGGCGGCCGATCGTCGTGAACGGGATCGGCGTGTCGAAGGCCTGCATCATCGGCGAGAGGAAGTTGCGGCGCACTTCGATATAGATGCTACGGCGTCCGTTGCCGTCGAGCGGTCCGTTGCGTCCCGGTCGACCGCGGCCCTGCATGAACGACGTGAGGTGAATCGGCACGGACGGCCCGAACATTGTTCTGTCGAGCCGGCCTGAGACGGCCAGCATTTCGTCGCGAATCGCCTCGCCTTCCAGCCTCCGGATCTCTGCCCGATGCCACAGCAGGTTCTCGGGATCGGATTCGGCATAGGCCGGGTTCACTTCGCTGCTCAGCCGCCAGGCACGAGTCAGCATCAGCCGACGGATCAGCCGCTTGATCGACCAGCCGTCGTTAACGAACTCACTGGCGATCGCGTCGAGCAGTTCGGGGTGCGTCGGCTGTTTGCCCATCGCTCCAAAGTTATCGACCGACTGCACGATGCCGCGTCCGAAGAGGTGATGCCAGATGCGGTTGACGATGACGCGCGAGGTAAACGGGTTGTCGGCGTCGAGCATCCGTTCGGCCAGAGCCAGCCGCCCGCTGCCGGAGTCCAGCTCGGGCTGCTCCGCACCGGAGATTGCTTCGAGCATCCGTCGCGGCTGAACGTCGCCAGGGTTTGTATGGCTGCCGCGAATGAAGACGTGTTCGTTTTCGCTGGAACCGTCCGTCATCGCGAGCACGTAGTCCGGTGCCGGCAATGCGGCTTCGAGCTGCGCGACGGCGATGGCCGCGTCCGACAGTTCACGGATCGTCGCGCTTCCCGTTTCAGCCAGCGTCGTCGTGAGCTGCTCATCGATCAGCCACTGGCGGAAATCGTCGCCTGCCGCTTCCGTGCTGTCGATGAGTGCTGCCGTCCGTCGTGCAAGCTGGTCGTGATCGGCGATTGCCTGTCCGGTCAGAGCCAGGGCGGCCGCGCTGACGGGCTCGACGGGATTCACACCAGGATCGGCCTGCCGAATCTCGTCAACGACAATCCATCCATCGCCTTCGTCGTGAAATTCCAGATGCACGCGATGCCCGACGAATTTCTGCACGTCACCGGCCTGCCGCTGCCAGTACGGAGTCTCGCTGTTGGGATTGAACTTGCAGCCGCCAAACAGCAGGCCGCTGAATTCATCCATGCGATAACCCTCGACGATCAACCGGACGGTGACGCCGGTCCCGGCCATGCGGTAAACGAGGTTTGGCTTCGTCAACGTAAACGTCGGCGATCGCAGCACGCCCCGCAGTTTCCTGCCATAGCGAGCGCTGCTGACGCTGCCGTCGAGACGCGGCGTTCCTGACGGATTCCAGCCCGAACCGCGAACTGGTCCGCCATCGAATGCCCAGCCGGTTTCACGCCAGACGGCGTCAGCGGGATTGCCGACGTCGCTGCTGCCGCCTTGTGCCCCGAATGGAGCACCGTCGAAATCGTCAACACGATCGGTCTTTGCGCGGAAGTCGTCGAGCCGCTGCTGCTCGGCCCGCAGTCGGTCGCCGAGTTTGCGGGCCGTCGTGTCGAGCCGCTGACTGTCGACCGCCGCCAGTTCCTTCCAGCTCGACAACGGGTGCGACTGCTTGCCAACGCTGTCTTCAAGCAGCGCGGAAACCCAGCGACGCAGATCGGAGGCGTCCAGGTTGAACTGCTGCGCGACGCTTTCAATTGGACGCCGGTACGGTGAGGGTTCGGCCTGATCGGTGAAGACGATCTGGTCGACGTCGATGTGGCCCCAGCCGCCCTTTCGTTTGTCGAGAATCTGCAGCACGGCGGTGCGGCCCGCGAACTCCGCGACGTCCCACGCGGCCGGAGCGAGTCGGTCGTTGTTTGCACCGGTCGCTGTTCGCACGACCTTGCCATCGATCAGGAGATTGAGGCATGCATCGCCGGGCCACTTGCCGCCGGCAATCAGAAACGAAATCTGCCTGCGGGAAATCTCGAACTCAGGCGACGTCACACTTCCGGTCAGGTTGTCATTGCCCGCGTAGGAATTGGCGAATCGCTGACCGGCGACGCCAGCGAGTTTCTGGGCCGGGAAAGAACCATTGTCGGGTCCCGCTTTGAACGCGTCGCCCTCGACCGACCACGGAGCGAAGCTTTCGCTTTCGAAGTCGGCGAACACGATATCGGGACGCTGATTCGCCTCAGCGGACGCCGCCTCTTCGTCGGTTGGCAGGCCGAACAGAACCTCGCGACTGGCCGCCAGGAACTTCGCCAGTCGTTCGTTGCGTGCCGTGTCGCCAGCAGTGAGCTGCTGATCGAGAAGCTGGTCCGCGTGCTCGTACTGCCGTTTGATGCCGGCGACCGTCTCGTCGATGCGGCCCTGCGGATCGAGGTAAGCGTTCTGTCGATGTGAACTCTGCAGAAAGCCCGCCAGTGCGTAATAGTCGCGAGCCGTGATCGGATCGAACTTGTGATCGTGGCACCGCGAGCACGACACGGTGAGAGCCAGGAACGTCTTCGAGAAGACATCGATCTGATTGTCGATGACCGACGCCTCTTCACCCTTCACATCGACAGGCGCGTGCTTCAACTCGGAGAGGAACCAGAAGCCGGTCCCGAGGATCGATTCGTTCGTGCCGGTTTCCGGATTGCGGCGCGGATTCGGCAGCAGGTCCCCGGCCAGATGCTCGCGCACAAACTGGTCGTACGGCACGTCCGCATTGAAAGCGCGGATCACGTAGTCGCGATACTTCCAGGCGTTGTGCAGCGGGTAATCGAACTCGTGGCCGAGCGTTTCGGCATAGCGGACCAGGTCGAGCCAGTGCCGTGCCCAGCGTTCGCCAAAGTGCGGCGATTCCAGCAGCTCGTCGATCAACTTCGCGAGCACCTCGGAATCAGTCGCGGGGTCGCTGACGAAGGCCTCGACGCGTTCCGGTTCCGGCGGCAGGCCGACCAGCGTGAAGTACGCGCGACGAATCAGAGCCGCCCGGTCCGCGTCGGGATTCGGTCGCAGTCCCTGAGCTTCAAGTTTCGCCAGGACATAGCGGTCGAAGTTGTCGGTCGGCCAGTCAGCCGCTTTGACGTCGGGAGCTGTGCCGGGTGAGATCGGCTGCCAGGCCCAGTGCTCGCGTTTGCGGGCTTCGAGTGGAAACTCTTCCTCGACCACTTCGACGTTGAGGCCGTCTTCCGACCACGGCATTCCGAGTTCGATCCACTTGCGGAAGATCGCAATCTCGCCTTCGGGCAGTCGTCCCTTCGGCGGCATCTCGAACGATTCGTAATTGACCGCTTCGATGAACAGACTCTCGTCCGGCTTGCCTGCGACGGCCGCCGGGCCGGAATCTCCACCCTTGAGAACGAACGGTCGCGCGTCGAGTCGCAGGCCGCCTTCCAGACGCTTTGAGTTTTCCGCATGACACTCGAAGCAGCGAGCCTCCAGCAGCGGCTTCACCTTCTGTTGAAAGAACGCAACGGCTTCTGCATCGAACTTCGGAACGGCTTTGTCGTCAGCCTTCTGACCAGCGGTCCTGCCGGGCTCCTTTTCGGCAGCCCGAGCTGGCGACGATTGGCCATGACGGTCGGTCGGCAGAACGGCCAGCACGCCGACACAGACAGTCAACGAAGCGGCCGCGGAGAACAAACGACGGAAGCTGTTCAGCGAGGTCATCAGACACTCCTGAGGGAATTGCGAGAAAAACTCAATCGACCGAGGGCGGGGCATCACGGGCCGGCGGGCGTCCGGCAGTGAGTCGCCGGACGGGAAGGATCAGCGAATGATTGTACGACGTCGCAGCCGATGACGAAAAGCGGGCTCGCCGTTCAGCATTGCTGCCGCATCTCTGCCGGGCCTAAAGTTGCACCGGCGGCGGCGTGCCTGGTGGCCTCGCGTTGCTCGACCCACCCAACGGATTTCAGTGTCCGCCAGAAGGACTCGCCATGAAACGTATCCTGCTCGTTCTGCTCACGACGACGTGTCTCGTTGCGGGCGCCGGCCACTGTGACGCCGCGAAGCGCAGGAAGGATCCGAAGATCACGCAGGCCGTCTCAAAGGCCCTCGACTTTCTGGCGCGCGAACAGCGGCGGCAGGGCTACTGGGAGGCGAACGGCGGCCAGTATCGAGTTGCGATGACGGCGCTCGCAGGCAACGCGATGCTTTGCGAAGGCTCGACATCCACACGCGGTCGTTACGCGAAGAATATCCGCCTCGCCGTGGACTACCTCGTCGAAATGGCGAACCCGGAAACCGGGCTGATCGGCTTTAAGGACGACTATCACTACACCTACGGGCACGGCTTCTCGATGCTGTTTCTCTCGCAGGTTTACGGCGAGGAAGTCGACGCGATCCGCCGGGAGCAACTCAAGCAGGTTCTGACGAAGGCCGTCGAGTTTTCGGCACTGGCTCAGACATCCCGAGGTGGCTGGGGTTACGTCTCGGCGAAAGACCAGCCGAACTTCGACGAAGGGTCGACCTGCATCACTCAGGTCCAGGGGCTCCGCGCGTGCCGCAACGCGGGCATCTCCGTCCCCGGCGAGGTGATCGACGCCGCGAAGAAGTACATCCGCGACTGCACGACTCCCGATGGCGGCGTCCAGTACAGCATTCGTGGCGGCGGACCGCGGGCTCCGATCACGGCTGCTGCCGTCGCGGCGATGTTCAACGCCGGCGATTACGAGTCCGATCAGATCACAAAGATGCTCAAGTACTGCGAGCGGAACATCGACAAGTCCCGCAGCGGAGCCCAGTTCTTCGGCCACTGGCACTACGCCCATTATTACTACGCTCAGGTCAAGTACCGCCTGGGCGACGAGATCTGGGACAAGTACTTCGACGACGTCAGCACCACGATTCTGAACAGCCAGAGTTCGGGCGGCTCATGGAAAGAAGGCCACATCGGCGAGGTCTACACGACAGCGATCAACGCCACGATCCTGCAGATCGATAACGGCTACCTGCCGATCTATCAGCGGTGATGGTCTTTTAGCGGAACGGCGCGAGCCGTCCGGCTGACGCCTGCTTCCGTACGTAGCCACCGGACGGCTTGCGCCGTTCCGCTAACTCCGCTGACTCGACTCATCTTTGGAGATTTGGCCAGCGGCGGTATCTTCCGCGCCGGTCGAGCGAGTTCAAAACGCACAATGGCGGGCCTCATTCGTCAGGGAAGGCGATCATGGCAGGATTCGAGCAGCATCTGCGAGTCAGTACGGGAATCGGCGTCGTGACAGGCGCCGTCGCGACGTTCGGGTTAGGTTTCACGCCAGCCCAGGGAATCCTGTCAGCGTACCTCTGCGGCGTCAGCGGGATGCTTCCGGACCTGGATTCCGACTCCGGCAAACCACTGCGCGAGATGTCGAATCTGACGGCGGCGATCGTTCCCATGATCATGATGGAACGTCTGAAAGAGTGGGGCGGCGATTTCGACACGGCCCTGCTGCTGGCAATCCTCGTCTACATGGCGGTCCGGTTCGGCGGTTCCTGGATGCTCAGCAAGGTGTCGGTCCATCGCGGCATGTTTCACAGCATTCCGGCGCTGGCGATCGCGGGACTGGCCGTCTTTCTCGGTTGGAAAAGCGACGAGATGAGCGTCCGGATTCTGATGGCCGGCTCAGTCGGACTCGGCTTTCTCTCGCACCTGATTCTCGACGAAATTTACGCCGTGCAGTGGAACGGCCTGGCACCAGAGCTGAACCAGTTCGCCGGCAGCGCGACCAAGTTTTTCGGCAAGAGCACCGTCGCCAATCTCTTCACCTGGTCACTCGTCGCCGGGCTGACCTGGCTGTCGCTGGGCCGCGCCGGAATCGTCGAAGAGCCGGTCGTCCCGAAGCCGGCGGAATTGCGCGAGGCCCTCAATTCCCTGCCCGGCGTCCAGCGGTTGTGACACCGCGCGAGTTTGTCGAGCGACAGCTCCCGGCTGATTTCGGGAACCAGAACTCGTGTGCTGGTCAGCACCAGCCCGCCCCGACACAAATCTTGTGGCTAACCCGGACGATTCCCGTAGGGTGCGTGGAGTCGGCGTTTTTTCCCTGGTGCGTTGCGCAAGCCAGATTGCTCTCAATCCAGAGTGTCGCAGACAAATTGTCGTGTTGGCCGACGTAACGCACCGTCCTGAAAAGGCTTGCTGCACGCACCCGACAACCTTCTGGCTCGCCCCGACGCAAAGGTTTGGGGCGAATCGATCTGCCGAAGTGCCACGGAGTCAGGCGGTTTCCGCTTCGATCGCCGCAGCACCGGCCAGCGGTTGCTGACAGGTTCCCTGCTGGCAGCGGTACAGAGTGGCCTGCCCATCGATCGCGGAGCGATTCTCGAAGAGTTCGAGCGGACCGGGATCATCAGACAGCGGGCAGATCGCGAGGAGCTGGTTGGGCTCGAAACGGCGATTCAGAAACTCGCGGACGCGGGCGTTTTCCGAGCGATCATCGCCTTCGATGAGCACAGACTCCCAGGCGGGGCCAAGTAGAAAGTCGAGTGCCAGCAGAGACTGCCCGCTGGCCATCGCCATTTGTTCGAGCTGCCCGGAGAGCGCTTCGAGTGTTTCGACAGCCTGGTCTTCGATGTCGGCTCGCGAGGTCAGCCGCCCGAGTCGCAGCAGCGCGTAAGCGGCCATGCCGTTCCCCGATGGCGTGGCGTTGTCGATGCCGTCTTTCGATCGCGTAATGAGCTGTTCGTGATCGGACGACGTGTAAAAGAAGCCGCCCGCGTCGAGGTCGGCAAACTGCTCGAAAACCCGCTCGGCAAGTTCGACGGCTGAGGTCAGGCATCCGGTCGCACCAGTCGTCTGAAACAGCTCGACGAAGCCGTCAATCAGGCAGACGTAGTCGTCGAGGTATGCGTTGAAGCGGGCTCGACCATCTTTGAACGAGTGCAGCAGCCGACCACTGTCGTCGCGCATTGTCGAGAGGATGAACTGTGCCGCGTCGCTGGCCGCGTCGGTGTACTTTGGCTCATTGAGCACTCGCGCCGCCTGAGCCATCGCGGCGATCATCATGCCGTTCCACGAGGCCAGAACTTTGTCGTCTCGACCGGGAGCCACTCGTTTCGACCGCGTCTCAAACAGCGTCGCCCGGCAGCGCGACAGGATTTCTTCGAGGGCCACTTCAGAAAGCTGCAGCTGGTCGGCCATCTGCGCGTGCGAGCGTGGCCGGTTGAGGATGTTCCTGCCTTCCCAGTTGCCCGACGGCGAAACGTCGTAGCAGGCACAGAAAACGTCCGCGTCGTCGCCGAGCAGCTCGCGAACTTCGGCGTCGCTCCAGACGAAGAATCTGCCCTCTTCGCCTTCACTGTCGGCATCCTGTGTCGAGTAGAAGCCGCCTTCCGGCTGAGTCATTTCGCGGAGCACGTAATCGAGCGTCTCGCGGACGACGCGCGCGTAGTCGGCGTTGCCCGTTGCCTGAAACGCTTCGAGATACGCGGGAACCAGCAGCGCGTTGTCGTAGAGCATCTTCTCGAAATGCGGGGCCAGCCAGCGGGCGTCGGTCGAGTACCGCGCGAAGCCGCCGCCCAGATGATCGTAGATCCCGCCCGCGGCCATTCTGTCGAGAGCCGTCCTCACGACGGCCAGTGCGTCCTCGCTGCCGAACCGCTTCCAGGTTCTCAGCAGAACGCGCAGCGACATCGGATGCGGAAACTTGGGAGCCCCGCCGAAGCCGCCGTGCGTTCGGTCGGCAGCCGCCAGCAAATCTTTCTCGGCGCCGCGCAGCAGATCTTCGGTCAACGAGGTTGGCTCGGCACGAACACCGCTGACACGCACAACGGCCTCAGTGATTTCTTCCGACTGCGACTCGACGCGTTCACGACGATCCTGCCACGCCTCGTTGACGCCCAGCAGAACCTCGCGAAATCCGGGCCGTCCCCAGCGAGCGGTCGGCGGCCAGTAGGTGCCTCCGTAAAACGGCTTCAGGTTCGGCGTCAGGAAGACCGACATCGGCCAGCCGCCCTGGCCGGTCAGCAGCTGCACGGCGTTCATGTAGATCTGATCGAGATCCGGCCGCTCCTCGCGATCGACTTTCACGCAGACAAAGTGCTCGTTCATGATCGCCGCGATGTCGTCGTTCTCGAAGCTCTCATGCTCCATGACATGGCACCAGTGACAGGCTGAGTAGCCGATCGACAGAAAGATCGGTCGGTCCAGTTCCTTCGACCGGGCCAGCGCTTGATCGCCCCACGGATACCAGTCCACGGGATTGTAAGCGTGCTGCTGCAGGTACGGGCTGGTTTCGTCGATGAGCCGGTTGGCGGGGCGGTCGGGAGCTGTCATGGCATCGCGTTTCTTTGTCGTGGCTTCAGGATCAGGCCGAAGCATGAGTTCGAAGTGTTTCGTTCGCCACCGCTGACCGGCGATGCCGACCGAGTGTCTGATACGGCGAAGCCGTTGCACCCAACAGCCAGGTGTCGCCGCGCAGCGGCGCACGCCTGGTTTCAAGTTTCCGATTGCCGACATTCCCGTGTGGTCTGCCGAGGGGCCGCTCTCGCCACAGGTTTCATCGAAAACCTTGGAAAACGTTCTCGACGGTGGCGAGAGCGGCCCCTCGGCAGACGTGAGCGGGAATCGGGCTCAACGTCCCGACTACCAGGGGTGGCGCTTCGCGGCTACGCCGCTGCGCTAACCCCTGGCTGATGGGTGCAACGGCTTCGCCGTATCAATCGCAACTCTCTCGAACTCTAATCGCACCTCACCCGCAATTGGTGTTCGTCGCGAGGCTGTCTCGCTATTCTCGCCGAAAAGTCGTACTCGCGTGCGATTCCCCGGAAACTGCCCCGCAGGAGGAGTGCTGTGAGAGCTTCCGTTTGTCTTCTGCTGACCGCTGCTCTGTTTGTGTCTGTGCCGACAGGAAGGTCGATCCAAGTGGCCGCCGCTGAACCCGCTCTGAAGTATCCGACGACGAAGAAGGTCGATCAGGTCGACGATTTTCACGGAACGAAAGTCGCCGATCCGTACCGCTGGCTGGAAGACGACGTCCGCGAATCGAAGGATGTCGCGGCCTGGGTCGAGGCTCAGAACAAGGTCACGTTCGGGTATCTCGAACAAATCCCCGAGCGGGAGTACATCAACAAACGGATCACCGAGCTGTGGAACTTCGAGAAGTTCGACGCCCCCTTCAAAGCCGGCGGGCGGTACTACTACTACCACAATTCGGGCTTGCAGAATCAATACGTGCTCTACGTCCAGGATTCGCTCGACGGCGAGGCCCGCGTGCTCATGGATCCGAACACCTGGTCGGACGATGGCACCGTCGCACTGTCGGGAACGGCTTTCAGCGACGACGGCAATTACGTTGCGTACGGAGTGCAGGATGCCGGCTCGGACTGGCGGACCTGGAAGATCATGGAGATCGCCACCGGGCGGACGCTCAGCGACGAACTGCACTGGATCAAATTCAACTCGCCGGTCTGGTCCAGGGACAGCAAGGGCTTCTTTTACGCCCGCTATCCGGAACCGAGCGACGATGCCGAGTTTCAGGCACTGAACCTCAACATGAAGGTTTATTACCACCGCCTGGGAACGCCGCAATCACAGGACGTGCTGGTTTATGAACGACCGGACGAACCGGAATGGGGTTACGGTTGCGAGGTCACCGAAGACGGCCGCTATCTGGTCATCACCATCTGGAAGGGCACCGACGATCGTTACCGCATCGTCTATCGCGACCTCGAAGAACCATTCGGTCTGCCGACGGACCTGATCAGCGACTTCGAGTACGAATACACGTTCGTCGGCAACGACGGCCCGGTCTTTTACTTCCAGACGAACCTGGACGCTCCACGCCGTCGCGTTGTGGCGATCGACATCCGCAAGCCAGACCAGAAGAACTGGCGCGAGATTATTCCGCAGCGCGACGAAACGCTTCGCGGCGTCGCGTTCGTCGGCAACCTGTTCGTCGCGAGCTATCTCAAGGATGCTCAGACGCAGGTCAACATCCACTCAATGAATGGTGACTTCGTCCGCGAAGTTGAATTTCCTGGCATCGGATCGGCGTCAGGCTTCGGCGGTCGTCGCGGCGACACGGAAACGTTCTATTCGTTCGCCAGCTTCGCGACGCCGCCGACGATCTATCGCTACGATCTGGTGACCGGTAAGAGCGAACTCTTCCGGCAGGCTGAGGTGAAGTTCAACCCGGACGACTACGAAACGAAGCAGGTCTTCTACCCGAGCAAAGACGGCACGAAGGTCCCGATGTTTATCGTGCATCGCAAAGGGCTGAAGCTCGACGGCTCGAACCCGACGCTGCTGTACGGCTACGGCGGTTTTAACATTCCGCTGACGCCGCGGTTCTCGGTCAGCCGACTTGCCTGGATGGATCTCGGCGGCGTGTATGTCTCTGCGAATCTGCGCGGCGGCGGCGAGTACGGCGAGAAGTGGCACAAGGCCGGGACCAGGCTGCAGAAGCAGAACGTCTTTGACGACTTCATCGCCGCGGGTGAATGGCTGATCGACAACGGCTACACGTCGAAAAAGAAGCTCGCGATCATGGGCGGCAGCAATGGCGGGCTGCTCGTCGGAGCCTGCATGACGCAGCGGCCCGACCTGTTCGGAGCGTGTCTGCCGGCGGTCGGCGTCATGGACATGCTGCGGTTCCACAAGTTCACCGCGGGCCGCTTCTGGGTCGACGATTACGGCTCGGCGGACAACGCGGACGAGTTCAAAGCGCTGCACGCGTACTCGCCCTACCACAACCTGAAAGACGGCACGAGCTACCCGCCGACGATGGTGACAACCGCCGACACCGACGACCGCGTTGTTCCCGGTCACAGCTTCAAGTTCGCCGCCCGCCTGCAGGAAGCTCACGAGGGCGACGCCCCAGTCCTGATCCGCATCGAAACAAAGGCCGGACACGGTTCCGGCAAACCCACAAAGAAGATCATCGAAGAACTCACCGACGAGTGGGCGTTCCTGGTGAAGAACCTCGGCATGACGATCCGTCGTGCTGACTGACGTTCTCACTGCCCCCCCCGTTCCTGCGCTCTGCGTGGGAATGCAATCATTCGTTTAACGCCCAGCCGCAGGCGCCGGCCACCTCCGACTTGCAACCTCACTGGTGGCCGGCGCCTGCGGCTGGGCGTTAACCAAAGCAGAACTCGCGGGCCGAAAGCCGCTACTCACATGTCAGACACCGAACAACCTGAATACAACTCGATCGACGACGCCCTCGCGGTCCTCAAAGAAGGCGGCATGGTGATCGTTGTTGACGATGCCGACCGCGAGAACGAAGGCGATCTGATTTGCGCCGCGCAGTCGATTACGCCCGAGCAGGTGACGTTTATGCTGCGGCACGGCGCTGGCG
>Ga0070727_10004175_pt1 | contig 12468 bp, 10 predicted proteins | sample tdAd472_FD_66722 | JGI IMG/M metagenome (GOLD analysis project Ga0070727, IMG submission 66722) | Marine sediment microbial communities from the Atlantic coast under amendment with organic carbon and nitrate - tdAd47.2 | ecosystem: Environmental > Aquatic > Marine > Coastal > Sediment | place... | reverse complement strand
CCTCCTCGTCGGAACGATAGCCGGGAACCCGACTGGTGCCAGCCGCCATGCCCTGCACGACGTCGTGTGAGCCGCTTCTCGAGCCGGCGAGCTTGAGGTCACTGGTCGGGACTCCGTATCACTTGATTTCACATCGACACGTCAACCATGGTGCTCGATTACGACCCAGACCTCGGTGTATGCTCGTACGGCCATGCTCGAAATCGCCGAGGTGGGGGCCAAGGTCTCCAAGGAGGAGTACGAGGAGTCCTTGCCGCCGCTGCGCGTCGATCTGCTGAACGCCCAGTTCCAGGTTCGCGGGAGCGACGTGCCCGTGATGATCGTGCTCTCCGGGGACGATCGCGAAGCCGTGAGCGAGGTGCTGAACCTCCTGCACCACTGGATGGACGCGCGCTACCTGGAGGCTCATTTCTTCGGCCGGCGCAGGGACCACGAGCGCCAATATCCGCGCTTCTGGCGCTACTGGCAGGTCCTGCCGGCAAAGGGCGAGATCGGGATCTATGCCGGAGGCTACGGCCTGGGCCTGCTGGCTGACCGACTCACCGGCGAGAGCGACACCGAGGAGGCGGCGCAGCGCCTGGAGCACGCGCGCCGCCTGGAGCAGATGCTCGTAGACGACGGCGTGCTGCTGCTCAAGATCTGGCTGCATCTGCCCCCGGACAAGCGCCGCAAGCGGCTGGCGAAGGCTAGGAAGTCGCCGGACAGTGTGCGGCTAGCCGAGATCGATCTGGAGCTCTACGAGCGCTACGACGAGGCGAAACCCCTCATCGAAGCCCTGTTGCGGCAGACCAGCACAGCGGCCTCGCCTTGGCACCTGGTGGAGAGCTCCGACGCCCGCCATCGCAATGTCCTCGTCGCTCGCACGATCCGCGACGCGCTGGTCGAGCGCCTCGCCGAGCCGTCTCCGCAACCGCCCGAGGCGACGAGCGAAGCGGCCCACCGCAAGGAGCCGAATCACCCGGGAATCCTCGCATCCCTCAATCTCGGCGCCGAGCTACCGCGCGAGGAGTACAAGGAACGACTCGACGAGCTCCAGGGCCGGCTGTGGGAGGTCAGCCGTCGCTGCCGCGAACACGGCGTGGGGAGTGCGGTGGTCTTCGAAGGCTGGGACGCCTCTGGCAAGGGAGGCGTGATCCGGCGGATGACCCGCGCTATGGACGTGCAGGACTATCGGGTAGTGCCCGTGGCCGCGCCGACGCCCGAAGAGCTGGCCCACCACTACCTGTGGCGCTTCTGGCGGCGGCTGCCCGCGGCGGGGCGCATGCTGATTTGCGACCGGAGCTGGTACGGGCGAGTGTTGGTGGAGCGCGTAGAGCGGTTCGCGCAAGAGCAGGAGTGGCGCCGCGCCTACGGGGAGATCAACCACTTCGAGGAGCAGCTCGTCGAGCACGGCATGCCGGTCCTCAAGTTCTGGCTGCACATCGATCCGGAGACGCAGCTCGAGCGTTTCGCGGCGCGCGAGCAGACGCCCTTCAAGCGACACAAGCTCACGGCCGAAGACCACCGCAACCGCGAGAAGTGGCCAGAGTACGAAGCAGCGGTGGAAGAGATGGTGGCGCGCACCAGCACGGACCTGGCACCTTGGCATCTGGTTCCCGCCAACGACAAGCGCAGCGCTAGGATCCAGGTGCTCGAGACCGTGTGCAACTCGCTCGAGGCGGCCCTTCGCGCTCGAGGTTGAGGTGTGCGGCCCGCCCAAACATGACCGGGACTTGCCCGCGTCGCCGTGTTCACGGTTCGTCACTCCGTATCACTTGATTTCACATGGCCGCGTCAACGTCAGGTCAACGAGCACCAGGTGTTCGGTGCAACTGGCAGGCTTCCGGAAACACGGACACTAGTCTCTCCGCGCATCCAGCGGAACGATCCAGGCCTTGTCCTTCCAGCTCTCTCGTTCGCGCGTCAGGTCGATGTTGGAGTCGATCAGTCGCTGCCTCCGCCGACCATTGAGCGACGCCCAAGCATCCGCGTAGACCGAAACATCAGTGTGCCCGTTGGCATTCCATTCGTCTTCGAGGTGGTGGGCAAAGCTCAGGATCATGTCCGGCTGGGTCGACATCATGCGGTTTTGAAAAGGGGATAGGCGCTGCCGCGGGTACACCACCCAGCTCTTGCCGTCTTCGTTATCGACAACCCGGAAATCCACCTGACCGGTCTCTTCCATGAGCATCACGTGCCATGAAAAGCGAAGTGTGCGGCGAGGACGGTGAAGCCGATCTTCTGTAGCGGACCGAGTGGAGACGCTCCAACAGGAGCGAGCTGCGGCTCCAGGGCTGGCCCAACGAAACGCCGAGGCCAATCAGGCTCGAAGAAGATAGTCGCGCTGTAGAAGACCAACTTGTCGAAATTCTCGAGCGTGATCTCGGGCTCCCCCCCGTTCGGCGCTGAGACGCAGTCAACTTGCGGAGCCGGACAATTTTGATCGCCAAAGATCGGCGACGTGATCCCCATGTCGCCGTTGAGCGCGGCCGCCACTTGCTGGCGCACACTAGGCTGCTCCGCCTTCCAACCGAAACGACCGGTGCGCATCCCCCCCGCAGTGGCGTCCCAAACCGAGTTGGCACGCCCGCTAATCCCATCGCCGTCCGCATTGTTCGGATCGGCCCATTCCTGAAGCACCCCTTCGGGAATCGCTTCGAGCAGAGCAAGACCGCTCATGTGCGGCGCGGTGCGACCTGATTGTAGAAGGCCGTCGGCGAACGGGCCGAACGCGAGGTTCTCGTACTCGTAGCGTGGCCGGAGTCCCTCCCAGTCTGTCAGGAACCCCACCACTTGGTTCCAACTCGGCATCATTAGGGACGCCCGTCCCCGAGATCACAAATCGTCTCGGGGCCTTTCTGTGTGTGGGTCGACCAGACTCCACTTCGGCCGCGCTCTTGCCTCCCAACTGGGGACGATTCCGGCCAGAGGCGAACGCAAGTTTGGCAAGGATCGTGCTCCTGTCGGCGCGCCTCGGTACTCCGGGTGGCACACCTGAACGTTCCGACAAGAGGCAGGGAGTCGTGCGCCCTGCTAACCTGATTTCGGGGTTCGCGTTTAGCGCGAAGTGGGAGACCACGGCCGCTGAGATGGTCTTTCGAGGGTTTGGCTCGACGGGAGTTGGAATGAGTAGATTCTTCGATTTGGTATGGCTCGCTGCGGTAGGCGCCGCGTGTCTGGGGAGCGCAGTGACTGGCGTTGGTTGCAGCGGTGGTGGCGGCGGCGATTCCTCACGCGGCTTCCGCATTGAAGGCACCGAGCCGGGAGACTGCGAAGACAACGCGGACAACGACGCGGACGGGCTTTTCGACTGCGATGATTCCGGCTGCGCACGTTCATCCGTGTGCGCCGCCGGAGGCAATGGTGGTACGGGCGGTATGGGTGGAAACGCGGGTACAGGCGGCATAGCTGGCTTAGGCGGCATGGCCGGTTCCGGCGGGATGGGCGGCATAGCTGGCGTAGGCGGCATGGCTGGCTCAGGCGGAGAGCCCGGTGCCGGTGGTACGGGTGGCACCGGCGGAACGGGCGGCTCGGTGGGCACCGATTGCAGCGGGGGACCACTCGCCACACCGATCCCCAACTGTAGCCCTGAGCCCCTGCCGAGCACCGGCGACCCCTATGCCGATTGCGTGACACGCATCAACCAGCTCCGATGGGAGTGCCAGTGCCTCCCATCGCTTCAGCGGTGGAACGAAGCGGAAGGCTGCGCCGATCAGCACGCCGAGTACGACAGCACGCGAAGCGCCCATGCAGGTTTCAGTGAAAACATCTGCTCACCGCGAGGCTGGGCTCAAAACGAGTGCCCCGGTTGGCGCTCGACCGAGCACGTCATCAGCGGCTGCCTGCAGGCGATGTGGGATGAAGGCCCGGGCGAGCCGTACTCGGAGCACGGTCACTACATCAATATGACTAACTCGTCGTACACGATGGTGGCGTGTGGGTTCTACGAAACAGCCAGCGGGGACGTCTGGTCAGTACAGAACTTTCAGTAACGTTTGGTGTGATATGAGGAATCAAGTCGGACGTTCTTCACTAGGACAATTTCTCCCGTAGAACTTCGTATGGCGTTTTACCGCGGTGTGCCCCGGCGGTTCGCGCCGTGTCAATCTCGCTGGTATTGGCCCACCGCTCCGAGCCAGGCTACCGGACCTCGTCAGCCCCAATGTCGGGGTTGACGTCTCGCGCATCGCCGTCGATGTCGTCGTCGGACAGGCCGTCCGCGATCATCACGCCCTGATCGATGGCCGCTGACGCGCCGGGGTCAAGATGAAGATTGCCATTCTGGCCGTCGACGAATAGCGACAGCTGCGCGCTCTCTAGATTGCCGTCCACGGTGGCCGAGGCCCCATCACGCTCGCGCAGTGGGTGGGTAGCGATGTTGTTGGTGATCTCCACCCCTGCACTGGTCGAGAAGCGCCACTCGATAGAGGAGAAGTTGTCACCGGTGGACACGATCGAGTTGTGCAATGCCCTGGCGCCACAAGCCGACCAGAAGCATATCCCGCAGTCGAAGCCATCGGGCGAGGAGAGCAGGGCCGAGTCGTTCGCAAAGATGAAGTTGTTGCGCACGATGCCGTTGTAGTGGCCGACGTAGCCGCTCACTCCAGGGCAGGGATCACCGCTGTAGGTCCGCGCCGAACCGCTCGTGGCCAGACCGAAGCCCACGCCGCGAGCATTGTTGAGGAGCACGTTGCGCTCCACCACGGTGTCGCGACAGCCGCGCCAGCAGTGTACGGCGTGCTCGGATAGCCCGGTATTGCACCAGAACCCCTCGATGACGTTGTCGCGGATGACCCAGCCCGAAGCCTGGTGTGCATCCACTCCACCGGTGTAGCAGCCACCTGGGTTTGGCTGCACATTGGGTCGCCCCGTGTCGGTCAGCTCGATGTGGGAGCAGGCGATCTCACCGTCGTCGACGAAGTAGCCGCCCTGGCTCGGGTTGATCTTGATGGCCTGCTCTCGGGGGTCGACGATGTGCACGTTGTAGATCAGCGTGTTGACCGTGTCCGCACTGTCCGTGGAGACCACGTGGATGGGATGGGTGGCAGCCTCGCGGATCGTCAGATCCGCGATGGTCACATCCGAGGCGGCCACCGTGATGATCTCCGTGCTCTGGTAGTTGCCGTCGAGCACCACATCGTCCCGATTGCCCGAGGCCGAACGCAGAGTGACACCAGGCGTGGAGATCCACATGTACACGCCGTCAAGATCGTACGTGCCCGAGGCAAAGCGAATGGTGTCACCCGTCTTGGCCGAGGAAACGATGCCTGTGAGATTGCCCACTTCCAATGGATCGACGTCTATGATGGTGGAGCCAGCATCCGGTTCGGCCAACGGGGGACACCCAGCGGGCACGCCCGTGCCGCCCGTGCCGCCGTCCCCTCCGACGCCGCTGTTCCCGGCCGTGCCACCGCGACCACCCGTGCCCGCCGTCTCACTGCACCCCATGACGCCCAGCGCCAGCACGCAGATGACTCCCACCATGTACCGCATCACCACCTCCCGATCACCGCGCTCTGCGCCGCTGAGCCCGTTGGTGTAGACGCATCAGGCGTGCGACCTCGGGGCGTGGGCGTCCGGCACCTCTTCAGCAGCTCTGCCGCGTGAGGGTCTGTGACCCTTCGTTGCGCCCCTCCCCATGGTTTCCATCCTACTTGGGAGCGAGGGCGCAGGCCACCCATACGAGCGGGAACGCCCTTGCTTTGGCCCACTACTACCACTCACCCATGCAATACGAAATCATCCACCCAACCCCAATGCGCGCAAGCACCTAGGTGTCTACGAGACCGGGGGCGCTTCATTCTATCCCTCGATTTCCTGCCAATCTTTCTCCCCGAAGTGAAACCAACGGTCGACGCGCTCCCCATCGAAATGGAACAGAAGATTCGGTCCGGAGATCGGGAGATGTACGGCTTTGGGTCGAAGTGCAGCAAGGCAGACCCCGCCCTTATGCCGCACACTTCGGTAGACGATGCCGTTGGAGCTTTCCTCGCGGAGTTCGCGAGCTAGCGCTTGGGCCGCACGGTAGTCGTCCGGATCGTGGGCACCCGCGAATCCGCGCCGAATGTCGTGAAAGCTTGCATCGATTCCGGCAACGAGCGCACGCAGCTCCATCGTGGTGCCCAGGGGTTCTTCGGTTCGTGCGAAAAAGAGGCCTATATGATGGGCCTTTTCATGCACGGCGGTCACGAGCGACCAGGCGCAGTAGTAGACACCCCAACTTCCATCGCTGAATCGCGATGGCCAGCCGATGTGTGTGTAAGGCGCCATGACCCATGAGGCCCCCACCCCACCCACGCGCTCCTCCGGGGGTACCAATGAGATCTCGCCGGCTTCCTGGCGCAGGCGCGGATTGGTGAGCATCTCGAGCTCGATCAAACTTTCCCAGTCGCCGGGATCGGCAATCCGCTCAAAGAGGCCAATCGGCGGAAAGCGCGCGTTGATGACGCGATAGCTACTCGCCCATCGAACGCGACGCTTTGGAGGACGCCTGGCCACACTATCCGCGAACGAAGTCGAGGTACTGGCGCACCTCGGCCAAGTCGACCACGCGCCCTCCAAGGGCACGCTCGAGGGCAGACTGCCCACCAAACGCCGCGTTCGGTTTCTTCATCCATGCATCGGCCTGGTCGGGATTCGAAAAGAGCAGCTGAAGCGCCTTGTAGATGCCCAGCACGTAACTCACCCGCTCCAAGGTGTCGTGTGAAAGCTTGCCCCCCTCAGCCTTTTTCCAGGCGTAATACGTCGTCCGGCTCGGTCTTCCGAGAAGCACCTGGGCGTCGGCGTCCCGCACCTCCCACGCATCCATGATGCGAAAAAACCCTCGTTTCACCGCGTCGTGGTCGAGGGCGCGAGACGTCGATTTGGGTTCGCTGGCGACTTGAGCAGGCATAGTTCATATATGTACTTGATAGCTGAACTTGTCAATATCCGAACTTTCCAAGGCAGCGTGGCACGGCCAATCGCAATCCTCTGGGGCCCGAAACGAGCGAAGCGTGCACCAAAGCCGCGGCCCCGGAGCACCCCCCGAGCTCGACGACGCCTGGGCTTGCTAACCGCACTCGCCTTTGGGGTCGAGCCATGAGACCGGTGCGTCCCTTCGGCCTTTGGAGCAGACCCCCAAACCGCCAATGCCGCCTGTCGAACCAAGATTTCCGGCCGGCACCGCGAACGCCCAGGTCATGGCGAGACATAACTAGTACCGCGCAATTCAGTTCTCAGGGTGGTCCCCATGGGCTGAGAGGCGGGCCGAAATGCCTGCCAAGAGCAGGCTGTCGTCAACCACGCGTCACCTGCAGGTACGCGTCAGGCCGGACTTCCTGTCTCGTCCAAGGGCAGGATCGAGACGCGCTCGTTCGGAACGCAGAAGAGGTTCACCTGAAGCGCTGTCGTGTACCACGCTTGCGTTTCCCGGTCCTTCTGGAAAGCGGTAAACGTATCCTTCTGTTCGTCATAGATGAATAATGAATACCCATGTCGCTCGAAGAAGGGCTCAAAGTCGCCCATCTGCTTGGGCGTGTACTCGATCATGATGTGAGGGCGGTGTTTCTCGATGGTCGCACGCAGTCCCAGAAGGACCTGGTAGTCGAAGCCCTCCACGTCGATCTTGATGATGCTTGGCTCGAGTTCCAGCTCATCCAGGGGAACCACGGGGACGACCTGCTCATGGTAAGTGATCTGTCCCACCACCCGGGGCGAGAAATCGCGGCCCAGTGATGCATCTAGGTACTCCTTGCTGGTTGAGGCATGGGTATGGATTGGGATGCCCCGGTATACCGGAGTGAAAAGCGTAAAACTGCCTCGCTTGGACCCTGCCCCCAAGCGGCGGTACTGGAAGCGTGGATCCGCGCGCTGAAGTCGCTTGAGCGACCCTTCATGATGGCTATTGGCCTCGATGGAGAGAATATCGTAGCTCTTGTTGATACGCCGAAAGCCCGCTGCCGAAATGCCATTGTTGGCGCCAACGTCCAGGAACAGGCCGCGGTCCCTGTTAGCTAGATGCCGGAAACCGAAATAGCTCTTGTCATGTGGTAGGAGGAACGTAAGGCGTGGAAGAGCATTCCATATGAGCGACCAGCTATAGGGGTTGCGTTTGACCCAACCCGCAACGGCGTACTTGATTCTGTCCAGCAATTCCTGCTCCCCTGTTGATCTGCTTCGATCCAAACGTGCTCGAAACAGGGCCGCCGAAAGGCGAAACACGCCAAGTTGATTCGCAACTTTGACAGTTTCATCTTGTTCTCACTTTCCGCTTGGCTGGATCCGAGGTTGCCGATACTACACTAGGGCCGCGCAGGGGCGCGCCCCACGCGACATAACATCCAGTACCGCGCAATTCAGTTCTGAAAATGGTCCCCATGGGCTAAGAGAGCAGAAATGGGCCCGGCGCAAGGCCGAGGTTGCTGCAGGTGGTCGCTGGGTCGAACTGCTGTACTGAGCGCGACGCTTTTGCGTTTCCATGTCGTCCGCCGCAAGAGTTGCGCGAACGCGCAGGCCAGTTGCCTGAATTTCCACTGGGACTTCGCCGAACCGAGTTGGCATGTGGATTGCAAAAGGCTCGGGCGGAGGGCTCATGAAGTACTTGTCCCTAGCGCTGTGTCTGTTTGCCTTTGGACCGCTCACGAGCTCGGCACTCGCTGAGGTCCACGCCGAAGGATCATCGAATGTTTCCGACTACCAGTCGTTGAGAGGTATCGGAGTACCGTTCGTCGAAAACCTGGGGCAGCACCCACCTAAGGTTCGGTTCTACGCCGAGACCTTCGCGGGCACGTTCTTCGTGATGCGCGATGGAGGAATGTGGCTGGCCGTGCCCAACAACGACAGCCCCGACAATAAGGCGCAAGTCATCCAGCAAACGCTGGTCGCGCAAAAGGCATCTCCTCCTCGCGGTTTGAGAGAGTCCGTCACGAAGGTGCACCTCAGCGTGGGTCCCGATCCTCGCAAGTGGCGCAGCAATATTCCTGCTTTTGATGTCATCACGATGGGCGAGGTGTACGATGGTATCGAGCTACGCCTCGCCGCGCGCGGCCGCAATGTAGAGCAGCTCTACTTCGTGCATCCTGAGGCCGATCCCGCTCGCATCAGCGTGCGCCTCGACGGGGCAAAGGCAACGAGGGGAAAGCATGGAAACCTCGAGCTGCGCACTGCCGCTGGAAACTTGAGCCTTTCGAAGCCGGTCGCGTACCAAGTCATCGATGGTGCACGGCAGTCCGTGAAGGTCGCCTACGTCGTAACCGAAGACGGATACGGCTTCTCTCTGGGGCCCTATGATCGCTCGAAGGAGCTGATCATCGACCCGCTCCTCGACGCTACTTATTTGGGCGGAAGCGGCAGCGACGCTGTCTTGGACATGATCGTTCATCCCGACAACGGCCACGTGTATGTGGCTGGGCGCACGAATTCTGCAAGCTTCGGATCCGAGGACGAGATCCTCGACAATACGCAGGCCTACGTTGCGCGCCTCAGCTCGGATCTCACCGAGCTCCTTGCGATCCACTTCATGGGTGGATCGGGAATCGAAACAGCGCTTGCCCTCGAGGTCTTTCCCGAAGGCGCCCTACAGGCCGGCAAGTTGGTCGTCGCGGGCTCGACCGACTCGACGGATTGGCCGGACTTTGGTTTCGGGCCACGAGCCAATGACTCTCTATTCCTCAGCAGCTTCGACGTGAATCTAGAGGCTCCACTTCATCGATGGGTGGGTGGGTCCCGTCTCGATCGTTTTGGCGACCTGGCCATCCATCCGACCAACTTTCAGATCTACCTCGCCGGTGAGACCAACTCGACCGACTTCCCGGGGACGTCCGGCGGCTTTCAGCCGGACAATAAGGGGATCTTCGATGCCTTCGTCGCGCGGTTCGGCCCCAACCTCCAGGAGCTTCTACGGGCGACCTATCTCGGCGGCGAGGAGGGTAGTGAGGTCACCGTCTCCATTCTTCTGGCTGCAGGCGCCGTGTACGTGAAGGGTCGAACGAACTCCCGTGATGACTGGGTCTTTGAAACTGCCCCGCAGCCATCCTTGGGAGGCGGGATCGAGGATCTATTCGTCGCAAAGCTCGACGAGCCCCTCGAAGCCGCGACGATGGTCACGTTTCTCGGTGGCAACGGCGCCGAAGAAACAGTCAACTCTCGCATCGTTGCCACCTCGGACGGGGTATACATCGCCGGGAAGACTTCATCGGAAGGGCTGGGCACCACGGGCATCATGTGGACCCCGGGCGCGTTTGTCGTCCGTTACACGAGCGATCTCGAGAGAACCATTACTCCAGACGGAATGCCACCTTTCGAACCGTACATCATTCTCACCGCAGGTCTCAAAAACATCCTCGGCCACTCCGACGGTAACCTCTACATGTTGGGAACAGCCGGAGTGGGGTCGAATCTTCCGGAGACCGGCGGCACGGTGCAGCCCGGTCCGGCCGAAATGGGCGGTTCTGATGCGTTCGTCAGCTGCTTGAACGCGGATCTCGAAGTTCAACAATCGACCTACCTCGGCGGCAACGGTAGCGACACCCCTGTCGACTTCGTCGAGAGCCCGAGCTCCGGAGACCTGTATGTGTTGGGGCGAACCGACTCGTTCGACTTCCCGCGTGCCGTAGGGGGCGCGCGGCCCAGCAACGCTGGCCCAATCGATGCGTTCGTGGCCCGTCTCACCCCTGACCTCAGCACCGCTTCAGACTCGCTATCGACCTACTTTGGTGGCGCCATGGACGAGCAGCCGATCGCGATTACGGTGGACGCCGACTCTGGCGACGTCCTGATCGCGGGCAACACGTTTTCGTCGGACCTTCCGCGCACGGGTGGCCGTGCCCAACCGACGCTGATCGCGGAGCCCGATGGATTCGTTGCCCGGTTCGATGCGACGCTCGCGGGCCTCGAGGGCCTTCCCGACATCGACGTGGTTCCAACGGAGCTTTCGTTTCCCGCCACCGCCGTGGGCAATAGGTTCGAGCTCGGCCTCGGCATCTCCAATCTGGGCGAAGGCGACCTCGTCATCACCGAGATCTCGAACTCGAATCCCACCGCCTTCGTTGTGACCACCATCGGTGGCAATGCGACCTGCAGTGCGGCCTTCCCGTTCACGCTGGAGTTTGGGGAGAGCTGTATCATAAGCGTGGCCTACGCGCCTCAGAGCGAGGTTGAGCACACTGGCACGGTGACCATCACATCCAACGATCCCGATGAAGGCACAGTGACCGTACCGATGAGCGGCATGGGCCTCCCCCCCGGAAGCGAGAGCAGCGGCGGCACCTGTTCCGTCCCGGGGCAGAGCCGTGCGGTGCTGCCATCGGCCATGCTCCTTGCGCTCGGCGTGCTCTTGTGGCTCCGGCTCCGTCGACGTCATTCGGTCTAGGAAGCTACGTCCTGCCACGTTGACACGTGATTCGCTCGTTAGCTCCGATCACTCATCCCAAAGCGTCTCGGGCGAGTACGTCTCCCCAAGAAACCAGAAGCTCCCATCGACCATGCGCTGGTGGCGATCGAGCGAAGCGATGACGGTCATATCGGCAGGCGTGAGCTCGAGCTCCCGGGCGGCCCAGTTCTCGGCGATTCTTCCCGGGTTGACCGACTTGGGAATCACGCTCATTCCGCGCGCGAGCGCCCAGGCGATCAGAACTTGGCCTGGTGTGGCGCCATGCGCTTCAGCGATGTGGACGATCGTGGGGTTTGTGATGAGCGGCACCTGGTCGTTGCGCCCCATCATGGCGGCCGAGTCAGGAGAGCCCAGCGGTGAGTAAGCCGTGACCACGACCCCCAAGCGCTTGCAAGTAGAGACGAGCGCCTCCTGTTGGAGATAGGGATGGAGCTCGATTTGGTTGACGGCCGGCATCTGACCGGTGGCCTGGGATACGACCTCGATCATGGCCTGGCTGAAGTTCGACACGCCGACACTTTTCGCAAGCCCCGCCTCGGATGTCTCGAGCATCGATTCCCAAGTGGTCGCCAGCGGGATTTCCGACAAGGGAATGAAGTCCTCCGGCCCGCTCGGCAGAGCAATACCGTGCCGCAAGGCGACCGGCCAATGGATGAGATAGAGGTCCAGGTAGTCGAGGCCCAGCTTGCGCAGGCTTGTTTCGAGTGCCGGCCGGACCTGCTCGGGCGCGTGGGAGTCATTCCAAAGCTTGCTGGTGATCCAGATGTCCTCCCGCCTGACGTCGCCGGCCCGGAAGGCATCGGTCAGCGCACGGCCGACGTCCTGCTCGTTTTGGTAGATCGCCGCGCAATCGATGTGCCGGTAGCCGAGCTCGATGGCTGCGCGCACCGCCCCGTAGACCTCGTCGGGCTCGGACTTCCAAGTACCGAGGCCAAGCGCCGGCATCTTCGTCCCACTCAGCAAGTCCAAGGTCCTCATGCGATTCTCTCCTAGCGATCCTCGTTGGGTGTGACAATTCGCCTCGAGATCGATAACGTCAAGCGCGACTGGAGGCGGCGCAACAGATCCTGCCGACGTTGGCGCTGACGCAAGGCCGCGCCAGGGCCATCCCGGGCGGG
>Ga0070727_10004168_pt1 | contig 12480 bp, 7 predicted proteins | sample tdAd472_FD_66722 | JGI IMG/M metagenome (GOLD analysis project Ga0070727, IMG submission 66722) | Marine sediment microbial communities from the Atlantic coast under amendment with organic carbon and nitrate - tdAd47.2 | ecosystem: Environmental > Aquatic > Marine > Coastal > Sediment | place... | reverse complement strand
TCCGGTATGAACACCGCCGCACCGTTCTCAACAATGAAGGGGTGACGATTGTCCAGGCGGGCGCGCAGTTCGGCAATTTCAGCGCGGGTTTTACTGCTCACCGGTATCACCGGAATACCCGCCGCTTCGAGCTCGGCCAGCAAGGGTGCCGCGGCAGCGAAGGAATAGCTGTGGTGGTCCAGCAGTGAGCCATCCAGGTCGGTAAACACCAGGCGGCGAAAGTCAGTGCTCACGGCCTCACTCCCGGTGCCGCAGTGTAGGTCTTGATATTACGCTGGCTGTCCAGGCTGAAAAGATGATTGACCCGGGCAGGCAGCCTGGCGAGACAGTGCTCGGTAAGGCGCTGGAAGAAATGGACAAAGCGCGCCACCTGCGCGTCATCCATCACCGCATCGCCAGCCTGCTGCGCCGCCAACTTACGTTCCTGCTCCAGGCGCCATTGATAAACACAGTCAAACGAAGGTGCACGCAACATGACCCACTCATCCACACGTTGGTATAAAGCCGAGTACTTGTCACTAAGCACCGCATTCACGTAGTTGCGCCAGATCCCGTCGGCGTCCTCGGCGCTCTCCAGTTCGTTGACCGGTTCTGCCAGTTCGTCTACGGGCTGCGCGATTGCGCCCATACACCAGCCCTCAAGGAGCACAATATCCACCGGGCTATCGATCGCGTCCCAGCTGTCTTCGGGATAGCGGTCATCCGCTGCCTTGTCGAAGCGCGGAACCCGGGTCTGTCGCCCTGCGAGCAAACTGTCCAGCGTGCTGCGCAACAAGCCCATGTCATGCGTGCCAGGTACACCACGCGTCGCCAGCAGCGGGTGAATATCAATAGCGAGTTGACGTCGCTGCGAAGCGGTGAGGTAAAAATCGTCGAGCGACAGACTCACACAGGACAAACCATACTCTTCCCGATACAGAGCCTGAAGGTAGTCGCACAGAGTGGTTTTCCCGGAACCCTGGCTGCCATTGACGGCAACCAGCCAGCAACGTCCCGCACCCTTTTGGTGCTCAGCTATGATTGCAGCCATTGGCGTGAACCATTTTTGGGCACTATCAAGGTATGCAGGGGGGAGCTGGTGACGCCGCAACAAGGCCTGCTGCCAGTCAGGCTGCACCTCAGACACGTGAGCACTCAATTTGCGGTTGATTCATACACAGAACATAGCAGGTTCCATGCCAGCAGCGCCAACCCCGGCGGCCCATCACATCAGCAGGCGACGGATATCTCCTAACAGCGCTACGAGACCGCTGAGAAAGCGCCCTCCATCACCGCCATTGATCACCCGGTGGTCATAGGACAATGACAGGGGAAGCATCTTCCTGGGCACAAAGGCCTGACCATCCCAGACCGGTTTCATCGCGGCACGAGACACACCCAGAATGCCCACTTCAGGTGCATTGACAATGGGGGTGAAGCCGTTACCGCCAATACCGCCAAGGCTGGAAATGGTGAAACACCCTCCCTGCATATCCCCGGGCATCAGCTTACGCTCTCGCGCCCTGGTGGCGACCTCAAGCACTTCCTCGGCCAATTCCCAGATAGTTTTTTTGTCCACGTCACGGATCACCGGCACCATCAACCCCGCCGGTGTGTCCACCGCCATACCAATGTGAACATAGTGTTTGTAGACCAGGGACTCACCGCCATCAGCCAGGGAAGAGCAGAATTTGGGGTTATCGCGCAGCGCGACCGCGCATGCCTTGAGCAGGAATGGCATAGGCGTCAGTTTGGTGCCACGCGCTTGCGCCTCGTCCTTCATGCTCGCGCGAAAGGCCTCCAGCTCAGTAATATCAGCGTCGTCGAACTGCGTTACATGCGGCACATTGAGCCAACTGCGCTGCATGTTACTCGCTGTCAGTTTGTCCAGTTTGCTGCGCTGCGTTGTCTCCACTTCTCCAAACGCGGCAAAGTCGACCTCGGGCAGCGTTGGTATACCCGACCCCGAACCGGCTGCCGCAGCGGGCTGACTCAGCCTCCGCTGCACAAAGCCATGCAAGTCCTCTTTCACCACGCGACCGCGTGGGCCGGAGCCACTCACTTCTACCAGTGGGATGCCAAACTCGCGGGCCAGCTTGCGCACTGCCGGGCCGGCGTAAACACTCCCCGCGTCTGTGTCAGCTGCCACTTCAGGTTGCGGCATTGCCTGGGCCTTCGGTTCGGGTTCGGCCGGGGAAGAAACCGCCTTGCCGCCTTCTTTCGTCGCCTCTGTTGCTACTGTCGCCGCACTGTCAGATGCGGGAGCACCGGCAGCATTCGCAGACTCCATTTCCAGCAGCAGATCGCCCTGACGCACGCTGCTGCCTTCAGCGGCGCTGATAGAGACAATGGTGCCGGCAAAGGGCGAGGGCACTTCCATGGATGCCTTGTCCGACTCCAGCACGACCAGCGAGTCGCCTTCAGCAACGCTGTCGCCCACGCTGACGCAGACTTCAATCAACTCCACAGCCTCGTCGGTGCCAATATCCGGAACCGGCACGCGCTGCACGGAACCACCTTCCTGAGCTGCGGCCTCAGGTGCCGCGGCCACTGAAGTCTGCTCTGCCTGCGCCGCAGTTGCGCCGCCAGCATCGGACGGCGTCGCGTCCCCGGCGTCAGCAGCGTCATCCGGAGCGGCAGTTTCCTCTCCCGCGGTTTCAATCACAGCCACTGGCGCACCTTCAGCAAGCTGCTGTCCCTCTGTCACCAGCAGTTCAACCACAACCCCTGCGGCGGAGGAAGGAATTTCCATGGATGCCTTGTCAGACTCCAGTACGATCAAGCCCTGTTCCAGCTCGATCTCGTCGCCCACCGCCACCAGCAGCTCAATTACCTCAGCTTCCGCTCCGCCGATATCCGGCACTGTTACCTGTTGTTTGGCCACGTTACGTTCCTTATTGTTAGACGGTCAGGGGGTCTACCTTGTCGGGTGAGATACCGAGAGCCTGCATGGCGTCGGACACTTTCGCAGGCTCGATACTGCCTTCATCCGCCAGCGCCTTGAGTGCTGCCAGAACGACAAACTCCCTGCTCACTTCAAAAAAGTCCCGCAGCCGGCTGCGCGTGTCTGAACGGCCAAATCCATCCGTCCCCAACACGGTGAAACGGCCCGGGATAAACTCGCGAATCTGGTCCGTATAGGATTTCATATAATCCGTAGCAGCAATGAAGGGTCCCTCGCAGCCTTGCAGCTGCTCAGTGACATAGGGCATTCTGGGTTGCTCCTCGGGATGCAGCATATTCCAGCGTTGCGCCGCCTTGCCATCGCGCTGCAATTCGTTGATGGACGTCAGGCTCCAGACATCAGCATCCACCCCGTATTCCGCTTCCAGGATCGTCGCAGCAGCCTCCACCTCGCGCAGGATGGTGCCGGACCCAAGCAATTGCACCTTGAGCTTGTTACTGCCGGCACTGCGCTGCAACGGATACATACCGCGGATAATGCCCTCTTCAACACCCTCGGGCATAGCTGGCTGCAGATAGTTCTCGTTCATGGTGGTGATGTAATAAAACTTGTTCTCGCCCAGCTCAAACATGCGATGCAGGCCGTCCTGGATAATCACCGCCAACTCGTAGGCGTATGCCGGGTCGTAGCTGACACAATTGGGAATGGTGCTTGCCTGCAGGTGGCTGTGGCCATCCTGGTGTTGCAAGCCCTCACCATTGAGCGTGGTGCGCCCGGCGGTCGCGCCAATCAGGAAGCCGCGCGCCTGGCAGTCGCCAGCTGCCCAGGCGAGATCGCCGATGCGCTGGAAACCGAACATGGAATAGTAGATGTAGAACGGCACCATGGGATACGCGCTGGTGCTGTAGGAGGTGGCCGCCGCCAGCCAGGCGGAAAATGCACCTGCCTCGTTGATACCTTCCTCAAGGATCTGGCCCTGCTGGTCTTCCTTGTAGAACATGATCTGGCCGGCATCGTGGGGCGTGTAACGCTGACCTACCGAGGAGTAGATGCCCAGCTGGCGGAACATGCCCTCCATACCAAAAGTACGCGCCTCGTCGGGAACGATTGGCACTATGCGCTCCCCTATTTCCTTGTCTTTGGCGAGGCTGGACAGCAGCCGCACGAAGGCCATGGTGGTGGAAATTTCCCGCTTGCCGCTGCTCTCCAGCTGCTTGGAGAAGGCCTCTATGGGGGGCGTCTTGAGTAACTCGATTTCACTGCGCCGCGAGGGAATAAACCCTCCCAGTTGCTCGCGCCGCTGACGCATATAACGCATTTCGGGGCTGTCTTCAGGAGGCCGGTAGTAAGGTACGTCGGCCAGCTCCTCGTCACTCACCGGTATACCAAAACGATCGCGGAAGGCCTTGAGCCCATCCATATCCAGCTTTTTCAGCGAGTGAGTTTCGTTGTTGGCTTCTCCCGCTTCACCCATACCGTAGCCTTTCACCGTCATCGCCAGGATGACCGTGGGGCGCTCCGTTTCCGCGACGGCTTCTGCGTAGGCCGCATACACCTTGTATGGGTCGTGTCCGCCACGGTTGAGGTACATTATTTCCTCATCCGACAGGTCCTTGACCAGCTCCAGTAGCTCCGGATACTTGCCGAAGAAGTGCTCTCGGGTGTAAGCGCCGCCATTGTACTTGTAATTCTGCAGCTCGCCGTCGCACACCTCGTCCATACGCTGGCGCAACAGGCCCGTCTTGTCTTTCTGCAACAGGGAGTCCCACTTACGCCCCCAGATCACCTTGATGACATTCCAGCCGGCACCACGGAATACACCTTCCAGTTCCTGGATAATCTTGCCGTTGCCACGCACCGGGCCGTCCAGACGCTGCAGGTTGCAATTGATCACAAAGTTCAGGTGCCCCATTCGCTCCCTGCCGGCCAGGGCAATCGCACCGAGCGATTCGGGCTCGTCACACTCGCCGTCTCCCATGAAACACCAGACATTGCGGTCTCCGTGATCCACCAGCCCGCGACTCTGCTGGTACTTCATCACATGCGCTTGATAGATAGCCTGGATCGGCCCGAGACCCATGGACACAGTGGGGAACTGCCAGTAGTCGGGCATCAGCCAGGGGTGCGGGTAAGAGGACAGCCCGTTGCCATCCACCTCGCGGCGGAAGTTATCCAACTGCTCCTCCGTCAAACGACCCTCCAGGAAGGAGCGCGCATACATGCCGGGAGCGGAATGCCCCTGGTAAAACACCAGGTCGCCCGGATGGCCATTTTCCGGCCCACGGAAGAAATAGTTGAAGCCCACATCGTAAAGCGTGGCACTGGAGGAAAAACTGGAGATATGGCCGCCCAGACCTTCGTCGTTGTCGTTGGCGCGCATGACCATCGCAAGGGCATTCCAGCGCACCAGCGAGCGGATCTTGCGCTCCATGAACAGATCGCCCGGCATGCGTTTCTCTTCTACCGGTCGGATGGTGTTCACAAAAGGGGTCACCATCGAGGGCGGCAGGCGTACATGGCTTTCCAGCGCGTGCCTGCCCAACTCCCTCAGCAGGAAGCCTGCGCGTTCTGCCCCGGTGTTCCTGACTACTTCGTCCAGTGCGTCCAGCCACTCGCGAGTCTCAGTGGGGTCCTTATCTTCTGCCATGTTCACCTCTGCTTTTTATATGGTGGTGCCCAGACCATTGGTTCCGTATTGGAACCAATGGTCAAAAAGGCCTTTCGCCGGCGCCGCCGACCGGCATCCAGGCGAGGATGCACAGCGGGTCGAAAACGCCGAATGAAAGAATACTACACCATTAACGACTGAACAGGAAGATCAGTTCCATAATGCAACTATAAATAGCGCTAAAAAACAGGTGTTTACAGCGAACACTCTCGCCATTCTGTAATTTTATTTCATATTATTCGATAAGATAGCTCTGGTGCCCGGCTTTGAGCTCTGCGGCAGATCCAACCCGGGTCTGGCCGCCAGCTGGCAATGCGCCTTTTATTCCCGGCGCGGCTACTTGTAGCGACCGGCGCTCGTCCAGGAAGACCCGGTTGTAGTAGCTAAGCCACTGTTCCAGCGACAGCGACTCGACCGCCTCGGCCAGCGCGTCGCGGCCGTCAAATTCGTACTGCTTCTTGGCGATGGATTGCCAATAGTATTCAGCTCGCTCCCACAGGTTTTTATGCGGGCGAAGAATATCGGTAATCAGGGCCGCCTTATGACGTGCGAACTGCTCCTCATCAACAGAGGCCTCCAGGGCCCGCATAAACTCATCCATAGCCGCTGACAACCTGGCCGTATCGGCAACAGGAGACTGCACCAGCATGACCAGGCCCGGTACATCCAGCTGCGGCCAGGCAAACGCGCTGACCACGTAGCCCAGCTGCTGCTCCGTGCGCAATTGCTGGAAAAAGCCTGATTTCATGATCTGGCCGGTGAGCGCCGTCGCGGCGCGGTCGCCCCAACTGTTTCCAGCACCCTGCAGGTACCAGGCGAGTACCGCATCGTCATGCTCAACCGACACCGGATAAAGCAACGATTCACCCGCTGCCAACTTGAGCACCTGCAGCTGCGGGACACCCTGCGCCGCAGTATCGGGCAGCAGCGTGTCCAGCCTGGCCGAGAGGCTGTGCACCGCATCGACGGAATAGTTGCCATAGACGAGGGCTTCAGCCTCAGCGCTCTGCCAGAACGCACGGGCATAGGCAACCACGTCCTCTGGCTGCATCGGGCGCAGGGCATCAATCATCGCTTGCTCACCCCACTCGCCATACAACAGCGCCTCACGAAGATCATCAATCACCTGACTGCTGGGGCGCTTGGCAACGGCATTCTCGAGGCTGCGAATCATATCGTTACGAATATTTTCGAAACGCTGCTTGTCAAACGCAGGCGCGGCCATCGCTTCCAGTAACTTGTCCAGCAGCACCGACTGTTTGTCGTTGTAACCACCGATACGCAGGCTGATCCCCTGCGCATGCTTGTAGAGGTTGAAGCTGAGTCCGGCGAGCATCGCCGGATAGGTGAACTCGTTCACCTGGTCGGTCAGCAGCGCAGTGTAAAGCACCGCGCTGGCGGTTTGCCCGGCAGTTTCGCCCACCGCAGGAGAGCGAAAATTGATGTAGGTTGCGCCTTTGGGCAGGCGGAATTCTTCATCCTGCGCGAACCAGATCGTTTTCCGCCCTTCCTCCAGCACCCGAGCGGGCACTGATGGAATGTCTTCGTCTATTGTTACCAGGGAAACATCTTCGGCAATAAACGCATTGGGGGCTGGCAGGTCGAACGTACCCGCAGGGACGTCACCCTGCCACGCTGCCAGTTGCTCAGCACCCAGGGTTTGCACCGAGTAGGGTGTATCGTAATGCTGCGAGCGCCTGTCCGTTTCCACGCCGCTATCTTCGAGCATGACCAGCGCATTGCCGGGCACGAGGTCCGCCACAAGTTGCACTAACATGGGCTCCCGGTAGTCCTCCATAATGAAGGGGCCACGCAACACATCGCGGGGCTGGTAGTCGTGCATGCCGCTGGCAATGCTGCTCACGTAACCCATCGGGCTGCTGTCTTCCTTGAATCGAAAGGACAGTTCTGCCAGGCGGGACTGTTCCTCATACAGCCACTCCTGGGGGCCCTTGGCACGCAGCATATCCAGGTAGGCAAACAGCAGTTGCAACACCCGGTTGTGCCGGGCCACACCTTTTTCGGTCAGCGTCACGCTCACGCTGAACAGAGAGCCGCCCTGCCAACCCAGCCCAGAGCCCGCCGCAAGGCTTTCGGCCAGCCCCTCTGCTTTCAATTGCGACAGCAGGCTACCCTCGCCCTCATGACCCACCAGGTTGCCGAGATAGGACAGCGGATTGGTGCGATAGGCATCCCGGTAGTCGGAAATAGGGAACAATACCTGCAACTGCCGCTGGGTGGCCTGGGGTTTTATCTGCACCATCATCGGCAGACTTTCAGGCGGGAAGATGGGGGCGGTGATGTCTGTTTGCTGGTAGGACTTGTTGGGCACCTGGGAGAACATGGGCGCGACCAGCGACTGCAGTTCGTCCAGGGACTCAGCGCCGAGCACCACCAGTCGCATCTGGTTGGCGGAGTAGTGTTTGTCGTAAAAAAGCAGCAGTTCGTCACGGATACTGGAGCCGGGGCGGTCGGCAAGACTCTCCAGACTACCTACCGAGAACTGGCTGTAGGGATGCTCCGGATTCATTACTTCCTGCAGCACGTCCAGGCCCCGGCGCGGATCACTTTTCAGCCCCATCTGGTACTCGGCTTCTACTGCATTCTTCTCCCGGTCCACGTATTCGGCATCAAACCGCGGCGCAATAAAGAACTGGGCAAAGCGGTCCAGGGCCTCTGGCAGGTGCGGCGCATTAATATCGAAGAAGTAATTGGTGTTCTCGAAGCTGGTATACGCATTGCGGTTGCCACCGTGTTCGGTGACAAATTGCTCATACTCTGCTGCGTCCGGGTACTTGTCGGTACCGAGAAAGAGCATATGCTCCAGGAAGTGGGCGAGGCCAGCCCGGCCCTGGGGGTTATCGCCGCTGCCCACGTGCACGTCCAGGGATGCCGCCGCCTTGGGAGTATCAGGGTCCGAGATCAGCAATACCTGCATCTGGTTTTCCAGTGTCAGCAGGCGATAGGCGCGATCGTCATTGGGGCTCTGGTCTGGCGAGATAACGCTCTCGGGGGCGGTGGTGTTGCAGGCGACAAGAAAGACACTCAGCAGCAGCCCTGATATCAGCCAGGACGCACGCCGCAAGGGCAGCACAGACATTGATTACTCCTTTACAGTTTCCGCTTGTTGCACGGGCAGAACCGGCTGTTCTGAGTCCCGGGATGGCCAGGAATAAATAATGGCCTTGATCAGGGTGGCCAGGGGTATCGCAAAGAACACCCCCCACAGGCCCCATATCCCACCGAAGAACAAAATCGCCAGAATGATGGCAACCGGGTGCAGATTCACCGCCTCCGAAAAAAGAAACGGCACCAGCACATTGCCATCCAGCCCCTGGATCACCAGATAGACCACGCACAGGGTATAAAATTCATTACCAAAGCCCCACTGGAAGAAGCCCACCAGCACTACCGGCAGGGTCACAATCACAGCGCCGATATAAGGAATGATGACCGACAGCCCGACCAACAATGCCAACAGGGCGGCATAGTTCAGCCCCATCCAGGTGAACGACAGGTAGCTGGCCGCCCCCACCACAATAATTTCGACCACCTTGCCGCGCGCGTAGTTGGCGAACTGCAGGTTCATCTCTGCCCATATGCTGCGCAGCAATGGCCGCTTTTCCGGCAAAAAACCGCCCAACCAGCGCAGGATGAGCTCACGGTCACGCAGAAAGAAAAACACCAGGATAGGGATGAGAATCATGTAGACCATGACCGTGAACAAGCCGGAAATGGACGCCAGGGACTGGGTCACTATCACCTGGCCCAGTTTAGCCGCTTCCGCCTGAGCCATGGCCACCAGGCCGTTCATTTGCTGCACGGTGAATATCTCGGGATAGCGCTCCGGCAGAATGGCCAACAGCTGCCGCCCCCGGTCCAGCATGGCGGGAAGTTCCGAGGCCAGGCCCATAAGCTGGCGCCAGGCCAGGGGAAGCAGGCCCAGCGTAACGCCAAAAAACGCGCCTATGAACACCAGGTAGGCGACACTCACCCCCAGCCACCGGGGTACGCCATGATTCTGCAGTTGCGTTGAGATGCCCTGCATCAGGTAGGCGAGGACAATGGCAGCCAGCAGGGGAGCAATAATGTCGCCTATGGTCATCAGCAGCACGACTGAGATCGCCAGCAAAACCAGCAGCAGAACCGATTCTTCCTCGAACAGGTAGCGCCGATACCATTTTTCGAAGACTTCCATCATAGTCGGCTGTTTCCTTGCATTAACGCTTCTCGATCAGGTAGCTGTAGACGCCCGCGTTCTCCGCCACATCCAGCAGCCGGTTGCCAGATTGTTCGGCGAACACGCGAAAGTCACGCTGTGAACCGCTGTCAGTCGCCAGGACACGCAACTGCTGCCCGGCGCTCATCGCGTTCAGGGCGCGCTTCGCTTTCAGCAACGGCATGGGGCAATCCAGGCCGCGCGCGTCTACCTCTGTTATCTGGGCAGCGTCCGCCACACACGTAACCTCTGCATGTAAAGCGGCACAGTATACGCATTCCCCTCTGGTGAATGAACTTTCATGGCGGCTTTTACTCAAACGGGTTAATTGGACTTTCAGCCCGGTGACCATACAGTACAATGGTTGCCATCCCTGCGACGAGAAGTGAACGAAACCAGTGTTGATTCAACTGCGAGCTGCTGCCCGGAACGGGGCTTGCGCATTGGCTTTGCTCCTGTCATGGCTAAGCGCGGCGCAGGTCAACGCCCAGACTGAAGAGCTCAAGCTACCCAACCTCGGGGAGTCCAGCACCAGCCTGTTCTCGGCCGAGTTTGAACACCAGCTGGGCCGTACCTGGCTGCGTATCTTTCGCAGCCAGGTATCGACGGTGAACGACCCGCTACTTTTCGACTATCTGGAGAGCCTGATCTACGAGCTGGTGACCCACAGCCAGCTCAAGGACAGGCGCGTTGACCTGGTGGTGGTCGACAACCCGAACATCAACGCCTTCGCGGTGCCCGGTGGGGTCATAGGCGTGCACAATGGCTTGCTGCTCTACGCCCAGACACAGGATGAACTGGCGACGGTACTGGCCCACGAAATTGCCCACCTGAGTCAGCGCCACTTTTCCCGCGGGGTAGAATTCCAGAAACGACAGGCGCCTATCAATCTGGCGGCCATGCTCGCCAGCCTGGTGATCATGGCCACAGCAGGCGGCGATGCGGGCATGGCTGCACTGAGTGCCTCACAGGCCCTGGCGCAGGACAACGCCCTGCGCTACAGCCGCAGCAACGAGCAGGAGGCCGACCGGGTGGGTATGCAAACCCTGGTGGATGCGGGCATGGACCCTCACGCCGCGCCGGCCATGTTCGAGCGAATGTTGCAGGCCTCACGCTATTCCAGTGGTGAGCGCATCCCTGAATTCCTGCGTACTCACCCGCTGTCCGAAAACCGTATTGCCGACACCCGTAACCGGGCGCGCCAGTATCCGAAATCCATACGCCCGGTGAACCTCGAATACCAGTTGATGCGTGCCAGGGTAGTGAACCAGTTGGCAAACACGCCCGAAGAAGCAGTGCAGCGCTTCCGCGGTGAGCTCAAGGGTAAACCGCGCTCCAGGGAAGCGACACAGTACGGCCTGGTACTGGCACTGACGGCAGCGGGGAGAGTAGATGAAGCGGCGCTTGAGCTGGACGCCATCTGGTCTGGCGACCCCGACCGCATTGAGTACCTTATCGCTGACGCCGAGATAGATATGCGCCGCGGCGAGGCAGGCAGAGCAGCAGAAAAACTGGGCCGGCAACTTAAGCTGAGCCCTGGAAATCATCCCCTCACAATGACCTACGCCAACGCACTCATGCAAAGCCAGCAGGCGCATATCGCCGAAGAGGTTCTGCTGGGCCAAAGCAGGCGCCGACCAAACGACCCGGGGCTCTGGTACCTGTTGGCGGAAGTACAGGGTTTGTCCGGAAACATCATCGGCCTGCACCAGTCACGGGCAGAATATTTCATTCTCAACGGCATTCTCGACCAGGCAGAAAAGCAGCTGACCTACGCGCTGAAACTGGTGAAAAACGACTACCTGACCAGCGCCAGAATCAATCAGCGCCTCAAGGACATCTCTGCCATGCGCCAACAGATGGAAAGCCTCTAGGCAGAGAGCCTCAGGCCCTGCCCCTCACGCTCAGGTTCAACTCAGCGGCAAAGTCCAGCATGCGCCGCAGCGGCACCATCGCGCGCTCGCCCACGGCTGGATCGACAAAGATTTCGTTGTCATCCCGGTCGAATACCGAGGCCAGCGCGTCCAGTTCGTTCATCGCCATCCACGGGCAGTTGGCACAGCTGCGGCAGGTCGCGCCCTCGCCAGCCGTTGGCGCAATGATAAATTCCTTGTCCGGGGCTTCCTGTTGCAGCTTGTAAAAAATGCCCTGGTCGGTAGCGACGATGAAGCGCTGGTTGTCCATGTCCCTGGCGGCATTGATGATCTGCGTGGTAGAGCCCACCCTGTCCGCCAGTTCCAGCACCGGCGCGGGAGACTCGGGGTGTACCAACACCGCGGCATCAGGGTACACCGCCTTCAGATCGGCAATGCCACGGGCCTTGAACTCTTCGTGGACAATACAGGCGCCATCCCAGATCAGGATATCGGCCCCGGTCTGCCGGCGCACATAGTCGCCCAGGTGCTGGTCCGGCGCCCAGATGATCTTCTTGCCCTGCTCAGCCAGGTGCTCGGCTACGTCCAGGGCGATACTGGAAGTGACCACCCAGTCCGCCCGCGCCTTCACGGCTGCGGAGGTATTGGCATACACCACCACGGTGCGATCGGGGTGCTGGTCACAGAAAGCGGAAAACTCTTCAATGGGACAGCCCAGGTCCAGCGAGCAGGTCGCCTCCAGCGTCGGCATCAGCACGCGCTTGTCGGGGGTGAGTATCTTTGCCGTCTCCCCCATAAACTTCACACCGGCAACAATCAATGTCTGCGCTTCATG
>Ga0070727_10004164_pt1 | contig 12486 bp, 8 predicted proteins | sample tdAd472_FD_66722 | JGI IMG/M metagenome (GOLD analysis project Ga0070727, IMG submission 66722) | Marine sediment microbial communities from the Atlantic coast under amendment with organic carbon and nitrate - tdAd47.2 | ecosystem: Environmental > Aquatic > Marine > Coastal > Sediment | place... | reverse complement strand
TCAGCCCTGGCCCATTCCGCCGTTGTTACCAAGCTTGCCACGCGCAGTGCCAGCGCGGCGGTTACCGCGATGGTTCCGAATTCACTTGGTCCTGCGGAACTGTTGATGAAGTACGGCACCGACGGGCAGCGGGAGCGCTACCTTCCCGGCCTTGCCAATGGTACCGAGATTCCCTGTTTCGGTCTGACCAGCCCGGAGGCCGGCAGCGACGCCGGCGCGATAATCGACCAGGGCATTGTCTGCAAGGGTGAATACAACGGCCAGGAGTGCCTGGGCCTCCGGCTTACCTGGAACAAGCGTTACATAACCCTGGCACCGGTGGCAACGGTACTGGGGCTGGCGTTCAAGATGTACGACCCGGATCACCTGCTGGGAGACCAGGAGGAACTGGGCATTACCGTGGCGCTGATACCAACCGATCACCCGGGGGTAATCCACGGCAACCGCCACTATCCCATGGGCATGGCCTTTATGAACGGACCCACCCAGGGCAACGATGTCTTCATCCCGCTGGACTGGATCATCGGCGGCGTCGACTACGCCGGGAAAGGCTGGCAGATGCTGGTGGAGTGCCTGTCGGAAGGGCGGGCCATTTCCCTGCCAGCCCTGGGTACCGCCATTGCCAAGGCAAGTTATCGACTCACCGGTGCCTACAGCTACATCCGCCGCCAGTTCAATCTGTCCATCGGCAAGTTCGAGGGTATCGAGGAAGCGCTGGCCCGTATCGCCGGCTATACCTACCAGCTGGAAGCGGCCCGGGTGATGACCGCCGGTGCCGTTGACCTGCACATCAAGCCGTCCGTGGTCTCCGCCATCGCCAAGTACCACATGACGGAGAACTCCCGCAGGGTGATTCAGGATGCCATGGACATTCACGGTGGCCGTGGCCTGATCCTCGGCGAAAGCAACTACCTGGGTTATGCCTACATGAGTACGCCCATCGCCATCACCGTGGAAGGCGCCAACATCCTGACCCGCAACCTGATTATTTTCGGCCAGGGGGCGATCCGCTGTCACCCCTTTATCTTCAGGGAGATGCAGGCGGCCAAGAACAATGACGTCCAGGCCGGGCTGCTGGAATTCGACAGCCTGTTCTTCCGTCACGTGGGCTATACCATCAGTAATTTCGTGCGGACCCTGAGCCTGGCACTGACCGGAGGCCTGGTCGCCCGGTCACCGGAATCAGGCCCCGTTGCCAGGTATTACCGCGACGTCACGCGCATGAGCTCCTCCCTGGCCCTGGTGTCCGATATCGCCATGATGCTGCTGGGGGGCGGACTCAAGCGCAAGGAGCGACTCTCGGCGCGACTGGGTGACGTACTGAGCAACCTGTACCTGGGCTGTGCCGCACTGAAATACTACCGGGACAATGGCAGTCTGGAAGAGGACCTGCCCTACGTCCACTGGAACCTGCAGACAGCCCTGTACAATTGCCAGGTTGCCCTCCGGGAATTTTTTGAAAACCTGCCCAATCGACCGGTGGCCTGGCTGCTCAAGCTGGTGGTTTTCCCCTTCGGCAGCCCCTACCGTCTTCCCGATGACCGGCTGGAACACGCCATTGTCCAGCCCATGCTGACCGACAGCACGCTGCGGGATCGCCTGACCAGCCTGGTGTACGTTGGCGATAAAAACAGCGACCCGGCTTTCATCATCGAGGACGCTTTCCGGCAGTTACTGGCAACCCGTGATACCCGCAAGGCCATTCGCCAGGCCATCAAGGACGGCAAGGTACCCGATACCCATGACGTCACTGTGCAGGCTGACGCGGCGGTGGCGCAGAACCTTTGCAGTCGTGACCAGGCCGATGCTTATTGTAAGGCCGAGAAAGCCCGGCAGCGGGCGGTGCAGGTGGACGATTACCCGGCTGAGTTCTTCCAGGCCCCCCAGGACACCGGTTCGGCGGATAATACTGCAACCGCTTCCCGGGAAGCGTCGAGCGAATATCCCGGGAATCCCCCGGATTCTCCTCAGGAATCATCCCCAAACCCGGTCCAGCAGACAGGCGAGTAACCTCCCGGAGCCTTGCCGACAATAGCTGCTGCATAGTTGGAAAAACTGTTCTGCCTGGCCGCCCTGATCTGAGACACCGGCGATGGGCGGCGGGTCAACAGCCGCGCCACGGGTATTGTAAGCAGCGATTCGCGACCCTGATGCCGGGAACCAGGCCGGTTTCATCTCCAGGTCGACACTGTCCGGGCAGGGAAAGCGGAAATAAAAAAACCCGCCGTTACCTGGCGGGTTTTTTGTCTATCCCCTCTTGTGGGAAAGAATCAGCCTTTTGTTGAGCCTGCTGTTCTGGTTCCCGGCGCAGGCTCGTCAGGCAGTTTTCAGGCGCTTTGCAACAGGACCTTGCGTCGCTTCAGACCCAGGCCGATCAGGCCCAGTCCCAGCAGGCCAAGGGCACCGGGTTCCGGCACCGGAAATGGATTGTCACAGCCATCCGGATCGGTACACTCGGGTCCGTCACCCAGTCCGTAGAAAGACAGGTGGGACAGTTCTCTGCCCGCGCCACTGTTCTGATTGACGATAGTCGGCGCCGTGGCCCATGCACCACTCAAGGCTCCTTCAAAAATGGCGGTGACGTCAGACAGATCGCCATCCGGTGTGCCAATGGATCCACTTACCAAGGCCCCCTGGCCGTAAACGCTGTAACCACCACCACTGTTCTCGTTACCAGATTTGATCACGATAAACATGATGTAGTCACTGGCTCCCCAGGTCCCATTGTCGGAAGGAAAACCAGTTGGCAGCGCTGTGATGGAGAAATCGGTCTGGGCAGCATTGTTCCAGCTTGCTGCGTCTGTATCGTACTTTTCCAACTGCGAGTAATTGGTACCACCGAGGTTCAGCGGTCCACCGCCGTCATTGCCACCGATGGTGTCAATGTAGGTGCCACAGTTGACCAGGGTGCCAAAGCCGGTACTCCCCGGATCAGTACAGGCGGTGTCGCCAACAGGGCCAGCCAGGGCGGTATTGACTCCACCACCCAGCATAGCCGCTCCCCACAAACCAGCAATGGACAGTTTAGCAATTCGCCTGATCATCTTTACTTCTCCTCGTGTCGGGCCAGTGAGATTGGCATACACTCTAAAATTAGAAAAACTTTTCGCCCTGCGTGATGCTGAATGTCATCCTGCGCTATATTGTTTATTTGTTCATTATTCATACTTATTTTCTTTCCTCTTTATACAGCAAAACACGTACCATCTTTGTCCCTTTTTATAACTCCTTGTTGCATGGACATTTCCTGGATTGGTGCTGAATCCTGCGAGCCGTGAATACAGGCAATTGTCAGTTCTTTTTACAGGTTGGCACGGGTAGGAAAATTTCTGTAAATTTTTCTGACATGGCTGATCCGGCCCGGAGTCCGGGCTACCGGGCCTCAGATGCCAATCCGGCTCAGGTTGTTGATTAATTCCCTGATGATGCGTTCCGCCATGGGGTGACTGGCTGCGAAAGACGCTTCCAGGGCGATGGCATCGTCCAGCACCGAGTAATCCGAGGTATCGACCTCGGGATTGACCACGTCGTTGATATCCTCTTCCAGCTTCCTGGCGACACCCAGGGTTTCCGCATCCACGCCCTCGGTATTGTGGAGCTCCCTGAGCAACTCGCTCATCAGTTCCTTAACGCGCTGTTCACTCACTGATTTACTCCCTGGCTTAGACTGCGTCCTATTGTACTTCTTTTAACTTCTATTACCTTCTAATACCTTCACTTGCCTTCTTTTCCCTTTGCTTTGAATATCGCTTTTACTGTCGCTTTTTACTTGTGCCTGGCCGGTAGATGCAATCATTTCAGGTGCCCATCTGCCTGGCAAGATCGATGAAATCCTCTGCGCGGATATCGTAGTTGTCGGTCGTGTTGCGTTCCACCTTGCGCTCCGGGCCGCGTTCCAGGGGTCGGTAGACGTAAGCGGTCTTGAAGCCCAGCGAGGCGGCAGCGCGCAGGTCGCCGGGATGAGCCGCCACCATCATCACCTGGTCCGGCGCCAGGCTGAGCAATTCCGCGGCTTTCAGGTACGCTTCGGGATCCGGCTTGTAGTGGCCGGACAGCTCGGCACTGAGGATGGTATCCCAGGGCATACCGGCATTCTTACCCATATTGAGTAACAACGACACGTTGCCGTTGGACATTGTTGCAATGACGTAGCGGGTCTTCAATCGGTTCAGCCCGGCGACGGTATCCGGCCAGGGAGTAAGGCGATGCCAGGCCCTGTTGAAGTGGTCGAGCTCCGCCTCGGTGAGCGAGGTCATGCCGAATTCCACGACCAGCTCGTCCAGGATCATGCGATGCAGGTCATCGATCTTGGTCCAGGGCAGATCACCGTTGCGAACCCGGTTCATGGCCGGCCCGTAACCGGCGCGCCAGCGATCAGCAAAGCGGGGCCAGTCCACCTCGAATCCTTTCTGCGCCGACAGCAGCTGACCTTCGCGTATGATGGAGCTGCGCCAGTCCACCACGGTGCCGAATACGTCGAAGATCAGCGCCTGGACATCGGCCAGGTCATCCGCTACGCCCGCCGGATGGGCAGTTGCCCGGGGCACCAGGTTCAGGGAACCGGCGGATACTACCGCACCGGCACCGAGAACAAGCATGCTTCTCCTTGAAATCTTAGTTTTATCAATAGGTTTTGAAACTTTTGTCATGTTATTTCTTGTTATAGTCATGGCTTAACCCTGTGGTTTATTACCCTGGCTGTGCAGGGCTGGACTTGAGAATTCCGGGCACTGAAGCAATACGTCCGTTGACCATCGGCTCTGTCCGTCGCAGCGGCTATCTCGATTCCTTCCGGAGACAACATCGTACCTGGCAGGGAGACGGCGGACAGCCGTACGGTAGCACAAGTATCTGCTAACATCATCGCCTTAACGCAAGGCGGTGGCGGCTGAACCAGCCCGTGACCGGGGAGATTAGAGGGCCATGGAACTGGACAGCCAGATCGAACGGCTTCGTGCGGAAACACCTGGGTGCGGGACGCTGGCGCACTTCAACAATGCCGGTTGCGCCCTGACGCCGCAACCCGTGATGGCAGGCCTGGTGGGACACCTGAACCTGGAACAGGAAGCCGGTGGCTACGAGGCGGCCGATCTCGCTGCCGGCAGAATTGACAACTTTTACCGGGCATTCGCCAGCCTGCTCAACTGTCGTTCCGATGAAATTGCTTTCGTGGAAAACGCAACCCGCGCCTGGGACATGGTTTTTTACGCCATACCGTTCCAGCCTGGGGACCGGGTAATTACCGGTCAGGCCGAATATGCCAGCAACTACCTGGCCATGTTGCAGCTGCAACAACGTCGCGGCATCACCATCGACATTATCCCCGACAACGCCAGCGGGACACTCTGCCTGGATACGCTGAAAAACCGTATTTCGCCCCGGACCAGGCTGATAGCCATCACCCACATTGCCAGCCAGGTGGGCACGGTCCAGCCGGCTGCCCAGGTGGGGGAAATCGCGCGGGACAACGACATCCTGTTTCTCCTGGACGCCTGCCAGTCTGCCGGCCAGTTACCCCTGGACACGCAGACTCTGCACTGTGACCTGCTCACCGGTACCGGCCGCAAATACCTAAGAGGGCCGCGGGGCACCGGTTTTCTTTACGTAAACCAGGACGTACTGCACCGACTGGAGCCACCGTTTATCGACCTGCACTCCGCCCACTGGATAGACCGGGAATCCTATCGGTTTCGCCCGGATGCCCGGCGATTCGAAAACTGGGAATGCTTTGTCGCCGGCAAGATAGCCCTGGGCGTGGCCGCGGACTATGCCCGGGAACTGGGCCTGGCCCGTATTCAGACCCGGATTGCGCAGTTGGTCAGCCAGCTCAGAAAAAACCTGGCAGCAATGCCGGGCACCACGGTATACGAAAACACCGCTAACTGTTCCGGCATCGTGACTTTTTCAAGTAGCGGCGAGGACCCGGTTACCCTGCAGCAACGGTTGCGACGGGCAGGAATCAACACCAGCGTGGCCAAACGCGCCAATGCCGTCGTGGATACCGAACTGAGACAGGTTGGTGACGTCAATCGCGCCTCCCTGCACTACTACAACACGGCTGACGAAATTGAGCGGTTTGTGGACGTGCTGTCGAGCAGGCGATAAGGCACCGGCGGGACCGCGATGGTGGCAGGTCTCATGGCGGGCGACAGATCGTGTGTTCAGAACAGTCCAAGCAATTGCACGTAGACCATGAGAATCGCCAAGGGACAGATGAACTTGACGTAAACGGGCCAGATCCGCCAGAACAGACTGCCCTCCACCTCGGGATATCCCTGGCTGATCTCCCGCAACAGGCCATCGCGGTTCCAGATCCAGGCAACAAACACGCAGAAAAACAGCCCGCCCAGAGGCTGGCTCCACTCCGTGGTCACGGTGACCACCAGGTCGAACAGTACGGCGAAATTACCGACGATCACCAGGCACACAATCGATATCAGCACCGCCACGACCAGCGTGGCCTTCCTGCGCTCCACGCCATGATTTTCAACGGCATAGGCTACCGGCACCTCCAGCATGGATATCGAGGATGTCAGGGAGGCAATGGTCATCAGCAGAAAAAACGCCAATGCCACCAGCAGACCGACGGACCCCATGCTGTCGAACAGCGCCGGCAGCACTGATAGGATGAGACCTGGCCCGGCAATCAGTCCTCCGGCCTCGTTATAGATCGGTACGCCACTGGCCTGGGCCACGTACATCGCCGGAAGGATCAGCAAACCCGCCAAAAACGCGATTCCGACATCCAGCAGTGCCACCATGCTGCCAAGTTGCGGCAGGCTTTCCTGTTTACTGACGTAGCTCCCGTAGATGAGCATGGTGCCAGCCCCCAGGGAAAGGGAGAAAAACGCCTGGCCCAGGGCATTGATCAGCAGATTGGGGTTGGCCACCGCGCCGAAATCCGGCACCAGGTAGGCACGCAGTCCCTCACCGGCACCAGGAAGAGTGACCACGTAACCGATAAGTGCCAACAGGATCAGCACCAGGGACGGCATCAGTCGTGACGCCCATTTCTCTATGCCTTCCTTGACGCCGGCGCTGATAACGTAAACTGTGAGTCCCATGAATAAAATTACGAAGGTGCTGTCCCGCAGCCAGCCATCATCCGTCAGCCAGCTGGCCATTCCCTGCAGTCCGGCGATCCGGGCCAGGGGATCGATCAGGTAGGCCATCATCCAGCCACTGACTATCGCATAGAAGCTCAGGATCAGGCTGACCGTAATGATGCCCACGAAACCGACTACAGTGCCCAGCAGGTAGGTCGACCGGTCACGGGACAGTCCCTGCAATGCCGTGACGACATTAGCCCGGGCATGACGCCCGATAATGAGTTCCGCCATCAACGCGGGATAGGCCAGCAGGAAAACCAGCACCAGGTAGGTGAACAGGAAGGCTGCGCCGCCGTTACTGGCGGTATTGGTCGGAAATCCCCAGATATTGCCCAGGCCAACGGCAGAGCCGGATGCTGCCATCAGAAAGCCGAACCTGGAGCTGAATTCACCGCGTGACGGACTCATGTACCAGGAAGCTCTCCATCAGGTTCTGTTGAAAAAATAGGTGTGTAGCCCGCCTGCCGGCCCCTAGCAGTTACCCACGCCTGCCAGGCGGAAGCGAAACTGCTGTGGGTCTACCAGTTCAAAGGTTACATTGCACGCTTCATCCGTGGCACTCAGCTCGATCCGCGGAAACACCAGGGATTCGGTCGCGCTGGAGTAGCTGGCGGCACCCGGCGGCGCCTCCTGTAACAGCACCTGCGTACTGCCCACGGGCTCCAGAAAAACGTCATCACCTTCTTCCATGACGGAAAAATGTACGCTGTAGGCTTCGGAGCCGTCATCAATTGCCACCGAACTGAGCAACAGCAGACTGGAGGGATCGAACATGTTGACGGCAGTACTGTAGCGATCCACCGCTTCCATGGTGACATAGACGAATTCCAGTGGGCTGGAGTAGGTCTCGGTAATAATCGGTGCCAGGCTGGCACGGGGCCCGAGATCGATTTTCTGCAGCCCTTCGATGGCATCCAGTACCGCCATGCCGTCTTCACCACCCATCACCTCACCGAATACGGTAAATCCACCGTTTTGATTGTCCAGGGAAAAACCGTTGTCGATGGTATTGAAAAACCACTGACTGGTGGCACTGTTGGCATCACCGGAAAACTTCGCCATGGCAATGGTGCCCCGCACATTGGAAAATCCCGGCTCATTCTGAACGGGATCCTGTTTCGGGACCTCCACCGGACCAAAAAAGGGTCTGAAGCTGAATCCGCCCCCCTGGATAATGCCCAGCCCACCGGCAGTCGGGTCCAGGGTGCGGTGAATATAAGTCTGATCGTAATCACCCCTGTCGACGTAACCAAGGAAATTCTGGACAGTCCGCCAGGTAATGGCATCATAAAGCTCGATGGAAAAATCACCCACGCTGGTGCTGATGCGGACTATGGTGCCTGCGGCTGACAGGGAAGGTGCAAGCAACAGGACACTGACAATCAGCAGCGTCGGGCTGCCCCGCAATCTGCGCCTGCAGGATGATCGATGATTATTCTGATCTTTCGCTCCCGCCAATTGAAAAAGCCGTTGCCCTGCTACCGACAAGGAATGCCTGATATCAATGATGTTCAACCGGTTAGATGCCTTCTGAGTGGCGCCTGCTGGCCAGGCCACCAATTAAAAGGAAGCAGAATAGGGTAAGTACTGTCATTATTCAAGCCGCTGGCGGCATTGGCCATCTACCCCGGGCAGAATGCCGGCGAATTGCTCACCTGGGCACCCGGGACAGGATACTGGAGAACCCGCCGATGTCTGTGCTATAAATCTGGCTTTTCCGGATACCGGTCTGGTTCCGCTTATCGATCTGAACGGCATGTTTTTATCTGAACATTCAGAAAACTGCCTGTAGTCAGATCCTGGACGCAGTGTCACCAGTTGACTGTATTCATCGGCCAGGTGATCCAGGTCCGGGTTGCCACCAGTACTGGTCCGGGCTGACTGTTGCTTGATCCGGCGCCACATCAGGTGCCAAGTCCGGAACAGCTACGCCCGAATCGTCCGAAACCGTATCGACCTGTCATGTCAAACAACCAGAAAACCAGGCAGCCCGCCGATCCCGGCATCGGGATCGGAATCGACTATGGAACCAGTAACAGTGTTGCCGCGGTATTCGACGGCAGAAAGGTCGTCATGGTACCACTGGAAAATGGAGCCACCGTGGTGCCCTCGGCGATCTATATAGATCGACAATTTCAGATAACCACCGGCCAGGCCGCCATTGATGCCTATATCGCCTCCAATACCGGCCGCAAGGTGGAACTCACCGCCGAATTTCTTGGCGAGGGCCGCACCTCCACCGGTCAGATTGGCGACAGGGGTCTACCCGAAGAAGCAGGTACCGAGAAATTTTTTGGCCAGTCTATCGTGGATGCCGGTGAAAAAGGGCGACTCTTCCGCGGGGTCAAGAGATTGCTTAGCGATGAAAGCCTGCCACGGCTGATGGTGTTTGACCGCCCTTTCCGCCTGGTAGCCCTGGTCACTCCTCTGTTCCTGCGCATCAGGCGTGCCCTGGAAACCAGTCTCACCGATATCGGCATAAGCAGGATCCATTCAACACATGCCTGCGTGGGACACCCGGTTAATTTCGAGGGACGGAGCACATCCAGGAACGAAGTGGCACTGCAGCGCCTGGGCGAAGCCTGTCACCATGCCGGATTCGAAGAACACGGTTTTTACCCCGAACCCATTGCTGCCGCAATCAGCTACCTGTTCTTTTCCCCGGAAATCAGCAGCCAAACGATGCTGGCCGTGGATTTCGGTGGCGGCACCCTGGACCTCTGTGTCCTGCGTCATCAGGGAGAGGAATTCCAGGTGGTTGCGACACACGGAATCGGTCTGGGTGGCGATCACATCGATCAGCAACTATTTCGCCAACTGCTGTTTCCCCTGCTGGGAAAAGGTGAACGATTCCGGCGCAAGGGTGAAGACCGGGAGATCGAAACCCTGTTTCCCTTCGAAGAGTATGAGGACCTGCTGCTCAACTGGGCGGTGAGCTATCGGCTTAACCAGAACCGATACACGACTCCGGTGATGCAGCGCATTGAACAGGGAGATGCCGCCGCAGCCAAGTTCCGCCGCTTGTATGAGTTGATCAAAGGTAACCACAGTTACCTGGTCTTTCAGGCAATCAAGGACGTCAAGGCTGTCCTCTCCGAACAACAGCAGGCCCGCCTGGATATCCCGGAGATCGACGTGGATTTAGAGATAACCCGTCGTGAATTCGAGAACATTAACGCCGACCTGCTGCGCTCATTCGAAGAAGCGGTCCAGCATACGCTGTCACTGGCAGGAATCCACGCTGCCGACGTGGAGCTGGTTATTCGAACCGGTGGCTCCTCATTGATACCGGCCGTGAAAAATATTCTCGACCGGCATTTCCCCGGCAAGGTGGTGGAACACGACCCGTTTACCAGTGTCGCCGCCGGCCTCGCCATTGCCGAGTACCGCGGATTCGGCCAGCTGTCGTCTAGCGACGACCCTCGTTGATCACTACCGCCACCGGCTCGGTGCCGATATTACGAACCAGGAACGGGCTGTCAGAATCCCGCCATGCCCAGTCGCCGGCAGAATCAAGCTCCTCGGTAATACCATCCACTCTTGATACATGTGCCAGGCCAGGTGACACCTGGACAACGGCGGTTGGATTACGGTGGGTCCGCAGCGTGGTCGCCTCCCCCGGTGCCAGTTCCAGGCGATAGGAGCGAAACCAGCTGTTTTCCAGTTGCGGTTCCATGGCTACGCCGGCAGGGCGATCCATCGTCAGATGACTGGTCGGCGGGCCAAAGTTTACCAGGGCGATGATGCGGGTCTGGTGAGTCCCGTTATTGGAAATCTTGTGAGTGAACTGTTCGCTGGCATAATCCGTGTTGCTGCTCACCCTGCCTTCGACGGGCCCGTCACTGCTGCTGATATAAGTCAGCAGAATCGCCGCGTCATGGGTGTGAGGCATGGATTCGTCTCCGGGATTAAGCTGCACATCCAGAAGATAGAGGTCGCCGTCCACGTGGACCGGTCGGTGACGCGGTTCCTCGATAACATTGACCACCCGCTGGCCATCCCGGTCCTGCCCCAGGGTTGCCAGCGGCACGAGGCTGGCACTGAGCGCAAGGCCGCAGCTTATCACCGTGCAGGTCAGGGCGCGGGACAGGCGGTGAACCGGTAACAGGTTGAGTGTTTTCATAGATTGCCTCTTTGTGGGCTGTCAGGGCTGCATTGGTCACCCGGAGAGTAAACGACGACTACCGGTAATTCAATATGAATTCAGCTGGCTTTCGCCTGGAAAATACGCGGAATCACGCCATTGAGGTCGGGTTCCAGTCTGAGAACGGCCGGGGCCGGGATGAATCCGGTACGAAATGCGTCTACTTTTTAAAATCAACACGTTTTCAAGACCGGAACGCGATAGACTGCTCTCGGAGTTGTAGCCAAATATGCTCTGGTTAACCTGGATCAGCAACTTCCCCTTATTCCAACACGGCAACCCAACACGGCAATGAAAAAACAATGAAACTGCACCCTTGCCTGCTGCTAGTCCCGATTATCGTGGCGCTAACCGGTCCCGCCGCCGGCCAGCAGAACAGTCCGTCAGCCAGTATTCAGGTGTTTACCAATGTCCGCCTGGTATACGGCAATGGTGAGGTTGCAGAACCGGCGACCCTGGTCATCCGTGACGACGTTATCCTGGAAGCCGGCCCACGCAGTGCAGTTCCGGTTCCGGAAGATGCTGAGGTTCACAACCTGCCCGGCAGAACCATCATGCCGGCCCTGGTGAACACTCATGCACACCTGGGCTGGGAGGCATACGGCGACTGGGGCTCCCGATTTTTTACCGACGATAACCTGATCGACCACCTGTATCGCCACGCCTACTACGGTGTCGGCACCATCATCTCAACCGGCAGCGATAAGGAAGACGTGGCCCGGCGCGTAAAACTTGAACAGCTGAAGGGCAATGTGGGCGGCGCCCGCTATCATTTGTCTCCCGGAATGGGCACTCCAGGCGGTGGTCCGAATCCGCGCTTCACTGACGACCCGGATTACTGGGGTGTACACGCTATCAGCGAGCCGGAACAGGCAACCAGGACAGTGAGTGAACTGGCCGATGGCGGCTATGATATTGCCAAGATCTGGGTGGACGGTCGCGACACCCGTCGCGGCGCGCAGATCAAACTGGCCCCGGAAGTCTACCAGGCCGTACTGCAAGCCGCTTACGACCATGACATGCGGATTATCGCCCATGCCACGACGCTGGCCGATCACAAGAACCTGGTCAGGGCCGGCAACCGTCGCTTCATTCACATGCCATATGACGTGCCTGTCGATAATGAATACCTGGACCTGGTGACCGCCAACAACGTCTTCATCGTGCCCACGCTGGGCATGATTACCAAGGGCGAGCCTTATTATATTCCGGCTTTCCAGGATCCTTTCTTCT
>Ga0070727_10004163_pt1 | contig 12488 bp, 12 predicted proteins | sample tdAd472_FD_66722 | JGI IMG/M metagenome (GOLD analysis project Ga0070727, IMG submission 66722) | Marine sediment microbial communities from the Atlantic coast under amendment with organic carbon and nitrate - tdAd47.2 | ecosystem: Environmental > Aquatic > Marine > Coastal > Sediment | place... | reverse complement strand
TCCAGCTTGCCGATCCCGATGACACAGTGAAGGAAGTCGCTGAATCGGCCATGCGCGAATCCATCGCGGAAACCAATCTCGATACGGTGCTTTCAGGCGCCGGCCGTGAGCAGGTGCAGGACCGGGTGCGTCAGCGAATGCAGTCCATTCTCGATTTCTATGGTGCAGGCATCGCGGTGCAAGGCGTTGAAATTGCCCGGACCGAAGCTCCCCAACAAGTTATCGAGGCATTCAATGATGTGCTCGCTGCACGACAGAACCGCGAGCAGGCGCTGAATCAGGCGCGCCGGTATGAGCAGCAAATTCTCGCAGACGCCCAAGGTTCGGCGGCGGAATTTAACGAGATATACGAGCAATATCGCCTCGCACCGCAGGTGACACGCCAACGCTTGTATTACGAAACGATGGAGCAGGTGCTGCGCGGAACCGACAAGACCATTATCGAAGCTGACGGTGTTACGCCTTACCTGCCGTTGCCCGAAGTGCGTCGCCGTTCACAAACCAATACGCTGACGGTCACCCCGCAGGAGGGCCAGTAACATGGAAACTATCTGGCAAAACTACAAAGCATCGGTCGTTGCGGTCGCGATCCTCATCGTAGCGGCGCTGAGCACGGTGGTTATCGTTCCTGAAACCCAGCAGGCGGTGAAGATTCGCACTGGTGAACCGGTCTACACGATCAACCAGTATTTTCCCGATCAGGAGTTCGGAGAGACAGGTGCCGGCGTGTGGTTTCGCATCCCCATCGTCGAACGCATCCAGTTTGTCGACCGCCGAATAATGGCTCTCGACATGGAGCGCGAAACTGTGCTGTCGAACGATCAGCAACGTCTCGAAGTGGATGCCTATGCGCGGTATCGCATTTTCGATCCGGTTCTGTTCGTGGAACGCGTGGGAAGTGAGGAACGTCTTGTAGGCCAGCTCAACCAAATTCTTACGTCGGTGTTGCGGCAGGAGTTGGGTCGTCGGACCTTCGCCAGCCTGCTCACGCCGGAACGCGGCAATGCCATGAACAATATCCGCGACTCGCTTGATACGCAGGCGCGACAATATGGCGCGCAGGTGCTCGACGTGCGCATCAAGCGCGCAGACTTGCCGCAAGGCACACCACTCGATGCGGCTTTCAACCGGATGCGTTCGGAACGGCAAGAAGAAGCCGAAACGATCCGTGCCGGTGGTCGCCGCGATGCGCAAATCATTCGCGCAGAAGCTGCTGCGACTGCTGCAGAAATCTATGCCGAGGCCTACAATCAGGACCCCGCTTTCTACGATTTCTATCGCGCCATGCAAAGTTATCGTGAGACCTTTGGTCCGGCTCGCCAGGGCGAACAGAATGTAGGCGAAAGCTCGGTCATCCTGAGCCCGGACAATGATTATCTGCGCCAGTTCCAGGGCGGCAGATAATCGCGATTACATCTGTCGTTAAAGCATGGTTCAGCCGGATTGCGCTGCAAAGGAACACAAGGCAGATTCAATATTTGAACAAAGAGGATAACAAGGACGTGAAGCCAGTGCGCTATTCCTACGGAGTCACCGCAGCCCTGCTCGCAGGCGGGGCGGCCATCTCGCTGATTACCGGCAACCCCGCCGGGGCGCAGGTGGCGCAGAATGATCGAACGGAGATGACCAATGTTGCCCCGCGCGCCGGTGCCCCGGCCAGCTTTGCCGATCTGACCGAGCAATTGCAGCCCGCCGTGGTCAATATCTCCACCCGCCAGACGGTCACGATAGAGGCGCAGGCCAATCCGCTCCAGGGCACGCCCTTCGGCCAATTCTTCCAGCGCCGCCAGCAAGGTCCGAGCACGCCGCAGACGCGCGAAGCGACTTCGCTGGGTTCAGGCTTTCTCGTCTCGGAAGACGGTTATCTCGTCACCAACAACCACGTGATTTCGCCCGATGCGCGCGCCACGCTGGAAGAGGTGACGGTAACGCTGGCCGATGGCACCGAATATGAAGCCGAAGTGGTCGGCACCGATCTTGACAGCGATCTTGCCGTGCTCAAGATTTCGCGCGGCGAACCGTTCCCCTTCGTGCGCTTCGGCGATTCTGCCGAGGCCCGTGTGGGCGACTGGGTGATCGCAATCGGCAATCCGTTTGGCTTCGGCGGCACTGTGACAAGCGGCATCATTTCCTCGGTCCTGCGCAATGTCGGCTCGGGTGCCTATAGTCGCTTCATCCAGACCGATGCGGCGATCAATCGCGGCAATTCAGGCGGTCCGCTGTTCGATATGCAGGGCAATGTCATCGGCATCAACAACCAGATTCTCTCCGCCTCGGGGGGCAGCAACGGTATCGGCCTGGCCATTCCCGCCGAAGTGGCAGAGCCGATTGTCGAGCAATTAATCGCGGGCGAAGAAATTGAACGCGGCTATCTCGGTGTTCAGGTCGAGCCGGTGAATGACGATATCGCCGAAGCTCTTGGCATTGCGGAAAATCGCGGTGAGCTGGTGCAGATGGTGCAGCCGGGCGAACCCGCCGAGGAAGCCGGGCTGCGCGAAGGGGATGTGGTGCTGTCGGTCAATGGCGAAGAGATTTCTCCCGACCAGACGCTGTCCTATATCGTCGCCAATATCGCGCCGGGCACAACGGTGCCGCTGACCTATATCCGCGATGGCGAGCGCCGCCGGGCGGATGTAACCGTGGGTCGCCGCCCGAGCCAGGAAGAAATGCGTCGGCAGCTCATGTTCCAGAACGAGGATGAGCCAGACGATGGCATTGCGCCGAGCGATTCGAGCAGCCTTGTCGAAGATGCGCTCGGCGTGCAGGCGATCCCGATCAATCCGGACATCGCCCGCCAGCTTGGTGTGCCCGGCGATACGCAGGGACTTGCGATTACCGGGGTCAATCCCAATTCCGATGCCGCGCGGCGCGGCCTGCGCCGCGGGGTCATGATCCTTGCCGCAAATGGTCTGCGCGTCCCCACGCTCGAAGCGCTGGAAGAGGTCATCGCCTCCGCCCGTGCAGCTGGACGCGGTGCGGTGCTGCTGCGGGTGCAGGGCCGCCGCGGCAGGCCGCAATCGATCCCGGTTCGCCTGATCGACGAATAGAATAGGGCAACGCTGTCTTGCATTACGCCCGGCACCGCGCCTGCGGTTGCCGGGCTTTTCTGTTGGTGCGCAAAGGCCCGCGCCTCTCGTCCGCGCTAAAACTTCTGCTCGTTCAACAAATCGTCTATCGGGCGGCGCTGGCGCGGCTCGTCATTGGGCAAGTCCTGCCCGGTAGCCTGTTCGAGGAAATCATCGCTCGCGGCTTGCGGCGGCTTGGGTTGGCCTGACACGCCGCCGCCACGCTCGCCTGTTTCATCATCGAACCCGCGCGGATCGAGCGGATCGCGGCGCACGCCTTCGCCCTCGCCCTCGACATCGAAGCCATCTCCCGGCCCAGGCTGCGCCCGGCCCGGTTCGACCAGGTTTCCCTGCTCGTCGATGTAGTAGTAATATTCGCCTTCCTCGCCGAAATAGAATTCGTCATCGGGTTCCAATTGCCAGTCGGGCAGCTTGAGGTCGGTTTCGAATTCCTCGACCGGCCGATCGCGCACCGCATAGCGCATATAGGCGGCAAAAGCGCGTGCGGGCGCAGTGCCGCCTTGCAGGCCGGAAACGCGCTGATTGTCGTCCCGCCCCATCCATACGCCGGTCGTTATGCCGCTTGAAAAGCCGACGAAATAGCCATCGCGGCTGGAATTGGTGGTGCCGGTCTTGCCCGCCACCGGTCGCCCGATCTGCGCCGCGCGGCCCGTGCCGGTGGCTACCGCGCTCTGCAACAGATCGGTAATGCCCGCTGCTACGTAATCGGGCACCAGCCGATAGCTGCGCGGCTGTTGGCGCCGATATATCTCTTCCCCGTCCGCCGTGGTGACGCGCAATATGCCGTAGGGCTCGACCGATTGTCCGCCCGCCGAAACGGCGCTGTAGGCACGGGTCATATCGAGCAGGCGCACTTCGGATGATCCGAGCGCCATGGACGGGTAGGTCGAGATCGGCGTGGTAATGCCAAAGCGCCGCGCCATGCTGGCGACATTGGAAAAACCCACCTCATTGCCAAGCTGCGCCGCAACCGAGTTCTTGGAATAGGCAAAGGCGGTGCGCACATCGATTTGACCGGCGTAATTGCCGCCCGAATTGCGCGGACTCCAGCCATTGATCGTCACCGGCACGTCCTGCACATCGGAATCGGGCGTATAGCCTGCCTCCAGCGCGGAGAGATAGACGAACAGTTTGAACGAAGACCCGGGCTGGCGCATCGCATCGGTCGCGCGGTTGAAATTGCTGCTGACATAATCCGTGCCGCCGACCAGCGCGAGGATGGCTCCGTCGCGGTCCATGCTGACAAGCGCGCCCTGCGCTCCATCCGGCGCATTGCTCTGCACCGAGGTCGTTGCAGCACGTTGCATGCCAACGTCCAGCGTGGTCCAAACCTCAATCGGCTCGAATGTGTCATTGGGCAGCAACAGGTCGAGCTGCGGCAGCGCCCAGTCGGTGAAATAGCGAATCGAATTCTGGCCCGCTACTTCGCGCAGATTGACCGCCTCGACATCGACCCGCCGCGCCACCGCCGGATCGAGATCGCCATAGCGGACCATCTGTCCGATCACGACATTGGCGCGGCTGACCGCTGCATCGACATCGGCTGTGGGGGAATAGCGGCTGGGCGCCTTGACCAGTCCGGCGATAATCGCCGCCTCTTCCAGGCTCAGCTCGCGTGCCGAATGGCTGAAGAAGGTGCGGCTGGCGCTGTCGATGCCATAGGCACCGCCGCCGAAATAGACCTTGTTGAGATAGAGCTCGAGGATCTGGTCCTTGGTGAAGGTCCATTCCAGCGCCATCGCCAACACCGCTTCGCGCATCTTGCGCCCGAATGTCCGGTTGGAATTGAGGAAAATGTTGCGCGCCAATTGCTGGCTGATGGTGGATGTGGCGCTAACCTGCCGATCTTCCAGCGTGGCGTTGTAGACGGCGCGCGCCAGGCCCGCCGGATCGACGCCGAAATGCGAATAGAAACGGTGATCTTCGACCGAGACCATCGCATCCTTCATAACCTGCGGGATTTCATCGGCATCGAGCCATTGGCCATAGCTCGGACCGATTTCGACAATCTCCGATCCGTCGCGTGCGCGCACCAGGATTGTCTGCGCGTTCTGGCTCTGCTTGAGCGCGGCGAAGGAGGGCATGGATTGCGCCGCGAAATAGACCGAGGTGAACAGGCCGATCGCGCCCAGAATGCCGAGCACAAGGCCGAAAATCGTCAGCCGTTTCGTCCAGCGCCACAGCCCGGCCTTCCAGCCGCCTTGCCCTGCACTACGCCTTGTCTGAGTATTGGGGCGCTTGCCCCGACGTCTGGCCATCAGCCTCTAAAATCCTGCAACGAAACGCAGCCCGCGCCTCTGCCACCCCAATGAAAGGTCCTTTTGCATAAGACAAATGTAATATGGGGTGAACGGCTGGCGCGCTCAATCGTCCGCTTTATCCTCCGGTTCGAACGCCAGCGAGGCACTGTTGACGCAAAAACGCAGGCCTTCGGGGCCCGGACCATCGGGGAAGACGTGCCCCAGATGCCCTTCACAGCGCGCGCACACGACTTCGGTGCGGACCATGCCGTGCGACTGGTCCTGGTTCATCTCCACCGCATCGCTGTCAGCCGGAGCGGTGAAGCTGGGCCAGCCCGAACCGCTGTTATACTTGGTGTCGCTGGTGAACACCGGCAGCCCGCAACCTGCACATGCATACATGCCCGCAGCCTTGTTCTTCTCATATTTGCCGGTGAAGGCCCGCTCGGTGCCTGCTTCGCGCAGCACATGATACTGCTCTGGCGACAGCTTCTCGCGCCATTCGGCTTCGGTAAGAGTGATCCTGTCTGGCATAATCTTCTCCTTTCGTTTGCCCATCCGGGCAAACGTCCTCGGTGCTGTTCGCTCTGCTTTGCTGCGCGGCACCTGCGGGCGGGCAGTCGCCCTATGTCGGTCGCTTCGCACCCGAGGAACTGCAAGCTGCTTCAATCGGGCAATATATCGGAGCGCCGCAGGCGTTCCGCAAGGGCGAACGCCCGCCCGCAGCCGCCCCGCAGTGGAGCGAAGCGAAACGAAGGGTTTCAGGCGAGGATAGCCAAGTGAGCGGATGCGAACGCCGGCGCCTGAGGCCCCAAGAGGGTCACGCATTCACATCCGCATAGTGGCGGGGCGGCGGGAGGCCGTCCATCTTCTGGCGCAGCAACGGGCCAAAGCTCGGGCGGCTTTTCATCACGCGATACCATTCATGCGCGCTGGTATGGTCCGACCAATCCATGTCACCCAGATAATCGACCACCGAAATCTGCGCGGCGGCGGCAAAGTCTGCGAGGCTCAATTGCGCGCCCGCCAGCCAGCGGCGATTGTCCACCAGCCAATCCACGTAATCGAGATATTCGTGCAGCAGCCGCATCGCTTCGCGCAATGTGCGGCTGTCGGGCGACTGGCGCAGCACCAGCCTTTTGCGCATTTTTTCATGCAGCAGCGGCGCGGTGATATCGCCGAAGAAGCTTTCATCGAACAGCGCCACGAGGCGGCGGATTTCGGCGCGTCCACGAGCCGAACCGAGGATCAGCGGACGATCATCGACCGTCTCTTCCAGATATTCGCAGATCGCCTGGCTATCGATCAGGGTCATCTTCCGGCCCGGATCGTGCAGCACCGGCACGCGGCCTGCGGGATTAAGGCGACGAAACTCCTCGCCCGCATCCCACGGATAGAGCGTGACCGGTTCGTAGGCGATGGTCTTCTCGCCAAGGACGAGCTGGACCTTGCGGCTGAACGGGCAGAGCGGGAATTGATAAAGGTGCCACATGACTGGCCTGCGCTAATGCCCGAAGCGCTCCGCCCGGTCCAGCGACTCTGCAAGGAATTACGCGGGGATTTACGCGAAGACTACGATGGAAGGAGCGCGAGGCAGGCGGGCATCACATCGTCGAGCGTGTTGCTGTCCCGCAAATCCTGCGCTTCGGCGGTGAGCGCCGCTTCGATCTGCGCGCGATCCAGCCCCGCCTCGTCCATCACCTGCGCGCTGGCGCGGATGAAGAACTCCTCCCCGCGCTCGCGCATATCGGGATAGCGCAGCGCGTCTTCCTGTCCGCTGGCCTGCCCATAGGCGACCATGGCAAAGGCCGCCGAACAGCGCACCAGCATGCGATGTTCGAGGCTGAGTTGCGGCGCGGAATCCTGCGGGGCCACATCAACAGGCGCCGGAAGAGGTGTGGCGGACAGGGCGAGCAGCAGCAGAAAATCTGTCATGCGGCTCGTCATAGCCGATCAGTGTGAACGCAGGCTTCACGAAAGTCTCTCGAAAGAGCTTGAAGCAAGCCGCAGGGATGCGGATATGGGCCGCACAAGGAGACCCCATGACCGATTACCCCACACTCCATTTGCTGATCGATGGCGAACAGCTTTCCGGCAGCGGCCGCGCAACCGAGGAGGTCATCAACCCGGCAACCGAGGAAGTGCTCGCCACGCTGCCGCACGCCACTTCCGCCGATCTCGACCGCGCTCTGGAGGCTGCGCAGCGCGGCTTTCACGAATGGCGCAAGACAAGCGCGGACAAGCGCCAGGCGATCCTCACCAAGGCCGCAAGCCTGATCCGCGACCGCGCCCCGGAAATCGGCGAGACGCTCACCCGCGAACAGGGCAAGCCGGTGGCAGAGGGGCGCGGCGAAGCGATGTATTCGGCCGATCTGCTCGAATTCTACGCGCAGGAATGCAGGCGCATCTATGGCCGCACGCTGGTCCGTCCCGAGGGCCAGCGTGCCGAAGTGCAATATCACCCGGTCGGCCCGGTGGCAGGCTTCGCGCCGTGGAACTTCCCCGCCATCAATGTGATGCGCAAGATCGGCGGCGCGCTCGCGGCGGGCTGCTCGGTGATCGTCAAGCCGAGCGAGGAGACGCCCGCTTCGGGCATCGCAATGGTGCAAGCGCTGCTCGATGCAGGGGTTCCCGACAGCGTGGTGCAATGCGTGTTCGGCGTGCCGAGCGATGTGAGCGAGCATTTGCTCGGCTCCCCCATCATCCGCAAGCTCACCTTCACCGGTTCCACCCCCGTGGGCAAGCATCTGGCGAAGCTGGCGGCGGACGATCTCAAGATCACCACCATGGAGCTGGGCGGACACGGTCCGGTGCTGGTGTTCGATGATTGCGATGTGGACAGGGCAGTCGACACGATGGTCGCCAACAAGTTCCGCAATGCGGGGCAAGTCTGCGTCAGCCCAACACGCTTCCTGATCGAGGATACTATGTTTGAGCGCTTCCGCGATCGCTTTACCCGGCGCGCTGCGGCGCTGACTGTCGGCAATGGCCTGGATAATGGCACCGACATGGGCCCGATGGCCAATGCCCGCGGGCTCGACAATATCCAAAAGCTCATTGCCAATGCGCAGGACAAGGGCGGCACCTTGCTGACCGGCGGCGAGCGGATCGGCAATCAGGGCTTTTTCCATCAGCCGAGTGTGCTGAGCGAAGTGCCCATAGATGCCGACATTATGAATGATGAGCCGTTTGGCCCGGTCGCCATCCTCAACCCGATGGCGGGCGAGGATGCGATGGTGGCAGAGGCCAACCGCCTCCCCTATGGCCTTGCCGCCTATGCCTGGACCGACGATCCCGCGCGTCGCCGCCGCCTTGCCGCAGATGTGGAGGCCGGAATGCTGGCGATCAACACCGGCGGTGTCTCGACCGTCGATGCGCCGTTCGGCGGGGTCAAATGGTCTGGCTATGGCAGCGAGGACGGGCGCGAAGGCGTGATGGCCTGCATGGTGCCCAAAGCAATTCACGAAGGATAATGCGCGGCTGGCCAGAGTGCTCTCCAAAGCGTATTGAACAGGCTTTACCAAGGGGGGAATCATGGCGAAATTGGGTGTTACAGGCGCAAGTGGTCAGCTTGGCCAACTGGTTTTGAACGAGCTGCTGGAGATGGTCGAGCCGGACGAAATCGTGGCGCTGGCACGCGCTCCGGCCGATCTGGCGGAATTTGCCGCCAAGGGTGTGAATGTGCGCCGGGCCGACTATGATGATCGCGCATCGCTTGATGCGGCGCTTTCGGGCGTCGAGCGGCTACTGCTGATTTCTAGCAATGCCATTGGCAAGCGCGCACAACAACACCGGGCAGCGATTGCTGCGGCAGAGCGCGCCGGAGTGCGCTTCATCGCCTACACTTCGATCCTCGATGCGCCCAATTCGCCGATCGACCTCGCCGAAGGCCACCGCCAGACAGAGGCCGCGCTGGCTGAGACCGGCATCGCCCATTCGCTGCTGCGCAATGGCTGGTACAATGAGAACTTCACCGCCGGACTGCTCGATCAGATCGAAGCGGGGGTGATCCCCGGATCGCAGGGCGATGGTCGTATTTCTTCCGCCAGCCGCGAAGACTATGCGATTGCAGCCGCACAGGTGCTGGCCAATGCCGATGGCGGCGAAGTGCTCGAACTGGCGGGCGATGCCAGCTGGTCGATGGATGATTTCGCCGAAGAGGTCAGCAGCCAGAGCGGGCAGGACGTGCGCTATCAGGATATGCCGCCAGCCGAATATGCCGCGCTGCTCGAAGCCAGCGGTATGCCCGCCGAGGTCGCGCAGGCACTGGCGCAGGCGGCCCATGCCACAAGCACCGGCACGCTGGAAAATTACAGCAAGACACTGAACGAGATCATCGGGGACCATACGACGCCGGTCTCGATTGCGATCAACCACGCGATCAATCGCGGCTGATGCAACCGCGCCTGAAGGACCTTGAATCGATGAAGATGCGCCAAAATGAAGACTAGGGCCGCCGTAGCATTCGCTCCCAAACAACCGCTGGAAATAGTCGAGCTCGATCTCGCAGGCCCCAAGGCGGGCGAGGTCTTGGTGGAGATCATGGCGACAGGCATCTGCCACACCGATGCCTACACGCTGGATGGGCTGGATTCCGAAGGTATTTTCCCGAGCATTCTGGGCCATGAAGGCGCAGGAATTGTGCGCGAAGTGGGTGCTGGCGTGACCAGCGTTGCCCCCGGCGATCATGTGATCCCGCTCTACACGCCCGAATGTCGAGCATGCAAAATGTGCCTTTCGGGAAAGACCAATCTGTGCAGCGCGATCCGCGAAACGCAGGGCAAGGGGGTGATGCCCGACGGCACCAGCCGCTTCTCTTACAAGGGCGAGACGATCTACCACTATATGGGCTGCTCGACCTTCTCCAACTTCACCGTCCTGCCCGAAATCGCCGTCGCCAAGATTCGCACAGACGCGCCGTTTGAAACCTCCTGCTACATCGGCTGCGGAGTGACCACGGGCGTGGGCGCGGTGGTGAACACGGCGCAGGTGAAGCCGGGCGACAATGTCGTGGTGTTCGGCCTTGGCGGGATTGGCCTCAATGTCATTCAGGGCGCGAAAATGGCGGGGGCGGACCGCATTGTCGGCGTCGATATCAACGCTTCCAAACAGGCATGGGGCGAGAAATTCGGGATGACAGATTTCGTCAATCCGAGGGAAACGGCGGACGTCGTTGCGCATCTGGTCGAGATGCTCGATGGCGGGGCCGATTACAGCTTCGACTGCACCGGCAATACCGAAGTGATGCGCCAGGCGCTCGAATGCTGCCACAAGGGCTGGGGCACTTCGATCATCATCGGTGTCGCCGAAGCAGGGCGCAAGATTTCAACGCGCCCATTCCAGCTGGTGACAGGCCGCAATTGGCGTGGAACAGCGTTCGGCGGAGCGAAAGGCCGCACCGATGTGCCCACGATCGTCGACTGGTATATGAACGGCAAGATCGCCATCGATCCGATGATTACGCATCGATTGTCGCTCGAAGAAATCAACACCGGCTTTGACCTGATGCATTCAGGCGAGAGCATCCGCTCCGTGGTGGTGTATTGATGGCGTCCAAAGTCAGCCTCGCCGAGAAATTCGCCACTTTCACCGAGCATTGGGCACCGCGCATTGTCGGGCGCTACGAAGGCCACGAAGTGCGCATCGCCAGGCTGGAAGGCGAGTTCACCTGGCACAGCCACGAGCATGACGAGCTGTTCCTGCTGATCGAGGGAAGGCTCGATGTGCTGTTTCGCGATCGCACCGAAGTGATGGAACCGGGCGACCTGCTGGTGATTGCCAAGGGGGAGGAGCACCTCCCCATCGCGCGCCACGGTGAGGTCAAGATACTCTTCATGGACCCCGCCAACGCGCCCAATAGCGGCGATCCGGAAACCGCAACAATCGCAGTGGACGTCTGAGGAGCAAAATCCATGTACAGCCATATGATGGTCGGATCGGACGATCTCGACCGCTCAAAAGCATTTTACGACGCCATTTTCGCAGCCATGGGTGGCAAGGAAGGCAAATTCGATAGCAAAGGGCGGCTCGTCTATCTGCACGATGGTGGCATTCTTCTCATTACCAGGCCGATCGACGAGCAGCCTGCCAGCTGCGCCAACGGCTCCACTATCGGCTTTGCCATGGCAGACCCGGCACAGGCCGATAGCTGGCATACAGCGGGCGCGGCTGCGGGCGGAACTTCTATCGAAGACCCGCCCGGCTGGCGCAGCAATGACTTTGGCCGCCTGTATCTCGCCTATCTGCGCGATCCCGATGGCCACAAATTATGCGCCCTGCATCGGGAAAAATCCGAATGAGCCTCGAACAGGTCAGCGCCTCGCGCTGCTATGCGGGTGAGCAACAGGTCTGGCGGCATGACAGCACCGCAACCGGCACGCCGATGACTTTCGCGATCTACATTCCCGACCACGCAGCAGGCGCAAAACTGCCGATGATCTGGTGGCTTTCGGGCCTCACCTGCACCCATGAAAACGCGATGATCAAATGCGAATACAAGCGCGCCTGTGCAGAGCATGGGATCATTTTCGTATGCCCGGACACTTCTCCTCGCGGAGAGGGCGTTGCGGATCACAAGGATTATGATTTCGGCCAGGGCGCGGGCTTCTACGTCGATGCCACGCAAGACCCGTGGGCTTCGCACTTCCACATGCGCAGCTATGTCGAGGATGAGCTGCCCGCGCTCGTCGCTGCCAATTTCCCCGTCGATATGGAGCGGCAAGGCATCTCGGGCCATTCGATGGGCGGGCACGGCGCACTCACGGTGTCCTTACGCAATCCCGGCCGCTTTCGCTCGACCGGAGCCTTTGCCCCGATCGTCTCCCCGCGCAATTGCCCGTGGGGGCACAAGGCGCTGGCGGGCTATCTGGGAGAGGATCGCGCAGCATGGCGCGAATACGATTCGGTCGCCCTCATCGAAGACGGCGCGCGGATCGAAAACTGCCGCGTCGAACAGGGCAGCGCGGACGAATGGCTCGAAGAACAGCTCAAGACGCATCTTTTCACCGACGCGGTGCGCGTTACCGGAATGGAGGCCGATGTGCTGATGCACGAGGGCTATGACCATTCCTATTTCTTCGTTTCGAGCTTCATGGACGATCACATCGCCTGGCATGCGGAGAAGCTCAAAACGGAGAGCTGAGGGGCTGATATAAATCCCGTT
>Ga0070727_10004162_pt1 | contig 12488 bp, 6 predicted proteins | sample tdAd472_FD_66722 | JGI IMG/M metagenome (GOLD analysis project Ga0070727, IMG submission 66722) | Marine sediment microbial communities from the Atlantic coast under amendment with organic carbon and nitrate - tdAd47.2 | ecosystem: Environmental > Aquatic > Marine > Coastal > Sediment | place... | reverse complement strand
CAATCCGTATATCGAGTCCACGCAAGAGTGCTCCTCCACCGGTTAAGTACAAGCCCGTTCGATAGATATCAGAAGCCAATTCCGGAGGTGTAGTTTCTAATGCGCGAAGTACGGCATCTTCGATTTTAGAAATCGATTTATCTAGGCAGTGAGCAATTTCACTGTAAGATACTTTGATTTGCTTAGGAATACCCGTCATCAAATCTCGGCCATTCACCGCATAATCCTCTGGTGGTGTCTCTAGTTCATGCAAAGCAGAACCCACATGGATTTTAATTTGCTCAGCCGTTCTTTCTCCAATCAGTACATTATGTTGACGCTTCATATAGCTCATGATATCCGCAGTGAACTCGTCCCCTGCAGTACGGATAGATTGATCACAAACGATACCCGATAAGGCTATAACAGCAATCTCAGTGGTTCCTCCTCCAATATCAATAATCATATTACCGATGGGCTCTTCTACATCTAAGCCAATACCTAGTGCCGCTGCCATTGGTTCATGAATCAAATACGTCTCTTTCGAATCTACATGATCAGCAGAATCAAATACCGCTCTTTTTTCCACTTCGGTAATACCGGAAGGTATACAGATTACCATTTTTAGGTGTGAGAAAAAGCGTCGTTTGGCTCCGATCATTTTTATCATTCCCTCTATCATGCTTTCAGCAGCTTGAAAGTCGGCAATTACACCATCTTTCAAAGGCCGAATCGTCTTTATCTCCTCATGCGTTTTTTCGTGCATCTGCATCGCCTTATTACCCACGGCAATAGTCTCCATTGTACGACGATTGATCGCGACAATTGAAGGTTCATCTACAACCACCTGTCCATCTTGGATGATTAGCGTATTTGCAGTACCCAAATCAATAGCTAACTCCTGCTTGAAAAAACTGAATAATTTCATTAAATCTGTTTCTCCTTATGTTTAGTGTTTCTATTAAAGCGTGTCTGAGGTGCAGTTTTCTTTGGCGCAAAGCAACACAAATTTTATGTAAAAAGAAAGGATATTCCTAAGAAAAACAATACGTTATACAAAATCCTTACTTTTTCATGGGTGCACCTACACTCACCTGCCAAATATCTTCTAATTTTAAGTAGCGATTCGCTAATTCGAGTATTTGTTTAGCGTCAATATCTCGCGTGGTTTTCACCAACTTAGAAAAGAAATTTTCTGGCAAATCTTCCAATATCATTGTTTTCACCAATTCACTCGCCTGAAAAGGACCATCTATCATAGTCAAATAAGTTCCTAGTAGGTAATTTTTCACCATTTCCAATTCATCTGCCGAAACGAGTTCTTCTCGTAAAAGGGCCAACTCTTTATAGATTTCATCGCAGGTAGCCGTTACAAACTCATTACCCACCTCTGTTCCAATATATAAATATCCATCGAATTTCATCACATCTAATTGCGAAAAAATATGATAGGTATACCCCTTGTCCTCCCGTATGTTAGCCATTAAACGGGAGCCAAAATACCCTCCTAATAATGCATTGAGGACATACATGCCTGCATAATCTTCATGCTCGCGGTTAAATAAGCGGCGGCCCATCCTGACAGCAGTTTGCACGGAATCGGCACGCGGAATAAAAAGCTTATCAGTAGCCGTTGGCACTTCAGGCATTGCAATGGAGGAGACTTTACCTCTCCTTTCCAAGCTGCCAATATAACGGTTCAATACTTTTAAATGTGTGGGGGACGTCTTGCCGCTCATGAAAATACGACAATTATCTACTGTGTAAGTGCGATTGAAATGAGCCAAAAGATCATCTCGCTGCAAAGTAGCATACATTTCTTCTACGCTATTATAGCCATAAGGATGCTCATTACCGAAGATAAGTTCAGTAATTGTTCGGTAAGCCACCACCTCATTCTTGGTCAAATCTTCTCGTAAAAGTTGTTGTTGTCGAGTCGCAAACGAACTCAGTTCTGTCTGTGAAAAGGAAGGGCTCTCCAAAATATTCTTGAGTAGCGGTAAGATTTTCTCCAGATAACGGCTTAGGCTATACACCACGATATTGGAAGTGTCCAAGTTGTACGGAAGACTAAGGCTGCAACCGTAAAAATCAAATAATTCAGCCATTTCGCCTGCCGAATGAGTCGTTGTTCCTTCCCGCAAAAGACTAGTCGTAGCTCGCGATACTAATTTTTTTTCTTCAAATGGCCTACCTGCATTAAAGACCAACTCTAACTTGATTACCTCCTGCGTCCCCATCTGCACTTCGTATACGGGAATGCCATTATCCAGATAGTGCAGTTGATAGGCAGGTAACTGCACATCGTCTGGCATTTTTATCACTGGGGCTTTCGTCCTATCTAGCATTAGCATTTTATTATCTTAAAAACTAGCCTTCAGTAGTTTCCTTCGTCGCGCCATAGAAAACTACTGAAGTCTGGCTCAATTTTATATTAATACATCACCACGACACCTCCCGACACTTCCTGCAACTCACCGCTGGTCTGTCGCCACTGAATTCGGTAAATATAAAGCCCTGCCGCCACAATCTGGCCATTCTGCTGACCATTCCACCCGAGTTCTATATCTCTACTGAGAAATACATGTCCTCCCCAGCGGTCAAATATATCCATCTGATACTCTTCTAACATTCCGAAAGCCAATTCCGGTCGAAAAATTTGATTTATACCTTTCGGTGCAAAAGCATTGGGAATGTAAAATGGCGCCACGGGCATCACACACACAGTATTGGAACGTGACACTACACTCCGAAATTCTCCAGTAGGCAATTCAATCCGCACCTTAGCCAGCACAAAGTAACACACTTCTATACTATTCGCCCCCTCAATATCGGGTTCATCATTCAATGACAGCTTACTACTCGTTTCTACACTTACTAGGTCTTCTACTCCATCGACAACCCGATAGATTTCATACTCAACAGACTGCGCCAGGGCATTTTGATAGGGTGTCCATTGCAAACGATTGGTAGAATTCTGATCCGCTTCTACCCTCAAAAAAATAGTCTGCACCGTATTGGAACTCGTCATATCTCCACATAAATCTTCGGTATCAATACTATAGATAGCAAAACCCGCATCTGGGTCGGTCTGCGTATCCACATAGGTATTTTCAGCGGCTAGTCCTTGCCCCGTGAGTAGCGATTGAGTCAAATTTTGCCCCCCCATATCGACATTTAAGTTTGCCTCACTCAATTCGGCATTGGCATTAATCTGCCATACGACCTCTATTTCATTGTTCAAATTGACAGTAGCATTTAGGAGATTCAGTCGGTCGACTGGATCCACCACTGAGATAGAGGTGCAAGTCTCATTAGATTGAGAAACAATGCCTGTTCCTGCTTCCTCAGCAACGACCTTAAAACAGTATAGCACCTCTCCTCTCGCCTGATCAAAAGCATAAGAAGTAATATCTCCACCCAAGGAGGCTAGGACATTAAATGCCCCTCCATTTTCGCTCATCATAACCGTATGAGATCCAATTCCAGTACCCCAGTTTTGGTATAAATTCCAGGACAATACAATGGTTTGTTCACAACTATCTAGTGCATTGGTTTCTAAGAAGAGCGTCTCGTGTAGTGGAGCGGTCAAACTCGCATTGCCACAAGCATCTATGCCTACTACGAAGTAAGTTTCTTTTCCCAGATCGGGATTTGCATTTACATCTGTATAACTTAATCCATTGGAAACGGTATCAATAATGCTGGTTCCCATACTTGTGTTTCTCGAAATCACGTAAGCTATAACCTCCGGGGAGGGGCTAGCCTCCCAGCTCATCTCTACCTGTCCATCCGCCACTGTCACAAATTGAAATTGAGGTGTTTCTGGATTGCGGTTATCGAGTGTATCTGATTGTTGGATCAATTCACCAGGGCAATCGGCTACAGATTCCAAATAATAAAACCAAGTAGCAATTCCCGCATCAGCGTGAAAAAAAGAAGTAGCTGTAATATCATTGATCATGGCCAGTTCGGTATAAGGGCCATTCATATTCTCGCTCGACAAGATGCGATAAGCCGTTAGGGTGCCACAACTTACCGTGGGAAGATTCCAATTCAAGGTATCATTGCTGACGCATAGAAAATCAGGAGCTGGAACTTGCGCTTTTACTGTCCATCCCCAAGTCAGTAGTAAGACAATGATTAGTAAACGATTCATCGGGTTTAATTTTGTTCATAGGTATTATCCGATGACATCATTTGCTTAAATTTTTCTTCCAAAACCGTCATCGGATAGCGATCGTATAGGGCGTAGGCGAGTGGTGAATTTCCGAGTTTTTTTTCATAAAAAATTAAGCCAATATTTTCGGCATAAATTTCTTTACCCTCCCATTGGGGTTCTATACCTCCGGCTTTTTGGTCGTCTATTTCTACCAGTTCCTTTACCTCAAATGCAATACAAGTCATTTTCTGATCCTTATATACATAAGTTGTGTCTCCTACATAACGACGATTTTTGATCAGTGTTGTAGTAACATCCGCTTGATCAGGTAAACTAAAGCTTGTTTTGTACAAAAAGATACCTCCTCCTTCACTCACCTTAAACGGAAAGACATTACCTGCTATAATTTCTGTTTGTATGCGATCCTGTTTGCCCGTAGAGTCGGGGATGAGCAAAGACAACTCATTTTGTAACATGCCATTACTGACCATTTCTTCTTTAACAAACTGCCGCGGAATCAGATCATATTCATAATAGGTTCCTGTCAAGAAAATGCCATCTTCTTCAATAAAAGACCTATAGTACCAATAAACAGGGGGCAAAGAATCATTACCTACCGCCCTATATTCGTATACTAAACCATCCTCTAACTGCCGAATGGGATAGTAAAAATCTCGAACATCTCGTTTCCCATCCGATTTTTCACACGCAAAAAAGAGCAGAGTTAGCAGACCCAAACAACAAATTCGAATCATTTTTTTCTTAGACCACATATTATCATTTATCATTAACAACAATTAATCTGTATCTATCTAAACCTGAAAACATTACAGTTTGTTATTCTTTTTAGTGCCAAAATGGCACCTTTCAAGCTATTGGTATGAATTGTGTCTCCCAATTAGCTGCAATCAAAGTAGTCGGCAAAGTCGAAGAAAAAAGGAACAAGCCTCCATACTTATGCTTATCTTTGTGCCACTAATTTCAAAAAATAGAAGAAACTAAAGATATATATGTTTAAATCTATCACTAATTCTCTAAAAAAGGTCTTTGGTACCAAATACGAGAAAGACGTAAAGACGTACGGTCCCATTGTACACGAGATCAATGAAATCTTTGAAGGCCTTCATACTTTGACCAATGATGAATTGCGAAATAAGACCAAAGAGTTCAAGCAAAGAATCGCTGATCATTTAAGTGGTATTAATGAGGACATTGCTAACATCAAGCAAGAGGCAGCGGAGGAGCAAGACCTGTTAGAAAAAGAAAACTTATTCGCAGAAATAGATAAAATTGTACTGGAGCGAGATAAGCACCTCGAAGATATCCTCAAAGAACTTTTACCAGAAGCTTTTGCAGTAGTAAAAGAAACGGCCCGTCGTTTCAAAGACAATGAAACGCTAGTCGTGACAACTACGGATCACGACCGAGAACTAGCTTCCAATCCTAGCAAAAATTACTTGAGTATACAGGGTGATCAGACGACTTGGAAAAATAGTTGGACCGCTGCTGGGGGAGAAATCACCTGGAATATGCTCCATTATGATGTACAGCTGATTGGTGGTATGGTACTCCATGATGGAAAGATTGCGGAGATGGCAACGGGTGAAGGTAAAACATTAGTAGCTACTCTTCCTGCTTACCTCAATGGTCTTTCCGGAGAAGGGGTGCACGTGATTACCGTCAACGATTACTTGGCTCGAAGGGACTGCGAATGGATCGGACCTATCTTCGAATTTTTATTCCTCACAGTAGACTGTATTGATAAATATCGCCCACATTCTGAAGAAAGAGTAAAGGCTTACCGCGCAGATGTGACGTATGGAACCAATAATGAATTTGGTTTTGATTACCTGCGGGATAATATGGTGCGATCGATGGATGAAATGGTGCAGCGCAAACACCATTATACTATGATTGATGAGGTCGACTCCGTCCTTATTGATGATGCTCGTACCCCTTTGATTATTTCAGGACCAGTACCTAAAGGAACAGAGGAGCAAGAATACCTGGCACTAAAACCAAAGGTAGAAAGCCTCATTGCAGCCCAGCGTAAATTAGTAACTCAATACCTAACAGAAGCTAAACAACTCTTTAAAGAAGGACAAATAGGATACCAAGAAGGAGAAGGGGGTATGGCATTGCTTAGAGCTTTCCGAGCTCTACCCAAATACCGTCCATTGATCAAATTTTTGAGTGGTGATGGTATCAAAGTTAACCTTCAAAAGGCTGAGAATTTCTACATGCAGGAGCAGTCAAAAAACATGCACCTGGTAGATGAGCCCCTCCTATTTACGATTGATGAAAAGAACAGAAACGTTGAATTAACGGAACGTGGTTCTGAATTCTTGGCTAGAGGTAGCGAAGACCCCAGCTTCTTTATCATGCCGGATATTGCCACCAATATGATGGAGATTGAGGAGAATGAGGAGCTTTCTGCAGATGAACTAGTCGAAGCAAAGAATAAATTGGCGCAGGATTATGCCGTCAAGTCAAAGCGACTTCACTCTATTAGCCAATTACTGAAGGCCTATACTTTATTCGAAAGAGATGACGAATATGTTGTCATCGATGGCCAGGTTAAGATTGTAGATGAGCAGACTGGACGTATGATGGAAGGTCGTCGTTACTCTGATGGTCTGCACCAAGCACTGGAAGCCAAGGAAAATGTAAAAGTGGGAGATATTACCCAAACCTACGCTACCGTTACCTTACAGAATTACTTCCGGATGTACCACAAGTTGGCAGGTATGACGGGTACTGCTGAAACCGAAGCCAGTGAGTTGTGGGAAATATACAAACTCGATGTGGTGGTTATTCCTACCAACCGACCTATTGTTAGGGATGACCGAGATGACCTCGTTTATAAGACAGAAAGAGAAAAATTCAATGCAGTCATTGATGATATTATAACCCTAAGTAATGCTGGTCGTCCGATCTTGGTAGGTACTACCTCCGTAGATGTATCAGAGCGATTGAGTAGAACCCTTCGCTTACGAGGTTTAGATCATAATGTACTGAATGCAAAACAACACCAGCGAGAAGCTGAAATCGTAACAGAAGCGGGTAAACCCGGGAAAGTAACCATCGCGACCAACATGGCTGGTCGGGGTACCGATATCAAGATATCTGATCAAGTGAAAGCAGCAGGTGGGTTGGCCATTATTGGTACAGAACGACATGATTCGCGACGTGTAGACCGGCAGTTGCGAGGTCGGGCAGGACGACAAGGTGATCCAGGTAGTTCTCAGTTTTATGTTTCCTTGGAGGATCGATTGATGCGATTATTCCAATCGGAACGTATTGCGGGATTGATGGATAGAATGGGGCACCAAGAGGGAGAGGTTATTCAGCACTCGATGGTTACCAAATCGATTGAGAGAGCACAGAAAAAAGTAGAAGAAAACAACTTCGGCATACGGAAGCGATTGTTGGAGTATGATGATGTGATGAATATCCAGCGGGAAGCGATTTACAAAAAACGTAAAAATGCGCTCGCCGGTGATCGGCTTTCTGTTGACTTGGCCAATATGTTCCATTCTTTGCTGGAAAGCTTGGTATACGCTCACAAGCAAGAAGGTGATGTGGAGTCTTTCCGGAGAGAAACCTTAGGAATGATTGGTTTCGATGCTCAAATGGATGCCATCGATTTCAAAGAAGGGAAACTCGATGATATCACCAATCAATTCTATGAACAATTTATGGTATTCTATGACCGTAAATTTTCACAAATCACCGACGCCTTGATGCCACAAATCAAGGATGTTTACGAAAAACAATCACACAAATACAAGCGTATTTTGTTGCCATTCACTGATGGTAGTTCTCATCCTTTGGCCGTAACAGCCGATATAGAGTCTGCCGTTAAATCAAATGGCACCTCTGTGGTAAGAGATATCGAAAAGGCAGTCACCTTGTCCATTATCGACGAAAAATGGAAAGAGCATCTTCGCTCGATGGATGAATTGAAAGAATCCGTACAAGCTGCTTCCTTTGAGCAAAAGGATCCATTGGTAGTTTACAAAATGGAGGCCTTCAATCTTTTCGAACAGCTAATATATGTCATCAATCAAACGGTTACCGCTTACTTAGCCAAGGGTTCTTTGTATGACAATAGAACGGTGCAGCAAGCACGTGAGCAAAAAACAGATACCAGCAAAATGCGTACGCATAGAACTGGGGAGGAAGAAGCGGCCAGAGCAGCGGCAGAAGGCGTCAGCCAAAACCGAGCTAAGCCCTCTACTTTTAAGCGTTCGGATAAGAAAGTAGGTAGAAACGACCCTTGTCCTTGCGGTAGCGGAAAAAAATACAAGCAATGTCACGGTAGATAAGTAATACCGATAGGCTATTCGATGCGGAATAGTCTTCAGCATAAAATCTTAAATAATCCCGAATGTTGACGCTGTCAACTTTCGGGATTGTTTATTTGTGGCCAGTCCCAGGCATAAAAGAACAGATCGCCCCGGCTAGAACGGTGTACCTCTCTAGATTCAGATAGCTTTCTCACCAAGAGTTTTCAGGATATTAACCGCTCTTATTCTGTTAAATAGCATAGATCCGTCCTTCTCCTAACTTATTAAAACTACATTTAAGGTAAAAAATAATCCACGAGGCTTGCATTTTTTTATTTTTAAAACTACATTTAAGGTAAATATCAATTAATGAGTAAACATCGACTAGGAGAATTTGAAGAAATCGTGATGCTTACCGTAGCTGTTCTATATGGAGAAGCCTATGGGGTAGCTATTATTGACGAGATGGAGAAGCGACTAGAAAGGAGCGTCAGTATTGGCTCTTTACAGACGGTCTTGCGTCGCTTAGAAAAGAAGGGTTATCTCGCTTCTGAGTTTGGGGAGATAACCAAGGTTAGAGGAGGAAAAAGGAAACGCTTCTTCACCGTCACCAATCTCGGCAGAAAGGCATTAGAAATCACCAAGGATCAACGCATGGGACTATGGAATGCTATCCCTAAAATAGCCTTTGGCGATTAGTATGAAAAAAAGAAATGACCTCGCCCCGCCTCAATGGTTGCTACGCTTTTTCCGCTGGTTCTGTCATCCCGACTTTGCGGAAGATATTGAAGGGGACCTATGGGAAAGGTTTGAGCGTAAGTCGCTAGAACTGGGTATTCGAAAAGCCAATAGGTCTTTTGCTAAAGATGTCATTTTACTTTTCCGGCCGGGTATTATTCGGCCACTTCGTATCCATCACCCACTAACATCACTTTACATGTTTAGAAATCACCTGAAAATCGCCTGGAGGAACTTATTCAAGAACAAATTCTTTTCCACTATTAATATTGGTGGTCTAGCAGCAGGAATGCTTATCCCGTTATTGATTGGCTTATGGATGCACGATGAACTCTCCTTCAATACCCAATATGAAAACCATGAGCGCATTGCCTTGGTCATGCAAAATCAGACGCTAAACGGCCAAATCGAAACTTGGTTTGGCCAGGCGATGCAACTAGAAACAGCCTTACGAGAGGATTTTGGCGACCAATTCAAATACATCGTCACTTCTCCTGGAACCAGGACCAGGATACTTACCTACGAGGACAAAAAAATCAAGAAAACAGGTAGTTTTTACAATCCTGATATACTAGGAATGCTGTCCATTAAGATGATCGAGGGTTCCTACAAAAGTTTGGAGGATCCCAATGCCATTTTTCTGGCTCGCTCTACTGCGGAGGCCTTGTTTGACGGCGCTGATCCTATGGACAAAGGCATACAGCTCGGTAACGACTTAGCGGTTACGGTGAAAGGTGTTTATGAAGACCTTCCCGAAAATTCAGAATTTGAACGCCTGTTATATATTGCCACCTGGGAACTGTATGCGCAAAGTGAAAACCTAGAAGAACGAGTAGGTTGGGGTAATAGTTGGTTCAACACCTTTGTCCAGATTGCAGATAATGCTGATATGGACAAGGTATCGCTCGCCATTAAGGATGTAAAATATGACCGCATCGACCCCGATCATGCCAAGCGCACCAACCCACAAATGTTCCTACATCCAATGGACAATTGGTATCTGCGAGGACAATTTGAAAATGGACAAGCGGCTGGCGGAAGAATTGAATATGTGTGGTTATTTGGTTTCATTGCTCTATTTGTTCTCTTACTGGCCTGTATCAATTTCATGAACCTGAGCACGGCTCGCTCCGAAGAACGGGCAAAGGAAGTGGGTATTCGTAAAACATTGGGTTCCATTAGAAGGCAACTAGTGGGTCAATTCTTTAGTGAATCTATGCTCATCACAGGACTCGCCTTCGTATTTGCCTTACTCATGACGATCCTTTTGTTACCTACCTTCAATCAATTGGCAGATAAAGAACTAAGCCTACCCTGGTCCAATCCTTGGTTTTGGCTAATAGGCATTGGCTTCAGTTTAGCAACTGCTATTATTGCAGGTAGCTACCCTTCCTTTTATCTATCTGCTTTCCAGCCTGTTAAAGTTTTAAAAGGTACGGTGCGTAGGGGCCGTTTTACCTCAATGCCACGTAAAGTGCTAGTCGTCATTCAATTTACAGTTTCTATCAGTTTGATTATCGGGACTATTTTCATTTTCCGTCAAATCCAATTTGCCAAGGACCGACCGATTGGATACAACCGGGATAACCTCGTCCGGATACCCATCAAAAGCGATGAAATAATCCCCCACTTCGATGCCTTGCGAGCAGACTTGCTCAATACCGGTTTTGTGGAAGAAATGGCTGGAACAGATTCTCCTATTACCTCAACTGGGGTAACGAATGGAGGCTTCAACTGGGCCGGAAAAGACCCCAATAGTAGTAATGATTTCACCTCACTCCGAGTGACTTTTGAGTTTGGCGATATGGTCGATTGGAAAATCATTGAGGGGCGTGATTTCTCTAAAGATTTTGCAACGGATAGTACGGCCATTATTCTCAATGAGGCGGCGGTTGAATACATGGGATTAGAGAACCCAATAGGAACAGTAATGACACGTGGTGATGATAAGCACCCTATCGTTGGTGTGGTGAAAAACCTAGTGACACAATCTCCTTATGACCCCGTACGGCAGACTATTTTTATGGTGCATAAGACCTGGCTCAACTATATCAATGTAAAGCTTAAGGCCCAAAGTGGGGCCCATGAGGCCCTCGCTGAAATCGAGACGATTTTCAAAAAGTATGACCCTGCCAACTCTTTTGAATACGAGTTCGCAGATGATTCATATGCTCGGAAGTTTCGCAATGAAGAGCGCATCGGTAAATTAGCTTCCTTCTTTGCTATACTCGCCATATTCATTTCTTGCTTAGGCTTGTTTGGATTAGCCGCCTATGTAGCCGAGCAGCGTACTAAGGAAATTGGTATTCGAAAAGTATTGGGTGCTTCTATACTGGAGCTTTGCAAAATGCTATCCAGAAACTTTATCATTTTGGTAGCCCTATCCTGTCTCCTCGCTGCCCCCATTTCCTATTACCTGATGAATAATTGGTTGCAAGACTTTACTTATCGGACGGATTTATCTTGGTGGGTATTTGTCGTAGTCGGTATAGTAGCCTTAGGCATTGCCTTGGTGACAGTTATATTCCAGGCACTGAAGGCAGCATTAATGAACCCGGTCAATGCCATAAAAAGTGAATAAGCCTCCGATTCACCCCCCTAAATATTGGCTTCGTTTCTTTCGCTGGTTTTGTCACCCTGACTTCCTGGAAGATATCGAAGGAGATCTCATCGAACGCTTTGAGCGGCGAGGAAACACCACGGCCTCTAGAAAGGCCAATTGGCTTTTTGCCAAGGATGTCCTCTCCCTCTTTCGTCCGGGTATTATTCGCCCTTTACCTAATCCTTATTCAAGAATTTCGTTTGACATGTATAAGCATTATCTCACCATAGCCTGGAGAAATTTAAAGAAGAATCGATCATTCAGTTTGATCAATATCGGTGGATTGGCGGTCAGCCTTATGTGTTGCCTATTTCTATTGTTGTACATCTTTAGTGAAACGTCTTATGACAAGCATCATATAAATCATCAGCAGTTATTCTTGGTCAACAGTACCGCTATTAACCTTGATGGTGAAAGTCAAGAGTACCCAAAACTATCAGCGCCTTATGCAGGTGCCTTAGCTACTGCATTTCCTGAGATAGAAACTACTACTCGCTTATGGGTCAACTTCATAGATAATAAAACACCGCTTCAGATTGAAAACAGTAGCGGAATACCTAAAGTCTTCTACGAGCCAAAGGCCCTACATGTCGACCCTAGTTTCTTTGACTTATTTGCCTATCAATTTGTAGAAAAACAGAACGGAGCGGGACTCTTAGACGAGCCCAATAGTGTAGTAATTTCCGAAAGACTGGCAAAGAAACTATTCGGTGATACG
>Ga0070727_10004160_pt1 | contig 12489 bp, 12 predicted proteins | sample tdAd472_FD_66722 | JGI IMG/M metagenome (GOLD analysis project Ga0070727, IMG submission 66722) | Marine sediment microbial communities from the Atlantic coast under amendment with organic carbon and nitrate - tdAd47.2 | ecosystem: Environmental > Aquatic > Marine > Coastal > Sediment | place... | reverse complement strand
ACGTGAGCTGGGTTCAGAACGTCGCGAGACAGTTTGGTCCCTATCTGCCGTGGGCGTCGATTGTTGAGAGGAGTTGCCCCTAGTACGAGAGGACCGGGGTGAACATACCTCTGGTGTACCAGTCATCGTGCCAACGGTGCAGCTGGGTAGCTATGTATGGACGGGATAACCGCTGAAAGCATCTAAGCGGGAAGCCTCCCTCAAGATAAGCAATCATCGAACCGTGATAGACCATCACGTTGATAGGCTGGGTGTGGAAGTGCAGTAATGCATGGAGCTAACCAGTCCTAATAGTTCTGTTCGCGCTTGTTGGATCCCACCATCAACGTCAGGCTTGAGTGAAAACTTGTGTCGGATGTTGAGGAGGAATTCTCACAGCCGGATAATGACGCCTTCAACAAGCACAATCGCCAATTTTTGGCACCTGATTGGTGCATCGATTTAAAACCTTGCTACGCCCGCCTGCTTCATTGCTTGGTGGTCATAGCGCCTGTGACCCACCCGATCCCATCTCGAACTCGGCCGTGAAACCAGGTAGCGCCGATGGTACTGTGTCTTAAGGCACGGAAGAGTAGGTCGCCGCCAGGCATTGCAGCAGGCGGGCAGCGCAAGGTAACCCATTCATAATGTTCGTTGGCCTCAGGCGCCGGCGGCTGCATCCGCAGCCTTGGCTATCCTCGCTTACGGGCAGGCAAGCTGCCCATGCTGCGGGCGGCCGGTCGGCCTTGCGAAGCCCGGAGGCTTCGATTTCCTGAGATCAACCATTCCAGTCCTCGAAACCCGTCAGGGTTTCGCAAGGGCGACTGCCCGTCGGCCGGTTAGGCCGGACGCCAAGCGAGCGGATGCTCGCGTCCGGCGTTTGAGGGCGGAAAAGGTGACGCGGGGTGGAGCAGTCCGGTAGCTCGTCAGGCTCATAACCTGAAGGTCGTTGGTTCAAATCCAACCCCCGCAACCAAACAAATCAAGGGGTTCGTCGAAAGACTGACCCTTTTTTGCATTTGGTGAATAGCCCCTCGATTTGTGGACGTTTTCCTTCCTGATCTTGAGGATAGGAGGCGACGATGGGGAGGGCTGATTTCAGTGATGAGTTCAAGCGCGATGCTCTGGCGCAGATTACCGAGCGAGGCTTCCGGTTAGCCGAGATTTCCGAGCGGTTCGGCGTGAGCCAGCAATCGCTGTATGCGTGGAAGCGGTAGTTTGCGCAGCGACTGGAAGATGGATCGCAGGACGCCGGGATCTGCCAGCTGAAGCGGGAGTTTCTGCGGGTCACCGACATCACCTATATCAGGACGCTGGAAGGCTTTGCCTATCTGGCGGTGGTGATCGATCTTTCCTCCCGCCGCGTGGTGGGCTGGTCGATGCCGTGCCGGCAGACCACCGACCTCGTCCTGCAGCTATTGCTGATGGCGGTGTGGCGCAGGAGCCCGATACGCAAGCACGTGAGCAACGGGATGCTGTCGCCCGTGGAGTTCGACCGGTAACAAAACATGGGCACCCAGGGCGCCTCTGGAGTGCAATTCATGGGCCCACACCCGGGAAAATTCGGGGCTATTCAAACACGCAGTCGTTGCGATGCCGGGAAGCGCGCGGCGGTGCGTTCTCGAGGTCCTCGTGGCCAAAGGTCTTGAAGATCACCTCTTGGATTGCCTGGTTGGATTGCCTGGTCAAGGTGAGGAACTCGACGCCCGGTGTCGTCTAGGCCTCGATGCGATCGACACTCAAATACAAGATTGCCGTTCTTACCGCTGGATTCCTGGCGCTTACGAGCATGCGCACCGCCGATCACCGGGCAACGCCATGCGATTCCAGTGTAGCTCCAGAGAACGAAATTTCCGTGCTCACATACAATGTCAAAGGTCTTCCTTGGCCATTGGCCTCCGGACGGGAAGAGCCGCTGCGACGCATAGCAAGTGGTCTGCGCGAACTGTGCGGGACCGTCGACCGACCGGACATTGTGGTCTTGCAGGAAGCGTTTGGCGAAGCTGCCGATGATTTCGTTCGGCAGGCTGGATATCGCCATGTTTTGCGCGGTCCAAACGTGGACGCCGCAGAGCTCGAATCATCAGCTTCTTGGGACGCGCAATTCCTCGACAATGCCAGCACGATGCTAGGTGAAGGCCTTGGCCGCTACCTTGATAGCGGACTTGTCATCCTGTCCGACCGTCCGATCGAGTTGGCCGCGAGCGGGATGTTTCCGCAAGACGCCTGTGCTGGATATGATTGTCTGGCCAGCAAGGGCATTGTCCTCGCGCATGTTTCGCTCGGCAATGACTTGCCTGAATTCTTGATCGGCAACACGCATATGAACGCGAAGAACAGTTCAGGTGCATCGCCCGAGCGCCAGCTCGAAGCCTATCGCAGGCAAGTCGATGTGGCTTCAGAGTTTGTACGTCGCAACCGGGATATTCGGTTGCCCTTCGTCTTCGCGGGCGACTTTAACCAGGGGACGGTCGAGGCGCGGCGAAACCACCTCTTTGCATCGGCGCTTGATGTCGGAGACAGAAACGACGGCCTTCGCGTTCTGGCCGCACGGGGGCAAGAACCGGTCGGCACCGACGAAGTCATCCGCCACGGTGCAGACTATCAATTCTACTTTTCATCGCAGCAATGGACGCTTGAGCCCATCAGAGCCTCTATTCCTTTGGGTTCCGCGAACGTCGGCAAGGAATTGTCCGACCATATTGGCTTCGTTGTTACGTACAGACTGACGCCAGCGGGTGAGGTTCGAAACCTGGAGGCGTTTGATGCTTCTTGAACGTGCAACACCGGGTGCCAGGGGTGAACGGGTGGCCGCTGCCGAGTATCCCGAGATCGCGGTCTTGCTCCCCTGCTACAATGAGGCCGGTGGCATCGCGAAAGTCATCAAGGACTTCCGCCAAGCCTTGCCCAGCGCTTCGGTCTATGTCTACGACAACAACAGCTCCGACGACAGTGTACAAATAGCTTCTCACGCGGGTGCGATTGTCAGGCGCGAACCCAGGCAAGGCAAAGGCCACGTCGTGCGCCGCATGTTCGCCGACATTGATGCTGACATCTACGTAATCTGCGATGCAGACGACAGCTATGATGCCAGTGCCGCCGGCGCGTTGGTCGAGGCCCTTAAGGCGGATGGTCTGGATATGGTCGTGGGCTCACGGCGGCAAGAAGAGGAGGGGACATTCCGACCCGGCCATGAATTCGGCAACTGGATGCTGAGCGCGTTGGTGCGAAAGATTTTCGGCGATCAGTTCCGCGACATGCTAAGCGGCTACCGCGTTTTCTCTCGCCGTTTCGTTAAATCATTCCCGGTGATGTCCGGCGGTTTTGAGATCGAGACAGAGCTTACGATCCATGCGCTAGAGCTCGAGATGCCTGCTCGTGAGATGCCTATTCGGTTTAGCGATCGTGCTCCCGGGTCAGAGAGCAAACTTCGGACGTTCCACGACGGTTTCAGGATTTTGGGGACGATCATCAATTTGTTGAAACAAGAGCGTCCGCTGCAACTGTTTTCGATCTTTGCCCTGATCCTTTCGTTTCTTTCTATCGTCCTCACGGTGCCCATTGCCGGGACCTATCTTGAGACTGGCCTGGTGCCCCGTTTTCCAACCGCAATCCTGGCCACGGCGTTGATGCTGCTTGCTTTCCTCTTCTTCTTCAGTGGACTTATCCTCCAGACCGTCACAAGAGGCCGCCAGGAGGCAAAGCGAATGCGATATCTGGCAGTGCCCGGCATGCACGCGACATCGGATCGCTCCGAAGGCCAAGGCCAAGGTGCAGCCTAGGACCAGGACCCATAAATGGCACACCTGAGGCGCCGGAATTTGGCCAAAATGGCCCAGTACTACGTCTCGAAGCCTTGAAATATTGACATATTCCTGCGGCTTCCTTCCTCGCCCCGAGCCATTTTGACGCAAACCTCCGGAGTGCCATTTATGAGTCCTGACCCTAGGCGCTTCGTGCGATTTGCGCTGGTCGGAGCGGCCGGTTTTCTGGTCGATATCGCTACGCTATACGGCGCGTTCGCTCTGGGTCTTGGGCTCTATCTTGGGCGCGTCGTTTCCTATCTGAGCGCCGCGACTTTCACCTGGGCGGTCAATCGCCGCTTCACATTTGCCACCAGCGCGCCTCCCAGCCTGGCGGAATGGCTTCGCTTCGTTCTTGCCAATGTCAGCGGGGGCCTGGTCAACTACCTGACTTATGCGGCGCTTGTGACCTGGGCGCCCGGTCTATTCGCTTATCCCGCTTTCGCCGTCGCCTGTGGCTCGATAGCCGGACTGATCGTCAATTATCGTGCAAGCGAGCGGTTTGTGTTCCGTGAGAATCGAAACAATGATCTTCGGCAAGGCTGAGCTGTCTGGCCAGCAATCCGCTGTAGCTGTCGAGCGTGGAGCTGAGATCGTAGTCGCGAGCCCGTGCGATGAGTGCAGCTGAACCGCGTGGTTGAGCAAGGCGACCCTCCATTGCTCGCGCCATCGCATCAGCGTCGCCAACAGGGACCAATACCCCCTCGCCGAGCGGGCGCAGAACTTCCTCTATGCCGGTTGGAGCTTTCGTAGCAACGATCGGAGTGCCGAATGCGAGGGCTTCGAGAACTGCATTGCTCGCGCCCTCCCAGCGAGAGGATGACACAAACAGATCGGCTTGCTTCAAATGAGCAGCAACGTCCTCGACATGACCAAGCAGCTCGAGCCGATCAGCAATACCCCTGCGTTCGGCGTGCCTCATCAGTCTGGCCATCCAGGCATCGCTGCCTTTCCCAAGAATTCGGAGGGCTGGCCTGGGGGTGATGCGCAGTTTGGCGACGGCATCAATCAAGGTGCCGAAGTCCTTTTGTTTCGACAATCGGCCTATGCCGAGAATGATCGGACGCTCATTCTTGGTCTTTTGCCCAAGCGTGCCCGCAATCCGGCCAAGCTCGATTCCATTCGGAATAGACGAGACCCGCTCGGCGGCGATCCCGAGACCTTCGACAAGTTGGTTTCGCAATTCCTGCGAGACCGCGACCACGTGGTGCATCGCTTGGTATTGGAACCTCTCGTGTGGCCTGACGGCGGCACGAAGAACAGGGTTGGCCTCTCCTAAGGAGACGACAGCGTTGCTTGCGCGTCCGACCAAACGTGGACGCGAGCCTGCCGGAAGTATTTGGAGTGCCTTGGCCAAATGCCAGTGCATCTGGTTGCCGGGGGAAAACACGAGGGACGGCGCGCGTTTAGCGAGGGTTTCAGCCACTGCCTTGTGGTGGCGGAAAGAATCGAAATCGCGCTGTACGCCGACTGACGCCGAAAGAACGGGGTCCACGGTTGCGACATCGTTTGCCTGATCCAGAAACTCGCCCTGTGGCCTCAGGGGCCAAATTTGAAAGTCGATGCCATCGGCGCGGGCACGCTGTGCGATCCGCAGCAGGTTGCGAACCACACCGCTAGCGCGCAGGTCATAGACCACCGCCCCAATCTTACCCGATTGTGTCATCGGGTCTCGCTGTCCGTCTTGCGCAGCCAAAAGATGGCATCTCCAAATGGGCTTTCGATACGACGATAGCCACGCTTCTGGGCAAAGGCTTCTATAGGCTCTTCCAAACCGACAATATCAACGTGATCGAAGTTTTCGTATCCAGTGACAATCGTGTCGGGCTGAGTTTGCTCGAGATATGCAGCCACATCTTCGGTGGAAGTAATTCTCATGACCCGTCGATCTCTTGGCGCAATCATCGACGCGGTACGATACGCAAAAGGACCGGTCGCAAATGTCGGATCGAGAGGCAGACCGCTGGCAAGTACAACCTCGGGACTCAGGCTAACGCTCTGACCATTCAGCCCCGCCCTGGCCGCCTCGCGTGCAAGGTAGGCACCCTCGCTGCTGATGGTTAGAGGTGAGGCATCGGAACCGAGCGTTCCCTGCCAAAGCAGGAAGAGCGGTTGTCCCATTCCCACGATCGCGGCGATTATCATTGCAAATCCAGCGATAAGAGGTGTCCGCGATTGTCGCTTGCTCGCTTCCTGCCAGACAAGGCCGAAGCCAACGAATAAAGGCGGCAACAGCGGCATTGCATATTGGCGCCACGTTGGAGTGGGCGCGATTGTTGCGGCAAGGCCAGCCAGGACGAGCACGTCAATCAACAGCATGAACCGCGATTGCACCTCACCATTTCTGAACGAACGCAGCCGCAGCCAGCCGTAGATAATCAGGGCAAACAGCGCAGGCCCCCTGACGAGCGTTAGCAGCACGTCTCGAACTTTGGCGAACAAAGTGAGACGGTCCTCCAGACCATTGGCCGCGTACCAAGCTAGCGGCGCCTCAGAATGGTAGCCGAAATTGCCATAATCAAACGCCAGCGGAGCAATGACCCGAAACCAAAGCAGCGGCAAAAGCGCAAGGACCAGTCCAAAGCTGATCGCTGCGGATCGCGCTATCGCTTCGCGAATTGGGCTTGTCTTCAGCATAAAGGCCCAGACTGGAAAGCCTGCGAAAGCCAAGGCGGGAGCCGCGTAGGAAATTTTCGTCCCCGCCGCCAGGCCCAATACCGTGCCCGCAACGAACCACGGGAAAAGCCGGGTCTTGCTTGTGGCTGAACCAGACAACTGCCTTGCAGCGATCAAGATTGCCATTGCCAGCAAAAGTGCTGGCAGCGCATCATTGCGCACTACTGTCACGCTGAACACAAACGTATGGCAAAGCCAGAGCAGTATGCAGCAGGTCGCCGCTCGCGCTTTCTCGACCTCCATCGCGCGCAAGGTGAGAAATGTCAGCGCAAGAATAAAGGCACCCAGCAACCCGGTAAACAGGCGCGCAGCAAGAAAGCCATTCTCCCTGAAAATGCCAAACAAAGGAGCGAAGAGATAGGGTTGGTAGGGAGTTTGGAGATAGAGAAAGTCACGAAACGGCACCAAGCCATCGCTTACCAGCTGAGCAGCAGCAATGTATTGAGTCTCATCGTGATTGACAGGCGACACGATCGCTAGGAATGGAAGTACGACCGCGAGGAAAGCGAGCCATCCGACTCTGTCGTTAAAAGACGGGAAATAAGAGACTCGCACGGGGGCGAGCATCCTTTGCGAGGCCGGCGCTGTTTCACCTGTATCCGCACGCTTGCTCATGATCGCCCACTCCCATAGGGCCTGAACATGTTTCGGGTTTCGGGATAGTTGATGCGCGTTTGGCTTAAAGACGATGTTTTGCGCAGAGTGATGCGAAACACCGGCAAGATGGGCGTTGGTAAAGTTGCCGGTGCTGTCCTGCACCTTGCATCGATAGCCGCCACAGCCCGAATTCTTGACCTGACTGACTTCGGCCTGCTGATGCTCTTTCGCAGCGTCGCGCAAATGGTTGCGGCGATTGCCAAGTTCCAATCCTGGCAGGCGCTCGTCCACTTTGGTGCCGATCCGTATGAGAGCGGTGATTTTGGTTCGGTTCGAAGCCTTTGGATACGTCTGGCTTTGATCGATCTGGTTGTCGGGATTGTGGCTATGGCGCTCGGCGGCGCCTTTGTACTGGGTGCCGCGTCGACCGTCAGCATTCCGACCGATCTGGCGTATCTTGCTGCCGTATATTGCCTGATAGTGCCGCTGCAAGTTGCAGGGACTCCGACAGGTATTCTTCGCCTTTCCGATCGGTTCGATCTGATGGCTTGGCAAAGTCTGGTGACACCGGCCTTGCGACTGGTCGGTGTCTCGATAGCTTTTCTTCTTGGCGCACCGCTTTGGGCGGTTGTGGTGGCCTGGGTGGTGTCTGACATTCTGGGTGATGTGTTTCTATGGGCCTGCGCGATTGCCGTCGCTAAAGGCAAAGGGCTTACCGGAAAGGCACCGCCCCCGGCGGGCACAATTGTATCGCGGGCAATCCTATGGAGATACTTGCTTGGGACGAATTTCAACGCCTCACTCCAGCAAGGCGCATTGCCGTTGATGACGCTCGCGATCGGCGCAGTCATGGGACCGTCAGCCGCAGGAGCGTATCGACTTGCCCAGACACTACTTGACGCTGTGCTCGCACCTGCAGAACTGGCCATGCGCAGTCTCTTCCCGGAAATTTCGAAGTTGAAAGCGGCCAAAGGCGAAAGGCTCATAGAAATCATGCGCAATGTCGGGCTGACCTCGCTTTGGATATCTGTCCCGGCGGGAGCCCTTCTCTTCTGGGGTGCCGGCATTATTGTCAGTCTTCTGGCTGGCGCAGAATACGCCGGGGCCGGATCCCTTTTGGCTGTCCTTGCCTGGGCTCTTCCCGGACTTTTCCTCGCTGCAATTTGCGAAACCTTCATGCTGGGAAGCGGTAGGGCACTGGCACCGGTCTTATCGCGGGCAACTGTTGTGGGGTTGTCTGTAATGGCCATATTGACGGTCGGCGAACAGATGAGCCTATCCGACCTTGGTGTCGCTTTCCTGCTCGCTAGTTATGCCGGGCTGTTCGTGCTGGCTGTGCCAACTTTTCTGGCCATGCGTCAGAAACAGGGGCCTGATCCTTCCGAGTAGCAGCAACTGGAACAGCGAGCCTGGCGGGCCGATCGGAAAGAATCCGCCCAACCAGTTCTACATCTTCCTTCTTGTCGACATCGATTGGCGCTTCGGCATCGAGAATGACCGCCTTGGCTGTTAATCCCATCTTCCGGCCTGCACGGGCCAAGCCATCTTTAAGGCCAATCGTGCGCGTCAGCGCTCGAACTAAGAGGCCCGGTCCGAAACTAGCGATAAGCTTCAGGCCCTTCTTGCGGTCCTGCTCGACCGCCTGCCAGTGTTTGACCGCTGGCAGACAGCGATTGTTCCTGAGAGCGAAGAGATTGGCTCCAGAAAAATGGCCATCGGAGAATTTGAGCCAGGTCCTGCGGGTTTCAGGAAACTCTTGTTCGACGATCGAACGTTCGCCCAATCCTACGGTGACATCGCACTTTCTGGCTTCGCTGAGAAACGCGTCCACACGCTCGGCCGTGAGAAGGGCATTGTCGGCTGTCGTAACGAGGATGGGCCATGGCGCTTGAGACGTGCCGATGACCGCTTCGATGCTGGTTGCGATGCCGTTTCCGCTCTTGGCGAGCTCCACCCTGGGATCACGCAAGACATCGGACGGTTCCGATTCAGCGATAAGCTCGATCTGCTGCGCGAGCACCAGGACTCGCTTGATCTTCGCGCTGATCAAAAGCGCGTGTACAACTCTGGACAGCATGGTCTTGCCATTTATCTCGATCAGAGCCTTTGCCCGAACGCCCAGTTCTGTTGCGAGGGGATCACCAGCAGGCCTTTCGCCAGCGAGAACGATGGCCGTCCATTCGCCTGTTTTTGCAGTAGCCTTAGCTTGCGCGTGAAATGCCAAGTTGTGCTCCGAACATATTGCTTCGGAGCAAGGACGACACCGGGTTTGATTCGCCTCAGTCGGTCAAAGGAAAAAATTGAGCGCCACGCTCGAATAAATCAAGCCGAGCGCGTATCCAGCCAGCACATCGCTTGGCCAATGCACGCGGAAGATCAGGCGAGTGATGCCCACAAGTCCCCCCAGTACCGCGCCACCGGCCAAGGAAATTCCGAAACTTCCGTGAGCGGCCACAAAGCCGAACGCGGTGAACAGGCAGACGGCGTTCAACGTATGGATGCTCGGGAAGCTCAAGGTAAAGGTTTCGACTCCAGCGACAGGATCGGAAGGCCTCGTTCGGTGAAACAAGGCCTTAAGCGTCCAACCCAGGGCCCGGCCCCCGGCGAGAAACGCGAAGAGCTTTGCGGCTGCGATCGGACCGACCAATGCCGCTTGCAGCGAACAAGCGAGCACGCCTCCGATGATCAGAAACGCGTCGCCGCCAAGAGCAGTGACATCGCGGACAGCTGTAAACCGCTTGCGTTTCTCAACCAGCCGGGGACCTCCCAGCCGATCAAGAGCGGCACGATCAAGCGTTTCTACAAAGGACAATAGTCTGTTCGGCAAAGGTGGCCCGATCTCGTTTGCTTCGCTAAAGCTTGACCAATGGCTTATCGCGCACTTGATCAGGCCTCCAGCCGGTTTCGCGTGCCTTACACAGGTGCGCGACGATGAACGCACCCGAAAACAGCCTTCAAGCCCTGCTGCTTCACAACAAAGACGCGATCTTGCGATTTCTCCGTGCGCGTATGCGCGGAGAAACGGATGAAGTCGAAGACCGTTTTCATGACACCTGGATCAAGCTAGGTCGGATCGTGCCCAAGGCACCTGTCCGCGATCCAGTGCCATACATTTACAAGGTCGCCGATAGTGTCGTGCTCGACGCTCGCAAGATGCGTCAGCGCCGGGAGAAACGGGATGAAATCTACGGCGAAGCCAAAATTGAGCCGCTTTCTGACGACGCAGGGCGGAGCATTGAGGCACATTTAGAGCTGCGCGAAGTGGAAGAGGCTATCGCAGACTTGTCCGCAAGGACGCTGCTTGTGTTTCGCAGGGCGCGAATTGAAGGATACACGCAAAGGGAGATCGCCGAGCAGCTCGGCATTTCAGTGAGTGGCGTGGAGAAGCATTTGCTCAAGGCCTATGCACGGATTGCAACTCTTCGCGCCAGGCAAACTGAGGATTTACCATTGTGACGGCGTCTAAGGGCACAGATATGGCTGATCAACGACCATCCGATGCGGTTGTCCGACGTGCTGCCGAATGGCGCGCCAAACTTTATGCGGGTGACGCTTCAGCCCAGGACTGGGCTGCATTCACCGACTGGATGGATATCTCGCCTGACCATTCGTCAGCTTATGACATGGTTTCTGAAAACGAAGCTGCTTTCGTCGATTATCTCGAGCAAAGTCCAGAACAGCCGCCTGAGGAAGCGACTATGCAGGCGCAGTGGAGGCCCTGGGCAATCGCCGCTTCCGTCGTACTCTTGCTCGGCACTTCACTCGCTCTGCTGCCTGGTGTTTTAACCTCAAATGCCGAGCCTGTGCGTATCGCGACAGCGCCGGGAGAAATGCGCGAGTTCGAAATTGCAAGTGGACTGGACGTGACGCTCAATGGCAATACGCTGCTCGTCCAGTCAAAGGATGATCCCTCGGAATTTGAGCTCGTCAGCGGTGAGACGCTGTTCGTGGTCGGCGCTGATTACTCTTCCGGTATCAGAGTAGCTGTCGGCACCTTGATGGTCCGTGATCGCGGCACCGTATTCAACGTTTCTACAGGTGCCAGGGAGCACCGAATCTCGGTTTCGGAAGGCGCGGTGGAGCTGGTAACGGCAAACCAAATCCAGATCCTTGACGCCGGGCAGGTCGGGACGTTCGATATCGCCGACAGTGCACTGCAAATCGAACCATTCGATCCCGCGACGATTGGCAGTTGGACTGAGCGGCGTCTGGAATATGCCGGAGCGTCCATCGATCAGGTCTTGCTGGATGCCTCGCGCATACTTGGCTCGAATATCGAAGCGGGCAGCTGCACCCCGGCAGCAAACTTTGCCGGCACGATCCAGCTTTCCGGCGATGCAGATGAAGACGTATCGCTGATTGCCGACTTGATGGGCTGCACCGCGCGCACTACGCTTGATGGATGGGTCCTCGCCAATTAGCATTTGCACTTCTCAGCTTTTTTGCACTTGCGCTGGCACCAAACGCAGCCATTGCGGGCCAAGCTGAACCGCGCCAGATCGATGTACCGGCTGGCACTCTCATTTCATCGATCAACAGTCTCGCGCGTCAGACAGGCGTGACCATCGGCGGCACGCAATCGGGTATGAACACAATCAGGACAAGGCGAGTCCGTGGTCGAATGACAGCTGAGACCGCGCTTCGCCGATTGCTCGACGGAACGCCTTACACCTATCGCAAGTTGTCAGAGCATGCCTTCAGGATCGTTGAACGACCAGGGCCGGCCTCTCGCGTTCCATCAAATCGGACCAGTCAAAGCCCACCGCCTCAAAGATCAACAGTCATAGTCAGAGAAACAGTCGGGTCGCCCATCGTCGTTACGGCGTCCAAGAGCGATGCTGAAGTGCAAACCTATCCGGGTTCTGCGACGGTGATCGACCTGGGAAATGTGTCCCCGGCGAGGATGTCAGGAGGCGTCGAAGACATTGCTGCAATCCTTCCTGTGTTCACGACTACGCAACTAGGGCCTGGTAGAAACAAGATATTTGTCAGAGGCTTTGCTGACAGTAGTTTTAACGGCCCCAGCCAGTCGACAACCGCAATATATCTCGACGAATATCGCCTCGTCTATTCGGCACAAAACCCAGATCTGCGATCGATAGATCTGCAATCAATCGAACTGCTCGAAGGCCCGCAAGGCACTCTATATGGGGCTGGTTCAATTGGTGGAGCGCTTCGTATTGGTCAGAACGCGCCTGGCCCGGATGATCTGACTGCTTTCGCGAGCGCGGAGCTGACAGTGGTCGAAGACGGAGGAACCGCCGGATCATTCGCCGGATCATTCAACCTTCCAATCGACGACAGCAGCGCGTTTCGTCTGGTCGGATATCGGCAGAACTTGCCCGGCTACATTGATGATATTGGCCGTGACCTGCAGAATGTGAATAGCAGTACGATCGCAGGTTTGCGCGCGAGCTTTGCAACAACCGTTTTC